>Ga0209186_1000130_pt1 | contig 63147 bp, 50 predicted proteins | sample SidtaG_FD_187426 | JGI IMG/M metagenome (GOLD analysis project Ga0209186, IMG submission 187426) | Marine algal microbial communities from Sidmouth, United Kingdom - Sidmouth_Male2 metaG (SPAdes) (version 2) | ecosystem: Host-associated > Algae > Red algae > Unclassified | place: Sidmouth... | reverse complement strand
CGATGATCTCGTCTTGCATATCTTTGGCTTCGCGGAGCATTTTAGCACGCTCTTCTCTTGCCTCGATAAGGAGTTCTTCGTTTTTAGCTTTCAGGTTAGCCATTTCTTCTCGCGCTCTGTCTGCTGACTTGAGGGCGTCGTCAATGTCGCCATTTCTTTCTTTCAGGGAATTTGCGATTGGTTTGAAGGCAAATTTTCCCATAACAAACCAGAACAAAGCAAAGATGATAGTTGTCCAGAATATAAGTCCTAAACTTGGAGTGATCGGAGTAAATTCAGCTAAAAATAACATATATAGAGATATTTTATTGTCTTATTCAAATAGTGAAGTAAAAGCGATAACCAACCGTTACCTACTTTTACTTCAAAGATTTTGGCTATCTAGCAACAAGGAAAGCAATAACGATTGCGATCAAAGCAGCACCCTCTACAAGGGCAGCCATCAAAATCATGTTAGAACGAATGTCACCAACAGCTTCTGGCTGACGAGAAATTGCTTCCATCGCTTTAGCACCGATATTTCCAATACCGATACCTGCACCGATTACTGCTAAACCCATTCCTATTGAGGCAATTGAACCGAACATAATGTTATGGTTTAAAAAAATTAAAAAAAATATTAATGTGCGGCTTCACCGTGATGGCCATCTTCAATGGCTGCCCCGATGTAAGACGCGGTTAAAATCGTAAATACAAATGCTTGAATGAATGCTACTAACAACTCAATTGCCATCATGAAGATGGTTAAAAGCGTTGAAGGTATCACTGTTGCAAGACTCGGTACTGTATTTCCTTGTCCGAATACGAAAATCAGACCTACGAAAATCACCATTACCATGTGTCCTGCTGTGATGTTTGCAAACAAACGCAACATGAGTGTAATTGGTTTGATGAATATACCTAAGAATTCAACTGGTGTGAGTATAACTAAAACCCATGCTGGAACTCCAGGCATTTTGAAAATATGTTCCCAGTAGTGTTTGTTACCATTCAAGTTAGTTACAAAGAAGACGAAAATGGCTAATACCATTGTTACCGCCAGATTTCCCGTTACGTTTGATCCACCTAAGAAAGGGATTTGACCAAAAAGGTTTAAGCCTAGAACGAAGAAGAACAAAGACATTAGAAATGGCTGGAACTTTTCCCACTTGTCTCCTAAGAAAGGTTTCGCAACATCTTCCTGAATAAATAAGAAAATAGGCTCGATCAGTGATTGCACCCCTGAAGGCGCTTGTCCTCTGTTTCTTTTGTATTTGTTGGCAATTCCGATGAAGAGCCAAGCTAGAAGGCCGAACATCAAAAACATCGTAAATACCTTCTTAGTGATTGAAAAATCGTAGAAGGTAGAATTTTTATCGCCTCCAAACAATCCGAAGTCAGCTGTGAATTTCTTTTGTAATCTGTATTGCTTGTTGTCGTGGCAGAGGTAAGAGACTTTTACGTCTTTACCGTCTACTTTTTCTTTTTTGTGAAGAATGCCACCGTTGATCTTTACCTCTCCTGTAGGAAAACCAGGTGTCACAATGTTTTTTACAGTACCTTCTTCTAGCACGAAACCATCAACAGCATAATCCCCTGAACCATGATGTGATGAATTTGGCTTGAATCTCCCTGAAGAGAACATGGAAACCCCTTGTGATGGGGCATACAATATGCAAGGAAGTGGGAGTTGTAAATAACCAATACTATACACATTCCCATCTCCGATATGGTGAAAGGCTGTGTTTGTAGCATCGAAGAATACGCCTTTTACTTTTTCACCGCACAGTACTTTGTCCGTATCTCCTCCAGCTATTGCGCTGTTACTCAACACTAAAGATAGCGCTAAAAATAAAATGCAAGCTATTTTGTTCTTACTCATAAGACTGGAAACTTAAAGTGGTTTTCAAATCCGCTGCAAAGGTACAAAATAGTTACTCTAATAAAAAGGAAATTTTATTTTTTTACCTAGTGATTTCGGAATTTAATTAGGAAGATATTATGGTTGTCGGCGGATAATTTTTTAGTGGGGGTGGTTGATGCTCGTAGGCAGAACATAATTGCGCATTTAGCATTGTTTGCAATGGATGTTATTGCAATATTGGCCTGATTCGAAATTGTCAACACCGCTATGGGGCCGCTGGAATGATATCAGTAAGTCACATATGGGTTGAATCCCAGGTCCAAAAAGAATTTTGCAGGTCGGACTTCCTGGCCTTCCTTAAACAAAAACGGATTGCCTTCCTTGTCAATCATCGGAAAATGAGGGTTGGGCACGACACGCCTCTTGACGGGTAAGAACAGCCCATCGTGTATAAAACGATTCTGAATGGCATGGCGAATGCGCTCTGAATCAATGCCCATCATAGCAGACGCAACTTGCCTATAAGGCAACATATGTTGTACTTGTAAGCCGAGAATACCATGCGAGAGATTACCATAGGGACAGTCTTTGATGTCGAAATAGCCGAAACGCGAAGGGTAATCCGTATCCTTGACCGTCTTACGATTTGGATGACGAAATGCGCCTGTCCAAGTAAGTAGATTCACCGACACCCGCGTTTCTTGCTTGTAATAATAAGTGACCTGAAACGCGCCGGTGCGAAACTCATCGCTCCAAGCAGGAATGAACATATCGTTTTCAAAGATGATTTCTGTATTCGGAAAATGAAATGCGATTGTACCTGACTGCTGTGTAGTACCTATCTTATCCCAGTAGAAATTGTAGGAGTAGCCGACTCCGTAACGATGTCGTGTCTGATTGCTTAAGGGATGAATAAATTGATTGTCGAACGTGTCCTTTTCCCCATAAGCGATCAAAGCGCCTAGCGTGTACATGACCTCAGGACGATTACCTTTTGGACCATAACTGTTGAAACTGTAGTAAGCGCGCAACCCAGTGTTGAGTTGTACGATAGACTTGACGTAATAAGCGCTTGCTTGTAGCCCTATTCGATTGACTTTTGTCCCAAAATTGAAGGTGAGGCCAGCAGTGAAACCGATATCATCAGCTAGTTTCACCTGGCTTTGAATATTGGTAGAAATAACCGAGAAGAGGACGATGATGTAGATAAGGTGTTTGTGCATTTTTTTGAATAAACGGATATAGATGTGGATTGTTCGCAAATTTCGCATTTAATGGTGTTTTGGGTAAAATTTTCCTTAATCCACATAGTCATAACAAACCTCCGACAAATACAGCCCTTCGGGCGGCACACTATACCCCTTCTCCAAACTCCCTTGCGTATCCAGTGATGCCTTCACACTTTCCAGACTCAGCTTCCCCTCAGCAACCAGCACACAGGTCCCAACAATGAGGCGCACCATGCCCCGCAAAAAACGGTTGGAAGTTACATGAAACACCAGACTTCCGTTGGCCTTGCCTTCAATCCATTCAGAGCGGGTAAGATGACAGTGCATGGTCTTCGCATCAGAACCCTTTTTACAGAAAGGCGCAAATTCGCTATATTCCAACAATAGTTGCGCGCAGGCATTCAAGCGTTCTAGGGACAAGTGCCTGCCAGAATAATAATACCATGATAGTTCATGGCTAAACGGGCTCTTGTGAGCGTTTAGATAATAGTCATAACTCCTTTGGGTAGCATCGAACCGGGTATGGGCATCATTGGCAACAGGAATGACGCGTTTGATAGCTATTTCTTTGGGTAGAAATTTGTTGAGTCGGGAGATGAAATCCTCTGGTAAGTCTCTTGCAAAATCAAAGTGCATGAAGTATTGACTTGCATGGACGCCTGCATCAGTTCTACCGCAACCTGTTATCTTGGTTGGTTGATTTAAAATCGTAGACAAAGCGTCCTCAATTGTTGATTGTACAGACACCGCATTATTCTGTCGTTGCCAACCAGCATACGGCGTGCCTTTGTAGGCCAATTCGACAAAGTAACGCTTGACTGTCATTAGTTTGCGAGTTCATTTATTGCCAACCAAGCCATTAGACCTGTGCTGAGCTCCAGGGACGTTTCATCAATGTCGAAGGTGGTCGTGTGTACTGGAGATGTGATGCCTTTCGCCTTGTTCCCTGTGCCAAGGCGATAGAACACACCAGGGATTTCATGAGAATAGTAAGAAAAATCTTCAGCCGTCATTCTAATCGGTAAATCGACAACGTTCTCCTTGCCAACATAGGCTTCTGCATAGCTTCGAACCTTGTGTGTCATCGCTTCATTGTTGATGAGGAAGGGATATCCTTTCTTGATCAAAAAGTCGATTTTAGCGCCCATGCTCTCTCCTACCATCGTGACGATCTTAGTCATGTGCTCATGTGCTTCGGTGCGCCATTGCTCATCCATGGTGCGGAAGGTGCCTTCGAGATATACCTTATTAGGAATAATGTTGGTGGCGCCGTTGGCAATCATCTTCCCGAAAGTCAATACTGTTGGCGTAGTTGGATTACTCTTACGACTCACGACTTGTTGCAATGCTGTAATGATATGTGCCGTAATCACCACGGGATCAATGCAATCCTGTGGCAACGCACCATGACCACCACGACCGTGTACGGTCAGGTAAATTTCATCAGCTGAAGCCATGTACATGCCGGCTTTCATACCAATTTTACCTGCTTCGAGTGGAGGATGCACGTGTTGTCCGATAATTCCTACTGGATCGGGGTTTTTCAATACGCCTTCCTTGATCATGATTGAAGCACCGCCAGGGAATTTCTCTTCAGCGGGTTGGAAAATCAGCTTTATCGTTCCTTCAAATTGATCTTTTACTTCGTTTAATATTCTGGATGTTCCTAGCAGTGACGAAGCGTGTGCATCATGTCCACAAGCATGCATCACGCCTTCTTTTGTCGACTTGTAAGGCACGTCATTCGCCTCAAGGATTGGCAAGGCGTCCATGTCTGCTCGAAGTGCGATAATCTTTTTACCTGGATTTTTTCCTTTGATCAATCCTACGACACCATTTACTGCACAACCGTGTTTGTGCTCGATACCGTATTCTGTGAGCTTTTGAGCAATGTATTGGCCCGTTTTTACTTCTTCGTAGGAGAGTTCAGGATTGGCGTGCAGGTGTCTGCGGATGGCCACAACATCATTGTGGTACGCCTTGGATAGTTGCTTGATTTTATCTTTTAATTCCATGATTGTCAACTAATATTAAACATCATAATTTAAAACCGAAGCCAGCCAACGCTCTGCTTCTTCCAGTCCCATATCCTTGCGTTCCGCATAATCTTCTACTTGATCTTTGGATATCTTTCCAATCGTGAAGTACTTAGAATCAGGATTAGAAATGTAGAAGCCGCTTACTGAAGATGCAGGATACATCGCATAACTTTCAGTCAGAAAAATGCCTGTTTGCTCCTTGACTTGCATCAATTCAAAGAGTTTTCCCTTTTCAGTGTGCTCGGGGCAAGCAGGATAACCAGGTGCTGGACGGATTCCTTTGTATCTTTCTTTGACTAACTCTTCATTGGACAAGGATTCTGAAGGCATGTAGCCCCAAAACTCTTTTCTGACACGTTCGTGGAGGCGTTCTGCAAAGGCTTCTGCCAGTCGATCTGCTAGAGCTTTGAGCATAATGGCGCTGTAGTCATCGAGTTCATCCTCGAATTTTTTGACCCATTTTTCAATGCCGATGCCTGCTGTGACTGCAAAGCCACCGAGGTAATCGTTAGTTTTACTAGTCGCTGGGGCAATGTAATCTGCCAGGCAGTTATTAAATTGTCCAGGTGCTTTTTGTGCTTGTTGTCTAAGGAAATTAAACTGTGTTGTAATCGTTTTACGGTCTTCCGTTTCAAAGACATTGACATTGTCGTCCTTGATGCTACAGGCTGGGTAGAAACCAAAAACGCCTTTAGCTGTCAACCATTTTTCATTGATGATTCGTTGGAGCATTGCTTGTGCATCGTTGAATAGCTTTGTACATTCTACTCCTACTACATCGTCCTTTAGGATTTCCGGATATTTGCCACGCATTTGCCAACTGGCGAAAAACGGGGTCCAATCAATGTATTGACGCAATTCTTCTAGTGAATAATCATCAAAAACCTTGGTACCGATAAAAGTAGGTTGTTTTGGCTGATAAGTCTCCCAATCGACTTTGAACTTATTGGCTCTAGCCTTATTAATTGTCAAGTATTTTTTGGATGATTTTCTGCCTGCTCTTCGCTTACGCACTTCTTCGTACTCCTTGCGGATGCCTGTCATGTAGCTATCACGTTCCTCATCGTTCAACAGGGTACTGGCAACCGTTACGCTTCTTGAGGCATCCAATACATGCACAACAGGTCCAGAATATTCTTTTTCGATTTTTACTGCGGTGTGTGTCTTACTCGTAGTTGCACCACCGACCATCAGTGGAATGGTGAAGCCTTCGCGCTCCATTTCTTTTGCCATGTGTACCATTTCATCAAGGGAAGGGGTGATCAAACCGCTTAGTCCAATGATGTCTACATTGTGTTTTCTGGCTTCTTTTAGGATGGTATCGGCTCTTACCATAACACCCAGGTCGATGATCTCGAAGTTGTTACAGCTCAATACTACGCCTACAATGTTTTTACCAATATCGTGCACATCGCCTTTCACCGTCGCCATTAAAATTTTTCCTTTAGAGGAAAATGCACCAGCCTTTGATTCTTCTATATAAGGTGTTAGATAACCAACAGACTGCTTCATCACTCTAGCACTTTTCACTACTTGTGGCAAGAACATTTTACCAGAACCAAACAGATCACCAACGACGTTCATCCCGTCCATGAGCGGGCCTTCTATCACTTCAATCGGTTGGTCGTATTTCTGTCTTGCTTCTTCCGTATCTTCAATGATAAACTCGGTAATTCCTTTGACTAAGGAGTGCGACAGGCGTTCTTCTACTGGGGCTTCTCGCCAAGAAAGGTCTTTTACAATCTGTTTCCCTTGTCCTTTGACGTTTGCTGCATAATCGGTCAAGGCTTCGGTGGCGTTTGGTGTCCGGTTAAACAAGACATCCTCTACTAATTTCAGTAAGTCTTTTGGAATATCTTCATAGACTTCGATTAGTCCAGCATTGACAATTCCCATGTCCATTCCTGCTTTGATGGCGTGGAACAAAAATGCGGAGTGCATCGCCTCTCTGACTGGGTTGTTTCCTCTAAACGAAAAGGATATGTTACTGACGCCACCACTAACTTTCACATTAGGCATCAACTCTTTGATTTTACGAGTGGCTTCTATAAACGCGATACCGTATTCGTTGTGCTCTTCAATGCCTGTGGCGATGGCGAAGATGTTAGGATCAAAAATAATATCCTGTGGTCGGAAGCCAACTTCGTTGACAAGAATTTTATACGCTCGGTGGCAAATTTCTACCTTACGGTCAATGGTATCCGCTTGTCCTGTTTCGTCAAAAGCCATGACGACAACTGCTGCTCCGAATCGCTTGCAAACCTTTGACTGTCGCTTGAATTCGGCTACTCCTTCCTTCATGGAGATGGAGTTGACCACACATTTGCCTTGCGTTGTTTTCAGTCCTTCCTCAATTACTGAGAACTTAGAAGAATCGATCATAAATGGCAACTTGGCGATATCTGGCTCAGAACCCATTAAATTGACAAAGTCTTTCATTGCTTTCTCAGAATCCAACAACCCTTCATCCATATTGATATCAATGATCTGGGCGCCACCATCTACTTGGTGCTGTGCTACGGTTAAGGCCGCTTCGTAATCCCCAGATTTGATTAAGCGGGAGAACTTTTTTGATCCCGTGACATTAGTCCGTTCTCCAACATTCACAAAGTTAGTTTCAGGACGGATGGTCAATGCTTCCATACCACTGAGCTGTGTATAAGGAGAAAGTTTTGCTTTTTTTCTTGGTAGAATGCCCTTTGTTAAAACGGACATTCGATTGATATGATCTGGGGTTGTACCACAGCAGCCACCGATGATATTAACCAATCCACTTTCTACAAAATCGTTGATAAATTCTGCCATCTCATCTGCGCCTTGATCGTATTCCCCAAATTCGTTGGGTAGGCCAGCATTTGGATAAGCACTGACCCAGCAATTCGCTACTTTGGACAGTTCTTCAACATAAGGGCGCATTTCCTTAGCGCCAAGCGCACAGTTAAGTCCGATACTGAAGAGTTCGATGTGATTGATGGAAATCCAGAAAGCTTCTACAGTTTGTCCGGAAAGTGTTCTACCACTGGCGTCTGTAATCGTTCCGGACACCATGATCGGGTATTTCGTATTCGTCTCTTCTTGATACCGATCAATAGCGAAGAGGGCGGCTTTGGCATTGAGGGTATCGAATATTGTTTCAACCAGAAAGATATCACATCCACCGTCTGCTAGTCCACGGATTTGCTCGTAGTAGGCTTCCATCAATTCATCAAAAGACGTAGCACGGAATCCTGGATTATTGACATCTGGAGAGATGGAGGCTGTTTTGTTCGTAGGACCGATTGCTCCTGCAACGAACCGGGGTTTCTCAGGTGTGATTGCGGTGTACTCGTCTGCTACTTTTCTTGCGATTTGGGCGGCGGCACGGTTAAACTCATAAGCATGTGCTTCCATCTCATAGTCAGCTTGCGAGATACTAGTACCGTTGAAGGTATTGGTCTCAAGGATGTCTGCGCCTGCATCTAAGTATGCTTTGTGGATGTTCGCAATCACTTGTGGCTGTGTGACATTGAGCACTTCGTTATTTCCTTTGATATCTAGATGAAAGTCCTTGAATTGCTCACCTCTGAAATCAACTTCCGATAGCTTGTATTCCTGGATAAGAGACCCCATTGCGCCATCTAATACCAGTATGCGTTCTGCCGCAATACTGTTGAGTAGTTGATAGCGTTCCTTTATGCTTGTAACTGGTTCCTTTAGCATTCAACGTTTGTTTAGGCTGCAAAGGTAATAGGTTATTTATTAAGAAACTAAAAAATTATAAGTTGATTGAGTAACAGATCGTAAATTGACAATTTCGATGATAATCTTCGATTTTTAAGCGTTGATTGTTCTAGTTATTATTATATTACAATAAAAAACAGTCATGCTATACAAAAGAGTCATACGAATTCTACTAATTGCGGGAGCACTTTCCTTCATTTGGACGATTTTCAAAGCAATTCCTGCTTTAATCACTGGTGCAATCAATCCGGTAGCAATGGGAATCTTGATACTATTGTTTATGCTGTTCATCTATGGTGGTATTCGTGTTTTTAGATGGACTTTCAAAGAGGCCTAGTATTCATAGCAATCACTTTAACTGACTTTTTACTAACCTTTTTTACTTTTCTGGGCCAGATCACATCTTCCAGGATTGCTTTTGCCTGATCTAAATTTGTTGTAGCATATCCTTCCAACGCGTCACTGCATAACTCACAGTCTGTTAGGTGTCGCTCAATCTTGTACTGATCTTCAGTATTGAATTTGCCCTGAACATAGGAATTGATAAAATCAAAGCTTAAACAATTATCTTTAATAGAATGTCCGCTATTTGTTGTAAATACTAGTTGCCGCATGATGTTAAAAGTAAAATTATTTATACCTGTTTGAATAACTAACACTATCATATTGATCCTAGAAAACAGATTTCAATTTTACAATATTTAAACACAAAAGTGCGATTTAATTTACGAATGGAAGAAAACAGTTTACGTACGTCCATTTTTAAGTGTGAATCAATACTTACTTAAACTCAGGCAACAAGATTTTAATTGGGTATCTTTCATTTACAATATAAGTAGGACACGATCCTATAAACGTAAAACTCTAAGTCAATCTCTTGTATTTTGGGATACGGCCAGGGATAGTAGGTGTTGTTTGAACAAATGTGAGTGCCGAATAGCCCGTAAAGGCCGCCAAATAAAAACCATTCTTATTTGCCCACTGGCCTCCTTACATACATTGGCTGCTTCATGGTTGAATTATCTATTCAATCCAGAATACGTTCCATTGTTGACCGACAAAATAACAAGTAGGACAAGAAGTCGCCTTACTGTTTTTACCTGTCAAGTGCAGAATAAATCCCATTATTTGCTGACCACAATACTTTATCCAGTCCTGAGATATCTCCATCCAGGTTATAGTCGGCATATCCATAAACATTGAAGCCTCCGTTTAAAGGTGCCCAACTAGCATTGTCAATCCCGTTGATGTCATATCCGTTCAAATCCAGCAATTGGTCACCGTCTCCTGCGAACATCGCCCAAACACCTGTGCCAATCAGTTTTTGCCCTTGTCCGCCAACCGAATAACTATCAATATTTCTAAAGTCAAAGGTCAATGTGTTTTGGGTGACGTTAATTGCTGTTGGAGACATGATACCAATGTGATTGCGATGTTCTACTACCACATAAAAAGAAGCACCAAGACTTTCGGGAAAGAAATCCTTAGCAGGAAAAAACAGACATCCGTCTTCTAGCAATAGGGCGGCAGTTGCTAACACTTCGGAAGACTTTGAGGGATTTGATCTAAAGCTCACCTTCACCCAATCTACTGCCTGTGGCGGGAAATTACTAACGGATTCTGTGCCCATATGATTCCATGGAGGTGTGTTGTAAGGTTGCAGGTAAGGCAGTAAATTCCGTTGCATCAATAAAGTCGTCAGTTGATTCGTATTGTAGTCATAAGCGCCTTCCATCCATAAACAGATATTAGGTGTAATGAATTCAGATTGGCAGTCTTCAAACAATATTTCTCCAAAAACGGAAGGATTGGTCCAGGCCAGATTTAGATCATCATTCCAAGAAATAAATTTATCCCTTAAACCACCGTCATCATCATCGTTTATATGGACATCAACTCCAATTTTTCCTCCTGTTGAAATCGGTGGAATGCCGATAAATGCCCAACTAGCGCGGATTTCCACATTATAACCTAAATTGGTTGGCTGCATCACAAAATCAAGCCCTGGTGGATTGATAGGGCCATTAGGAAAATTGTAAGCAACAGGATCATTATACCTGAACATCAACTGAAAGTCATTCGCATCGTAGGTAGTCAATTTTTCATTTCCTCCATCAATGTACAACTCAAAACAGTCATCGTTCCAGGGATTAGGAGAATCGTTGAACAAGGCATCATCTGTCACCCGACCAAAAACATACAGGTAATTGTCATCCCATCCAATTTTAAACTCCGCATTTAGATCACTTGGGCCAGCAACGGTGCCTCCTAATACTTTTGTCGGATAAAAAATTGAATCCATTGGCCATTCCGTGTCATCTCCATCCAAAACGGGAGGTGTATCAAATCGACAAATACCAGAATTCGATACATTGATTGGCGTTCCAGCACAAGTGCAGAATCCGTCCTCAATATCATTTGTGGTATTCGGATCATTGTCGTCACAAGTAGTTCCAGCGGCAGGACAAGGGACTCCAACACAACCACAATTTCCATCTTCTTGGTCATTAGTTGTACTTGGATCATTGTCGTCGCATACTGTTCCAACTAGAGGACATGTGCCGGCACAAACACAATTATTATCATAAACATCATTTATGGTTTTCGGATTGTTGTCATCGCAAGGCGTTCCAGCATTTGGGCAATTTGAATTTATATCAAAGTATACAAAACTATGCCCTCCAAACCCGACATAAAGTCTACCGTATTTGAAGGGATCAGCAACCATTACCTTTGACCAACTGTAAATACCAGCAGGATACGTTCCGATTTGTGTCCAGGTAGCACCTTGGTCTGTGCTCATATGATAACCCAATACACCGTTTGCATTCCCATGGACAAAAATTGTTGGATAGTTAGAACCAGGCGCTTCTTTTCCAACTGCAACATTGAGTATTTTATCTGTGTTTGCGATGAAGTTCCAGGAAACGCCTCCATCGGTAGAATGATAGATTCCTGTCATGACACTTTCGGTCTGATTTTGTCCTGCGCTGAATATCAAGTGGCCTGCCTTACCTGGCACTGCTCTAAGTTTGCCATGATAGGCAGATGCTGGTAATGAGCTAGAGCGAGTTGTCCAGGAGGCACCGCCATTCGTAGAACGGTAGACTTTACCATTTCCAAAGTCGTAAATGTAGAATGTATTCGCTAAGACATTGTCGGCAACCAAGACTTTCCGTATAAACCAGGGTGCTACAATGCAACAATTTCCAGAATTGCCAGGAATGGTTACCTGTGTCCAGGTCACACCTCTATTGGTAGAGTAGAAGGGCATTCTGTTTCCGGTAGGCAGCCAAACGATGTTATTGATATCATTTGAAGCAACAGAAATATTACCAAAAACGCCATAGTCATTCGTTGGGTCTGGCATGGAGCCGAATCTTGTCCAGGTTTGTCCTCCATCCGTGGAATATCCTGAATTTCTATGTAAACCATCATTATAACAACAATAACGATGGTCTTCAGTAATGGCGACTACGAAGTTTGGATCAGCAGGAGTGACTCCCATGTCCCAAGTAGAACTAAACCTGGAACTAGGGTAATGTCGTGTTGGATAACTGTCCAAGTTATTCGCATCTCTTACAAACATTGGTCGATCCCAGAATGCCTGAATCAGTGTTTGGTTATTCAACACTACAAGGTGGTTACTTACCATGTGCTCTTGTCCACTGGAAACACTAGACCAGGCCATATCGCTATCATTGATATCAGTGGTTATGAAAACACCCACACCTTCGGCAAGCCATAGACGATTGGGTTGGACAGGATCTACAACCATTTCTCCTACTGATATCCAGCCGTGCTCTGTCCAGTCATGCCATGGTATATCAGATCCGGTTCTACTGTGTGTGTGGGAGTTCCAGCTAGGCGTTCCTGTTGCATTTGTCGAGCTATAGAACGGACCATTTCCGAGTGATTTAGCAAAGATTCTGTTTGAGTTGTTGGGGTCGCAAGCTATATCATTAATCATTAGGCCTGTCGGCGGAGTTACGGTAGACCATGAACCATTAAAGTATCTTTTTACAGCATGGTTTGAACCTCCGTCTGTAATGCAAACGTAAAACATTCCGTTTGGAGAGACGTCAACGTCCATAAATTCATTCGTAATACCTAAGCCACTTGAAATATTTGTCCAGGTAGCACCGCCATTATTGCTTCTAAAAGCTCCAGCACCGTCTACTACAACATAGATCACGTTTGATTTTCCATTAGCAGATCCTCCGGATGGATCAAATTTAATTTCTGAAACGCCCCGATCTGCTGTTCCAAGAGGAATAGCACCTATTTGATTCCAGGTTTGTCCTCCATTTTGAGTAACAAATAGCCCGTTATTGACAGAACCGAAATATACGATGTTCTCATTAATCGGATCTACTGCCAATCGTTCGCCGGAGTATTTACTTCGATCATCGTTTGGTGGCATGAAAATATTAGGGAATGCAGTTCGAGTCCAATTATCTCCTTTGTTAGTACTGCGGTAAACGCAATTATAGAAGGAGAGATAAGCAATATTGTTATTACTTGGAGCTGAGACGAGACTAAGAACCCCTAATTGGTCGTTCCAGTATATATCGGAACTGGGGATGTTGTCGGAAGTTACAATGTTTGTCCACTCCAATGTTGATTCCTCCCAGCGATAGGCGCTTCCAACATCGGATCTGGCGTAAACGGGTTCTCCGGAGTGGTGAATATCCATTCCTGTCATCCAGCCACCTGCGCCTGTTTTTAGTACTTTCCATGTGCCATTAGCGGAAGCTGGTTGAAACAAAAAAATAAAGAAGATGGCAATGTAAAGATCTTTAAACTTCATGATTAGGATGTTTGAGTATTCAATTTTAAAACGACAATGTCTTCTCTAATGAGAATCACATAGACGTTTAATCTACTATGGTTATAGGAAATTTTATAGTATTAAATATAAGCTATTGTCTCAGTTATTTTTTGGATAAATACTGTGATATTTTTTGCAAAAATCACATTTTGGATCTTAAACAAAAGAAAGTCAACAACTTATGATATTTATACTTAAAAAATAAAATTCTACGCTTTGCTGGAGGCAACAATTTCAACTCGATTCGTTATTTTCCCTATGAACAGAACAAACAACATCGATTCAAGCTGTCTAAATATAATAATTTCAAGACTTTTTTTAAAATAAATTTCAATTTACAATGACATGTATTGATAAATCTTGTTTGAATAATTATTTTAAATATGAACGTGCAAACTATTTTGTATATTTGATCGTTTTATCATCATAGCCAATCATATACTTAAATGGATCTAAAATCTAAGATAGATTTACAAAATCTGCCGGAACATATTGCTGTTATTATGGATGGTAATGGACGTTGGGCTAAGCAAAAGGGGAGAATTAGAATATTCGGCCACCAGAATGGTGTGAAAGCAGTAAGAGAAGTTACTGAAGCTGCCGCAGAATTAGGTGTCAAACATTTGACCTTATATGCCTTTTCTACGGAAAACTGGAGTCGTCCGGCTGAAGAAGTTAATGCGTTGATGACATTGCTTGTTGGTACTATCCGTAAGGAGATCAAAACGCTGATGGAGAATAAAATTCGATTAGAAGCCATTGGTAATATCAAGGAACTCCCAGGTAAATGTTATCAGCAATTGCTGGAAGGGATTGAAAAGACAAAGGACAATGATCGGATGACATTAGTCTTAGCGTTAAACTATAGTACGCGTTGGGAAATGACAGAAGCCGTGAAGCAGATTGCTACCGCTGTACAGTCTGGAACTATTGACCCCGACAAAATCACTGCTGACACTATTAGTAACCATTTGACCACCAAAGGGATTCCAGACCCAGAACTCATGATAAGGACGAGCGGGGAGACACGGATTAGCAATTTCTTATTGTGGCAGATCGCTTATGCTGAATTGTATTTTACTCCAACACTCTGGCCGGATTTTAGAAAACAACACTTGTATGAGGCGATTGTCAGTTATCAGAATCGAGAACGTAGGTTCGGGAAAACAAGTGAACAGATCGTGTAGTTACAGATAAGGACGGCTTCGCCTGATGCTACGCACTTTTCAGATCTGAGTGGCCTATGCTTTACAATTAGACGATGTTAGGTGCCTACTCAGACTTGAGCCATTTCCCTAACGATAATACGAGATTAGTGACGCTTAGAGCACACTTCCTTGAACACACTAAAAACTACAGCAAGATAGCGCGCTGGATAAAAGCGGAACGAAGTGCTGCAAAAGGCTTGCAAAACAAGGAGTAGTGAAGGCTGAGTGAATGAACAAAGACTAACTATGACTATGTTTTTGTAGTCTTTTGCGAGCTGAGTATTAGCGGATAGCCAGTTAACGCGCCCAAAACAAAATTAATACCTTCCTTCAAAAGCTCCAAAAACTGTACTTCCTTCTATTTCGGCTCGATAATAGCAATTGATATAAAAAAGCGATAACTTGAGATTAATGAAAAATGCAAAACTAATAATCATCGTAGTGCTCTCGCTCTTTGTGTTACAATTGTCAGCGCAAGATGCCGCCTTGATTTATGGTGAAATCGGTGATGAGGATGCAGCAGGCAATTGCGAAGGGCTAATCGGTGCGAATGTGTATTGGTTAGGTACAGAATCGGGCACCACAACCATTGAGGAAGGGAGTTTTGCGTTGCGTAGGATTGAGACCACCAATCAACTGGTGATCAGTTATCTGGGTTACCAATCAGATACTGTAGCAATTAACGAAGAAGCATACTGGCATTTACATTTGAATGCCTCCGTACAATTGGGCGAGGTTGAAGTAGTGCATAAGAATAAGTCGACAACAACATCGTTTATCAATCCGATAAAAGTGGAGTCGATGGGTGTGAAGGAATTGCAGAAGGCAGCTTGCTGTAGTTTAAGTGAAAGCTTCGAGACCAATCCTAGTATTGATGTTGCATTTACGGATGCCGTGACAGGAACTCGTCAAATCCAAATGTTGGGGCTAGCAGGTGTTTACTCTGTCGTATCAAGAGAAGCCATGCCTTATGGTCGTGGACTTAACGTCTTATCAAGCCTTGCCTATACACCTGGTGCATGGTTGGAAAGCATTCAACTCAACAAAGGAGCCGGACCTGTGCTCAATGGTTATGAGAGTATCGCCGGTCAAATTAATGCTGAGATAAAGAAGCCAGAATCTTCAGATCAATTCTTCCTAAACATTTACGGTAATCAAGGAGGACGAATGGAGATAAATACGGATGCCGCATTTAAGGTTTCAGATAAATTGTACACGAATGTTTTACTGCATGCTGCTAATAAATCAGTGAAATGGGACCAAAATGATGACTCCTTCCTTGATATGCCTTTAAGCAAACATATCATTGGAATGAACCGATGGAAGTATATTGGTGATGTCTTTCGAGCTCAGTTTAATGTTAAAGGGACTTTTGTGGATGCCTGGAGTGGCCAAACCGATTTTGATAAGAAACTTCCTTCAACCTACTGGGGCATGACTTCTAAGGTGAATCGTATAGAAGCATGGGGAAAAGTAGGGCGCATATTTGTTGATGAACCTTGGAAGACCTACGGGTTACAAGTCTCTGCATCTTTGCATGATCAACAATATAAATTTGGAAATAAAGTCTATGATGCGAATCAGAAAAGCTACTACGCCAACTTCATTTACCAAAGTATAATAGATAACACCAATCATGGATTTAAGATGGGTGCCAATGTACAATATGATGACTATATAGAAGCGCTCGACGAAGCTGATTTTGACCGTGTAGAGTCGTCTACTGGTGCGTATTTTGAGTATTGTGGTTCCTTTTTTGAGAAACTGAACATCGTAGCAGGCATTCGCGCTGATTATCATAATTTGTATCAATTTTTTGTAACGCCCCGCTTGCATATGCGTTATGCGCCTAATGATGATCTGGTGATTCGCTTATCAGCAGGAAGAGGACAGCGAACTGCTAATCTGATTACGGATAACATTGGCGTGTTGGCGAGTTCTCGGAATATTCTTTTCAAGGGGACGAATTCGGATTATCCATTTGGGTTGGATCCTGAGGTGGCATGGAACTATGGTCTGAATTTCACTCAGACGATAAAGATTAATCAGCGTGATTTGCAAATTGGGGCGGATTTCTATCGAACTGATTTTACGAATCAGGCGGTAATGAATTTAGAACGTGCTTCAAACTTGGTGATTTTCGACAATCTTGACGGGCAGTCGTATTCCAATAGTATGCAGATTCAGGCAGATTATGAGCTGCTAGAGGATTTAGACGTAAGGATCGCCTGGCGATGGTTTGATGTCCATACGTCTTATGATGGTACTTTATTACAAAAACCATTGATTGCAGCGCATCGGGCATTTGCGAATATCGGTTATGAAGCTCCTAAAGGCTGGAAGTTTGACTATACGGTGAGCTGGCAAGGACGCAAACGCATTCCTCCTGCCGCCATTCAATTTAACATACCAGACTACTCGAAGCCTTTTGTCATGATGAGTGCTCAGGTTACTAAGAGCTGGGGAGAGACGTTTGATGTTTATTTCGGTGGCGAAAATTTGACTAATTTCAGACAGGATAATCCGATACTGGGAAGTGATAGTCCGTTTGGGCCTGACTTTGATGCTTCGTTGATCTGGGGGCCGGTGTTTGGACGAAATCTGTATTTGGGATTGCGATATCGAATTAAATAACGATTAATGATTAGTTGAGTGATTAATTTTTGACGTGTTGCCAAATTTGAAACAAAGTAGATGCCTGGATTGCGGTCCGTCAACCATTTATCTAATCTGTAGAATAAGTAAAGAATGAATTTGTCTTCTGAAAACGATGTTGATTTTAGCGCTGCAGTTTGTAACCACAGCCCTTTTTCTTTTTCTAACTATTATTTTTTTACTAGTTTATTTATAGCAATAGAACCAGATTCAGTCATAATTTGGACAATGTAGAATCCTGACGACAAATCTGAAACATCAATGTTATCAGTATTTGTATCAATTTCTTTAATCACTTTTCCAGAAGTATCAAGAATTGAAGCTTTTTCTATAGTATCGTTCTTATCGTTCAAGACAAGGTTAAACGACTTGTTACATGGGTTAGGGAAAATTTGAAACCCAGATAATGAATGTTCTATTGTTGAATTTGAAGATAATATACTAGAGAATTTGTAGATGGTTCCATCTGGAATAGTACCATCCAAAAACATATTGTAAAGAGTGTCCTCATAATAAGCAATCGGAGCAGTAGGATCTCCTCTTAAAAGATAGCCATCCGCAAGCGCTACTTCAGCATATAAATCGACTGAAGGATATAAGCCAACGTGCGTACCAAATTCACCATCATATGATAAAAGAGGTTGAGCAACTAAGCTAGGACCAAAATGAATTTCAATATCGTTAAAACCTTCATACAACCATAATTGAAAATTCACAAAATCGGTTGAGGTATTATCATCATCTAAATCAGAATAAAAACCAACATTGTTCCACTCCATCTTAAGAATTTGACTTCCAGGTGTTCCATCAACCAAATAGGAAAGATTCGACAAAGAATTTGCTGTAGGATTGCCGACTATTAAATTATAACCCCTGTCAATAACATCACTTCCAAAGGGAATAAGTAGTTTGTCCATTGATGAGTACGACATATTTGGGCTAAGTTCTCCCCCCAATCCCCAATCAGAAAAGTATAATGTAGTAATGGTGGAATCGAAAAGTTGAAAATTAAAGCCAATTGGAATAGCAAAATTAGGATCGTCCCAAGTCATTCCATTATTTAAAGAAGTACTGCCAACCAGGTCTGTATAGGTTCCGTTGGAAACGCTAAAAGAATAGGTTTGAGCATTAAGACTTAGGGTTAATGCAATCAATGCGGAAACAAACAGAAATTTAATGCTCATAATTTAGCAAAAATTTAAAAAAACAAAGATAATAATTTATATCACACTCACCTTAACCATATTCGTTCTGTGTCTGGCTTTCAAAGGCATACTTCCAGTGTTGATCACGATATCTCCTTTTTTGATCACTCCTGCGTTTACCAAAATTTCTTGAACATCACTAATCGTTTCATCCGTAGTGGTAAACTTATCGTAGTAGAATCCTCTGATTCCCCAAACAAGATTTAATGTAGAAAGAATAACCCTTTCATCAGAGAAGATAATGATACCCGCTTTAGGCCGACCACTAGAAACTTTAAATCCAGTATAGCCTGATTTGGTCATCCCTACGATGATTTTTGCGTTGACGGAGTTTGCAATCCTACAGGCATTGTAGCAAATGGCATCTGAGAGAAAGGTTACTGAATCTTTTTGAGGACTGTTGTCAATGTAGTAAATCTCATCCAAAGCTTCTACCTCGGCAATGATCTTTAGTACTGCTTCAATTACCTTTGCGGGGTGCTTGCCAACTGAAGTCTCTCCACTTAGCATCACTGCATCCGTACCATCCATCACTGCATTTGCAACGTCATTGATCTCTGCTCTTGTAGGACTAGGGTTGGTGATCATGCTTTCCATCATTTGAGTGGCTACGATTACTGGTTTGGCCATTTTTAGACAAAGTCGAATGATTTGTTTTTGAACAATTGGTAGCCGTTCCATTGGGACTTCAATCCCGAGATCGCCACGTGCTACCATCACCGCATCGGTTTCATTGATGATATTTTCGAGATCGATTACGGCTTCAGGCTTTTCAATTTTCGCGATTATTTTAGCAAGGTGTCCTGCAGCATCAATCTTTCCTCTGAGTTCTCTGATGTCGGCTGCAGAACGGACGAAGGACAATGCAATCCAGTTGACATTCTGGGTGAGTACGAATTCCAGATCTCTTAGGTCTTTGGGTGTTAGGCAAGGGAGAGAAATTTTAGTTTGAGGTAAGTTTACCCCTTTATTTGATTTCAACACCCCACCAAACAGTACTTTGAGTTTTACGATGCTATCTTTATCTGTTTCTACGACTTCCAGTTCAATTTTGCCATCGTCTACTAGGACCTTTTCCCCCACTTCTACGTCCTCCGCGAAGTTGAGATAACTCATGTACACTTTTTCTAACGTCCCGATACACTCTTCATTGGTAAAGGTGAGGATATCTCCTTCCTTAATTTCTATGCCCTCGTCTTTCATTTTGCCGACGCGCAGTTTCGGTCCCTGCAAATCTGCTAGAATGGCAAGATGGGAGTTATATTTTTCATTGATGTACTTAATATCATGAATTGTTTTCTGATGGTCTTCAATAGTTCCATGTGAAAAATTGAGTCGGAAGACATCTACTCCAGCTTTCGCTAATTCTAACAATTTATTATATCCTTGGCATGCTGGACCAACTGTTGCTACAATTTTTGTTCGTTGAAACTCTCCTAATTCCATATTTATTTTTTATTTAAGCAGGAAAAGTAGTTATAATAATTCAAATTGTCAGGCGTTAGCAGATTAATTTTTGGGTAACACTTCTTGCAATGTTTGATATTTTCTAAATCAAGAGGAAACAAAATGGTTCTAATACTTAATTTTTATACCTATTATTAGCAATAAATGAATAGAAAAGTTAACCTAACAAAAAATCCGACAACTAGAGCCGGCACTAGGGTTTTATCCAGTTTCACCCCTAGGCTGACTAATGCTATACCTTCAGTATTGAATTCAAACTTTCAGCGTTCTTTTCTACACTTTCAGTTTTTACAGCTAGCGTTAATTATTCATTAGCGAAACGTTCATTATTAACTATTAATTATTAAATTAGTCAATAGTGACTAATTTATTGTATCTTCGCACTCAAACTAACAGCAATGAGCACACAGCAATCAGCCATCAACGTCAACTCCAAACAGCACACAGACAACAGAAAAGCGATGCTAGACCTCATCCAAACGCTTAACAGTAACCTCCAAAAAGCACAGTTCCAAGGCAAGGAGAAACACATTCAAAAAGCAAGAAAGAGAAATAAACTCCTGGCAAGAGAACGAATCGAGCTGCTGCTTGATCGAGACAGCCCCTTCCTAGAACTCTTACCGCTTGCTGGTCTTGAGGAAAAAGGAGGATTCGGTGCTGGAGGAACAAGCGTATCAGGCATTGGTTTGATCGCCAATAAGCTCTGCATCATCAACTCCAATGTCGGTACTAGGAAAGGCGGGTCAATCGATTACACCACAATGGCAAAAGCGCTCCGAATCAATGAGATTGCACTAGAAAACCGTTTGCCAGTTATCAATCTGGTAGAGAGTGGTGGTGCCAACCTTCCGGAACAAGCAAAAATATTCAATTACGGAGGCAAATCGTTTAAAGACATCACACAACGATCCAAGGAAGGATTGACGACAATCTCCATCGTTTTTGGCAATGCAACAGCCGGTGGTGCCTACATTCCAGGAATGTCCGACTTCTCGATCTTCCAAAAAAAATCAGCTAAAGTGTTCCTTGCTGGGCCGCCACTAGTCAAAATGGCCACCAACGAAATTGCTACTGATGAGGAGCTAGGCGGTGCTGAAATGCACAGTCAGCAATCTGGTGTAAGTGATTACCTAGCAGAAGATGAGTACGACGCCATCCGAATTGCAAGAGACATCATGCGTTTTGTGAAAGGAGGAAATCCGCACCTAACGCCTACAGAAAACATCAAGGAACCGCTGTTTGATGCAGAGGAGATCTTATCTGTCGTGTCCGCAAATGTCAAGACACCATTCGATATCAGGGAATTCATTATGCGCATTACTGATGGCTCGGAGTTTTCAGAGTTTAAGCCAGAATACGGTAGCACACTCATTACGGGCTGGACGCACATCCACGGGTATCCGGTTGGGATTATAGGCAACAATGGTGTGATCTTTTCAGAATCCGCCAACAAGGGCGCACAGTTCATTCAATTGTGCAATAAAAACGATATTCCGCTCCTCTTCATCCAAAATACTACTGGTTACATGGTAGGCAAGGCGTATGAGGAAGGCGGCATCATTAAAAACGGAGCAAAACTAATCAATGCGGTGTCTAACAGCACCGTCCCTCATATCACACTGATGGTTGGAAACTCTTATGGCGCAGGCAATTATGGGATGAACGGCCGCTCTTACAATCCTAGGTTTTTGTTTACTTATCCTAATGCGAAGATTGGTGTGATGGGCTCAGAACAGTTGGCAGGCGTCATGGAAATTATCCAACGCGTAGCAGCCAAGCGAGCAGGCACGGAATACGATGCAGAACAAGGAGAAATGCTCAAGCAAATGCTGATTTATGAAGCAGATTCCAAGTCCAATGCCTGGTTTTCTACTTCTAAGATGTGGGATGATGGTGTCATCGATCCACGAGATACAAGAAACTATATGGGGTTTGTCTTGGCCGTTGTGTACAATCAACCTATAAAAGGGACAGAAGGCTACGGCGTTTGGCGTCATTAATGATTTACCTCTAATATAATAACTGAAAACAGGTTCAGTTAAGATGGATCGAAACTATCTTCCTGAAAGGTGATTTTCTTGTAAGAAAACTTAGAAGCGTTTAATAATTAAACACTTTGCGTTTTTTACACACAAATTGGCATGTTGTTTGCTAGAGTATGCTATATGTAAAGGTTAAACTTTTACAATAAACCAATATTTTATAGAAAAAATAAATTACAAATATTATTAATCTTTTAATTTTAAATGGGATGGAATAAATTATAACGCAAAAAACCAACACTCCTTACCTTAGGAGCAAATAAAATATCTAAAAAATAATTAAGAAGCAATTTAGGAAGCAATTTAGAAATATTTTTTAACTAATAAAACATATTAAAATATGGATTTTAGTTTTTTCCTCGATGTTGTCGCTTCAATAGTAGGCAGTATAGTAGTTAAAATTATCGAATTGATCGTAGATCATTTAAGGTAAATATAAAAATATCAAAATATCAATATTGGTTTGTTCAAAAGAACCTTGAGATTGTATCTCAAGGTTTTTTTATACAAAAAATGATACCAATAGAAAGAAGTAAAACAGTCGAGATCACATTTTCTTAATTAATAATGCTGGGGAATAGGAGTTTTCCACACAGCAAAATTAATTAGTCAATACTGACTAATTTTATTGTAAATATGTATCTTGCATTGAAAATTAAAATTAACAGTGAACAAACAATCTATACATACCATCCTCATTGCCAATCGTGGCGAAATCGCTTCTCGCATTATTCGTACCTGTCGAAAAATGGGCATTAAGAGCATTGCCGTTTATTCGGATGCGGATCAAAATGGCCTTTACGTAAAAGAAGCAGATACTGCAGTATACCTAGGCGGAAATGATCCTAAGGATTCTTATTTGAATCAAGAAAAACTCCTTGACGTTGCGAAGCAGCACCAAGCAGATGCCATCCATCCTGGTTACGGTTTTTTGTCTGAAAACGCTGGCCTTGCGCAGCGATGTGCGGATGCCGGTATCGTATTTATCGGTCCTCATCCTAAAGCTATTGCGGCAATGGGGTCAAAGTCCAATGCAAAGACGATCATGCAAGAGGGTGGTGTGCCAATCATTCCTGGCTATCAGGGAAAAGACCAGTCCAATGAGCGCTTAGCAAAAGAGGCGACTGCAATCGGTTTTCCAGTCTTGCTCAAAGCGTCAGCGGGCGGTGGTGGTAAAGGCATGCGGATCGTTCACCATCAAAAAAATCTTACCGAAAACATTGAATCGGCTAAGCGAGAGGCCCAATCTGCCTTTGGTGACGCTGAATTAATCATTGAAAAATACATCGCAAAAGGCCGCCATATCGAATTTCAGATCTTTGGTGATCAACACGGCAATGCCATCCATTTGCTAGAGCGGGAATGTACCATCCAACGACGCTATCAGAAGGTATTGGAGGAAAGTCCATCGCCTGTATTGACTGATGTCTTGCGACAAGAAATGGGCGAAGCAGCCGTCAAAGCAGCAAAAGCCTTGAATTACGATAATGCTGGAACGGTGGAGTTTATTTATGATGATGAATCAAATGCCTTCTATTTCCTTGAAGTTAACACTAGGTTGCAAGTAGAGCACCCCGTCACGGAAGCCATCACAGGGTTAGATTTGGTGGAGCTACAGATTGAAGTCGCGGAAGGTAGACCCTTGCCAATCGAGCAAGCAGCCGTTACTTGTAATGGTTACGCGGTAGAGGCGCGCCTGTATGCTGAAGACGCTAGTAATTCGTTTTTTCCTGCTTCTGGAACTGTTCATCACTGGCAGGTACCAACAGTTGATGGCTTGCGTGTAGAGACTGCCGTCCAATCTGGTGCTGAGATATCGATTTACTACGACCCGATGATTGCAAAGTTGATTGTGCATGGCAGCAATCGTGCTACGGCACATCGCAAAATGGCTTATGTGTTGCGTCATTTGAAATGCCAGGGCCTGACAACCAACCAGGATTTTCTCTTGCATTTATTTGAGCAAGAGGCCATTCAACAAGGCAACTATGATACACATTACATCGCCAATCATGTTGATCTCATTGCCTTAAGGGATAAGACCGAAGCGCAACAGGCATTGGTGCTGATTGCTGCGATGTTGGAAGGCTGGCATCAACGTAACACACAACGTAAACTACTGAGTGCTATCCCTTCAGGGTGGCGGAATAATCGGTATGCACCGCAACAGATCAGTTACTTGTGGCACTCGGAACAATTGACTGTTTTTTATACCGCTTTCGCGGAAGGTTCATTTGATGTTACCATCTCTGAAACTGATTATAAGGTCAAATTGATTGAGGTAGCTGCGCCTTGGATTACTTTTACAGTAAACGGTGTTCAGTATAAGGCATCGCTGGTGAAGGAAGTGGCAAAACGGTTTGTCCATCTACAAGAAACAGGCAACTGTTTGATTTCGGAAAGGGAGCGATTCCCTAGTAAAATTAAAGAAAAAACAGCAGGCGGTTATCAAGCACCAATGCCGTCTCAGATTATAAAAATATTAGTCTCAGAAGGCCAAGAAGTCAAAGCAGATGATCCGTTGATGATAATTTCTTCCATGAAAATGGAAAATACAATTCTAGCAGCCAAAGACGGCACAGTCAAGGAGATTTACGCAGCAGAAGGGCGTAACGTAAAGGCTGGCTTTTTACTATTAAATATAATATAAAATAATGTTTAATTATTAATGATTAATTGGGTCAATGAAAAATTGAAAAGCCTTTAACGACAAGCAGAAGCCGACCTGTTACTTCTATCAGAAGTGAGGTCTTGAATCGAAGGTAACAAGTCTTTCAGGCAAAAGCCAGTAGTCTAACAAGATTGAATTAATGAACGCAGAGAAAACATCAACAAAACAGCGAATTATAAATACCGCCATTCAACTGTTCAACTCCAACGGATATGGAGCAGTGAGTCTGTTTGAAATTGCGGGTAAAATGAGCATGACGCGCGGAAATCTCACCTATCATTTCAAGGATAAAGATCAACTGTTGCAAGCGATTGCGGATGAGATGTGGCGCAAAATCATTGTCGAGAGAAATAAGTCACGACAGTTACCCTCTTTTGAAAATTTACACAACGAAGTACAATTGTATTACCGGTTTCAGAAACAATATGCTTTTATTTTCCTGGACTCACATGTGTTGAATCATCCGCTAATCAAGGAGAAATTCAGGGAGATGACTGCTCAATCGATTCGTGATAATGAGGCGGCACTTGCATTTGCTATTAAAAGTGGTAATCTCAAGCCAGAACCGTTTAAAGGGATTTACAAAAACATCGCGCTCAATACTTGGATCCTTTCATTTTTTTGGCTGTCACAACAGATTATCCGTGGTGAGCAATCGCAAGAAAATGGGGAAGCAGTGATCTGGAGTCAATTGTTACCTCATTTTACAGAGAAAGGGATCACTGCGTTTAAAGCGTTTTTCGGTGACGACTATCTCGACCAAATCGGCGATGCGTTTGACACTAAAATTGATAACTATATTTCATTCTAATGATATTATTCAAAGAATTTGACCAAAGTACTTTCCACGAACAGCGATTTCACTTTTTGCTGATTGCCGAGGCGGATCATGTGTTGACGATTACCTTAAATCGTCCTCGAAAGAAGAATGCGCTCCATCCGCAAATGGTGAATGAGATCGCTTATGCTTTCCAGTATGCTCATGGCAATTCCGATGTCTGGATGCTAGTGATAGCAGCAGAAGGTGATGTGTTTTGTGCCGGCGCGGACCTTAAGGCAATGGCAGGGATGGGGGAAGCACACGAATCCAGTATTACCATGCCTGAAGGCGCTATTTTGATGGGCGAATTATTCCGAAAGGTAAATAAACCAGTCATCGCCAAAGTAACTGGAGATGTGTATGCTGGTGGCTTCCTTTTTCTAGCAGGCAGTCATATCGTTGTAGCCCAAGACCATGTTAAATTTGGATTGCCTGAAGTGAAACGTGGCTTATACCCAATGCAAGTGATGGCTAGTTTGTTACAGGTGATGCCTACTCGTAAAGTGATTGACTGGTGCATTCGTGGCTATAATCTACCCGTCGCAGAAGCCTTGCGCTATGGACTAGTGACTGAAGTTGTGGCTGCGGATGAAATGGAAGCGGCCATTCAACGCATTGTAGCAGAATTAAAACAAAACAGCCCAACCGCAATCCGAAACGGCCTAATGGCATTTGACCACATCCGACCCTCAGGCGATGAACACGAATACCTCCTAGAGATGTTAATGCAAACAATCAGCAGCAAAGATGGACAAGAAGGCTTGAAAGCATTCAGAGAAAAACGACAACCAATTTGGACAGGAAAATAACCAAGCATACTACGCCCCTTGCTTAAATAATTAAACACTAACCACTAACCATTAATCACTAAAACAATGGGTAAAGATAAAATCATCATTTCGGCAGCATTGACAGGCGCAGCAACCAATCGCTCGCACTGCCCGCATATCCCGTACACCCCTGAAGAAATCGCTGAAGAAGCCAAGCGAGCAGTAGATGCAGGTGCCTCGATTGTGCACATCCACGCAAGAGAAGACGATGGCACACCAAGCTGGCGAACTGAGGTGTTTGAAAGTATACAGCAAGAAGTTCGTAAGCGTTGCCCTGATGTCATTATCAATTATTCGACTGGAGCAATTGGTTTGACGGTGGCCGAGCGAATTGCGCATTTACCAGCTACAATGCCAGAGATGGCGGCGTTCAATATGGGAAGTATGAATTATGCAATTTTCTCTAAGAAGCACAAGAAGTTTTTCTGGAATGGCGTGTTTGAAAACTCCTTTGACACGATGATGGCGGTGGTCAAGAGTATGAACGAAAACGGCATTTGTCCTGAGATGGAGTGTTTCGACACTGGCCACATTCGCAATGCTGAACCATTGAGGGAACTAGGACTCATTCCTGATAATGCTTGCTACAGTTTGGTAATGGGAGTGCTGGGCGGTATCCCTGCCACACCTGAGAATTTACTCCATCAGATTAAGCAAGTCCCAGAAGGCTCAATGTGGCAAGCCATTGTCATCAGTAGAAAACAGTGGCGATTGAATGCGTTGGCAGCGATGATGGGTGGGAACATCCGAGTAGGGCTAGAAGATAATTTTTACCTTCCAAACAACGAAATGGCGACTTCTAATGGTGCATTAGTAGAAAAAGCAGTCGCGTTAGCCGAAATGATGGGTAGACAAGTGGCAACAATTGAAGAAACCAGAGAACTTTTGCAAATCGGCCGTGTCAGTTAGGCTAATTAACGTATTCTTTATTCCGGATTTAAATTTATAAGTAATCATTTCGAATCCTTACTTTTGAAAAAAATAACAAATGGCAAATTACTATTTTACAGAAGAACATGATCTGTTTCGTCAAAGTCTTAAGGCATTTCTAGCCAAGGAGGTCATACCCTACATCGATCAGTGGGAGGAAGATAGACGGATCCCGAAATCCATCTGGAAAAAAATGGGAGACCAAGGATTCTTAGGCCTAGGATATCCGAAGGAATATGGTGGTTTGGAATTGGATTTCTTCTTCGATGTAATTTTCTGTGAAGAAACGTCTAAGGTGTTTTCTGGAGGGTTTTCAGTGACACAATCCGTTGTACAATACATGTCCTCAAGTTATATCCTAAAATATGGCTCCGAACGACTCAAGCAGAAATACTTGCCAGGCATCATATCAGGCGATCTCATCAGTTGTATTGGGATCACGGAACCATCAGCAGGTTCCGATGTTCAAAACATAAAGACAACCGCCATTCGTGAAGGTGATTTTTACTTAGTCAACGGCTCGAAAACCTTTATCACTAATGCGGTGTATGGTGATTTTATCGTAGCAGTAGTCAAGACAGGCCCCGCTGGCGTCAGTCTATTAGTGATTGACAGAAATGCAGAAGGAGTGACGGCTACCAAACTTAAAAAACTTGGCTGGCACGCCTCTGATACGGCGGAACTCGCTTTCAACAATGTAAAAGTGCCCGCTGAAAACCTGGTAGGAGCCGAAGGGCAAGGTTTTTACTATCTGATGGGTGGTTTGCAGCAAGAGCGTTTAGTCGGCTCTGTAATGGGCTATGCAGCTTGTGAAGCGGCTATGGCCTACACGCTCAAGTATATGTCAGAACGACACGCTTTTGGGCGTCCAATCAACAAATTTCAAGTCTTGAGGCATCGGATGGCACAATTAGCTGCTGAGACTGAGGCTTGCAAGCAATTTGTACTGTATTGCTGTCGCATGCACAATGACGGCAACTATGCAGTAAAGGAATGCTCCATGGCCAAACTACTAGCATCTGAGTTATCAGACAAATTGACTTACCAATGTCTCCAATCCTTTGGTGGTTATGGCTACATGGAAGAATTCAAGATTGCAAGGATGTGGCGGGACAGCCGTATCGGGACTATCGGCGGTGGCTCCTCTGAGATTATGCGAGAAATCATATCTAAAATGGTGATTGACGACGTGTCTTACCACCAAGCAGATAAACAAGCGAAAACTGATGATGGAAAGTCAAGCACCAGTGGTCTCACTGCTGTGTTTGAAGGCATAAAACGCAATGCCGAAAAAGCAAAACCACTCGGCAACACCTTAAAATTTGATTTCGGTACCGACCAACTCTACATTGATGGTACTGGTGATAAAAACTTAGTGACGCTTGAAAACAAAGATGCTGATTGCTTAGTAGAAACAAGCTTTGAGGATTTCCTTGGCCTTACAAAGGGAACACTCAATCCTATGACTGCAGTGATGAGCGGAAAAGTCAAAATCAAAGGTGATATGTCTGTAGCGATGAAATTGCAGTCGTTGTTTGGGTAAGGGTATGAATGGTTTGTTGGTTCGATTTAATAAAAATTAAAACTATCAATAAAACTAATTTTTTGTTCTGAATTTGTTATTTACTTGCAAATAACGAATCAAAACTTTACAATTCGAAGTTTTTTACATATTTTTGTGATATAAAAACAAGAATAATGATACTCAATTTTAGTGTTCGCAATTTTGGTCCAGTCCGAGAAAAACAAACATTATCATTTGAAGCGGAAAACGATGATCATTTAGAAGATCATTATGTTATCAAACAAGGGAAGTACCGAGTTCTAAAGTTAGGTTTAATTTATGGTGCAAATGCGTCAGGAAAAACCACAATATTAAAAGCACTAGAGTTTTTAAGAGGTTTAGTTTTATATCCTGAAGAAAAAAAGACAAAAGATTTTGAATTTAATCCATTCTTGTTTGATTCAAATTCATCTGAAGAAACATCAGGTTTGTCTATTGAATTTTTACAAAAAGGAATTAAATACATTTATGAAGTCGAATTCATTAAAACAGCCATCATAAAGGAAGTACTCTATTACCATAATCCAAACAAAGCAATAGTTTTTGAACGTTCAACTAATCTAAAACAACAGTTTACTGAGATTTCATTTGGAAGTAAAATTAAAATAGATAAAACTTCCAAGAAAAGCCTAGAAATAAACACCCTATGGAACAATACAGTGTTGGGTGGCTTTCTCAAAACAAATATTGAACTTATTGAGTTAATCAAAGTAACAGATTGGTTTAATAATTATTTGCGTCCGCTAGTTTATACAGAAACTAATCTAAACGGATATATTACTAGAAGAATTGCAGAAGGTGAAGTTTCAAAGAAAAGCGTCTTGTCAATACTTAGTAAAGCTGATTTTCACATTAGCGATATTGTTATTCAACAAGAAGAAAAGGAAATACCTCCAGAAATAATTGATTTGCTTGAACTAAGTGGGCAAAATGACGAATTAAATCAAATAAAATCTGTTGGAAAACTTAAATCTTTTACATTAAAACTTGAACATACAATTGACGATAATTCATACTATCTCCCATTCGAACTTGAATCTCAAGGGACAAAACGATTTTATGCATTTTCAGGATTGCTAAGTTTACTTCTTGAAAAATCTGTTTTATTCTCAATTGATGAATTAGAAGCCTCTTTGCATCCAGATTTATTTAAACATTTCCTACTTTCTTTTCTTGTTAACTCAAAGCATTCACAAATCATTGCTACAACTCATAATCGAGAAGTACTCAACGATCGAGACCTATTCAGAGATGATGCCATCTGGATTACAGATAACTCAGAGGAAGGAGCAACTAAACTTTACTCCCTAGCAGATTTTGATAGTTCGACAATCAGAGACACCTCCAACAGGCTAAATGCTTACATAAGTGGTAAGTTAGGTGGTGTTCCTAATTTAGGTGATATCTATATTAATATTGACTGATGGGAAGAAGAAAGAAAAGTATCCCTAGAAAGAAAACCTACTCAATTATAGTCGACGGGGACACAGAAGTTTGGTATTTCAACATGCTGAAGAGGAATGAACGACATTTGAAGATCAGCATAAAGCCAGAGCTCCCTAAACGAAAAAAACTTAGTGAACAGTACCATTATGTTTGCAGTGCAGCAGAGAATTATACCAAAGTATTTTGGGTAGTTGATTTTGATACGATTCTAAAGGAAACAAAAGATACTAGAAAAGGTAAGGAAACACCTTTGCAGGAATTTCAGAAGTATAGAAACAAATTGGCCAATAAATATGATAATGTGATTGTAATCATCAATTCTCCTTGTCTTGAGTTTTGGACGTTACTTCATTTTAAATTCACTTCTAAATTTTATCCTCTATGTGATAATTGCATTAGTGATCTGAAGAAATACCTCCCTGATTATGAGAAGACTCAAAAATATTACACTAAGGAGAATGATGATATTTATTTAAAACTAAAACCTTATCTGAAAACAGCAATAGAACATTCTGAACGCCTAGGCAAAGGTGACCTGAGTCACCCTGAAAAAGCCATTTCTGAAATGAACCTTTTCTTTAATGACGAAGCGTTTGATGATTTTTTCAAAAATTAATAGTCTTTAACATCAAGCAGTCAGTTTTTTCCTAAAATGCCAACAATCCCTCAATCGCCACCCGCACCTTCTCCACACTCGGGATCATAGCTTGCTCAAGCACCGAATTCAAAGGAATAGCAGGCATGTCAACAGAGCCAATAGTGCGCACAGGGCCATCTAAATACTCAAAACAGTTTTCTTGGATCCGAGCAGCAATGCTCTGGGCAAACGTATTGCTCACAGGCTCCTCCGTAACAACTAAGCACTTGCTGTGTTTCTTAGCAGCAGCATAGATCGCTTCCTCATCCAATGGGTGTAACGTTCTGAGATCTAATACTTCGATTTGTCCAGGGAAGGACTTCGCAGCATTCAGTGCCCAGTGTACACCCATCCCATAAGTAACAACGACGAGAGACTCACCCGCATCGACTTTCGAGTCTTCTGCAGCTAAGGCGCATCGGGATTTCCCGAAAGGGATCATATAATCTTCATCTGGCTCAATCGTTCGAGCAGCTTCTGTGCCTGGAACTTTGGACCAATACAAGCCTTTGTGCTCAAAAATGACCACAGGATTAGGATCATAGTAAGCTGACTTCATCAAGCCTTTTAAGTCAGCACCGTTACTAGGATAAGCGATCTTCAGCCCACGGATATTGCAAACCACCGACTCCACACTACTTGAGTGATAAGGACCACCACTACCATAAGCGCCAATCGGTACTCGCAAAATGCAGCTCACAGGCCACTTACCATTCGACAAGTAGCAACTACGGCTCACCTCAGTAAACAGTTGATTAAGGCCTGGCCAAATGTAATCGGCAAACTGGACTTCTACAATCGGTTTTAAGCCAACGGCCGACATGCCCACAGTACTTCCAATGATAAAGGCTTCTTGGATTGGAGTATTGAAGACACGATCGTCTCCAAATTTTTGGGCTAAGGTAGCCGCTTCACGGAAAACACCACCAAGGCGACCGCCTACGTCTTGCCCATAAAGTAAACACTCATTGTGCTTGGCCATCAACTCCTGAATCGCAAAAAGCGCACTGTCTACCATCACTGTTGGCTCCTTGTCTGCTGGCTCACGAACGCCTTTTTCTTCTGTGACTGGTGTTGGCGCAAAATCATGAGTCAACAGATCTTCTGGTTGAGGATCAGGCGATTCGACTGCCAATTTAAAGTCGTTTTCTACTGTTAATCTGGTTTCTTCCTCAATTGTTTCGATTTCAGAAGTTGTAACACCAGCGTCCAGTAGATTTTGCTTGAGTTTTGGATATGGATCTCGTGCCCAAGATTCTTCTAAATCATCGCGATACCATTCCATTCGAACGCCTGAGGTATGATGATTCAATAACGGCACTTTAGCATGAATAATGAAGGGGCGGCGCTCCTTACGGATAGTTTTCAATACTTCATGTACCGTACGGTAAGACGTTTCAAAATCAGTTCCATCAATCGTGCGTACTTCAATACCATGAAAACCTTTGGCGTAGCCAGTCGCATCGTTAGCACGAATCTCACTTGCATGAGCTGAAATATCCCACTCATTATCTTGTATCAAGTACAAAATCGGAAATTGCTTCAATGCTGCCATCTGAAAAGCTTCAGACACTTCTCCTTCTGTAATCGATGCATCACCAAGGGAACAAACTACGACTGGATTCTCTCCATTATAACTTGCCAAACCCTGTTTTTCTCTGTACTGAATACCCATCGCTACTCCTGTGGTCGGAATGGCTTGCATCCCTGTTGCTGAGGACTGGTGTGGAATCTTAGGCTTATCATTATCATTCAGACTAGGATGTGAATAGTAAGTACGGCCACCAGAAAATGGATCCTCTACTTTAGCTAGTAGCTGCAACATCAGATCATATGGCTTCAGTCCAATAGCCAGCAGAATCGAGTCATCACGATAGTAAGCACTTAGGAAATCTTGCGGTAACAACTGCATACCGACTGCCAATTGAATGGCTTCATGGCCTCTCGATGTGGCATGCACATACTTGGAAGTCACCTGCTTCTTTTCTTCGTAGAGCGCTGCCATCGCCCTAGCAGTTGACATTAAGCCATAGGCTTTTAAAAGGGTCTTGGAGGCTATCTTATTTTTCCTAGTAATCACAGTTCTGATTTATGTTGATCTATTTGCTTTTAAATTGATTGATGGCGTTACGTGTGAAGTCAGATAACACTAATTTACCAGACAATTCGGCTCTTTCGGCCAATAATTGGTCCCAATGTTCTGTTCCTACCCAAAAGACTTTTTTCAACAATCGCATGGCTTCTGGATTGGAACCTGTTAATTTTTCAGTTAACGCAGTGATTCCTTTGTCTAGTGCTTCAGCTGTTTCATACACTTCCGTGAATAAACCCTTGGCTCTTGCCCATTCAGCAGTCTGCCATTCTGTGGCATTGATGGCGAGATGACTCATTGCGGAGGTTCCGATTTTTCGTTCCACTGCAGGCCCAACGACAAATGGTCCAATCCCAATTGCCAGTTCACTCAACTTGACGGCTGCGTACTTGGTTGCCATACAGTAATCGACTGCTGAAGCAACGCCTACACCACCACCAACTGCCTTACCGTGTACTCGTCCGATAATAAATTTTGGACATTTGCGACAAGCATTGATAACATTGGCAAATCCTGAAAAGAATTGCTTGCCTGTAGTGATATCCTGGATGGCCATGAGTTCGTCAAAGCTTGCGCCTGCACAGAAAGCACGTTCGCCTGCACTTTTTAATACAATTACCTTTACGGAATCATCTTCCCCTGAAGTAGTAATAGCTTCAGCTAGTGCGGCTAACAGTTTCCCTGGCAATGAATTGCTCCTTGGATGGAAAAACTGGATAGAGGCGACTCCATTGTCAATTTTGGTGTCTACATGTCCTTGTAGTGTGGCTTCCATTATTCCTGATTTAATTTTTTAACCATAGTAAGAATTGTCGCGATGGCTACTGATTCTCCTGTTTCGTCATAGACATCTACTAGGAACTTTATGATACCCTTTGCGACGTCCTCATCATCTCGTTTCTCTTGATCTATCTTCTCTTTTGCAGTGAGTCTGACTCCAAGCGTAGATCCTGCATACACTGGCTTAATGAAACGACATTCTTCTAGGCCATAGTTCAGTAACACAGGTCCTTTCTTAGGATCTACAAACAATCCAGCGGCTTTCGCCAATACAAAATAACCGTGCGCGACTCTCTGCTCGAAGATAGTGCCATCTAGAGAAGTAACATCCATGTGCGCGTAAAAGTTGTCGCCACTCACGTTTGCGAAGTTTACGATATCTGTTTCTGTAACCGTGTGCTTATGCGTAATCACTGTTTCTCCGACTTCAATTTCTTCGAAGTGCTTACGGAAAACGTGTACTTGTTTCTCCGTTTGTTTGGCTCCTGCCTGATATTGATTTGTGATGGCAGTAATCGTAGACGGTGATCCTTGAATTGCGCAACGTTGCAGGTAATGTTTTACCCCACGCATACCTCCCATTTCTTCACCACCACCTGCTCGTCCGGGACCACCATGTACCAACATTGGCATTGGGGAACCGTGCCCTGTACTCTCGGCTGCACTTTCCTCATTTATGACTAGGATACGACCGTGATGTGTGGCGGCTTCCAACACAAAGTCTCTTGCTGTTTTATTGTCTGCTGTAGCAATTGAACATACTAATGATCCCTTGCCAAGTCTTGCGAGTGCTATGGCTTCTTCCAATCCATTGTAAGGCATGATGGTGCTTACTGGGCCAAATGCCTCGATATCGTGTACATCTGTTTTATTGAATGGGTCGTCGTTTCTTAGGAGGATAGGAGACATAAACGCCCCTTTATTTTTATCTGCTCCAATGACTTCAAATTTCTCAAGATCGCCATACACCATTTCTGAGCTTTTGAGCAATTCTCCAATCCGTTCTCTCACTTCTTCTACCTGAACTTTCCCAGCCAATGCTCCCATGCGCACGCCTTCTACTAATGGATCACCAATAGTTGTTTTTGCCAACTGTTTTCCTAGCGCAATTTGCACATCTTCTAATAAATTTTCAGGCACGATGATGCGACGGATCGCCGTACACTTTTGTCCACATTTGACCGTCATCTCCTTGCGCACTTCCTTGATAAACAGGTCGAAAGTTGGTGTTCCCGGAACGGCGTCTTGTCCTAGTACGGAGCAGTTTAGTGAATCCGCTTCCATATTAAACGGTACTGCTTGACTTAGGACACGCGGGTGTGATTTTAGCATGACTCCTGTTGTCGCAGAACCAGTGAAGGTTACAATGTCTTGAGAAGTCACATGATCCAGAATACCTCTTGCTGATCCACAAATCAATTGCAGGGCACCATCAGGTAATATCTTTGATTTGATGACTTCTTTTACTACGGCTTCCGTAAGGAATGATGTGATAGTGGCTGGTTTCACAATAGCGGGTACCCCTGCTAGTAAATTGACTGCTACTTTCTCGAACATGCCCCAAACTGGAAAGTTAAAGGCATTGATATGAATGGCTACCCCTTGCTTCGGCACCATAATGTGATGGCCGATAAACGAACCTCCTTTTGATAGCGGCTCTGCATCACCATCTACATAGTAGGACTCATTAGGGAATTTCTTTCTAAGACTAGCGTAAGCGAATAGGGTTCCGATTCCACCATCAATGTCAATCCAGCTATCGCCTTTGGTGGCGCCTGTGGCTGCACTGATGGGATAAAACTGTTTCCTGATGCCGTGTAGATACAAGGCTAATGCTTTGATCATTCTTCCTCTTTCGTGGAATGTCATTTTACGGAGGGCGGGGCCGCCAACTGTTCTCCCGTAATTCATCATCTCATTGAAATCGACGCCTTTACTGCTTGCGACAGCGATCACTTCTCCTGTAACGGCATTAAAAAGGTTTTGGCCATCGCCGTCTCCTTCCATCCATTTCCCAAGTGCGTAATTTTTTAATTTCATCTCATTATCTTTGTGCGTAGTGCTTATGAATAGTGTTTTGTGTCAGGTGGTATAAATTATCAATTTCTTGCAATGTTTGCCACTTGTTCTTCATACATTATTTTAGCCTGGGTTTAGGGCATAATTGTATTAGGTGAACAAATATACAAAGCCCTAGGAAGTTAATTAATAATAAAGATGCATTTATTTTGAAAGAAAACGGATTACATATTATTCAGTACTGGATCCCAATGGCAATTTTGGTGGTGTTGGCGGCTAGCGGTATCGCTTATTGGGATGTCCCGATTTATTTTACGAGTTACGGTCCTGACCCTGGATTGACGAAGGGACTATTAGTCTTGGGTTTAATGGGTTTTGTGGGGTTCTTAATGCTCATTTACTGGTTGCTAGGGCGTCGTGGGATCCGTTTGTACCCTTGGCTGGTCTGGTTGCACATGGCGCTTAGTCTTGGTGCGGTGTTGGCATTGTGTGGTGGGTTTTGCGCATTTCGGTCTGTGAGTTGGGTTGGTACAGAATCATTAGACTTAGAGCCTTCTGTGGTCGGGTTTCGAAATTTATCACGGTCTGTTTTTTGGTTGGTGGTGGGGCAGATTGTGGGGTTGGGGCATTTAGTTTTGGTGATCTTGAGACGGTAAGATTTTTTATAATAGAAAACAGTCAAGTCATATTTTAACTATTCATTCTATTTCTTAAATCCATTTGTTGGTGTAAACTCTAATAATTTCCACATTATGGTTTTCAATAACTTTGTAGAAAACAGCATGAGATTTAACCAAAACTCCGCGATAATTTGCTCTTACCCCTTTGTATGTTTTCCCTAATCAGGATTTCGACAGATTTCTTCAAATTTTGAAGTAATTAGTCTTATGTATCTATCAGCTTGTTTAAGAGACCAATTTTCAAATGTATATTCCCCAAGCAGAAAAGCCTATAATTAACAGAAAAGCGCCAGATAGCTTCAATTTCATTAAACTCATGGTTAGCAGGTTTTGATTATTGAATTAGTTGAATGCGGGGAAAACGGACTGACATTCAATAATCGTATGCTAGACTTTGAGTTTAAGAATAATTTAGTATTTATCTAGCAGATATTCACATCTCTATAACGTGAATTAAGCATTTTCTGTAGAGAAAGTTTAACCCGAATTATGCAATAGGAAATTCATTGTTTTTTCAGATATCAGTTTAGACCTCCCACTTCTACAAGAAGTAACAGGTCTTTTAGTAAACAGGTCTAAGCAAAGTCTCTTGTACAAAAGAGAGATCTTAAGCAACTAGCACTGAGTTAGTCAACGATGCTGATCCGGGTATTAGTTTATCCGTGTGTTTTGGTAAATTCCTTCATCAAATCAACCAGTACCTGGACACTAGACTTCGGCATGGCATTATAAATTGATGCACGGAATCCGCCAACGGATCGGTGTCCTTTGATTCCGGATATATTGGCTTGGGTGCAGGCTTCTAGAAATGCGGCGTCGAGATCCTTGTTTTTAAGCACAAAGGTCACGTTCATCAGTGATCGGTCTTCAGTAGCTGCAATCCCTTCAAACATTGGATTACTGTCGATCTCGTTATAAAGTAAGGCTGCCTTAGCTTCGTTTTGGGCTTTCATTGCTTCCAGGCCGCCTTGAGCGACAATCCACCTTAGTGTCAGCATACAGACGTAGATTGGATAGGCTGGTGGTGTGTTGAACATACTTCCCTTAGCGATGTGTGTGCGGTAATCCAACATCGTAGGGATATTCCGTTCTACTTTCCCAAGCTTGTCTTCATTGACAATCACTAGGGTAGTACCTGCTGGTCCGAGATTCTTCTGTGCTCCAGCATAGATCAGACTAAAATTTTTATAGTCGATTGGTTGACTAAAGATATCAGAGCTCATATCACAAACAATCGGTACATTAGTGTCTGGGTATTGCTTGATCTGAGTACCAAAAATTGTATTGTTGCTAGTGAGGTGCAAATACGCACTATCTGCAGGAATCTCATAACCTTTAGGGTAATAGGAAAATCCCTTGTCCTTGGAAGAGGCGATCTCATTGACACCCCCGAAGTTGCTTACTTCTTTAATTGCCTTGGTAGACCAGGTACCCGTATTCACATAACTCGCGGACTCATTTTGCCCTAGGAAATTCATAGGAACCATGTAGAACTGAGAGCTGGCGCCACCTGTAAGGAACAACACTTTGTAATTGTCTGGCAATTGGAATAACTGCTTGACTAATTGCTGTGCTTCTTCCATCACTGCTGTGAACTCAGCACTTCGGTGCGACATTTCAAGGATAGACAGACCTACTCCCTTAAAATCTTTTACAGCTTCTGCGGCTTCCTCCAAAACGGATTGTGGTAAAATGGCTGGGCCTGCACTAAAGTTATGCTTTTTCATGATTGTCTGTTTTTTCGGCAAAGCTACATTTTTTCTTAAATAGATGAAACCTCAACTCTAATTTCTTTTATAAATTAGCATAGCGCACCGGATAGGAGGTGCGGATCGCCGCTCGGTTGTTTGAACAATGCCTGCAGCTTTAGCAGCGTAAGCGTTGTGTTGGAGGCATTGAGCGTTTCAGATAGCCGGAAATACGCGCCCAAAACATTGTTTTTATTGCGTTCCTACTTATTGATCCATTTGACAGTAATGTCTACCAAATCTTTTGAGGCTGCAGGCAACTCTTCGTCAGTAAAAGGGTGGCGACCTCCGAAAACATGGTTGGCACCTTCCAGAATATGGAGCTGAGCAGCAGGACACCATTCCTTCAACAACTGAGCAGACAACATAGGAACAGCGGGATCGGCATCTCCATGAATAATTAAAAATGGTTTGTCCAAACTAGCTAGGGTTGTCTTTATATTAAATAGGTCTTGATTTGTAGCAACATCTTCATAGAGTTGGTAGTATAGTGGCATTTCCTGATAGGTACGGCCATTTAAAATAAAATAAACCCCTTTTTCTTTCCACTTTTCAATTTGTTGCTCGCTCCAGCCAAAATCTAACTGATGCACTGATGCCCAAGTCGCCAATCGTTTGATTTGGGGGTTGCGAGCGGCTTCAATCATCGCGATGGCACCACCACGGCTATGACCAATGACAGTCAAATCTGAACGATCAATTTCAGCGCTTGGGAGCTCCTCAGTTGTTGTAACCCAATCAATTACTTGTTGTAGGTCGTACAATTCTTTACTGTAATTGTTTTGTCCAAATGCTTCTAGATCCGCAAAGTCAGTTGGTTGTTCGACTGTTGTCCCATTATGACTAAAATTGAATTTGACAAACACGTGTCCGGCTGCAGCAAATCGTTGACCTATTTGCTGCCAATGGCCCCAATCTTTAAAGCCTTTAAACCCATGTGCAAACACAATAATTGATTTCGGCGTGTTATTTGTGGTAAATAAATAGTCAATAGTAATTGATTTACCTGCAAAACCTTTTATGATGTAACTACCAGTATTCATTGTTTTAGTTTAAAATGTTAGGCAAAGATAAGGAATGCATTGAAAAGGTTTATTAACAATATAATTATGAAAAAAGTTTTGAATTTCCAACCTGCTAAAACCGGAATTTTCAGAATCATAACAACCCCTTATGCATTAATTTGTTGTTTTGTTATTCTAATATTCCTCCAAGGCACTGACGCTTCTGCGCAATCCAATCAACGGAATCCTATTCCTGATGAATTGATAGAAACTGAGATGTTCCACAATGCTATCAGTTTCGAAGAGCAAGGCAGAAAGGCTCAAGTTCCACAAAATGCTGTCGTCGAAATTGTAACGATTGATGGTACTCCTTTACAATTTCAAAGAATTAGGAATGAAGACGAGTTGACATTGGAATTGACTAACCCTAAGGGAGAACCTATTCCATAAGGAATATATCGTTGTTGTGACGCTAGAAGATATTAGCAAACGCACATCCAAATTATACGTGATTCATTAGATCCATGCATTGCATTGGATAAGCATTTCATGGCAGAATAACTGTTTTTACTAGAAATATATCCAATCTATATTGGTATATAGATTAGTTGATATTTTTTGTAACTTTAGTTAATCAAATATTTGTAGTGATGCATAACTTCCGATACTTCTTGATCGCCTTTCTTTTATTGGCCTATGGGAACTCCTTTAGTCAGACTAAGTCTGATGCTGTTGATGACATTTTGGATACGGTACTTGATCATGTTAATCACGACCATCATTATTCAGATGATTATCATATCTGGGAGCAATATCTGAAGCAGCCACACCCGAAAGTTGGCGTCATTAGCAGTTATTTCCAATTGGCTACTCCCGAATTTGGGTACCCGTTGAATTGTTGAAGGTAATTGGCAAAATCGAAAATAACTGGACACAGGTTGTGCCTAGTATTGACAGGGGTTGGGGCATCATGCATTTGGTTGAAAATGACTACTGCAATACCTTACTGGAAGCTTCTGATTTAATTGGCATTTCTAAGCAAATACTCAAGGACGACCAATTTCAAAATATCAGAGGCGCAGCGGCACTCCTTGCTAAGTATGCGGGTCCAGGACAACCATTTAGATTCTTGTACCATAATGCAGTGTTGTTTGATGTTTGATGCAAGTCGGCTACAAATAGGGGCGATGCTAAAGCACCTTGCTAGGAATTTGACGTAGGCGGTGGCTACAAATAGGGATGGTGCGCTGCACCTTTTGAGTTGTCAGATTATCAGTTCTCCTACTCGCAAGTTTATCAAGGCAAGTGTCGTCTCTGTTTGTAACTAAAACCTAATCTCCAAGAAGGTGCGTAGCATTGTCCCTATTTGTAACCTAAAATCATTTCGCCCTTCCGCTCAATAGTTTCCTAAGATTTACTAAACATAGGAAAATGTCCCTAATCTCTGGGATTCTGCTTGTTTATGCCACACTTTTATGTCATTCTGGAAAACATGTCACTTGCTATATCAATTAGATATTGATTTGGACAAATTCAAGGAACCTGAATTTATTAATTGTTAATTATAAATAGTTACTTATTTTTGTGCCGATGCAAGTAACCGAAGTCAATAGTCCGTCACTACAAAAGGAATTTTATCTTGTAGAAGCTCAACTTAGGAGCAGTTCTTCTAAATGGATACAGCCATTGGAAAGCGATGTCCTTTCTGTTTTTAACCCTCAAAAAAATAAATTCTTTAAGAGAGGAAAATGCATTCAATGGATTTTTAAAGAAAATGAGCAAACAGTAGGTCGAGTTGCGGCATTTGTAGTCAATCAATCCTTTAATGCTAAAGTAACAGAGGTCGGAGGAATGGGGTTTTTCGAATGCATCAACGATCAAACAACCGCCAACTTCATATTCGATACCTGTAAAGCATGGTTGCAATTACAAGGCGTTACGGGTATGGAAGGACCGATTAATTTTGGACAACGTCAGTTTTGGTGGGGATTACTGGATAAAGGTCATAATAACGCGCCTAATTATCAGCAAAATCATCAACCAGTTTACTACAAAGAATTGTTTGAAGCATACGGTTTTCAAGAGTATTTCAGACAGATTACTTTTGGCAGAAATGTAGCCGATCCCTTGCCCGAAATTGTAGAATGGAAAGCAAAACGAATTCTAAAGGAAGAAGGCTACACCTTTAAACACGTATCAGCCAATTCGATGGATCAGTTTGTAAAGGATTTTGAAGTCATTTATAACGACACTTGGAAAGATTTTCCAGGAGCACAGCCGATGAAGGAAGGAGAGGCAAAAACTGAGCTCCTTAAAATCAAACCAGTTATGGACGAACGGTTGATGTGGATCGGATATCACAATAGAGAACCCGCATGTTTCTTTATCGCGATACCAGAAGTCAATCAGTTACTGAAACACTTAAACGGTCGCATGAATTGGTGGAGTAAGCTCAAATTGTTTTATCATATCAAACGTGGTACGAACAGGAAAATCTTAGGACTGTTATTCGGTGTGCGGCCTAAATTTCAAAAGAAAGGACTGGAAACTGCTTTGATATACGCCATGTCGCAGAAGGTTCAAAAAGAGCGCCTGTATGACACAATGGAAATGAATTGGATTGCAGATTACAACCCCAGAATGCTAAAATTGCTTGATCAGCTTGGTTGTCATCGCGTAAAAGAGCATATTACATACCGATATTGGTTTGATCAGTCAAAACCATTTGAACGCGCTCCTGTTATTTGATTATGGACATTCGGAAATACTTAAAACAACTATTTAACAAGACAGAACAAAGTTCAGTGTCCAACCCCGTGCTCCATGAGCTACTAAAGCGATCAGATCAACACCTGACAGACTATGAGGACTGGAAGCATGGATTGGCCAGAAAACGGATGACAGATTGGTTGATCGCAGAATTCTCAGTTTCCAAATCTAATCCTCAAGCACTCGACGACGCGATTGACTTTATGGACAACCTGCACTCAAGAGGTTTCATCTTGCACTATCAGGAAGATCGTCAGGAATCTGATTATCTGTATTTGCTTGATTTCTTAAAGGAGAGAGTCTTAGAACTGGGCTACAAGAGCTATATGTCTGATGTGAAGTCCTACTCAAGGAATGAGGACGTAGAGACCATACAACGGCATTACTTGAAGCCTAAGCCATCTTTTGAGCCGCCGATCAACCAGCAATTCGGCAATGTCACTATCGAACTAGTATTTAAGAATGATAAAACGAAACACTTACGACTAAGTGCTACGCCTTATATGGATAGGACGTATCAGGAACCACGGGAGTTCTCGCAACTGATTTATGGGCTGAATAGTGATTAGTGGTTAGTGGTGAGCTTACTCCGAAAAGTCGATTTTTGTAGAACTTTAATCACATTTTTGTTAATTTCAATGTGTAGTTTGCTGTTATTGTTCGTTTTTGCCTTGACGCAAATGGGCAAGTAATACCGACTGGATATTACGGCATAAAAAAGTCAAGAATTATAAACTCGCTCCGCTCAAACACTATAATTCGGCTCTCCCATGTTGATGCTTCATGGGATTTTAACAATTTTGCAATACATATTTTGTTTTGTTCTTATTTGGTTGAATTTAAGCAAAAAAGGACTTTCCTGAGTGACTCATAATTAAACATTAAACAGTGATTAGTGATTAATTTTTGACGCAAGGCTTTAATTGTTATAAATAGTATTTTATTAATCCTCACCCTTGACAGTAATAGGTAAATATTCCAAAGTGATTCCTAATGCTAAAAAAAATCGATTGCATCATCATCACACAATTAACAATTAATAATGTCTTTGCTTCGTCTTCAGAAGCGATTTCAATCGACTCAACTTGATTTATCCGAATGCTCATTGAAATACCTGAATTAAATGGAACGATTACAAACCAATTTTCCTTGACTTCTCCACTAATCACATTACCAATTAGATAAAATTGATTTCTTTGCCTAATTGCAAAACTATCTAAGACTTGAAACATTCCATATTGACCTTTCATCCTCTATCATCAACCCCTTGCTCCTTAAGGAACAAATCGAACGTATTTAATCGTTTTTTTGTTTTCCAGATGCATCCGTTCGTAGTAGGTTTTGAATTCTAGCTCTGGCAGCACTAAGGCACCACTGTAGATATCAGCATTTTGGTATTCAATGGTCAGGCCTTCTTCCTTTATAATACTTAGTGTGTAGTCGTATAGCTCATCGCTATCCGTTTTGAGGTGCACAACGCCTCCAGGAGTAAGGATTTGGCGGTATCGTTCTAGAAAGCGAGGTCCAGTCAAGCGACGGTTTGGTTTTTTAAGAAAAGGGTCGGCAAAAGTAATCCAGATTTCATTGATTTCAGCTTTGTCGAAAAATTCTTCGATTTTCTCAATGCGGAATCGGGCAAAAGCGGCATTATCCAAATTTTCTGCAAGGGCAACTCTTGCGCCTTTCCAGATTCGGTTGCCCTTTATGTCTACACCAATAAAATTTCTGTTGACGTGCATTCTCGCAAGTTGCAAAGTATATTCTCCACCACCACAAGCCAATTCAAGTGTTATTGGTTGACCGTTTTTAAAGTGGTGAGCGTCCCATTTTCCTTTCATATTCAGCTTCTCACCCTGATAATCAGTCAATAGTGGTTCCTGTATCTGGTGATTTTGATAAGTGTTGGCAAATGTCGCCAACTGACTAAATTTTAATAGCTTCTTTTTGCCCAATGTTTTGGCATTTTAGTGTTGCTCAAAAATAATAATTAATCTTTTATAGTGATTAGTGTTTAGTGTTTAATTATCAATCATTAATCACAATTAAGTTTTTGCGTCAATAATTAATCACTAAACACTAACCATTAATCACTAGTATTAATTAATCACAATTAAGTTTTTGCGTCAATAATTAATCACTAAACACTAACCATTAATCACTAGTATTTATCTTCAAAACGGTCTTGACAGGGAAGTGATCACTGTATCCTTCTTCATAATCTACCCAATACTGCTGGGCGCTAAACTTTTTCCGATCTGAAAAAATGTAGTCGATTCGCAATCCTGGTATAGGACCAGCATAGGTCGTAGAAATGCCACTACCCGCTTCTACAAAACTATCTTGCAATAAGCCACTAAACTGACGATAGGTGTAAGATGTTGGTGGCGAGTTCAAATCACCACACAGGATCACAGGATAAGGACTGTCGGTAATGTACTGCTTGACCATTTTGACTTGTTTCTGGCGTTCAATGCTTCCACGTGCCACTTTTCCCATTAGCCTGCGTACTGCATGCACATCATTAGACAGTGGACTGTTGATGGCTTCGAATTGTGCATCACCAAAATGCAAGGACTGCAAGTGGATATCGAACACCCGTATTGTGTCCTTCCCCTTCACAATGTCTACATAGATCAACCCATTATGTTTATTCGTCAATGGATCATAATGCTCTTTGATGATGGGGAATTTTGAAAAGATCGTATTGCCATAAAAATTACTGTAGTGATAGGGATAGTCTACTTGCTTTAAAACATGTTTCAATACGAGTTTCCGGTAGCCAAAAGACTCTTGAAAACAAACGATATCGGCCTTCAGTTTTTTGTGGAAATGCACCTTCTTTATCAAACGATCGATCTCTGCCTCATTCCGAATTGGTAAGTTGTGAAATCGCTTCAAATTGAAAGAGGTGACTGATATCTCATTGTCTGTGGCCTGTTTGGCGCCAGAAGGCAAACCCAATTGCCACGACACTGTTAACTGTGGCCAGCCCAACAGAATCAATACAACCGGGATTATTACCCATTTCTTACGAGCGAGCACCCCATATAAACCCATCAATATTTGAGGAAGGAGTAGGATTAGAAAGCCAAAACTAAAGACTACAGGGAGTTTCCAGTGTGCTGGATCAATATAATAAGCGGATAGGCATAGTAACCAAGATACTGTCGCCACAATATAAGAAGCTATAACAAGGGCTCGGATCAACTTCATTTGTCTTCTCCGGCTTCTGCCAGAAAATCTTTTTCATCATCAGTAAGACTACCATAGCCGGAGTCGTTTATTTTATCCAAAATTTCATCGACACGCTCCTGCTTTGATTGTGCCTCCTGATTTTTCCTGTCATCCTGATACCGCTTAGTTTTAACTACGTGCATGTGTGGATTGTGCTTTGGTGCACGACCACCACTTGGCATACTACCCAACAAGCCAGAAAAAGCATTAGCGATGGGATCCCAGATTCGGTTGAAGGAAATAGAAAGGTCGGTACCATTTTGTAATAGATAAATAAACAACCATCCCATGATCATTCCACCGATATGTGCCATTTCGCCTCCAGTATTCAATCCCGGAATTGCAATAATAGTCAAGAGCATCAATACCAGCGTGATGTATTTTAGTTTTACTGGTCCGATAAAAATCAGATTTAAAATGTAGTCAGGTCGTAACACCGTAGCACCCATCACAACTGCCCAAATCGCAGCAGAAGCACCAAGCATTCCAGCACTAGGAAATCCTAGCAAACCAGTGAGCCAATACATGATAACTCCAGCTAAACCCCCTAGTATATAGAGGGGCAACACTTTACGTGTCCCTAAAAAATCTTGAAAAATACGGCCGTAAATAAAAAACAGGTACATATTCATGGCAAAATGCAACAACCCTTTATGCAAAAACATATAGCTAAACAAACTCCAGGGCTTCCAGATCAATCCACTTGGACTACCTGGCACCATAAACCATTTAACAGCGGTATCAATAATACTTGTATCTCCTAGAAATGCCAGGTAAAAAATTGCAGACATCAATACCACTACTAGAAAAACAGCAGTGTTGACCAAAATTAATTGGATCACCGTATTGCCATATTGAAACTGGCGTTTCGCATCTTCCCAAACTGTTTTTATCATATAATGGCGTATTTCAACATTTTAAATTAATCCAAATTCAACAGAAATAAAAAGATTTTCGACAAAGGGTCTCAATTTATCTGTTTACATACTATTTTGGGGCATCCCCAGCCTTTATTTGTATCCATTTCATTCCTACAAAATAAAGGCTGCGTCGCCACCTTCCTGGCTCGCAAGTCTGCTCGGTACTTCGTTTCAAGACAATTCATAAATTGCCTCTACACTACGCACTGCTCCCTGCGGTCGCCCCATCTAGTCGGCTATGCCGCCCCTAATTACTAGCTACAGCCTATAAAGGCCAAAGTAGTCAGAAGCCTTAATATTAACGAATAAAACAGCAAACTGTTTAACTGTTACTTAGTTTATGCCGCTTGACTTTATTCGTTACAAGCCTTGTCGCCTCCAGATCCAGACAATCGCCATCCCAACTATAGCACCACCAAGATGTGCGAAATGCGCAATATTTGATCCATATCCTGAGAATCCCAAAAACAACTCCAATCCCATATACAGGGCTCCAAAGTACTTAGCCTTCATAGGAATTGGTGGAATAAGCAGATGAATGGTTTGATTAGGATAGAGCATTACAAACCCCATCACTAAACCAAATATAGCTCCTGATGCGCCCCACATGCTGGAATTGACACTTGCAGAACCGAGATAATAAATTTCTATTGATAATACCAACATGTGCAATAGCATTGCGCCAAAACCACAAGACAGGTAGTAAAACAAAAACTTTTTAGGACCAAATCGTTGTTCTAGTGGTGGACCAAAAAAGAAGAGTCCAATCATATTGAACAATAAATGATTGACACCAGCATGCATGAACATGTGTGTCACCAACTGGTATGGCCTAAATGCTTCTGAGGCAGGGTAATACAATGCAAGCATTCCTCGATACACTGTTGTACCAAACAACTCAGCAGGTTGTTGCAGGGTACCCATTAAAAAAAAGGTCCCAATAAACATCAGCACATTGATTATCAATAAATTTTTTACGACTTCTGTTATTTGTAATCCACCCATAACTATTAAATCCGTTTAACCTTTAAATTGTTTAGTGATCTCTTCCAGATCGTAAGTAATAAAACAATGTCTCCCTCCTGGTGCTTTATAAGGCACCTGACAGGCAAACAATTGATCAATTAGCAATTGCATTTCTGTTTCATCCAGCTCCTGCCCTCGTTTTACAGCCATACTTTTAGCCAGCGAACGCGCTAGATTATCTTGTACATTAACGTATAAATCTATGTTTTGTTTGTATTGGTCTACTAGTTGCCCGATGACTTCTTCCTCCTTGCCGGATTTTAAGTCTACAGGTGCACCATGTATGACAAACGAGTCTTTCCCAAAATCCTGAATATCAAACCCTAATTGATTGATTTGAGGCAATACTTCTGTCATAATATCCATATCTGCAACGGAGAAGGTGACTGTTTTCGGAAACAATAATTTCTGTATTCCCACTTCTCCATTGTGGAACGCTGCCATGTGCTTTTCATACAGGATGCGCTCATGAGCGGCCTGCTGGTCAATCAATAAGAATCCAGATTTGATCTGACTTACTATAAACTGATTATGAATCTGATACGGTTTTTTTGTTTGCTTGGTAAACGTTCCGTCTTTGTCATCAATACTAGCTTCGTCTTTCCAACCACTTTCAAAGGTCATCGAATCTTGCTTGTTCTGATCATCATCGTCGTCAGGATCAAAAGCTTCTACGCCATCAAACAAGTCTTTCCAGTTTTTAAGATTGCTTGCTGCTAGCGGATGTTGTTCGTTTTTATGTGTTTGCGTATTGTCTGAGGCAGGTTGTGGGTTGGCGCGATCCGCTTTTTCTTGAGCCCGGTTCATCTCTAGTTGCCTTGTGATGAAGGTTTCTTGTTCAAAGTCGAGCATTGGAGTGATACTGTGTTGGCCTAAGGCGTGTTGTACGGTTACCTTGATATAGTTATACACCAACCGTTCATCGGCAAACTTGATTTCTTGTTTTGTTGGGTGAATATTGATATCTAAATCTCCTGGATTCATTTCAATAAAAATCACGTATAGCGGGTAAGTGTCTTTAGGTAGAATTCCCTCAAAAGCGTTCATTACGGCATGGTGCAGGTAGCCAGATTTGATAAAGCGGCCATTCACAAAAAAGAATTGATCCCCTCTCCGTTTTTTTGCAAATTCTGGTTTTCCGATATAGCCAGAAAGCTTAAGCACCTTTGTTTCTTCACCAATCGGCACTAGTTTTTTGTTCCAGTTGGGACCAAACAGTCCTACAATCCGCTGGCGGAGCTTACCGGCTGGTAGATGGTAGATCTCACTATCGTTGTGGTGCAAGGAGAAAAATACTTCAGTATTAGCCAATACGATACGAATAAATTCACTGTAAATGTGATTCATCTCTACTGAATCAGACTTGAGGAACTTCCGTCTTGCTGGTACATTGAAAAATAAATTCTTGATGCTGATCGTAGTGCCAGCAGTGCATTGACATGCCTCTTGCAACTTGACTTCTGACGCCTCAATAATGATTTTAGTACCAAGCTCATCGCTAGCACGCTTCGTACGCATTTCTACTTGTGCTATGGCAGCAATAGACGCCAATGCTTCTCCTCTAAACCCCATCGTATTAATGGCAAATAAGTCCTTAGCCTCTCTAATCTTTGAAGTGGCGTGGCGTTCGAAGCAAATGCGGGCATCCATGTCCGACATTCCACTACCGTTGTCAATGACCTGGATAAGCGTTTTACCAGCGTCTTTGATCACTAGTTTTATTGAAGTTGCTCCTGAGTCCACTGCATTTTCGAGTAACTCTTTTACAGCCGATGCTGGGCGTTGGATGACCTCGCCTGCAGCGATCTGATTCGCAATATGATCTGGAAGCAGCTGAATTAGGTCAGCCATCTGTTGTGAGTCAATTTTGTGGTTAAACTTAAATTATAGGCAATAGCAAATAGCAATTACTTAGAATTTAGGTGATTAAAATGGGTTATATTGATAAACTCTCTAACAAAAGTGGTAAAAATTCTTTGATTAAAAAATAAAAAACGACCAACAGTATAAATACAATACCTATGATTCGCATATTTCTTTGGCGGCTCATTGATTTCCTGAATGCTGCTTGATCTTTTGACTGTTGAAAGCTTTTCGCGATTCTTATCTTAGAACCTTCTACTGATTGCTCTCTTTCCTTCTTCCTAAGTTCCCGTTCCTCTTTTTTAGTATCATAGTATCTAGGGTTATAGTCAAATTTCCTTGATTTTAGCTGACTCCTACCTAAGATATTCGGAAGTTTCATACCTTTTTTTTATTCAAAGTTACAAAAAAACATGGTGGTCTGTCAAGTGATAACAAATCGTGATTGTGATTTGTTGTATCTGGTGTCTTTTTAGACTACATAAATCTAGCCAATAATTGTGAAGTAATGAAGCTAGGACTACTAGACTTGTAGGAGTACTACCTTGAGTGCTGAAAGCACGGCATCTACCAGCCCGGGGTAAAACCGGGTAAAACCCTGGGATTAGAAAACCCTCTCTAATTTGAGTCCTGCCTTCCGTAGCGTAGCATGCAGGGTTGAAAGTACGACATAGACTTGGTATGATGTCGCACTTTCAGCGCTCTGGTTTTAACGCGACTCTTAAACCCAGGGTTGCACCCTGGGCTGACTGATGCCGTGCTTTCAGCCCTGCCTGCTGCGCTACGGAAGGCAGGACTCAAAATTCCTAATTTAAAAGACTAGTAGTGGTAAAACTTGAAACTGTTTTTCGCATTGAAAGTCCCACGCAAAAAAAATCAACCTGCGGACAAGTGGTGGGAGGTGATGTTTGAACGAAGTGAGTGCCGGACGACACGGTGCCGAAGGCGTGCCAAGCCTAGCAGGATTGGCACGAATGAGGTATGGCCCCTAAAAAAAATCAGAAATCAAACCCCTGTAAACTTTCACCAAATTCTTTTGTTACTTTGTCAAGGAAATTAACTATTGAGAAATGACCGAAAAAACTGCACCTCAACCTACTGTTTTCAGCCTCAAAAACCGTTCTACACCACTGATTATCAGTGGGCCGTGTAGTGCGGAGACAGAAGGTCAGCTACTCAACACCGCCAAACAGCTCAAAGCGACGGGGATCGTACATTTGCTTAGAGCCGGCATTTGGAAGCCACGCACACGCCCTGGATCGTTTGAAGGCGTAGGTGCTGTGGGACTGCAATGGCTGCAAACTGCCAAAGCGGAAACGGGCTTGCCGACTACAGTAGAAGTGGCGACTACGGAACATGTAGAACAGGCATTGGCGCATGGTGTGGATGTACTGTGGATTGGTGCACGGACATCCGTCAATCCGTTTGCAGTACAGACAATTGCTGATGCTTTGAAGGGCGTAGATATTACGGTTTTAGTCAAAAACCCTATCAATCCGGATCTGAATTTATGGATTGGCGCCATAGAACGCATCAAGAACGCCGGAATTACGGAAGTGGGTGCCATTCACCGTGGGTTTTCAAGATATGGCGAGCAGACGTATCGAAACGCGCCTAACTGGCAAATACCGATTGAGTTGATGCGCAAATTTCCTGATTTACCAATGATCTGTGATCCTAGTCATATTTGTGGCCGTCGGGATCTGCTTCAGAAAGTGTCTCAAAAGGCATTAGACCTGAGTTTTGATGGCTTAATGCTGGAAACACATATCGACCCAGACAACGCTTGGAGTGATGCTCGTCAACAGATTACACCTGAGCAATTTCATGAAATGTATAAGGCATTGGCCTTCCGTAAACCGATTGCTGAGGATCTTGAGGCTGATCCATTGGAGGAGTCGCGGCTAAAGATCGATCGTCTTGATGAAGAGATTATGACGTTACTAGCTCAGCGTATGGATGTTGCCACTGCTATAGGAAGCATCAAGAAACTGCATCATTTAAGGGTGTATCAGCCAGAACGTTGGGAGGTGATTAATAAACGAATGATTGAACAAGGTGCAGATGCGGGATTGAGTCAACCGTTTATCGAGCAATATTTGAAGGCGATACATGCGGAATCTATTGAAAAGCAGATGAACGTTATTAATGATTAATTATTAGTGTTTAATGTTTAATTATTGACGTAGGGAACGATCAAAATAATAGTTGATGTTTAGTGTTTAATTAATTAATTGACGTAGGGAACGTTCATTGCGTCAATCTAATTTCTAAAATCTTATGTCAAAACCTGAGAGATCTATCAGATCTGTGAGGTTTGCGCGGTTAGATCTTGGGTATATCAGGCCTCTTAAATCTTACAGGCCCAACCTCACAGATTTCGAAAATCTCTCCCGTTGGAAGTGAGGTATTGGTTTTAGAGAACGTATAGACGTTGAACCTAAATAGGTAATTATTCCTTGGGTCTTCCCTTCTCATTAATATAGGATATTAAATGGTCCAATCCTACAGGTAGCCAGCCTTTAGTTTGAATTTCCTTAGATACCCTATTCGTTTTTATTTCAATGTCAAAGCCTACTCCATCAATTATTCCAAACTCGTATGTTTCCTTATATTCTTCTAGGGGTAAGATTTTAACTAGATACTCAATGTTGTTGAATATTGAATCATTTAAGCTATACGTCTTAAGGTCTGATTCAATTCGATGCCAGGTTTCCACCTTTTTATCACTAGTAAGTTTAAAGTTTCTAATACCATCATACAAGTAGTTTGGATATGCTTTAAATTTTAAAAGTTCGATTTTTTCATCTTTATCAATAATGAATTCAGGATCTTTCCAAAGAACAAATTCTTTTTCCAAATCAATAAAATCGTAAAACTCACAGATTGATGAAGGTTTAAAAACTATTTTTTCCTCGTCAATAGAAATCGCTTTTTTTTCATGTATATCAGATGATATTTGAAAACACGTTACATACAATAATCCATTTTTAGTATAATATTGTGCTTCTACTTCTTCCCACCACATACCAGTTTTAAATCGATAGTTGATTTTATTATTTTCAAACTTATATTCCTTTCCATATGTGTCAAACCAATTGTTTTTAGAAAGGAGTTCATTATCTAATGAATTACGATTGCCGCACCCCATTAGAATCGCGAGTAGTAATGGGAAATTTTTTATTTTTAGATCTAGCATGTTTAATAATTAATCATTAAACACTGAACATTAATCATTATTTCAACTTTTCATTATTAGCATGTCGTTCCGTATCCCTTTTAGTCTTTTTGTCTAGACTCTTTTGTAAGGCTTCTGTAAGGTCAACTCCAGTCTGGTTAGCCAAACAGATCAACACGAATAAGACATCCGCCATTTCTCCTGCTAGGTTGGCTTGGGCGTTGGCTTCATCTTCAGGACGTTTAAAGGACTGTTCACCGTAAATTCGGGCCATTAGTCTGGCGATTTCTCCCACTTCTTCCATTAATACTGCGGTGTTGGTCAGTTCATCGAAATACCGAACACCAACGGTTTTAATCCATTGGTCAACTGTTTCTTGTGCTTCCTGAATGGTCATTCCTTTTGTTTTGAGTCAATGATAATAGTGGCAGGGCCGTCGTTGAGCAATTCCACCTTCATGTCAGCACCGAATTCGCCAGTGCCAATCGGTTTGCCTGTGGCTTGTCTTATGGTGGCTACGAATTGCTCGTACAAGGGAATTGCGATGTCTGGTTTTGCTGCTTTGATGTAGGAGGGGCGGTTGCCTTTTTTGGTGCTCGCATGAAGCGTAAACTGACTGACGACAATGATATCACCGTCTACTTCTTGAACTGATTTATTCATAACACCTTGCTCGTCATTGAAGAGGCGCATATTGACGACTTTTCGACAAAGCCACTCAATATCTTCTTGGTTGTCGGCAGGGTCAATTCCTAGTAGAATCAGTAAGCCGTGTTCAATTTTTGACTTGACTGTTCCTTCGATAGTTACTGAGGCATGAGTGACACGTTGAATGACTGCTCTCATTACCAGTCAGTTGTTCGTTCCCAGTAATTCTGTTCCTTGGTTTCCTCCATGAGTTTGATGTAGTTCTGATATCGGATGGAGCTGATTTCTTCTGTCTCTACTGCAGCTTTGACGGCGCATTTAGGCTCATTGAGATGTAGGCAATTCTGAAACTTACAGTCTTTGGAAGCTCTGAAAAACTCAAGGAAGTTGTGCGCAATGTCTAATGGCTCCAGATTGTTGAATGCCAGCTCTTTGATTCCTGGAGCATCGATGATACTGCCTCCAAATTTCAGATCAAACATTTCTGCGAATGTAGTGGTGTGTTGCCCCTTTCCTGAATAGTCGGACAGTTCTTGTGTACGCAGTTCAAGTCCATCCTGAATTCGATTGACGAGTGTGGTTTTGCCAACACCAGAGTGCCCACAAACTAATGTCGTTTTGTCTTTTAGCAATGCTTTAAACTCATCAATACCAGTGCCATCCTCAGCAGACGTTAATAGAACAGTGTAGCCAATTTTTTCGTAAATCAGCTTCAATCCACCAAAGAGCTCGAGGTCTTCCTCATCACAGAGATCCGCTTTATTCACAATAATTGCGGAAGGGATGTCTTGTGGTGCTGTTGTGAGTAAAAACCGGTCAATAAAGCCAATTTTCAAGTCTGGTTCTCTGATAGTAACGATAATGACTGCAAGATCCACGTTGCAGGCCAGCAGGTGCATGAAATGCTTTTTACGTGGCGACTGTCGCAAGATATAATTTTCTCGTGGTTTGACGTCACTGATATTTCCAATCTCGTCGGTTTCGGGATCAAATATGACCTTATCACCTACTGCAATGGGATTGGTGAGTTTCAAGTCTTTTAACCTGAACTTTCCTACAACTCGACAGTTATATCGGGTGCCATCATCGCATTTAACGGTATACCATTTACCGGTAGATTTTATTACAATTCCTTCTTTCAAATGTTTGACTTTAAGTAACGCTAACGTTATTAACTGAATGTATTGCGGCAGCAATTTCTGTCACCAGTCCCGGATCTTTTTCAATCGCATTTCCTACGACGATGATATCGGCACCTGCTTTCACATTTGCCAGTGCTTTTTCTGGTGAACTAATGCCTCCGCCCACGATGAGCGGAATACTAAGTTTACTGGAAACTGCTTGAATCATAGATTCGGATATGGGTGTCTGAGCACCACTACCTGCATCCATAAACACCAATTTCATCCCTAAAAGTTCCCCGGCAAGGGCAGTACATACAGAAATATCGTCTTTTGATGATGGAATTGGGCGCGTATTACTCATGTAAGAGACAGAAGTAGGCACACCACCGTCGATCAGCATGTAGCCTGTAGAAATAATTTCGAGTGGACTGGCATGGAGGAATGGCGCTGTTTCAACGTGTTTCCCAATCAGTAATTCCGGGTTTCTTCCTGAGATGAGACTGAGAAACAGTACGGCATCTGCGGCATAACTCAATTGCATGGAGCCGCCTGGAAACAGAATGACTGGTATCTCACACGCTTCTTTGATTTTCATGATACAATAGTCCAAAGTATCATTCATCACAAGACTACCACCAATAAAAAAGGAATCGACTTCAGCTTTGTGTGCCAGACTAATGACTTGATCAATGTTGTCCGTTTTTAATTTATCCGGATCAATCAACACCACAAACTTCTTCTTTCCTTCTTGTTTGCTAGTGACAAGGTTGTTGTAAATGTTCGCTTTCATAAAGGAATTTTATTCCAATAAATATTACAGATTCAAAGGTAATCAATCTTGCGGTTAGTTTAACCCTAATTATCCAATAGAATGTCTGTATTAGATTGAAAGTCCTACACTCCGTATTATGCAACAGGTCCTAGTGCTGGCGTCTTCTTCATTTTGAAGGAAACAATTGCTATTGAATCACAATTATATTAGTTGGAGCTCAGAAATCACTTACAGGAGGCTTAAAAGGCTTATTTGCGGGTGATGCTAACTGTAGTCTGATCATTGATGCCTCAGATCGGAGTTTGATTTGGAATTTCAGGAATCAGCAAGGCTATTTGATGTCAGACATTACGCTTGATGGTACAGTGAATGCTGCAGATCGCAGTATGGATTGGAATAATCGGAATAAGATTGGGACGGTGGAGCGGTAGAGGTCAAAACTAAGATCAAGTTCATACTTCGAAGTTTTCCAAAGCATTTTTTAATTTCGATTATCCTTTTAATCATAAAATGTATCAGGGATTGTATATACTCACTTGAATTGACTAATTGATTCTTGTAGTCTTTTACAGTTATTACTTGTTGACAATAAGTATTCAGTTTCTTTTAGTGCGTTATACTCTTTGATCGACATTACCACAATCGCATCATCCTCATTATTATTTCTAGGTATAATTAAAACTTCCATAGACTTACTCACAGTATCAAAGTAATGTTTCATTTTGGACCTTAAAGCAGCAATAGTTATTACTTTCATTATTTTAAATTTCGTACACATAAATGTACAACCGTTTGTACAAACATGCAATGTTTAACTTTCTACTCAATCTTCATCTATAGGTTTTTGTGAAACCTCAATCAGTTCTTCGCAAAAATAGGTGTTGCCTTCAATGAATCTTAGGTTCATTTTCAAATAGGTTTCTAGCTTATCCATTTTTGTTGTGCCTCTTCCTGATTCCCGAATTCTCTTACTGTCGATTTCTGTAAAAAACACTCTAAATCTTTCATTTTTGTTTACGATTACAATGCGACAAGGAGCGTATAACAATTCATTTTGTTCTAAGAATTTATAATCTTCAATGAATTCCTTGATCTCTTTTTCGTACTTTTTATCATTTAAATACGCTTGGAGGGTATCTCGATAATCATTGATCACGGAATCTGGTATCCCATACAAACTTTCGAATTGAGACAGGTTCCAGGCTAATACAGTACCCTCAGTAATCACTGTTTGAGGAGTAAGTTCTGTAGTAGTATTGGTGTCCCTTTTTTGAGACACTGCAATGGTATGGGATAAGGCAATTAGAACTATTAAGAGAATGGTTTTTATAATTGTTTTCACTGAGACTCAATTTCGGCTGTCAGTAAATCCAATTCCAGGGCAAAATCATTGAACATATCGTATTTTCGGGCGGCTTTTAGATCTTGTGTTGCAGCTTCGAAATCCTTCTTCATAATCATCAGCCGTGCTCTGTTAATGTAAGCGTAAGAGCACTCAGGATTCATCTCTAATGCTTCATTGATTTGAGTCAAGCCTTGTTGGTGATCTTCTGTTTTGGCAATGATTAGTCCTAGGCTACTTTCCACTTGTGATGGTTCTAATCCGTAGGATTTTGCTTGCTCAAAACTGTGTTTCGCGCTTGGATAATCCTTCTTAAGAATGAATATTCTCCCTTGGTCTAGCCAGGATAACTGTCGGTCAAATTCGTCAATATCCTGGGCATTGAGATAGGACTGATAATCTGCTATTGCGGCGTCGTAATTCTTTAGGTTAAGGTTCGCAGCTGCTCTCGAAAAAATAAAATCGACATGGTCCTGTGCGAAAGATAGGACGCGATTACAAATGTCAATAACTGCTTTAAAGTTTCTTTCATTTTCTTCTGACGCCATCAGGCAAGTCAGGTAATCGACATTAGTATAGTCTAAGGCGACTAACCTCTCAGCGTCTTTTTTGGCGTCATGATGTCGCTCAAGGTGATTATATAATTCAAACCTGTATAAATATGCTAATTCGAAATCCGGGTATTGGGCAATAAGTGTGTCTAAAAACTCAGTTCCAGTTGTTTCTGGGTTGATTTCATGTTCTTGCAAGCCCCTCAAGAGTTCACCGTATTTTAAGCCTTCGGGGTTGCTGGAGTCTAATAACTCATTTACTGTTTGCTGATACTGGGTGAGCTGTTGTTCTTCTAACTGTTCTCTGCCTTGCTCAAATTTTGCTTTGAAATTCATTTGGGGTGATTTGTTGATTCTACAAGCATCTATTCAAGGTATTTGTCATCAAAATAAGCATATAGGACAAATTTACACTTAATTTAACAACTATCAAATTGACTTTAATGACTTGTTCCAATGCTGGACTATAGAATTTCCCCTGTTGCCTTAAGCATACCTACTTTCTTGGTTTATGCCTAAATAAAAGTAGCCAACAGTACAATACTGTTGGCTACTTGTTATATTTTCATTTGTTAAGAACTTAATTAGCCCTCATTCAAAATCCTATTGTAAAATTTTAACTAGTTTTTCAAAACGAGTGGACCAGTTACCATTATCCAAATTAATGAAGTAAATTCCTGTGTCCAAACCTTCTAAACTAAAGTTAATTACTTGCTCTCCTTCGGTCAATTCAGTAGATATATTACGAACAGTCCTTCCTGAAACATCTTTGACTTGAATCGTTGCATTAGTTGCTTCCCCAATGTTCAATTTCATAAAAACTAATTCATTACCGTATACGGGATTAGGAAATAAGTCTGAGATGCTATTAAGATCAAGATCTTCGTAACAATCCGTTTGAATAGAACTTTTCATGAGAAAAGATTCTGATGTTCCATCAAAGTCATATGCTGTAAGTCGGTAATAATTGTCTGAACTAATGTTACTATCAGTCATAGTATAACTAGCGGGTGAATTAGGGTTGCCTATTGCATCTATTGTTCCAACTGTTTCAAATCTTAAAAGGTCTGCACTTCTTTCTAATAAGTAGTGGCTTGTGTTTACTTCCACTTCAGTTGTCCAAGCAACTCTAACACCATCACAGTGGTCATTTCGATTGAGAATACTGCCACTAAATTCAGACAAAAGAATTGGTAAAATACATGTCGTATTGTTCACATTGACCAATGCTGTACTTACCACATTCTGACAAGCGAAACTACTTAATGTCAATAACACTGTTCCGGCTGCTAAATCCGCTTGAGAAGGAGTATAAACAGCATTAAGTAAATTTGCATCATCAAATGTACCTGTTCCGTTCGATGTCCATTCTACGACATTTACACCTGAGGAAGTACCGTTTAGTGGTACAACAGTAACATTATTAAGATCACAAGCAGCAGGAACTCCTGCGTCTACAGTAGGCGGAACAAAAGCTGACATTACGATCTCGTCTGCAATATTTGTTTCCAAACCATTCCACCACATATTCAATGTAATGTTATTAGAATTACCATAAGCGTTACAAGGAGTTGTAGCAGTCGAAACACACCCTGGATTTACCACTTCAACAACTGGATTGGCAGGATTTCCTACAGGAACAAAGGTGTTATCCCAGTACAAACCAATGTATTTTGGGGTACCCGGACGAACCAAACGTGCTTTCATACCAGTCACACCTTCAACGTCGTACATAGGAAAATGAACGGTACCTCCTCCAACAAACAAACGTATAAAAAACGATGTTCCAGCAGGTACTGGATTTCCTAAGTTGTCAAGTTCATTCCATGGGAGGGTATTAGCACCAGCATTAATAACTTGAGCGTTAAAAGGAATATCTTCTGGGCCGTTGTTATTAAAAGGTGCGAAATCAAGCGTAAGATCACCTACTGCATCAACATTGGTTGTAAACGTAATAAATGAGTTGTTACTACCGCACTGATCTACTAAAATAGAAGAAAAAGTGATCTGGTTTACACCACTTGGAAATTCAATGATATCAGGATCGTTGACAAAGATTTTATACTCATTTAGAGGTCCGAAATCCGCATCTGCATCACCGTCATAAGATTGGCGGGCTGTTGCTGCATCTCCATTATTGTATGCAACATCGTCAATTCCGTAACCATTACAAGCGATAAGCCAATCACCACCCCAACCTGGATCGTTTAAATCACCGATCTCAATTGCCGTAACGATTTGTTCTGGTTCTGTATACACATAAAAAATAGAAGCTAAAAAGTCACCTGGGTCAGTTTGGCTACCAGAACCAGAACGGAATCCCCACTGTTGTGACCAAAGACGTCCGTTGATTACATCGTTAGCTGCTGTGCTGTTATCTACTACACTGATGTCCCAAAGTGGGCAACGTGCACTGACTGTAGGTAGTCCAAAGCCTGCAACGTCTGTAAATTCAATATACCAATCTCCATTTTCGTTAGGAGTAAATATTTCAGAATCATAGCTACCTGATGTTGGTACAACAGCAGTTGCTTGTGTGATTCCGTTTGGCCCTAAGGCATTAAGCGCTAAATTCGAAATGGACACTGGTAATGTGGCAGCGGTACCGCCCATTACGAATCCTGTTCCATCATAAATGTATTGTACTCCACTTGGACTTACTAGACGGCTAAACCATGCGCCACCTACTTGAGTTTGGCCTAAAGCGACATAAATATCTTCTTTTGTAAAATCTCCAATACGGATGTGTAATCGGCGTTCTTCTGTAAGTCCGGGATAAGCGAACTGAGCTTTGTCATTGAGAGAAATTCCTGCTTGACACGTGGGACACGTTAACAATTGAAGGGTTCCTTCGGCGAAAGTCGACATTGAGATGGCCATTAGGAATGCTAGGCTTAGGTATATTTTTTTCATTTAGAAAGTATAATAGTAATGAATAAATTAATACGTTAAACAATTTAGATCAATAAAGATCATGCGCATAATTTAAATTCAATAGCATATTAAGCTACAAATAAAAGATACCGAATACATGGCCATTTATGACGTAAATTGTTAAGTTTTCATTTAGGTTTTCGGGATTATTAACTAATGCTCATAAAAGTAGATTGATTTAAATGCAAAGAAGTTGCACCATAGTAACTTTTTTTTTAAAACAATGCTAACAAAGTCATTTTGTGACAACCTAAAGAATGTCAAGTTGATTAAAAAACGTATTGTAAGGTTTACAGAAAAGTTCGAACTTATATATAAAAATGAATTACTATCATTGAATATAATCTAGAATAAACACCTAAGTTTTTACTAACCTTTGCATTAGCAGATCAGGGCATGCCCTTCGAGGGCAACACAATCAATACTATTCCTAGCATAAATTCAAACAAATAAATGCTTTATTCTTAATTGATTCCTATCTTTGCGCAAAAATTAACACACGATGAAATACGATGTAACAATAATTGGATCAGGCCCTGGAGGATATGTGGCAGCAATCAGATGTGCGCAACTAGGTTTTAAGACCGCCATCATTGAAAAATATGACACGCTGGGCGGTACTTGCTTAAACGTAGGCTGTATCCCGTCAAAAGCATTGTTGGATTCTTCGGAACATTATCACAACGCTCAGCACCGATTTGAGGAACACGGTATAGAGGTCAGCGGGCTCAAAGTGAATATGAAACAGATGATCGGTCGTAAGAATGAAGTTGTAGCGCAAACCTGCAAAGGCATCGATTTCCTAATGAATAAGAATAAAATCACTGTTTACCATGGACATGGTTCGTTTGTTGATACTAATACCATAAAAATCGAGAAATCAGACGGCACTTCCGAGACCATCGAAACCGATAAAACGATTATTGCGACTGGCAGTAAACCGATTACACCTGCTTCGTTTAACTACGATAAAAAAAGAGTCATCACCTCAACTGAAGCACTGAACATCGATAAGGTACCAAAAACGATGACAGTCATTGGTGCTGGAGTCATTGGACTGGAATTGGGCTCTGTCTACGCTCGCTTAGGCACCAAGGTGGATGTGATCGAATATGCTGATAGCGCCATTGCAATGATGGACAAGGGGCTCGGTAAGGAATTGACGCGATCTATGAAAAAGCTAGGCGTAAAATTCCACTTCAAATACATGGTAAAAGAAGTGAAAGGCACCGCCAGAAAAACCAAGCTTGTTGCTGAACACCGCGACTCGAAGGAGGAATTGACGATTGATGCAGATTACTGCCTGGTTGCCATCGGAAGGTATGCGTATACTGATAAACTGGGATTAGAAACTGTTGGCATTACTACAGACGACCGTGGTAGAATTGAAGTGGACAAGCACTTGCAAACCAATGTACCAGGTATTTACGCCATTGGCGATGTGATCAAAGGTGCCATGTTGGCGCACAAGGCAGAAGAGGAAGGCGTATTTGTTGCGGAAACATTGGCTGGACAACAACCACATATCCATTATCACTTGATTCCTGGTGTTGTATACACTTGGCCAGAGGTTGCTGCTGTCGGTTATACAGAGGAAGAATTGAAGGAGAAAGGCACGCCAATCAAAGTAGGTAAGTTCCCGTTTAAGGCTCTAGGACGAGCACGAGCGAGTATGGATACGGAAGGCTTTGTGAAAGTCATCTCACATAAAGAGACTGATGAAGTATTAGGTGTTCACATGGTGGGACCTCGAGTTGCTGATATTATCGCAGAAGCGGTTACTGCAATGGAATTCCGCGCTTCAGCTGAAGATATTTCACGCATGAGCCATGCACACCCGACGTATACTGAGGCAGTGAAAGAGGCGGCACTGGCGGCTACTGATAATAGACCGTTGCATATTTAATCGCATAGAGTTTACTGACGATCTGGTTTTGTGTTTTTTTCAGAGCGTATCCCTCCACTCCTTGTATGTGGCTAACACCACACACACTTCATTACGGGTCGGGCTATTCACTTGTATGTGCTCGCTATGCTCCGCTCATATCGTTGCTATCCCTTACGCGCGTCTTATAAAAATTAATTGTTATCAATGATAGGTGTGCGTAAATGGTATATTAGCGGAACACTGTTTAATATACAAGTGTTATCGATAATTAAAAAAAATATGAATAGAATTACAGATTTTGAAATAAAGTATAGATTGGAATTGCCTCAAGAAATAAAGTTTTTGATTGCAATGATTGAAGATGGGTATGATTATGAATCTTTCTATTTTAATTGGGAAAATGAAGACTTCCTTTTGTTAAGAGGTATTTATTCTAATGATTCTGAAATAGTTGAACTTGCATTTCCTGAATTAGATAACTCATTAAATCTGGCGAAAATCATCCAAGAAAAAACGGGGGCACTTTTAGAAAAACTTGAAGATTTTTATGTTTTTGCTTATAGTCCTAGGGCAAACCAAGTATTAGGATATTTTTATACTGAGAAAAAATTTGAAGGGGTTTACAAGATGACTCTTAATGAAGAGAGAAACATCAAACGTATTTCTAATGAAATAGAAGGAGTATTATTTAATCATCTATCAAATGACCATGAATTTAGGTTTTATCAGTCTTTTACACAGATAAAATTTGAACAAGAAAAGTTATCTTCGCCCAAATTTATTCAATACCCAGAGGAAAGTGTTTTTTTATACCAGAATGAGCAAGATATTGAAATTGAATTTTATACAGATATTCTGAAAGTGGAAGAATATTTTATCACAGACAGTGAATGGTTTGATGGTGAAGACTCATATATTGAGTTACTAAATAATTTAAATCAGATTACCAAAAATGATTGTCAATTCCTTTCATCTCTAGTTATTAAGGATCAAAATGTAAGGGTTATTGAATTATCTAAAAAGAAAATTCAAAGCTATTTAGGAGAACTAAAATCAGATTATGTAAATCCAAATTTTTTCGAATTCCTAAATCATGAATTAGATAAAGTTGCCAAAATAGAGAAAAGATTTATTCAATTTTGGGATGTAAGATTCGGACAAGAAATAGGCATTGCATTCATTGAAGAGGAAAAAGAAGAAAGAATAAAAACAATAGGAACAGCAAAAGTTTATGATTTTGTAGATCGACAATATAAGTAAAATGTCACTAATAAAGCACATCAGGTTCATAGCTGGCAGTGAAACCTGATCCGCAAACCTGACCCGCCGCCAGCTACGCCCGATACACAAGTGTTGAACATAATTGTCTCTATATCAATTATTTGTGGTCACTAAACATCATAAATTCCCTTGCATATTTAACCCCGAACGCTTAGCT
>Ga0209186_1000129_pt1 | contig 63345 bp, 50 predicted proteins | sample SidtaG_FD_187426 | JGI IMG/M metagenome (GOLD analysis project Ga0209186, IMG submission 187426) | Marine algal microbial communities from Sidmouth, United Kingdom - Sidmouth_Male2 metaG (SPAdes) (version 2) | ecosystem: Host-associated > Algae > Red algae > Unclassified | place: Sidmouth... | reverse complement strand
TCCTCTAAACGTTCCAAACCTGATAGATTAGCCAAATCTGTAGAACTTAAATCGTGACTAAAACCACTTGACGTTGTCGTAGCGCTCAAATCAAGTTTTCTAAGAAACTTTAAATTGTTAAACGAAGCTGGTATGGCACCTCTAATTCTGTTATTTGGTAAATTAATTTCAACGATATGTCCATTTTCAATTGCTAAACCAAACCAAGCTCCTAAGTTCAGGTTGTTAACACTAACATCCCATTGGGTTATCCATGAACTTTCGCCTTGCGTGGCATTGTGAAAATCTACTAGTGCTTGATATTCTTCTTCTGGAATCTCTTCCAAATCTAGCGTGGTTGTTGTAAAAGCTATATATGTGCCATTTGATGCTCCTGTTTGCTGATAAAATCTTACTTGTTTTTCGGGGGTTAAATTGCTTAAGTGTTCTTTAGGAATTATAAGACTTCCATCAGTCTCCAATTCAATATTTGTAACAATAGTGCTTCCGTCTATTTGTAGATAGAAACGGTTTAATGCAGAAAAATCATTCTTAGATCGGTCATAACGTGTTATATTGGGTAAATTGGTTATTACCACATCATCACCGCTATATACAAACTCATCCAATGTTAAAATTTGTGATGTTAGCTGTAAATAAATACTGGTATTTAAAAAAGCTTCGGTATTAATAATCTGGTTAGAATTAGCATACATTGTAGTTAGACTAGTTAGGTTTTCCAATTCTTGCGGTAATATGGTAAGTAAATTATATGATAAGTTGAATGTTTTTAGGTTTGTTAAACTGCCTATGGTTGTTGGAATTCCTGTTAATTGATTTTGAGAAAAATCTATAGTTTCCAACGTAGTCAAATCACCAATTTGGCTAAAAATAGTTCCTGAAAGCGCATTATTACTTATTACCAAAGATTTTAAATTCGTTAGTTGATTCCATGAAGTTGGTAATGCTCCAGATATATTACAATATCTCAAATTCAAATCCTCTAAACTCTCTAATCCTGAAAGATTTGCCAAATCCGTAGCACTCAAATCATGGGCATAGAAACTTGAGGTTGTAGTCGAGCCCAAATTAAGTTTTCTAAGGAACTTTAAATTGCTAAATGAAGCTGGTATGGCGCCTCTAATTCTGTTGTTTGGTAGATTGATTTCAACGATATGGCCGTCTTCTATTGCCATACCAAACCAAGCTCCCAAATTTAGGTTGTTAACGCTAACATCCCATTGGGTTATCCATGAACTATCACCTTGTGTAGCATTGTGAAAATCTACTAATGCTTGATATTCACTTTCTGGAATCGCCGGCAATTCCACCGTGGTGGTAGTAAAGTTAATATAAGTGTTATTTGTAGCTCCAGTTTGTTGATAGATTGATACTTGTTTTTCAGGAGTTAGTGAGCTTAAATACGTTTTTGGAATTATAAGACTTCCATCAACCTCCATTTTAAGGTTTGTTGCAATATTGCTACCGTCTATTCTTAAATAAAAATTATTTAAGGCTGAAAAATCATTCTTAGATCTATCGTAGCGAGTAATGTTTGGTAAATTGGTTAAAACCACATCTTCACCGCTATATACAAACTCATCCAATGTTAACGTTTGTGTAGATAGTATTAAATTCGTGCTGGAACTTAAAAAAGCTTCGGTATCCATAATTTGATTAGAATTGACATATAAAAGTGTTAAGCTCGTTAGTCCTTCCAATTCTTGCGGTAATACGGTAAGTAAATTATATGATAAATTAAATGTTTTTAGGTTTATTAAACTGCCTATGGTTGTAGGAATTCCTGTTAATTGATTTTGAGAAAAATCTATAGTTTCTAACGCGGTCAAATCACCAATTTGGTTAAAAATAGTTCCTGAAAGCGCATTATTACTTATCACCAAAGATTTTAAATTTGTTAGTTGATTCCATGAAGTTGGTAATGCTCCAGATATATTACAATATCTCAAATTCAAATCCTCTAAACTTTCTAATCCTGAAAGATTTGCCAAATCCGTAGCACTCAAATCATGGGCATAGAAACTTGAGGTTGTAGTCGAGCCCAAATTAAGTTTTCTAAGAAACTTTAAATTGCTGAACGAAGCTGGTATAGCGCCTCTAACTCTGTTGTTTGGTAGATTGATTTCAACTATATGACCATCTTCTATAGCCATACCAAACCAAGCTCCCGAGTTTAGGTTGTTAACGCTAACATCCCATTGCGTTCTCCATGAATTAGCGCCTTGTGTGGCATTGTGAAAATCTACTAATGCTTGATATTCACTATCTGGAATTGCTGGTAAATCTACCGTGGTGGTTGTAAAGTTAATAGTAGTAGCTCTTGATGCTCCTGTTTGTTGATAGATTGATACTTGTTTTTCAGGTGTTAAAGTGCTTAAATACGTTTTTGGAATTATAAGACTTCCATCAGCCTCCATTCTAAGGTTTGTAACAATATTGCTCCCATCTATTCTTAAATAAAAATTGTTTAATGCAGAAAAATCATTATTAGATCTGTCATAGCGTGTAATGTTGGGTAAATTATTTAGTACCACATCGTCTCCATTAAACACAAATTCATCCAATGTTATAGTTTGTGTAGATAGTATTAAATTCGTACTATTATTTAAAAAAGCCTCGGTATCAATAATTTGATTCGAATTAACATACAATGTCGCTAAACTGATTAAATCTTCCAGTTCTTTAGGTAATATGGTGAGTTGATTGTATGATAGGTTAAATGTTACCAAGTTTATTAAATTTCCTATTGTTGTTGGAATGGTTGTCAATTCATTCTGAGAAAAATCTAAAGATTCCAGTGCTGTTAAGTTTCCTATTTCGCTAAAAATAGATCCTGAAAGTGTATTATTACTTACTACTAATGATTTTAGATTTGTGAGTTGACTCCAAGAAGCGGGAAGCGTTCCTGAAATATTACAGTACCTTAAATTCAAATCCTCTAAACTTTCTAACCCCGATAGATTATCAAGGTTTGTAGAACTTAAATCATGACTAAAAGAACTTGAGGTTGTAAATGATCCTAAGTTTAATTTTTTTAGAAACTTTAAATTGCCAAAAGAGGCTGGAATCGCTCCTCTAACTCTGTTATTAGGCAAACTAATTTCAACAATATGTTCATCTTCAATAACAACTCCAAACCAAGTAGTGGTATGTAAATTGTTACTACTTATATCCCATTTTGTTCGCCAACCATCTCCTCCAGTTACATTATAAAAATCAACAAGGGCTTGATATTCTACTGTTGGTACGGGGTTTTGCGCAAATAAAGCAGACGAAAATACTAAAAGTATAAGTTTTAGTAAAAAGTACTTTTTCTTCATTTTTTTTTGGTTTTAGTTGTTAGAGGTTTTATGAAATTGAAGTTTAAAAATCATTCTATTTTAAAATGTTTTTGGTTTGTATATTCCGCTTAACATAATACTACGTTTTAGGGAATTAAAATAGGTTTGATTTTTGAAAATATTAGTATAAATAGAGTATAGGTAAGTTAAATAAAAATGGTTTATTCGTGTTTTTGTAAAGAAATTTTGAGCATAAAAAATACTCAATAATATTTTTATTATTGGTGCAATTAATATGTTTTTTTTTGATAACATGAGTAGCAACTAAAAATATTACAACATACCATTATTTGGTAGAGCGTAATTATTATTTTAAATATAAATTGCTATTTATTTTGTAAGGAGAACCCCTAATCTAATTATTATTTATTAATATTTCAATTTATCTCCGATTAAAGTCAATATTACTAGTTTATATGTAGTGGATTTGTGGTTGTTATTCTTATAATCTGAAATTTAAGTCAATTCATGCTTTTTTAGCTGAATTTTTATATTGTTTTTAAATAGATAACTATATATTAATATTTGATAAATATTGATTTTGTATATTTAATATAAACCGTATGTTTTTGAAATTTAGCCTCTTATTTTAAAAAAAAATATAATAAAGAGGATATACATAATAAATAAAACTAGAAAATAATAGTATTGTTTGAATTGTATTACCTTAGTTTTAAATATTTGTTTAAAAAACTAAACTAAGTTTTTAATACACTAAGGATTTACTTTTAAATTTATAAAAAATATTGATGAGTATTTTAGAATTTTTTATTAGTTGTGATTGGGGAACGAGTAATTTCCGGCTTAGAGTAGTTCACTTTAAAACTTTAAAAATCATTGAAGAAATTAAAACAGATCAAGGGATTAAAAAAATATTTAATAATTTTAAAATTCAAAATGAATACAATCAATTGGATTTTTTTTCTAATTATTTAATACGTCAAATTCAATTATTACCAATCAAATATCAAAATTATATAATAATATCATCCGGTATGGTCTCATCAAGTATAGGTCTATACGAATTAGATTATGCTAAAATGCCTTTTAGTGCTAAAGGTGATTCTTTAAATATGAAGTATTTAAAGCTGAATAATAGGGTAGAGCTCCTTCTTATTTCTGGTATTAAAAATGACTGTGGAATGATGAGAGGGGAAGAAACACAAGCCATTGGTCTTCAAAAACACCTTTCTGAAGATACAGAAGGGATTCTGCTATTACCTGGAACTCATAGTAAACACTTAGGATTTAAAAATGGAATTTTTATTGGTTTAAAAAGTTTTATGACTGGCGAATTATTCGAAATTTTATCACAAAAAAGTATTTTATCCAATTCCATAATAGAAGATGTTAAAAACGATATTTCTGAATGTCCTTTTCTAGAAGGTGTAAAACTAGGTAGTCAAGGAAAATTATCGTCTAGTTTATTTACTGTAAGAGCCAATGATTTGTTTGGAAAATCCACTAAAAATGATAATTATTTCTTTTTGAGTGGTTTATTAATTGGAGATGAATTAGCATATCTCAAAAAGGAGAATAAAAGAGTTTTTTTAGCAGCTCCATATCCGCTAATAAATTTATATCAAATTGCTTTGAATTATTTATTAGGCTCTGATAATTATGTAGTGTTTAATGAAGATATTGTTGAAAAAGCCTTATTGATAGGGCAAAAAAAAATACTTGAACTTTATGATAAATAATACACCTTTTAACTGGGCTTTATACAATAAAGCCCCTATTGTTGGAATATTAAGAAACGTGCCTTTATTAAAGGTTTTAAAAATTGCTAAAACTTGTTTAGATTCCGAGTTATATACGATAGAAATAACGATGAATACGCCAGGAGCTGCAGAAATTATTGCTGCTTTAAGGCTTGATTTTCCAGAATTAAATGTTGGAGCAGGAACCGTATGTTCAATGCAAGATTTAAATATAGCCATAACTGCTGGGGCTCAGTTTATTGTTACGCCAATAATAGATGAATCGGTTATAAGAAGTGCCGTTTCTCAAAACGTCCCTATATTTCCTGGTGCCTATACACCCACAGAAATATATAAAGCATGGAGTTTAGGCGCATCGGCCGTAAAGGTGTTTCCTGCTACGCAATTAGGTACACAATATTTAAAAGATGTGTTAGCACCTTTAAACCAAATAAAATTATTACCAACAGGAGGGGTCACTTCAGCAAATATTGAATCTTTTTTTCAGGCGGGAGCCGTTGGTGTTGGTATGGGAAGTTCTTTATTTGATAAAGTATTAATAAATAATGAGGATTTTGAGGGTCTTAAAAAACATTTTGAAAAAATCAGAAAAAAAATCCACATATTTTCAGTTTAAAAGTAGTGAATTGGATTTTTTGAAAAACACACCATAAGTAGGTAGAAAGTAAGTTGCCTATATTAAAGCTGTGCCTTGCCAAATGATACGAAGCATACGGCGAGTGTCATTCATAATTTCTTGAGATAAAAAAAATATTTGTAGCTGTGCCAAACGAACTCGCAGAGCATATGAAAAAACAAGAACTCATATTATTCCACGTATTAAGAAAAAAGAAAACCATTAAAGAAGTAATTGTCATAGTCAAAGATAAAAAACAACAAAAGCCCAGTATTTGGGCTTTTGTCAGTTAGATGTTTTATTAACTTTTTTATAGCCGTCTAACAAAACAAATCTATAAAATTTACTCGTTTGTAATTTTACCCTTAGAGTGGCTAACCCTTACTTGCTCTCCTAACGCAAATTTTACTTTAACAAATATATAGAATTAGTATAAATATTGCTTTTAATATTCATTTTTTTACAATTTCTAAAAGCAATAAATTATGACTTCTAAAAACATTTTGCCCGTGTGGTATGGTTACGGTTTCTGAAACGAGCGTAATACTCTTAATTGCAGTATAGGACACCTAAACTGTACGGGTTTTATATTTACTAAAAGCAATAAATTATGAATGAAAAATTAATTTTAACCAGTTTAAATATGAATACTCTGACACCCTAAACAAAGATGATAACGGCAATTATTTTAAGGTATGCATAAATGATTATACCGAGTTATGACTTGATCCTTGATGCGTTGCACAATTCAATAAAAAACAAAACCTAACTAGTTTTAAGTTAACAAGTTAGGTTTGTTTATTGCGGAGAATGAGGGAGCGCAAAGGCGCAAATCTACTTAAAACCTCAATCCTTATAAACATTGCAAAGATAATTTAATTTCAGTAATAACAAGTGATGTGAACGCTTTTTAGAGTTTTATCTAATTTGTATTGTTTTGGTTTAGTTTGGAAGTTACCGTACAAATGCCGTACAAATGTATTATATTTGTTTTGTTCAAATACATTACATTATGGCAACAGTAAATTTTTTATTCCGTTCTACGAAAGAAGACGCACCCCTTAATCTAAGATTGTTGTTTCGACTGGAAGACAAAGATTATGTTTTGGGAGCAAAAACACAGCTTCAAATATCTAAACACTACTGGACAAAGGAACACCCGCAGAAACGTCCTAAAGATATTGACATAAGCAATAGACAACTGGAAGTAAATACAGAGCTTAACAATATTGAAAAGCATATTTTGAGTGCATTCAATGAAACCCACCCCAAAGAGGTTACAAAGGATTGGTTAGCGGTTCAAATGGATTTGTACTATAATCCACCTCAACAAAATGCTGGACTACCTACCAACTTAATCGACTACATAGTTTTTTATATTGATTATCGCAAACACGAAATAACCCCCACCACCGTAATAAAGTACAATGTTATCAAACATAAATTGGAGCGGTTGCAAAAGAAACGTAAAAAGCCAATTCTGATAAAAGATATAAACGAGGGTTTCAAAAAGGAGTTTTTGGATTATCAAAAGTCAAAGGGATACGCCCAAAACACCATACAGCGAGAACTAACATTTATAAAAACCTTTTGCAAACACGCCCGATATTTAGGACTTGAAACAGACCCCCAGTTAGATACCCTCAAAATAGAAAAAGTTAAGGCAGAAAAAATATACTTGACATTTGACGAACTGGAAGCAATAGAGAAAACCGAACTGAAACACAATTATTTAGAAAACGCCCGAGATTGGTTAATTATTAGTTGCTACACAGGGCAACGGGTTTCTGACTTTTTACGCTTCACTAAGGAAATGATACGTATTGAGGACGGCAAAAGCCTATTGGAGTTTACACAAAAGAAAACAGGCAAGGTTATGACCGTGCCACTACATAAAAAGGTATTAGAGATACTTGAAAAGCGAAATGGAAACTTTCCCCGTTCCATTTCAGACCAAAAGTATAACGATTACATTAAAAAGGTTTGTAAGAAAGCTAAACTAAAGGAAAAGATACAGGGCGGGTTACAAAAGAAAACAGACCACGGAATACGTAAAGTTTCGGGGAAGTACCACAAGTGGGAATTGGTAACATCACATATTGGCAGACGTTCATTTGCAACCAATTTTTACGGTAAAATTCCAACTACTTATTTAATATACATTACTGGCCATAGTAGCGAAGCAATGTTTTTGAACTACATTGGCAAGAGCAATAAGGATTTGGCTATGGAAATAAGTAACTATTTTTAAACTTGGCATTTATGGAAAAGAAACTATTTGAAAATGAAACATTAATACCAATGCCAATTTGTGTATGCGATGAGGTTAAAAACAAAATAGAACATTGGAAAGCAACAAACGTTTTTTTTGGAGTGTTTCCCGTAACTGGAAATAGTATGACTTGCAACGACAATTTAAAATCAATTCCGCATAACTCAAAAGTATTGGCGTATGATTTAGAAATTGATTGTAGTAAATTGCTGGATGTAATTTGGCATCAAATACCAGTTAATGAAACTCTTTTGATAATGGGAAAAACCATTAAAGGAAAAGATTTTTTTGTTTGCAAAAGCATATCAAATATCAACGCAGTTAGCAACTGTATAACACTACATTCCTACAATCCCGAATTTCATAACCAAACCATTCCTTTTGATTGGGTAAATAACATTTTCAAAGTCATTCAGCGTATAGAATGAATTAAACAAGGCAACGTAAAAAATAATTGTTCAAATGGCTAACACAAATACCAATGATTTAGTTTCTCTATTAAAACAAAAAGAGGACTTAAAACTGCAAGTTAAACGGGCAAAAGAAAAGGTTGAAGCCCAACAAAAAGCAATAGACAGGCAAAAGGTCAGAGCTGAAAATGGACAAACCAATACTTTGGCATTTGAGCAAAGGCAACAACCTTTAGCCATCTTGGAACTTCAAGAAGCCGAAAACAAACTAAAAGAAGTCAAGATTAAAATAAAGGCTTTTGAGTTAGTACGTGACAATTTGAATTTACGTAAAAAAGATAACAGGGATGCCGACGGCTTCCCCATAAATGACAAAGGCGAACAAATAGCAGTACTTGACGAAAATAAGAATGTTTTATTACCTCTAAATAGCAATTTTTTAGTGAAGTTTGAAAACAACAGCTTCATTAAAATCAATCCAAACGACAAGTTAGAAGTTTATAAAGGTTTAGATAATCTGGTCAATATTCTTACCAATGAGTTTAAGAATAAATTAGAAAGCCATTTAGATATTGGATTAACCGATGAAGCAAGACAAAAAGGATTCTATCTTAAAAATCCTTTAAAAGTGCATTTAATCACTATGTATTTTGACTGGATTAATAAATGGTTGAAATATTTTGGAAATGTGTTTAACCTCGAATTTAAACTACTCTTTTATTCAAAGTACAAAGAGAAAATAAAAAACGAGTTACTATCAATAGAAACAGGAATTTATGAGAACCAAGTACCTAAACACCATATTGAATATGCGAAAAAGTGGATTGAAATAACGGATGCCAATATTAACCTTGAAAGACAAGCTAAAAAGAAAACCCAAAAACCCCAATATGATATTAAGGTAATGGATGAAAAAATAATACTTATCGAATTATCAAACCATTTTCTTAAAAATGAAGTTTCGCACGAATACGAAGCACATAAGCGCAATATTCAAGAACAGAGATATTTGCCAGTACGTTATAAAAACAGAAAATGTAAAATCTATTCCGCTTCACTTTCTTATCTGTTTTCGTCCAATGAAGTGAAAGCAAGAAATTTTAAAACCCAAAAGAATTTTGAGTTAGATATCAAACCATATTTTGACACTTTCATTAATGCCTTTGAAAAGGGGGAAAAGCACTTTACAAATGATTATGAAGTATCAAAAGATATTCTATACGGCACAAATTCGGAAGCCATTGTTTCAGATATTCATTTCGCTTATTATCATACAATACATAAAGACAAATTTAATGGTTGGGTTGGAGTAACTGGAAACCCAACTTTGATAACACATACAATAATTGAAGATTACGGTTTTTATTCGGGAGTATTGAGTAAAGCAGATGAATTTATAAACAAGTACCCAAATGTTTTTAAGGACTTCCATAAGTGCAAAGATGAAAACCAAGCACCTCAACAAGACTATTTTGAAAGTTTGAAAAGTTTAGCGATAATAAAGACAACTGATTATTTTAAGGATAAACATAATATTTCCGTTGATGCCAAAATTTTAAATTCATACCTCGATTTAGAAAAAATAGGATTTGAAAGCCAATTAAAAACAAATAGCAACTACAATGATATTGGCGAACCCGATAAAATCAAAGATAATTTATTGAAATACTTAAATGAAACAGTAGAACAGATTTCAGAGTATGAAATGGATGTACTTGGCATTACAACCAATGGACTGAATAATGACAAAAATGGATTGATTAAAGATTATAGTCTAATGCAATTTTATAATCTGTTCCATGCAGACCAAATTAAAAAAACGAACCTGATGAAAATTAAAAATCGAGATGGTTGGAAAATAAAAGGTCAAGACGACATAAAAATTATTTTAGGATATTTTAAAGAAACCGCTCATCAATCGCCCCTTTCATTTGACGTTTTTACGCAGAATTACGATGATTACATTTCAGAATTTAATCAAAAGCACAATCAAATTGATAACCTTATAATCGATTACGAACTGAAGTTATACTGTTGGTTAAAAGATGTTGCTAATTATGTGTTTAGGGGTATTGATTATAAAGACCAACGGCATAAAACTTTTGTTGATGAACAAAACATTGAAGCTGAAATGTTAAAAGGGAAAAACCCAAAAAAAGTTTACGACAATTGTTTTAGAATTGTGGAGTTTTTGGAACAACAATCAAACAAAGATAAAGCCGATGAGGTTAAAGCCGATGCGACAGAAACTAAACACCCTCACATTTTCAAAAACAATGCCTTTGATGTTTGGCAGTCAATGTATGACAGTTTCAATATTAATGACAGCAGTAGAACCGATGTGAAGTTTATGTATGAAGAAATGAAAAAGGACGGCTTAATTTTTCAGACCGTAAATCAAAAAACCTTTTTAGAATGGATTTCAAAGAATTATCAAATCGTAATACAAAAAACTTCAAACTATTCTAAAACACCCATAAGAAATGGTATCTATTCCAATGCTAAACAACTGTATAAGGAATAAGGTACATAGCGTACCCAAAAAGGTACAAAACACAATCTTATAGGGTATGACCCCCAACCCACATTTGCAAAGTATAACAATAAAAACTTTAGCAAATGGACACAGTACAATTTATCCAAACCACCCCCCAACAATTAGCCGACCTAATCACAGAGGGCGTAAAAAACCAACTACACGAACTTAAAAAGAACCTCAACAGCCAACAGGCTAATGACGACCTTTTGACCCGTGACGAAACTTGTAAATTCCTATCCATAGATAGCTCAACACTATGGGCGTGGACAAACAAAGGAAAAGTAAAGGCGTACGGTATCGGAAACCGTAGGTACTACAAGCGTAGCGAATTACTGGAATGTTTAAAACCATTAAAAAAGTAGGACGTTATGGACACAGGCAAAAACAAACACTACAAGGCACAATTGGCAAAGGTTTACAAAGCGTTTACCGAAAAGCCAATGACAATGAAAGAAGCGGACGTTTGCACAGGCGTAATGCGTGAAAACATTTGTAGGTACGTCAATACTCTTTTGGAAGAGGGGCGTATCTCAATACTAAGAAAACGCAAATGTACCGTTACTGGCTATCCCTATGTAAATGAATATACGGGCAACCCCGATTTGTTCCCACAGTCGAACCAACTTAAAATGTTTTAGACTATGGAAGCAAACAGAAAAATCAATTTAGAAGATTTGAGCCGTGCAATAGATAACGAAATGCACACAATCGGGAACGGTTTCCCTTTGGAAGTTTTCCCCGATGCAATACAAAAACTGATACACAGCGCAAAGAATACCAACGGTTTCGATAAGGATTATTTTAGTGCAGGAATACTTTCAGTTTGTGCAACCGCAATAGGTAACAGCGTACACCTACATAATGGCAGTTACAAATCAAAACCTATTCTTTGGTTATCCATTATAGGAAGCCCAGGAACTGGAAAAACACACCCTTTGAGTTTCGCAAAACAGCCCATTAAGTTAAAAGACGACCAAACTTATATTGAGTATCAAAGTTTGATGCTGGAATATGAGCAACGGGATAAAGAAGCAAAAGGCAAAAAGCCGAGTTTCGGTAAATTTATTCTAATGGACTTCACGCCCGAAATGCTCGCACAATCCTTACAGCATAATTCAAAAGGGGTTTTGGTATTTCAAGACGAACTAATGGGCTGGATTAACTCCTTTGACAAGTACAAAAAAGGGAATGACCAACAAATGTACCTTGAACTATTTAACGGCAATGAGTTGACCGTGGACAGGGTTACAAAAGAGCCTGTAAGGATTGCCCAAACCAATGTAAACATATTGGGCGGGATGCAACCTAAAATTGTGAAACAGCTTGCAGGAAACAACAGGAGCGAAGACGGTTTTTTGGATAGGTTTCTTTTCGTTTATCCTGAAAACTTAGAGCCAAATTTATTTACTGGCATAGACATTCCCGAAGCTCACAAAGAAAATTACAAAAGGTTAATCAATAATCTACTGGAAGCACCTCAACAGACCATTAAAACGGATGCTTCAAATATTGAAATATTCAAAGAATGGCAACACAAAAGAGCAAGGGAATGTTTTAACGATACCTTAGAGCGTTCCATACAGGCAAAAATGGAAACCTATGTATGGCGACTGGCTTTGATTATTGAAATGATGCAACAGGCAGTAACTGGAAGTTTTAATATTTCACTTCAAAATGAAAATTTGGAAAAGGCAATAAGACTTGTTGAGTATTTCAGATTGAACGCTTTAAGGGTACACGACAAAATAATGACCAAAAACCCATTGGAAGACCTTAGCACGAACCAACAGGATTTATACAAGGCTTTGCCCAATGAATTTAAAAGGGCGGACGTACTGCCATTATTTGAACAATATGAAGTTAAAGGCGGGGCTATTGCACGATATCTGAACCGTAATGAATTGTTTAAAAATTTCAAGTATGCCCATTATAAAAAACTTTATTAAGTGGAAAGTCGATAAAGTAGGTAAACTGATTTATAAATTATTAGTTATCAATATTTTACAGTCAAATTTGTTAGCCCAAACTTTACCAATTACTATAAACAGTTTACCACTTTACCAATTTTCAAAAGTAGTTTACTAACTGGAAACCCTTGCTATTATTGAGGTTTACACAGTTTACCGAGTTTTCACGTATTAAATAAAAATAAAATGCAATACAGATATGAATTTGAAAAAGGGAGCAAAAAACACCATTGCCCCCGATGCACAAAAAAGACTTTTGTTAGGTATGTGGATAATGAAACAGGGCAATATTTGCCTTTGGAATTTGGACGGTGCGACCGTGAAAATAATTGTGGATATCGGGGTACACCCAAAGGGGAATATACGAACACCTATGAAGTGAAATTTATCCCACCACCGCCAACCAGTTACCACGATCCAAAGTTATTTACGCAAAGCGGACGAAATTTTAAGCAAAACAATTTTATCCAATTCCTGAAAACTTTGTTTAGTGAATATGAAGTTAAGACAGTAATACTAAAATATCTAATTGGCACTTCCAAACTTTGGAATGGTGCAACAGTATTTTGGCAAATAGACAACCAACAGAATATTAGGCACGGAAAAATAATGCTATACAATCCCGATACAGGAAAGAGGGCAAAGAATGAAAACGGCAAAGCATACATTAACAGCGTTCGCAGTACTTTAAAGTTAAAAGACTTCAATTTGAAACAATGTTTGTTTGGGCTTCACTTAATCAATGAAACCGAAACCCGAACCGTGGCAATAGTCGAGGGCGAAAAGACCGCAGTTATAATGAGCCTTTTTAAACCTGAATATGTTTGGCTTGCTACTGGAAGCAAACAGGGCTTTAAATATGAAATGCTGAAACCATTAAAGGGTTTTAAGGTAATTGCGTTCCCCGACAAAAGCGAATATACGGACTGGCAGGATAAGGCTATGGAGCTGAAAGATTTTGGTTTTGATATTTCAGTAAGTAAGTATTTGGAAAATACAATCTACAAAGACGGCTCGGATTTGGCAGATGTGTTTATTGATGAGGTTAACGCCAAAAGCAAGCCCCTACCAAACGAAACACCCAGTACGGGAATGATATGGACTAAAGCCGAAAACATAGCCTTAAAACTGGCTAAAATCAATCCCGCATTACGAAAACTGATAAAAGAATTTGAATTAACGGATAACAACGGACAATTGATAAACGTGTAAGTTGTCCTAATGATTAAGGTTAAATAAAATGAGAAAGATAAAAGGTTTGTTCTATGCTGAAACCGTTTCGGGAAGTTGCCGTATTGATATGCGTTTTATGCTTAGAAATAAATACATAGTAAGAAATTCAGAAACGTGTGGAGTTATTAGCTGGACGGGCGGACAGGAAACTAACTTCAAATGTAGAATAAGCGAAACAGAAAAGTATTTGCGCTTAATGTATGCAGTTACCGACCGCCACGGAAAGCGTACCGATTATGATTATAAAATTGAAATTGATGAGGTGCAAAGCAATTTAGGAAAAGGCACGATTCTTTATTTTCTTTGTCCTGAAAGCTGGAAGCGTTCCCGTATTTTAATTTCAGCTTATGGCGAACCAAAATTTATAAATAGGGAACATTACGAAACTAAATACGGTTTAAGGGTTTATTATGGTTGTCAAAAGACTTCAAAACCCGACTACCACAATACTCGTTATTTCGATTTAAAAAGGAAAGTGGATAAATTAGATGTGGAACTAAATAAAAAGCACCGTAATACGCATTATAGGGGCAGACCTACCAAAGACCAATTACAGCTTGCAAAGTGGAAAGCCGAAATGAATTACCACGATATTTTAAGAATGCAGATTTTCAGCGCAAAGATTAATAAACGATATTCCCTAAAGATTTAGGTTTCACAGCTTTTCAGACTATGCCAAAATTCCCGACATTCCCGACACTATTTGATGAGGTTTTAAAACTGGAAGCGTCCTATTTGAATAAACACGGTTATCTAAACCATAATAAAATTATACGTGGTACAATTACTTGGAGTAGGAACGGCAATAAAACAGGGAGTATTTCATTTGAAACCAATACGAAAAATGAAAGACCTTATATTGAGTTGGATTATAAATGTAATGGCGAACCCCGAAACTATCGTATTTATTTTGACACGGTAAAATCAAATTTGGGAAAAGGGGAAATTTGGTATTTTATTTGTCCAAGCACAAAGAAACGATGCAGAATATTATACAGTATTAACGGTTATTTTTTGCACCGTGAAGCGTTTAAGGGGTCTATGTACGAAAAACAGACCCACAGCAAGAAATGGCGGGAAGTTGAAAAAGTGTATGGAGCGTATTTTGATAATGACAAATTGTATTCAGAGTTATACAGTAAGCATTTCAGAAAATACTACAATGGCAAACCCACCAAACGTTATTTGAAACTATTAAAGCAAATTGAAAAATCTGAAAGTATAGATTATAGGGATATTGAGCGTTTAATGGTATTGGGAATGTAAAGCAAATTAAAATTATAGTGCATTATACTTCCTATAAGAAACAAAATAGAAATTTGCAGGAATTAAAAAAGAGGGCAACCAGTACGGAAACCCTCTTTTTGTTTGTTCAAAATGGTTACACAGGCAACGTGTAAACAGTTTCAAAGATACGGAATTTATAACCTATTCTGGAAATAGATATTTGTTGAAAGTTGAGGTTAAAAATATTCTACCGTACATTAATCGTACAAATTTACAAATGAAAAAACCGAAAACCCTTTATTTATAAGTGTTTACGGTTTTATTAAGCGGAGAATGAGGGATTCGAACCCCCGGAGGTGTAACCCTCAACAGTTTTCAAGACTGCCGCATTCGACCACTCTGCCAATTCTCCTTGAGTGCCTTATCAAGCTATTTACCTGAATGCGGGTGCAAATATAACAACCTTTTTTTAATTCTTTCAAATAAATCACTAACTTTTTAGTATAATTTTTTAACAACGTACATTAAGTCTATTTTTCTTCCCTATTTTAGTAAAAAAGAACTTTTCAAACCCTATTTTTGCAGAAAAATAAGTGTTAATGTCAAATACAATAAAACAACTAAAATGGCGCTATGCCACTAAAAAGTTTAATAGTACCAAAACACTATCCAAAGAAAAACTAAATGTTTTAAAACAAGCATTTAACCTAACAGCAACATCCTTTGGGCTACAAACTATAAAGCTACTCGTAATTAAGGATAAAGCGTTAAGAGCCTCCTTGGTAGCACATTCATACAAACAAAAACAAGTAGAAGAGGCATCGCATTTACTAGTAATTTGTATTCAAGAAAACATCGTAAATAATGATGTAAACGGCTATTACGACAATATAAAAAATGTCAGAAACACACCCGAAACCACCTTAAAGCCTTTTCGCGAGGGCCTTTTAACTATGATGGATAAAATGTCTGTAAGCGAACGCCAACAATGGTCTACCAATCAAGCATACATCGCATTAGGCAATCTCATGACGGTTTGTGCTATAGAACAAATAGACGCCTGCCCCATGGAAGGTTTTTTACCAGAAAAGTACAATGAGCTACTAAATTTAAAAAGTAAAGGCTTAAAATCGGTACTTCTTTTGCCAGTAGGTTACCGCGCCGAAGATGATATGTTTTCCGATTTTAAAAAAGTACGACAACCTATAAAGGAAACCGTAATAGAAATATAAATAATTAGGGCGTTACCAAAAAGAGGTCGGGCTTTCGGCAGTCGCTTTTTTGTGTTACATAGGTGTAACAACAAAAAAAGCGCTTCAACAAATGCCTCGATCCCTAACGCAAAACCAGCGTCCGGTTCAACATAAAAGACAATTAAAATATGCCAGGATTCGAATTATTTGGAGATTTAGAACGAAAAGAAGTAAACGACGTGTTAGATAATGGTGTGCTAATGCGTTACGGATTCGATGGCATGCGAAACGGCCATTGGAAATCTAAAGAATTAGAAGCAGAACTTCAAAACACCTTTAAATCCAAGCACGTACAATTAGTATCAAGCGGAACAGCAGCAGTATCAGTAGCATTAGCATCATCAGGCGTAGGAGCGGGCGATGAGGTAATTATGCCGACCTTTACTTTCGTAGCAAGTTTTGAGGCTATTATGATACTTGGAGCCATACCTATATTGGTAGATATAGATGATACATTGGGTCTAAACCCAGAAGCTGTAGAAAACGCCATTACACCAAAAACAAAAGCCATTATGGTGGTGCAAATGTGTGGAAGTATGGCAAATATGGATGCCTTGCAATACATTTCAAGCAAACATAATATTTTGCTTATTGAAGATGCCTGCCAAGCTATTGGAGGAACATATAAAGGGAAACCACTAGGAAGCATTGGCGATTTAGGTTGTTTCTCATTCGATTTTGTAAAAACAATTACCTGTGGTGAAGGTGGTGCAGTGATAACAAATAATAAGACATATTATACAAATGCCGATCATTACACAGATCATGGTCACGATCATATTGGTAATGATAGGGGAGCGGAAACGCATCCGTTTTTAGGGTATAACTTTCGTATATCAGAATTACATGCAGCCGTAGGGTTAGCACAAGTAAAACGCTTGCCAGAATTTTTGAAAATTCAAAAACGAAATTCCAATATTATTAGAAATGCATTGTCTCAAATCCCTGAAGTTACTTTTAGAACCGTGCCGGATGGCGGAGAAGAAAGTTGTGCCTTTTTAAATTTCTTTTTACCAGATTTAAAAATAGCCCATAAAGTTTCACAAGCATTTAAAGAACATGGTATAGATGTTTGCTGGAATTATTATAATAATAACTGGCATTATGTTAGAGCGTGGAATCATCTAAAAGATTTAAAATCACTATTTCCAATTTCTGAAGAAGTTAAAAAAGGTTTAGAATACCTTAAAACTAAGGATTATTCAAAATCAGATCATTTTATAGGTAGAAATATCTCTTGCTTAATCAAATTATCTTGGACGGAAGAGCAGGTTGAAGAGCGTGCTGCTAAAATGGTTAAAGTTATAAAAGAGAGCCTTTAGTACCTCACATAATCAACAATCTCCAAACCATAACCAATTAAGCCTACACGTTTGGTTTGTTCTGTGTTCGAGATTATAAGCATTTTATGAATATTTAAGTCGTGCAAAATTTGTGCGCCAATACCAAAATCTCTATTGTCCATATTAATTTTTGGAGCTTTAATTATTTTATTACTGGCTTGATGCTCTTTCAGAAAAGATAAGCGGCTTAAAATATTCATAGATTGTGCTTCTTGGTTAATAAATAGTAAAGCACCTTTTCCAGCATCATTTACAACCTTGAACATGTCATCTAATTGTTTGTCTGCATTATTTGTTAAAGTGCCTAGAATATCATTATTGAATAGTGTAGAATTTATTCTTGTAAGCACGTTTTCATTATCTTTCCATTGGCCTTTAGTTAGGGCAATGTGTATTTGGTTATTTGTGGTTTGCTCGTATGCTCTTAATCTAAAACTTCCAAACCGAGTTTCAATTTGAAAATCTTCTTTTTTCTCAATTAAAGAGTCATGTTGCATTCTGTAAGCCACTAAATCTTCAATAGAAACAATTTTTAAATTTAGTTTTTTTGCAACTTTAAACAGCTGGGGCAAACGTGCCATAGAACCATCTTCATTCATAATTTCTACAATCACTCCAGCAGGGTTTAAGCCAGCTAATCTCGCAAAATCAATGGCTGCTTCAGTATGCCCAGTGCGTCGTAAAACACCACCTTCTTTTGCAACTAAGGGAAAAATATGTCCTGGTCTAGCTAAATCAAAAGGCTTAGTATTATCATTAATTAATGCTTGTACTGTTTTTGCTCTATCACTTGCTGAAATTCCAGTTGTTACACCATGCCCCCTTAAATCTACAGATACTGTAAAGGCCGTTTCCATCGGATCTGTATTATTACGAACCATCATGCCTAATTCAAGCTCCTTGCATCTGTTTTCTGTAAGTGGTGCACAAATAAGACCTCTACCATGAGTAGCCATAAAGTTTATCATTTCTGGAGTTACTTTATCGGCAGCAGCTAAAAAATCGCCTTCATTTTCACGATTTTCATCATCAACAACAATAATAACTTTGCCATTCCTTATGTCGTCAATAGCTTCGTGAATTGTGTTAAGTTTAAGGTCTTGCTTTATATTTTGTGTCATAGTATGTGCTATCATAATACAAAGGTATGGCTTATTTTAAAGATTGTAAACAATTTATCTTAAGGTCTTCTTTCATTTTTTCATTCAAAAACAAATACGTTAGGAAGTATAAAGGAAGCCCTAGTATTAGAAGGAATAAATTAGGTTTTTTTTGTTTTTTATTAAGATGATTATAAAATTGAAAAGAATTAATAATTGATTTAATAAAGTATATGATATATAGTGCTAAAGAAACAATACTTAATTGTACTGCTGGAGATGCTAATGAAGGTAATTTATTATTTTTAAAAATAAAGAATAACACCAATAAAATGACTCCAATAATATAAAGTACTATGGCAAATTTTGAATGCTGATTATAATTTAATTTTATAGCCTCTGTGGTATCATAACTTAAGTTAATTTCTATACCGCTATCTCTTAAATCTTTATTAGAAAGCCCTCTTGATTTTAAAAGTTGAGTAGCATGGAACTTTACATCTTCTTTGTGTCCAAGTGAATCATAGTTTTTAATGGTATCTACCAATTCTTGATTATTTAAATCCAGTAGAAATTTATAAGTGACGTTTTTCTTTTCTTTTATTTTAAAAGCTTTTTTTAGCGGTTCTAAAACATTGTCGAATTCAAATAAACCTCTGTCTGCTGTAGCCCTTTTTGTTAAAAAAATACCAAGGGGGAGCATTAGTAGTGTAGAAAACCAAGGGGCGATTATAGGGTTGAAGTCACCACTTTTTGCACTATTTATTGCGAAAATACCAATAAAATGATACGTTAAAAATAAAAGAATGGCAATGACCATAGGTAGGCCTATCCCGCCTTTACGAATTAAAGCGCCTAAAGGAGCACCAACAAAAAACAATATAATACAAGCAAAGCCTAAAGCAAATTTTTCGTGGAGTGAAATAACGTGTCTATTTAACCATATCCTAGAGCGTTTCATGCTAGCATCTTTTGATACGATAAGTTGTTTTGAGCTAATTGTCGATTTTGATGCAATGTCAACTAATTCTAATTTTTTTTTTGTGTCAAAAAGCTCTAAAATAGGACCGACATAACTGGAGTCTTTAACTGTTTTTTCCGGCACAAGATTTTTACCAACACCAGACCTTAATTTTAAATTATCAGAAAAGGTTCCATGCTCATTATTATACTTAATAACCAATGAATCGATAGTAAAATTTAAGCCGTTAATATCCAGCATATTATATTTATCGGTTTGCGATTGTTCATCAAAATCGACTTTGACCATTTGCGATAAATCGATATTGATAATTTTCTTTTCAAAAGCGCTTTTCGTAAATGGTTTTCTGTTTTTTGCTTTTCTATCTCTAGGTGAAACATCATTGTAATAATGCCCATCATTTAATATCAACTTTAATACATTCGAGTCTTCATCACTGGCTAATTCGCCTGTTTTGGACTTTATAACAGTTGCATTAGTTCTGCCATCGTTCCCTTTTACATGAATGGTTACATCCTCTAAAAACTGCCCTCTGTCTCCACTTTTATTACCAACCTTTATATTGTAATTAGTGCCTTCTATAGTGTTGAATTGACCTTCAACAATGGCCATACTAGGCTTTACTTTAGCGATATTCCGTCTTAGGTTATAAGAATTAAGTTCTGCCCAAGGAATTACGTTATTAGAAAAGAAAAAGGTCACGATACCTAAAGCTATAATAAACACGCTAAGGCCAGACATAGCACGCTGTAATGAAATACCTGTAGATTTCATAGCAGCAAACTCGTAATTTTCAGCAAAACTACCAAAAACCATTATAGACGATAAAAGAATTGTAAGGGGTAAAACTAAAGGAATAAGTTTTGGCATAAAATAGGCCAAAAACTTAAAAATAACGATAATATCTAGGTCTTTTCCTGCAAGCTCTTTAATATAAAGCCAAATGGTTTGTAAAACAAAAATCAGCATGAGTATAACAAACACGCTGAGAAAAGTTTTAAGGTATGTAGTAAGTATGTAACGGTCTAGTATTTTCACACGTTTAAATTTTTATAACCATTTGAAAACAAATTAATTATAGAGTTAAGAACGCGTTTAAGCACTTCGTTCTTAAATTAATATCTTTTGAAAAGATAGTTGTAAAATTTGTTAGTATGGTTATCAAATATTTAGCTAATCTAATTTATTGATGTAATAATCTTTGTATTTATTGGCATCAAAGGTAAATAAGCTTTTTGATAAAGGTTCATTTGTTTTAAAAGAATTTACCGTAAGTGTTGTTTTTGTGCCATTTTTACCCAATTGTATTAAATTGTAGATATGCTTCGTTTGTGAATCGATACCCAGTAATAAATTTTTTATTTCTGAATTTGAATCAATCGGCGTAAGCTTCACATATTGGATTTTTCTCCCCTTTATATTTTGTTCGATATCTAAAATATATATGTATGCCTCCTCATTTTGATAAAAAGATAACATTTTACTTGGCGTAATAGAATTATTTTCATCATCAATGTTCGATGTTATAGTAACTTCTTCATCTTCGGTACTAATACTATACATGGATTTTCCGTCATAAAGTCTGGTTATGCCAAGAATATTTAAACGATATTTATCACCTTCCATAATAACATCGCCTTTAGTTTCTTGTTTTATATTTTCTGAAAGGTTTTCCAATACATATTTAAAGTCTAATGAAATGTTTTCATAGCTCTTAACTTTTTCTGAAACTTCGTTTAATAAAGTTTTGGCTTTGTTTTGAGCAAAAGCAGTGATTGAAAATGTAATTAATACTATTGTTAAAAATTTTTTCATTGAATTTTTTTTTATTTGCGCTTTAGCGAAAATTTATTTTAATTATAATTCGTTTTCTAAATGTTTATCTAAGGCTATTAGATCTGGCACCAAAACTTGTCTAGCCTTACTACCTTCAAAATGCCCAACTATTCCGGCAGCTTCTAACTGGTCTATGATTCTTCCAGCTCTATTATAGCCCAATTTTAACTTACGTTGTAATAGCGAAGCCGAACCTTGCTGGGCTGTTACAATAACAATCGCTGCGTCTTTAAAAAGTTTATCTCTATCCGATATGTCTATATCAAGACCTGTGCCACTTTCTTCACCAACGTACTCCGGAAGTAAATAAGCATCAGGATATGCTTTTTGAGCACCAATAAAATCAACTATTTTTTCAACCTCGGGTGTATCTACGAAAGCACATTGAATCCTTATCATATCGTTGCCTTGAGTATAAAGCATATCTCCCCGGCCAATAAGCTGATCGGCACCACCAGCATCCAAAATAGTACGGGAATCTATTTTACTAGACACTCTAAACGCTATTCGTGCTGGGAAATTTGCCTTTATAATACCTGTAATTACATTAACAGAAGGACGCTGCGTTGCGATAATTAAATGGATACCAATGGCTCGCGCTAACTGTGCTAAACGCGCAACTGGTGTTTCTACTTCTTTACCGGCAGTCATAATTAAATCTGCAAATTCATCGACTACTAAAACGATATAAGGTAAAAATTGGTGACCGTCGTTAGGATTTAATTTTCTAGCTTTAAATTTCACATTATATTCTGCAATATTTCTACAAAGTGCATTTTTTAGCATCTCGTAACGATTGTCCATTTCAATACACAATGAATTTAGGGTATTAATAACCTTCGCATTATCTGTAATTATGGCTTCGGCTTCATCTGGAAGTTTAGCTAAATAATGACGTTCAATTTTATTAAAAAGAGTAAGTTCCACTTTCTTTGGGTCAACCAAAACAAATTTAACTTCAGCTGGATGTTTTTTGTAAAGAAGTGATGTTAAAACGGCATTTAAACCAACCGATTTACCTTGGCCAGTAGCACCTGCCATAAGTAAATGGGGCATTTTTGCCAAATCGACAACAAAGGTTTCATTACTAATGGTTTTTCCTATGGCTATTGGCAGTGCCATTTCAGACGATTGAAATTTCTTTGATGCAATAACAGATCGCATGGAAACAATTGTCGAGTTTTTATTAGGAACCTCAATACCAATAGTCCCTTTTCCTGGAATTGGAGCTATAATTCTAATCCCTAAAGCGGAAAGCGATAATGCAATATCATCTTCAAGGTTTTTTATTTTGGAAATTCGAATACCAGCTTCAGGAACAATTTCGTAAAGTGTTACTGTTGGTCCAATAGTTGCTTTTATACTTGCAATACCAATTTTGTAATTGCTTAAAGTATCAACAATTCTATTTTTATTGTCTTCTAGTTCCTCTTGGTTTATGGTTATACCTTCAGTATCATACTTTTTAAGTAAATCGAGCGGCGGAAATTGATATTTCGCCAATTCCAGAGTGGGGTCAAACTGTCCGAAATCCTCAACCAGTTTATTGGCAAGGTTGTCAGTTTCAGATTTTTCTTCCGTAAGATCTTCAACTTTTATTTCAAGTTCAGGTTCTTCTTCAATTTCTGGCTCAGTAACTTCAACTTCCAAAGGGGCAGTTTCTATTTTAGGTTTTACAATGGTTTTAACCTCGGATTTTTCATTTTCTACTGCAATGTCATGAGCTGATTTAAATGCTGTAGCTTCATCAGATAAACTATTGTCAAAAGGAACAACAATATCTTCTTTCATTCCAGAAAATTCGTTTTTAATATCTTTTTTGGCAGATTTAAAAACACCTGTAAAACTTTCAAAAGTTACCTTAAATCGAATCGCTAAATATGTAATTAATCCAAATAATAATAAAAGCGAAACGCCTATTTTACCAATATAGTCTTGAAGAAAATTGTTAACTTCAAAACCAATAGTACCACCAAGGATATCATTTTCATTACCGAAAAAACCAAAAAGGATAGATATCCAAATAATAATAAGTATGCCCCAGAACCAGTGTTTTCTTAGTTTTGTTTTACTAATATTCATTAAGATATAAATACCGGACAAAAGTATTAGTCCAGAAAATATAAAAGATGCCAAACCAAAACCGCGCTGTATAAAAAAATCGCCTAGCCATGCACCAAATTGACTTACCCAATTTTGTGTTTCCGAAGTTCTAGAAGGAAATGTACTGATTACGCTTTGGTCTGCTTTTCCAGTAAAACAGAAAGATACAAACGCTACGAATAACCATAGGCCAAGTATGGTTAGTAAACTACCAAATACCAATTTTTGTTGGCTAGATAATTTAAAACTAGGTGCTTTTAATTTTTTTCTTGGTGCTTTTTTAGCTTTGGGTCTGCTTTTAGCCATCAATGGGTTTTTGTTTCTATGTTCGAGCTATTAAAAAGATTTTTATAGAGTGATTTTGCAATGCAACAAAAATACAAATTACTAACGTTTATCCTAGCTCTAATAGTACATAAAACTAATTTTAAAAAATTTTTGGAATGTAAATTATAAAACCGATAATACTCGCAAAAACAGAAGCTATAAAAACAGCCCCTGCAGCAATATCTTTTATCAAACCAATTTTTTCATGGCGTTCAGGATGAATAAAGTTAGCTATTTCTTCAATAGCTGTATTTGCACCTTCCAAGCTCATTACTAAACCAATGGCCAATAATTGAACTATCCATTCAATTGCCGATATATTATAATAAAAACCTGCTGCTGTTACTACCAAAGCAATAACAAATTGAATTTTCACACTAGCTTCAGTCTTTAAAAGTAGTAGTGCGCCTTTAAAAGCATAACCAACACTTTTTAAGCGATTTACTAAAAAGGATTCTTTTTTAGGCATTTTGCAACGCTTCTAATGCAGCCTTATAATTTGGTTCATCAACAATTTCGGATACTTGTTCTGTATATATAACTACGCCATTAACGTCCAAAACAATAACACAGCGCGAATTTAAACTTTCAAAAGGTCCATCAACAAAATTCAAACCATAAGCTTTTCCAAAACTCCCATCTTTAAAATCTGATAAACTCACTACATTTTTTAAACCTTCAGCAGCACAAAATCGAGTTTGAGCAAAGGGTAAATCACGTGATATACAAAGTACTTTTGTATTATCTAATTCGCTAGCCTCTTTATTAAAAGTTCTAACTGATTGTGCGCAAACACCTGTATCTATACTAGGGAAAATATTTAACAGGACCTTAGAACCAGCATAATTTTTTAAGCTATGTACTGATAAATCGGTTGTTGTTAAAAAAAAATCTGGTGCTTTTGTTCCAACTTTTGGCAGGTTTCCTGATGTGTTTATTGCGTTTCCTTTTAATGTAACTGTTGCCATTTTTATATGTTTTAATTTAAGCATCTAAAATAGGTATATTTAAAAGCTTAATCTCATTAATTATCAATTTTGTTAAAAATTATTTAGGCTATTTTAGCTTTAATTAAAATCAAGTTAATTATACTTAAAGACTATTGAATTTTTATATCTGATAAGTTTTATCAATTTGAATATCATTATAAAAAATATGGCTTTTGTTTTTTAAGTCCTTTAAATTGTTAATTTTAGTAAATTATATTTTCAATACTAATCTTTAAAACGAAAAACAATTATAATGGATAATAATAGTCAACACGGTGAAGCATGGGACATTAATGAGTCTGATGCTAGTCAATGCCCTTTTTTGAGTGGAGATCAAAAATTTACAGCTGGTCGCGGAACAAGTAATAGAGATTGGTGGCCAAATGAGCTAAAACTGAATATATTAAGACAAAATGCACCAAAATCTAATCCTTTAGGAGAGGATTTTGATTACGCAAAAGCATTTAATAGTCTCGATTACGAAGCTTTGAAAAAAGATATTATTAGTTTAATGACTGATTCTCAAGATTGGTGGCCAGCAGATTATGGTCATTATGGCGGGTTTATGATTCGTATGGCGTGGCATAGTGCTGGTACGTATAGAGTTGGAGATGGTAGAGGCGGAGCAGCTTCTGGAAACCAACGTTTTGCGCCCTTAAATAGTTGGCCTGATAATGGAAATTTAGATAAAGCTCGTTTGTTATTATGGCCAATAAAAAAGAAATTTGGTAATAAAATTTCATGGGCAGATTTAATGATTCTTGCAGGGAATTGTGCATTGGAATCTATGGGCTTTCCTACGTTTGGTTTTGCTGGTGGCCGTGAAGATGTTTGGGAGCCGGAACAGGATATTTATTGGGGTAGCGAAACAGGCTGGCTAGATAATGATGAGCGATATGATACTAGCGATGGCGATTTAGAAGGTCATCTAGGGGCTGCACATATGGGCTTGATTTATGTAAACCCAGAAGGTCCAAATGGCATTCCAGATCCTTTAAAATCTGCGCACGATATTAAGATTACTTTTGGTCGTATGGCTATGAACGATGAAGAAACCGTGGCTTTAGTTGCTGGTGGGCATACATTTGGTAAAGCGCACGGAGCTGCAGATCCTGATAAATATGTTAGTGCAGAACCGCATGGAGCAACTATTGAAGAAATGAGTACGGGTTGGAAAAATACATTTGGAAGCGGTGTTTTGGACGATACGATTACAAGTGGCATTGAAGGTGCATGGACACCAAACCCGACAAAATGGGATGCTGATTATTTTGATGTATTGCTAAACTACGAATGGGAATTGACAAAAAGTCCTGCTGGTGCACACCAATGGACACCAACTGAAGCATCCAATGCGAGACTGGCTCCTAAAGCTGGTGACGCTAATGGCAAACAGGCTTTAATGATGACCACTGCCGATATGGCTTTGAAAAAAGATGCTGCTTTTTTAGAAATCTCAAAACGTTTTCATAAAGACCATAAGGCTTTTGAAGATGCTTTTGCTCGTGCATGGTATAAATTAACACATCGTGATATGGGACCAATTAACCGCTATTTAGGTCCTGAAGTTCCTAAAGAAGAATTATTATGGCAAGATCCTATTCCAACTGTTGATTACAAATTAAGTGATTCAGATATTTCAGCATTGAAAAAAATGATTTTAGACTCAGGTTTAACAGTATCGCAATTAGTGGCTACAGCTTGGGCCTCCGCATCAACTTTTAGAGGTTCCGATAAGCGAGGAGGGGCTAATGGTGGTCGTTTACGCTTAGAGCCGCAGCGCAGTTGGGAATCAAATAACCCAGTAGAATTAAATAAAATATTAAAAACGCTTGAGGGTATTCAAAATAAATTTAACGGTACAATTTCTATGGCAGATTTAATTGTTTTAGCGGGAACCGCTGGCGTTGAAAAAGCAGCAAAAAATGCTGGACATACAATTTCTGTGCCTTTTAATCAAGGACGAGGAGACGCGTCACAAGAACAAACCGATTTAGAATCCTTCGGGTATTTAGAACCGTTGGCGGATGGATTTACAAATTATATGAGTTCAAAATTAAATGTTGCAGATGAAGACCTACTTATAGATCGCGCTAACTTATTAACACTTTCTATTCCAGAAATGACAGTTTTAGTTGGTGGTTTACGTGTTTTAGGGGCCAATTATAAAGGATCTGATTATGGTGTTTTTACAGATAGTGTTGGTAGTTTAACGAACGATTTTTTTACAAATATTCTTGATTTTACATATACATGGAAAGCAACCTCTAAAGATGATAAAATTTTTGAGGGCCGTGACCGTAGAACGGGTGATATTAAATTTAAAGGGACTCGTGCAGATTTAATTTTTGGTTCGAACACAGAACTTCGTGCGGTTGCCGAAGTTTATGGCAGTAACAATAGTCAAGAAAAATTTGTAAACGATTTTGTTTCAGCTTGGACTAAAGTGATGAATTTAGATCGTTTTGATTTAAAGTAATTATAAAGATAATAAGTTTAATTGGGGTAAATGTAGTAATGCATTTACTCCATTTTTTGTTTTGCAATATCTCTGAATTAAATAATATCATAAATAATGTAATTTTTGTTTTTTTAAAACATGTACAATATTCAAAAAGTTAAAAAAAAATCAATTCGTTTTAAGATTTCATAATTACTTATATTTTCACATATATGAAAAACCTACTTTTAGTATTTGTTTTATCTCTTGTGTTGGCATCCTGCAAAAGTGCCGAAAAATATAATGAACAAATTAACAAATTACATCCTGTTAAACACTTGCATAACGATGTTGATAAATTATACGCACAATTAAAGCGTTATCACCCTAAGTTAAATCAATATATTTCTAAAGAAAAATTAGATTTTAAATTTGATAGTTTAAAGACATCTATAAATCAGCCTATAAATTCCAGAGCATTTTATAAAAAATTAGCACCTGTCGTGGCGCAAATAAAACAAGGTCATGTTTCTGTAAGTTCAGTAAAAAAAAGGTTTACAAGAAAAGAACGTAAACAACTAAATAAGGAGAAGTTTGAATTTTACGACTTAGATTTTGAATATTTAGAAGGTAAACTTTGGGTAAAGGATTATCGAGGCAAAGATTCAACCTTGGTAGGTCATGAAATTGTAAGTATAAATAATGAGCCCGCCTTAAGACTAATAGAAACCTATAAAAAACGTTTTGCTTCTGATGGTTATAACAACACCCTTCATAATAGATTGGTATCCAAGCGTTTTGCAGCATTTTATTATAAAGACAAAGGGTTTTTAGATAGCTTAAAAATAACCTTCAGATCAAAGGATTCCCTATTTTCAAAAGTATTCAAACGTATTGACAAAGATGAAAAGAAAGACAAAAACAATAAGCTAGGAGATACCGCTTTCGCAGAAAAAATAAAACCTAAAAAGCTAACTAAAGCACAAAAAAAAGCAAATCAGTTAGCAAAAAAGAAAAAACGTAAAGATGGTAGAAGATATGGATTCATTCCAAAAACAAAAAACTACACCCGTAATTTCAACTTTGTAGGAACAGATCGTACAGTAGCTTTAATGAAAATACGGAGTTTTAGTAATAAAAGTTATAAAAAGTTTTATAAAGAGAGTTTCTCAATATTAGAAGCTGCAAAAACGAAATATTTAATACTCGATTTGCGAGATAATCTTGGAGGCAGAATAGCAGAAGTAGACCATTTATATAGTTATTTAACAAATAAAAATTATGTTTTTATAAACCCTATCGAGATTAATAGTCGTTTTCCACTTACAACATCTTTATTAAGTAACGGCAACCCAGCGCTATTAAAAATCATTGGTGTTTTGTTAGTCACAGAGCCTATTACCATGATTTCAGAATATTTAAAAACTATAAAAAAGGATGGCAAAATATATTATAAAATGAAATATAATAAGTCCAGAAAACCAAAAGTCATGAATTATAAAGGTGAAATTTATGTTCTTACAAACGGAAATTCTTTTTCGGCATCCTCATTAATTTCCACTCATTTAAAAAGTGCAAATCGCGCTACTTTTGTTGGCGAAGAAACTGGTGGTGCTTACAATGGTTGTGTTGCAGGGTTTTACAAAACCTACAAGTTGCAAAACACCAGACTGAAAATACGCATGGGATTAATGCAAATAGAAGCCCCACAAAAGCAAATCCCAGATGGTTTTGGAATTAAACCAGATGTCGAGGTTTTACCGAATGTAAAAGACCGTAAATCAAATATCGATACTGAATTACAGTGGGTTTTAAACGCTATAAATAAAAAGGAAAATTCAAATAATTAGAATTTTGGCCTTACCTATATTTTGAGTTTAGTTCAAGACCTAGGTCGGGTTTGCAGTTTGTCTTGAGTGGAGACAAAGATACCAAGTCCACGCTTTGGCGCAAAGATGCTAAATCTATAGGACTTTTACTATAATCCATTACGTAATACCTCTGGAAACATCATTTGTATTTCGCTTCTGTAGAAATATTCTATTTCATACATTTCTATTTAAAATAGGGCAAAAATCCCATAAAACATTTGTATTTTTGATTTTCGATTTATAAATCTTCAAAATTAATATATGAATTCATACGATGTAGCCATTATCGGTTCTGGTCCTGGAGGATATGTAGCAGCAATCCGTTGCGCGCAATTAGGCATGAAAACTGCCATTATAGAAAAATATTCAACATTAGGTGGCACCTGTTTAAATGTTGGCTGTATTCCTAGTAAAGCCCTTTTAGATTCATCCCACCACTATGATGATGCTGTAAAGCATTTTGAAGAACACGGAATTGAAATCCCTGGCGAAATTAAAGTGAATCTAGAGAAAATGATTGGGCGTAAGCAAGCCGTTGTAGATCAAACAACTGGTGGTATTGATTTTTTAATGAAGAAAAATAATATTGATGTTTATGAAGGATTAGGGAGCTTTAAAGATGCTAACCATATTACAATTAATGGTAAAGAAACTACTGAGATTGAAGCGAAAAACATCATTATTGCTACAGGAAGCAAACCATCGAACTTACCATTCATAACTCTTGATAAAGAACGTATTATCACATCTACTGAAGCTTTAAAGCTTAAAGAAATTCCGAAACATATGATTGTTATTGGTGGTGGTGTTATTGGTTTGGAATTAGGTCAAGTTTACAGACGTTTAGGAGCAGAAGTCACTGTGGTTGAATATATGGATAGAATTATCCCAACTATGGATGCAGGTTTATCTAAAGAATTAAATAAGGTTTTTAAGAAAGCGAAGTTCTCCATGCAAGTCTCTCACAAAGTGAAATCTGTATCGCGAAAAGGCGATGAAGTTATTGTGAAAGCAGATAATAAAAAAGGCGAAGAAGTAGAATTTAAAGGCGATTACTGTTTAGTGTCTGTTGGTCGTAAGCCGTATACTGAGGGTTTAAATGCTGATGCTGCTGGCGTAAAATTAGATGATAGAGGCAGAGTAGAAGTTAACGGTCATTTACAAACATCCGCATCTAATATTTATGCGATTGGTGATGTTGTAAAGGGTGCTATGCTAGCTCATAAAGCTGAGGAAGAAGGTGTTTTTGTTGCAGAAACTATTGCTGGACAAAAACCTCATATAGATTATAACTTAATCCCTGGCGTGGTTTATACATGGCCAGAAGTTGCTGCAGTTGGTAAAACAGAAGAAGAACTTAAAGAAGCCGGTGTAGCTTATAAATCTGGATCCTTCCCTATGCGTGCTTTAGGTAGAAGTAGGGCGAGTATGGATATTGATGGTTTTGTAAAAATTCTTGCTGATAAATCTACGGATGAAATTTTAGGTGTTCATATGATTGGAGCGCGTGCAGCAGATTTGATTGCCGAGGCTGTTGTAGCTATGGAATTTCGCGCTTCTGCTGAGGATGTCGCTAGAATGTCTCATGCACATCCTACATATACTGAAGCGATTAAGGAAGCGGCTTTAGCTGCTACTGAAGATAGAGCTCTGCATATTTAATTTTCATAATCCCGATAATTATCTGGAAGAAACTTCATGGAAAAATGCTGTCTTGGAAAATCCAAAATAGCATTTTTTTAACTTTTTTAAAACAATTCATTCAAAACCTGAGCCAATCGGATTCCGGCAATTTGCAACTGGCTTCTAACGGTTGTAAAATAATTATAAGAATAGCGGTATCTTAAATTTTCTTCAGGTTCAGCAGATGCATATACTTTTTTCGTTAATTGATGCGTTTCATTTACCCAATCAATAATAGAACCTTTTTGAATAGCTTTTACTTGTTTTTTTGTTAATTCATCAGCATTTTTAGCCAATTCACTATAACTCATATTAAAGTTTTCAATCATTTCAGAATCCCAAATCCTATGTAAATTTGAATCTTCGTAAAACCATTGGACTTTAAAATCGTTTCCTCCTTTATCTTTCTGCAGTCCAATATGCATGGGTTGGTGCAAATCGCCAATTAAATGAATTAAAAGTTTTAAATAAAACCCTTTGTCTTCGTCTTTGGAATTTTTATCAGTAATAATTTTTTTGCAATACTCTATTCCTGAAACTAAATCGCCTTTACTGTTTTTTTCAGAATCTTCATAGCGTTCATTCAAAGACATATTAATATAATGCCACGTGTAAAATTCATTATAACGTTTATCAGATTTTATTTCATCAGCAAATGTAGATACAAAAGCAAGAGATTGTCTTTTCAATAAGCGTTTAACTTCTCTTTTAGTGTTTCCTTTTAAATAATTATCTGCTATTTTTCCAACAACACGATGTCCTGTTGCTCCCCAAAAATCATTCGCTGCATGGCTTTTTGAAGGAATTATAAATATTAATATTAAAAAGATTAAATATACTAATTTCATAATTTATTTTTTGCTAATTTAATAATATGAAATAGAAAAACATATTTTTAAAAAAACATCTTAACAAAACTTAATACCTTTGACCTTTCTTTATTTTAGTTTAATAATTGTGCCTCAAAATTTAAGTACATTATTTTTTTTAAAATTAAATGTGACTCTTTTAATAAGTAAGTGTCTTAACTAATATAACAAACTAAATAGCGAAAGCTAAATTTGAAAACCCTAGACAACATTAATAAACTTTCTGATGAAGATCTCGTTGAAGCTATTGTTAAAACAAATAACACAGCGCTTTTTGAGGTTCTTTATGATAGATTTTCTAGTTTAATTTATAATAAATGTTATGGTTTTGCAAAAGATGGTGATGAAGCTAAAGATTTAACACAGGATGTGTTTTTGAAGCTCTTTGTTAAGTTAGCAAGTTTTAAGGGTAAATCGAAATTTTCAACATGGGTTTATGCATTTACTTACAATCACTGCGTAAATTATGTAACTAGAAATACCGCTAAAAAGTTTGAAAAACAATCGGTCGATTATAAAGATATAGAAAACCTGTCTGACGATTATGAAGAGGACGATAGTAGTTTTCTAAGTATGAAAGTTGAGAAACTAAAAGTGGCTTTAGAGCTTATATCACCCGAAGAGAAAATGATTTTGTTATTAAAGTACCAAGATTTTCTTACTATAAAAGAAATCGCAAGTGCTTTGGAAATTGGAGAAAGTGCTGTTAAAATGAGAATTAAACGCGCTAAAGATAAGTTAGTAACAGAATATAATGTGAATGTTAAATAATGGATAATAACCCGTTCAAAAATATAAATCAGCCGCTCAAAGAGGTCCCAGTGGAACTTAAGTCCAAGGTTATGAATGATATTGCCATGGCAAAACTCATAATGGATTTAGCAGCTTTGTTTTCATATAATTTTAGCCATGTTATTGAAACAGTAATAACCAAAAGAAATATAAAAAACCAACCCTAACCCAATAATTATGAATTTTTTAGATCGCTTAAAAGAGTCTTTTCAAATCGTATGGCTTGATATAGCTAATTCTGCCCCCAAAATACTAGGTGTAATTGCTTTAGTTATTATTTTCTTTATAGTTGTAAAAATTGTTACTACTGTAATTAGGAAAGTACTTTTAAAAGCTAATATAAATAGATTAGGAGATAAAATAAATCAAATTGAATTATCTGAAGGTAAAACTTTAAATATAAATTTAGTAAATTTTATTGTTAAGGTCGTAAAATGGCTTCTGTATATTATCTTTATTTCCATTATTGCCAACATGTTAGAGTTAACAATGTTGTCAGAAGGTTTAAATAGCTTTTTAGCGTATTTACCAAAATTATTCACGGCACTTGCAATTGTGATTTTAGGTTTATTATTTGCAAATTTTGTTAAAAAAGCATTGCAGAAAATATTTGAATCCATGGAATTATCCGGAGGCAAATTATTAAGTCAATTGGTGTTTTTGTTATTAATGGTTTTAATAAGCATAACAGCTTTAAATCAAGCAGAAGTTAACACTGAAATTATTACAGATAATGTAAAAATGATACTTGCAGCATTTTTGCTAGCTTTTGCATTAGCTTTTGGCTTAGGTGCTCGAAATGTAATAGAGAAAATATTGAATACATTTTATACAAGAAAGTTATATGAAATAGGAAAAATTATTGAGTTCAATGGTATACATGGTGAGATTGTATCTATAAACAGTATATCAATAACATTAAAAACAAAAGAAGGTAAATTAGTTATACCAATTAAAGATATTGTAGAGAGTCAAGTAAGTATTCAGGATTAACTTTAAGTTAGGGTTAAAATTTGGTTGGTTACTTTTCTGTAAACTGAAAAATTCTCTACATGTTTATAATCCCTTTCATTAGTTTGAAAGGGATTTTCTACAGAATTTAAATTTTGTAGAAAAGTTATATAAAAAAAAGATATTTTTTTTAAAATTAATCAATTGAATCCATTTTTTTAATTATAAAGCAAAAATATATCATGGTTAACATTATATTTATAAAAAAAAAATTACTATGAAATTATTTAAGATAACCCTCATTTTATCTTTAACTTTTTCTTTGTTTTCCCAAAGTCAATCTACAAAAGAAGTTTTATTTGTTGGTAATAGTTATACATATTACAATAACTTACCAAGTTTAGTTAACGATATGGCTGTGAATACCGGAGATACATTTATTTATGATGTGGAAGCGCCTGGTGGACAGGACTTTAAAAATCATGAATCAAATCCTAATGTATTAAATAAAATTAATTCAAGTAATTGGGATTTTGTTGTATTGCAAGGTCATAGCAGGGAAACCTCAAAGCCTCAAGCGGATATGGAATTAAATACTTTTCCTTTTGTTGAATCTCTTGTAGATACCGTTAAAGAAAACAACTTGTGTTCGCAGACCATGTTTTTTATGACATGGGGAAGGGAAAATGGATATGCTCCAGATTGCCCGATTTATCCATGGCTATGTACTTATGAGGGAATGGACGATGTTGTTAAGGATACTTATATTTTTATGGCAGATGAATACAATACCAAAATCAGTCCTGTTGGAGCTGTTTGGAGGTATATAAGAACAAATTTTCCATCAATTGATTTGTATGACCCTGATGAATCGCATCCTTCTCTAGCTGGATCTTACGCAGCTGCATGTACGTTTTATACTATGGTTTATGAAAAAGACCCTACATTGATTACTTGGAATTCAACACTTTCAACTAGTGAAGCAAATAATATTAAATTAGCGGCTAAAACCATTGTTTTTAACCAAATAGCAAATTGGGATTATACTATTAACCCTGCATTGGCTGATTTCTCTGAAACCATTAACGAAAAAGAAGTATCTTTTGTAAACGAATGTGAAAATTTTGATACCTTGCTTTGGGATTTTGGAGACGGTAACACATCTACAATTACCAACCCGGTGCATACCTACAGCGGATATGGTTTTTATAATGTATCATTAACTGTTACTATTTGCAATGAAACCGATATCAAAATAAAAACAATTGAGTGTGATTCTACTTTAAATATAGAGGATTTTGGTGAAAATAAATTAATTGTTTCTCCAAACCCTACATCAAATAGTGTTACTTTAAAATTATCAAAAAATTATAAAAAGGTCGATACTGCAATTTTTGATGTTACAGGAAAATTATTAGCAAGTAAGAGAATTCAAAATTCAGTTGATTTTAAAATGGATATATCTGATTTTAGTGCTGGTTTATACATATTAAATGTATTTGCTGATAATGATTTCTATACCACTCAGATTATTAAAAAGTAAATTTCAAAATTTTTATAGAACCTTATAATATTCATTTTTTTAACTCACTATACTAATTGCGAGGTTTTATTAATTATTTTTTTTTGGATTAAGTTATGTACGTTAATGTTATGATGCCATAAATTTTCTATAAAAATCTTTTGTTCCAAATGCGTTTTATTTTTTTATTTAATAAATTTTAATATCCGCTCAATTTGCATAGATACGATTGGAATTAAACTCAACTATTTTGTACATCTGTATATCTTTAAATATCAAGTCGGTATTCTTGATTGGTTCTTTTAATAAATTCTAAGTTCAACATGAAAATTTAAAACTGCTGGATTTTACTCCAGTAGTTTTTATGAGGTTTTAAAGAATTAGTAGTTCATTTAGATTTATAGGATGCGTTAATCATCCTCAGAAAAAGTAATATGTTGATAAGCACCAATATCAGAAGAACCGGTCCTATTTACATTTAGAATATCAAAAGGCACTTGTGTAGCAAAAGAAGCTAAACCTTGTCCGTTGGCTGCGGAGTCATCGCCAATAATAAGTTTGTTTAAATCTGTATCTTTAAAATTAGGGTCTTGATTGAAAATATTACCTTCATATTTTGAAGTATCATTAAAATCATAATTAGCACCTGTAAATTTATTGTTGGTATCATCAAAACGAATTAAGCAATTGGTGAATTTAAAATTAAAAATAACACTATTATCTTCAATTTCATCAAAAAGAATTTCAGGATTATCATTTCCGTAAATAATACAATTATTAAAATTTGCTTCGGTTAAATCAGCAATAGTAGCGTTGTCGTCTTCATCTAAAACAAAATTGTTTAGTAAAACTGCAGGAAATTTTCTAAAACCATTACCCCAATAATTTACAATAGTGGAGTGTGAAAAATTATATTTCCCGCCTAAAGTACCAGCAAACGATGATAGTCCAGAATTATTAATTACCACATTTTCTGCAGCGATTGACGTATTTCTTCCCAAAAGACCAAAGCTACTTGAATTATAGATTTGGGAGTTTGTTATTCTTAACTTATTATTAGTGGCATTAGGATTTCCATCGCATAAAACACCGATAGTTGAATTTTTTATAGTTGCATAATTTATAGTATTGTTAATACTTCCATCTAATAACCAGATAGTGCCCCATTGGCCTGGTACATCAGCAAATATGGGTTCTAAACGATCACCTTCAAAAATCACTTCGTTTTCAAGAGTTTCTTGGTCGTTACTATAAGTACCGTTTACGTTTATTGATGCACCACTAGAAACAATAAGTCCTGAGTTTTCATGAAAATATAAGCGTGAACCTGCTTCAATCGTTAAGGTTTCGCCGGTAGGAACTGTCGCAAAACCATAGATAACATAGGGTTTTTCATTTGTAAATTCGAGTTCTGTTGCTAATAATTCGCGTCCTTGTATATCTGTTTCAACGATTTCGCCGTCAACCTCAAATGTCAGGGTTTCAATTACCCTAGTCGTGTTATCTCTATTTGGATAAATAAATACAGCATCCTGAACCAAAGTTACTAATTCTACTTCTTGAGAGTTTGAACCAATATCAAATTCAATTTGATCCGTATATAAATAATTCCCATTTGGATTTGGGAAGTTATTAATATCTATAGTTGATTCGACAAAAATATATAAGCTGTCTTTTGCTAAAACTTCAATATTATTAAAACTTTTTCCAGCAATACCATCGACACTTAATCTGTAATTAGATGTTTCTCCTAATGCTAAACGAACAGAAGGGATTGAAATATCATCATCACTTCTATTATATACTTTTAAATTATATGTGCTTGAACTAATGTTCGTAAAAACAGTATCTAAATAAACCGTGTCTTTCGAGAATTTAAGGCTTCCCGTACTTGGCGAAAATTCAAAATCCTTTCTGCAAGAACTCCAAAGCATTAAAAAACATAAAGTAATTATGAAATATATATAGCGTATCATTAAAATTGATTGTTTAAATGGCTAAAAATATAACTTTTGAATTTATGATTTAGTATGATGTACTATTTAAATTTTAATGGAAAAAGACTTATATTAATCAAATAAATCTACAATTTCTTTTGGGATTCTTGATGGCCGTTCGGTTTTTGAATTTATAAAACACCATTTTGTTTCAGATTTAGCAAGTAGTTTGTTGGTGCTTGCGTTGTGCATTTCTACAACACGTGTGTATGTGACCCCTTTTGCCTCAGCAATATAAGTTTTTAAATGGATGGTGTCGTTAAGAAAAGTAGCACTTTTATATTCTATAAAGTGGGAAAGCAGAAACCAACTGTAATTCGTTTGCATTTCTAAAGAGGCTTTAGATTGCCAATGCGCTTTTGCAATATCTTGCACCCATTGTACATAATGTACATTGTTTACATGATTTAAATCATCTATATGTTTCTTAGTGACTCTTAAAGTAGTTTCGTATGTTTTCATTTGAAATATAAGAGACTTTTTAGATATTGAAAAATAGGTTCTGAAAATGCAGTTTAAATCAAATTTATAAAAAGTCTCAAATCTAATTTTTCTATAATAAATCCTTTATCATTTTCACAGCAGTTTCCGCAGTAATATCACGTTGTGGCGAACCAAACATTTCATAACCAACCATAAATTTTTTAACCGACGCACTTCTTAATAAAGGTGGGTAAAAACTCATGTGCCAATGCCAGTGTTTATTTTCCTTTCCATCTGTTGGTGCTTGGTGAATTCCAGCAGAATAAGGAAAAGATGTATTGAATAACTTATCGTAAGCTTTTGTAATTACCGAAATTGCCTCGGCATATTGTAAGGCTTCGTCATCATTCATATCTAATATGTTAGCTTGATGTTTTTTAGGAATTATCATAGCTTCAAACGGCCATATTGCCCAAAAAGGTACGATAACTACAAACCCATCATTTTCAAAAATGATACGTTCTTGTTTTTCTAATTCTTGAGCTAAATAATCGCCCAATAAACTACTCCTGTTTTTATTATAGTAATTTAATTGTTGGGTATTTTTTTTATCAACTTCGTTCGGTAGAGTAGATTGACTCCATATTTGCCCATGCGGATGCGGATTACTACAACCCATTACAGCACCTTTGTTCTCAAAAATTTGAACGTAGTTTATTTTTGGATTATCGGCTAATTCCTTAAACTCTCTTTGCCATGCAAAAACAACTTGTTTCGTTTCGTTAGGAGACATATCTGCCAAACTTTTTGAGTGGTCTGGACTAAAGCAAATCACTTTACATATACCGGTTTCACTTTCTGCAATCAATAACCCGTCATTAACATTAAAAGTAGGCGAATCGCTTTGTAATGCTGCAAAATCGTTAGTAAATACGAAAACATCAGTATATTTTGGGTTTACTTCGCCATTAATTCTTGTATTGCCAGCACACAAATAGCATGATTCATCATAAGTTGGTCGTTTTTCATTGTTAACAGCTTCATTTTGTCCTTGCCACGGTCTTTTAGCACGATGTGGCGATACTAAAACCCATTCGCCTGTTAATATATTGAAACGCTTATGTGAATAATCTTGTAAGTCTGTATTTTTCATTTTATATATTATTATAAAGTTGTTGATTATTATTTTACGACGTGAGTTCCATCTGAAAGTTCAATAAAATATACTGAGCAATCTTTATTAAACTTCTCTTTATAAGCTTTTGATGTAGTTTCCCCAAACACTTTAGCTTCACTTTTAGCTATTAAATTAATAGTACATCCACCAAAACCACCACCCATCATTCTAGCGCCAAGCACATGTTTGTTTTTCTTGGCCTGTTTTACTAGGAAATCTAATTCGTCACAACTTACTTTATATTGATTTGACAAACCTTCATGCGATTGATAAATTAAAGAACCCAATTTTTCTAAATCGTTATTTTCTATAGCTTTACCAGCTTTAATGGTTCTTTCATTTTCTTGAATAACATAAAGTGCTTTTTGGTAATTTGCTGGTGTCACTTTATCAACTATAGTTTCCAAATCAGCTTCAGTAGCATCTCTCAACGCTTTTATTCCTAATAATTTTGATATGCTTTCACAAGCGGAACGCCTATCGTTATAGGCACTGTCAGACAAACTATGCTTTACGTTTGTATTAATTAGCATAAGCTGGTGGTCCTCAAAATTAATTTCGTAAGGTTTAGATTCAACCGTTCTACAGTCCAAATGTAGCGCATGGTTTTTAATACCAAACATACTGGCATATTGATCCATAATACCACATTTGACACCTACATAATTATGCTCTGCCTTTTGCGATATCAAAATCATTTCTTTTTTTGAAAGCCCTAATCTAAATAATTCATTTAAACCAAAAACGACACTGTTTTCTAGAGCTGCTGATGATGACATACCTGCACCACCAGGAATATTCCCTTTAAAAATGATATTAAAATCGCCAACGATTTTGCTTCTATTTTGTATTTCGGCAACAACACCAAATACATAATTTTCCCAACTTCCTTCTTTAGAAGGTTTAAGTTTATCAAGCTCGAATTTTACAGTGCTATCTAAATCCAAAGCTATCGCGGTACAGCTACCAGAATCACTTTTTTGAATAGCAGCGGCGATGCCTTTGTTAACAGCAGCCGGAAATACATAGCCATCATTATAATCTGTATGTTCACCAATAATATTTATTCTTCCAGGTGAGAAAATAAGTAAAGGGTCTTTTTTGAAGTTTTTAATGAATGTATTTTTTACATCTTTAATTAGCGGTGCACTCATTTAGTTTCGTTTTAGTTGTTAATTTATGTTTAATCCCCATGTAATTGTATAGGATTGGTTTGGTTTTAAATATTGTAAGCCTATGTTGTTATTAAAACTATCTGAAACTCCTGTGGTTGGTTCGATAGCTAAAGTGTTTTTATTTGGAGGAGTGTAAACTTGTAAAAAGTTATTTTCCACTGACGAATTTATAACTAAATCATATTTTGGTGTTTTAAACTTGATTGCATTAGAATTTAAAATCCAGCAATCATCTAATTGTTTGTTTTTAATTTGAAATTTTTCAATAGGTTTGATGGTTTCAGTCCCCGTTGTTATATTCCGATTTCCAATGATTAATTTTTCTGTTGTATCAAATTGCAATGTGCTTTCATATAAATTTTCGCTTACAAAATAAGGATGCCACCCAAGCGTAAATGGAAATGTTTTTGAATCTGTATTTTTTATAGAAACTTTTAAACTCATGTTGTTTTGTTTGAAAGTATAAGTGAGTATTATACTGTAAGTGTAAGGAAATCCTGGGTTTTTTTTATGCTCATTATATTCTAGCGTAATTACAGCTGACTCATCATTAGTTTTATGTTCAAGTATTTTAAACGTTTTATTATAAACTAAACCATGCAGCGCATTATTTTCCTCTTTTTGATTGGTTTCAAGTGTATATACTTTTCCTTCGTAATTATAAATACCGTCTTTAATTCTATTAGCAAAAGGAAACAATATAGATGACGCATAACTTGCACCATAAGTTAAAGGCGCTAAATTTTGGATAATTGCATGACCATTTAAGGTTAACTCTTGTAAACTAGCACCATACTTAAGGTGTACTTTAGCAAAAACGTTTTTTTTGGCATTTTCAATTTCTAAAATATTTAAGTTTTTATTATGTTTTATGTTATACACGCGTATTAGTTTTTATATAGAATTTCTAATAATAATATTGTTAGGATTCTCTATTTTGAGTTGTTCTTTATTAGTAATCATTTCTGCTAATCGATTCCCCATCATTTTAAAATTGGTGGAAATTGTAGTTATGCCACCTTCAACGATTTCCTTAAGTAAAGTTTCGTTATATGAGATAACACCAATATCTTCAGCAAGTTTAAAATCTTGAATTTTAAGTCTTTTAATTATTTTAAGAAGACTTTTATCATCAGGAACAATATAAAGCTCTCCTGTTTCTAGGGTTTTATCTTTTAAGGTATTTATGATATTGAAAGATAAATTATTTTTTTCACAAAACATAGTAAAACCTTTCAACATACCTTTGGGTTGTTTTTCTTCTGAAAAAACTAAAATCAACTTTTTATATTTTTTTACCAGTTTTAGCACGCTACTAAGATTGTCAAAAATAGCTTTTTCAAAATTTTGATATATAGCAGAGTATTGTGATAAGTCATCATGAATTTGATCTAAAATATATACTTTATCATTTGGTAAATTTTTAATAGCTTCATTAGTATTTTTTAAATTAGCAGGCATGATTACGTAATAGCTATAACCCCCAATATTATCGTGTATTAATTTTTTAAAAATAGTTTTGTTAAAATGATGAAAAAAGATGTCCACTTGAACATTTTCATGCAAATTATCTAGAAATGAGTTATATAAATCTTCTTTAAAAGAGTTTAATTCATCAAAAAGTAAAAATATTTTTTGTTTTATATTAACATCTTCACTGGTTACAAAATAGCCTTTACCAACAATAGAATGGATAATGCCTCTGTTTTTTAACTCATTAAAAGCCATTAATACTGTATCTCTAGATAAATTATGCTTATTCTTTATATTGTTTATGGATGGAAGCTTGTTACCTTTCTTTAAAGTGCCAGAAATTATTGCTTCCTCAATGGAATGGATTATCTGTTTATATTTTGGGATTCCTATTTTTTTTTTAATTTCTATCATCTAAAAGCAAATATACAATTTTATAAATAACCAACCAGACCCTACTAGTTGGTTTTTAATAAAATTAACTTTTTGAAATTAAATCTATATATTTGATTTAAATAAAACTGACTAAAACTAAATTAAAACTATGCTAGGAATTCTTTCTTTCGTTGGCTTTACCGTATTGGTAGCCGTAATTGCTTACTATGCTACTAGAAAAACTGATGAAAAATCTTCAGATGGGTATTTTCTGGGCGGTAGAAGCCTAACCGCCGGTGTTATTGCTGGATCATTGCTTTTAACCAACTTATCAACTGAACAAATTGTAGGATTAAACGGATCTGCTTATGCCGATGGCATTTTAGTAATGGCATGGGAAACTTTAGCTGCAATTGCTATGGTTATAACTGCTGTATTTTTATTACCTAAATATTTGAAAGGTGGAATTTCTACAATACCATCATACCTTGAAGATCGTTTCGATACGACTACTAAAGCAATGACTTCCGGATTGTTTTTATCTGGTTATGCTATAGTTTTATTACCTATTGTACTGTATTCTGGTTCGTTAGGTATAAGTGGCATGTTTAATCTTCCTGAAATGCTTGGAATTACAGAATGGCAATCGGTATGGTTATGCGTTTGGAGTATTGGTATTATAGGTTCTATATATGCTATTTTTGGGGGGCTTAAAGCCGTTGTTGTATCAGATTCTATAAATGCCATTGGGCTTTTAATTGGTGGTCTATTAATTCCCGTTTTTGGGTTGATGGCTATTGCGGAAGATGGGAGTGTTTCAGGTGGTTTATCAAAATTAACAAGCGAATTCCCAGAAAAATTAGATGCCATTGGAGGTCAAGATTCTTCAATACCATTTGCAACAATTTTTACTGGTATGATGTTGGTTCAGCTTTTTTATTGGGGTACCAATCAACAAATTATTCAACGTGCATTGGGCGCTAAAAATTTAGCTGAAGGTCAAAAAGGTTTAACACTTGCTGCGTTTATTAAAATATTAGGGCCAATTATCGTGGTTTTACCAGGTATTATTGCATACCACAAATGGGGAGGTGAGGTTTTAGCTAATAACGATATTGCTTATCCTAGATTAGTGGCTGAAGTGCTACCAGCGCCCTTAGTAGGTTTTTTCGCTGCGGTAATGTTTGGTGCTATTTTAAGTTCTTTCAATTCAGCACTTAATAGTTGCGTTACATTATTTGGTATAGATATTTACAAGCAATATATAAATAATGAAGCAGAGGAAAGTAAAGTAGTTTCTGTAGGTAAAAAATTCGGTATAGTATTGGCCATATTTTCTATGTTCGTAGCGCCTTTTTTATATTATGCTTCCGATGGGTTGTTCGGTTATTTACAAACGGTCAATGGTGCATATAGCATTCCAATTTTAACTGTTATTGTTGTTGGCTTTTTAACAAAACGTGTTCCTGCGATAGCTGCAAAAGTAGGTATTGTATTCTCTTTTGTTTTTTATGTAACATATATTATTTTATCAAAGGGATTAGAAATGGATTTCCCACACTTTTTGCACGTACAGTTCGCGTGTTTTGTAGTTACAGTAATATTAATGCTAGTAATCGGTAGAATAAGACCTAGAGCTGCAGACTTCGTTCAGGAATATACACGCGCCGTAGATGTAACGCCATGGCGCTATGTTAAACCTGTAGGTCTTGGAATTTGTATTGTTGTAATAAGTACATATATTATTTTTAGTTAATACAGAGTAGGATATATATAACAAAAATCACCTTAAAATTAATTTTAAGGTGATTTTTTAATTTGACATATTATAATTTAAATGAATCTAAAAAATCACGTATTTCAAATAAACTACTATGTTTTATATTTTATACTTAAAATTATAAACATTTCCTTTGGTTAAATATGTAGTTAATTTTATATTTGCACTCGGAAAACAAAATATGTTTTCCATTAGGGCTCTTAGCTCAGCTGGATAGAGCACCTCCCTTCTAAGGAGGCGGTCGAAGGTTCGAATCCTTCAGGGCTCACAAAAAGCTTCAATATGAAAATATTGGAGCTTTTTTGTTATTAAATTCTTTATATTTTTGTATTCTATGAACGATAATTTTAGAAATGAGTTTTTTGGTATTGGTATCCAAAATGGAAAAACTCCTGAAAATCTAGGTGTGCTTTGGCGTTCTGCTCAAAATTTAGGAGCTAGTTTTATATTTACAATTGGTAATCGTTATGCAAAGCAAGCATGCGATACTCATGATGCTGTTAAAGCAATACCATATTTTCATTATATGACTTTTGAGGATTTTTTTAATAATATTCCAAAAGGCGCTAGAATAGTTGGCATAGAGCTTACTGACCAAGCAAAATCCTTGGAAACTTTTAATCATCCAAGACGTTGTGTGTATTTATTAGGAGCGGAAGATCATGGATTATCAAAAGAGGCTATTAAAAAATCGCACTTCTTGGTGAAATTTAATTCAAAATTAAGTTTGAATGTTTCTGTAGCTGGTAGTATTGTACTTTATGATAGGGGTTTAAATAAACCAAGGTCATAACGTTGAATTTCAGTTTATAGCTTCTTTAAGCTTATCTATTCTAAAACAGCGCTCTTCACCTAAAAATAAAGGGTCTCCATGCTTTTCAGACCAAAAGCCTTCTAACAAATCTTTAGTCATGCACTTATAAACTACGACACCTTTAAAAACACTATGGTTGCTTTCGTAATTAAAATTAATAACAAGAATATTATCTTTAAAAAAACCACTCCCAAATTGTTCTTGGGTCCCGTTAATTAACCATTTTGCTTTAACTCTATTGTTGTGGTCAAGAGTTAGGTTAAGTATTCCTTTATATAAATTTAATTCAGGATTTTGATTGCTACCTATAATAGCATATTGACCAACGAGTTCTTGAAGCGTCATGGTTCACATTAATAATTTAATAATAATCAAATATTTTATTGTACACAATCAAAGCATTTTTTTAAATCGTCATCAATTTTTAAATCTTCGCAGCCTTTTAAGGGCCAATCTTCAAAAAAACCTTCATCATCAATAGTGTTTTTAAACATGATAGCGTAATCTAAGATATCACTCCTTCTACATTTAATTTTATTTTTAATAGTTTCTCCATCAATATCTTTTATTTTTTTAGGCCATGTATTTATCGCATGTTCTATAATATCATCGGTTAATTGTGATTTTAGGAGTTTTGCCTGTTTTGTGAAAATATCAACATCTGTATGTATTAAAAAATATCTATCAAAGGGTTGTACAAGCCCCGGCATATAATCTATTTCTTTTTTAAAAGACCTCATCTCTTTTACTAATAAGGGTTGCGATATAATGGAAGGGATAATACCTTCCGCATCGAAAAAGGCATTGTCTCGGTCTGTAGCGATAGGAATTGCTGTTAACTGGTTTTCTGTGTTGGTAATTGCCCATCCCCATTGTTTAGCATGTCTGTCCCAATCTCCAATAATTAAATCAAACAATCGTTGCTTTATTAAAAGCTCTTTATCAATTTTCAAGCGGTTGTTTTTTATATTTTTAAATTCAATAAGGTGGTCTGTATCAATAATGTCATTTACATTTTTATAGTGTGTCCAGTTTTGTTTTCCTTTTATTTCATATTCTAGTAAAAAAATTTTATTACCAAACTGATTGTTATATTTCCCCAAAACCCTTTGTTTAGGTATAAATACAACTTTAGGATGTGTATGAAGCAAACCCAGAGCTTTCGATAAATAAGCAATGGGAATAGCGGCATAAGGATGTTGAGCAGAAATCCCATCCACAATAATATCATCTAAACCTAACGTTTTCAGAAAATCTGGGATTAGCGGATCTGGATTCTTATTTATACTTCTTAGCGTATAGATGAAGCCATTTTTAGATTTTAATTTCAAAGACTTGGTTTGTTTTCCGCCACCAACATCTATTATTTCTGATCCGCCACCTAGTGTATCTAAAAATACAATAGGTGCTTTTATAGGTGTTGCCCATGCTTTTCGATAATGTTCACCTTGCATGATGGTTTTAAGTTCGTTGGCTTGATATAAATAACTTGCAGCAACAAGTACAGAATCGTGATTTTTGAAATTGAACGTATCCACATTATCTATATTAACTAAAACGGAAACTTTATTTTTCTTAGTATTTGAATTTACTGAAATATAAACTATTACAAAAAATAGAATAATTAAAATGACTACTATGTATGTTAATTTTTTCATCTGTTCAAATAAACCAATTGATTTTTGATTATAGTATCTTATTTAGAATTAATTATAGCTTAATTACTTAACGAACTCATTTTAAATGCTAGTATTACAATTTTTTCGTTTTTTAGATTTGTTGTAAAGAATAGATAAATTTCCCCACCATCATTAATTTTAAATTTTTTTCTAATTTGATGGACAGTCTCTGGAAAATTACGGGTAGTGATATTAGCTTTAGTAAGGCCTAATTTTTTTATAGCTTTTTTACTATAAAGTAATTGTTGTTCTATTTTGAATTTTCTACCAGGGAAATCAATTAAAACATCAGCAGTATATAAATGTGAGTGTTTATGAAGTTTAAAAACCTTAAGTTTATTTGATATCGAATTAAAAGCACCAGCTTTTAAGATGGCAGAATTTGGTTCGTATAAATAGGTGAGTGGCTGGCTATAATTATACTTTACTATATTTTCATCATCACTGATAAAACCAAAAAAATCCGAAGTGTTTTTTTTAATATTTACAGTTTCAATAGCAATTTGACCTTTAAAATTAGCTTCTAAAATCCAAAGCAATTCCTTTACTTCATTATTTACAGCAACAACATGAATGGTTTTTACATGCATCAGTTCATGAATACCTACCGAAAAATCAAGCAAAGGTGATGTTTTTATAAGCATGTTTTTTGAATGCTGAAAAAACAAGTTTAAGTGCTCTGGAACATTTGGTATGCAATCGTTTAAAAAAAACACTTTTCCTTTGGAATCATGCCGTCTTGAAGGATCGATATAAATCCAATCGTAAATCTCTGTTGAATTTTTTAAATATGCTATACCATCTTTTTGAATAGGTAAAATGTTAGTAACATTTAATTGCTGGTAATTATGTTTAACAATTTTAGAGAGTTCTTGGTTTATTTCGCAATGAGTTATATTTTTAAAACGTTTCGAAAAATAGAAACAATCCACCCCAAATCCTCCAGTAAGGTCTATTATCGAATCACCATTTATAAGTTCTGTTTTATATTTGGCTGTAATTTCAGATGATGTTTGCTCAATATTAAGTTTATTCGGATAGTAAATATTTTCAGTAGAAAACCATGTTGATAGTTTCTTTTTACATTTTTTTTTAGCTTCAATTTGTTCAATTATGGTTTTGGTTTCTATTCCTTTGAATGACGTACCTTGCAATAACAAATCACCAATATTAAAATTTAAATTAGAATTTATAAACTCTTGAATTTTAGTATTTAGGATAGTTTTGTTCAAGATGAATCTTAAAGATTTTTAGTTAGTTTTTTTACAATTTTGTTTTCTGATAAAAAAGCTTTTAGAATAACTTTTATTGCAGTGTAAGCAGGAACTGCTACGACTAAACCAATAACACCAAATAAAATTCCTGTAATAAGTATGACTAAAAAAATTTCTAAAGGATGTGCCTTTGTCGCTGTTGAGAAAATTTTTGGTTGGCTAATAAAATTATCAAATAATTGTCCGATTACAAAAACTATAAAAACCCAAAATGTTTTAGGTAAAATGACCTCGCTAAACGATTCGCCAAGATTGCTAGTCATGGTTAATGTTAGCATTAAAAATGCACCCACTAATGGGCCAATATATGGTATAAGATTTAATAAAGCACACAAAAAAGCAATAACTATGGCATTCTCTACACCTATAATAAGTAAGCCAATTGTATAAATTACAAATAAAATGAGTATTTGAAAAATGAGGCCAACAAAATATCTAGATAATAAATCTTTAATTTTTGTAGAAGACCCTTTCCAGTTAGATTCTTTATTATCAGGAATAAATGTTAAGATGCCGTTTTCAAAAAGTCTGCTGTCTTTTAAAAAGAAAAATGAGATAAATAATACGGAAAATAAGCCAACACTAAAACTGCCAAGGCCGCCGATTACGGAATTAAGAAAATCAGGGATAATAGAATAATCTACTTTAGAGAGTAGTTCAGATTCTTTTAAAGATTGTTCGACATCAATTTGATGTAAATCAAAGTAAGTAATAATTTCTGTATACAGATTCTCAATATTAATCTGTAACTGTTCAATATTTAATAAGGATAAATTTTTACCTTGTTCAATAACCAAAGGCACAAATAAACCCACCAACCCAATAAAAAGCCCAAGTAATAATACAATAGTTACAATAACAGCTATAGTATTTTTAAATTTTAATCGACGCTCTAAAAATAAAACAATAGGTCTGCCAATTAGTGAAATCACCGCAGATATTGCTATATAGCCTATAACCGACTGTATTTCATATAAGAAGTAAACCAATAAAGCGACACCAAAAATTATGGCAACAGCTTTTAATATACCGTTAGAAATAGTGTTTAAATTCATCAAGTAAATATATAAAACGGTTATAGAAGTTGCTTAGTAATTTCATATAATGCAATGTTGGTAGCTTGTGCTACGTTCATGCTACTATTTTGGCCAAACATATCAATATGAATCACAACGTCAGAAAGTTTTAAAATATTCTCAGAAACACCAAAATTCTCATCGCCAATTATTAATGCGATTGGTTTTTTTGATGAAAATTGAGTGGTGTGAATAGATTGGCTTGAGCTCGTTATTTCCAATGAAATAATATGATAGTTTTTGTTTTTTAAATTTTCAACGACTATTGAAGCAGCACAGTTTACTTCATGATCAATAACTTTTTCAGTGGCTCTGGATGTTTTTGTCATTTTTCTACCCAGCTGAATGTTTTCGCCACAAAGAATTAATTTTTCAACACCAAAAGCATCAGCAATTCTAAATAAACTCCCAATATTTAATGTATTTGTAACATTATCGCAAACTAAAGTAATCGGGAACGTTTTTTTTTTGAAGTTGGTAGTGTAGTGGGTGAGTTGCATGAAAGTTAAAAAATTGGAGCCCATAGGCAATATGTTAAAAATTAAGCTCAATATAAAACCAGTGAACTTATTTTAAATCGCATGGTAGACTTTTTTTAAATCTAAATTTCTATTTTATTGTATTTATTGCTAACATTTTGGAGTTTCCTTTTTCTGGGCTGGGAAGTTTTTTTTTAATTTTCAAAAGCATATTTAACAATATTAGCGCCCATTTTTAGTGCTTTCTCTCTAATTTCAACAGGGTCATTGTGCACTTCAGGGTCTTCCCAGCCATCACCTAAATCACTTTCAAAAGTGAATAATAACACTAATCTATCTTCATTAAAAATACCGAATGCTTGTGGACGTTTGCCATCATGCTCATGTATTTTTGGTAAGCCCTTTGGGAATTTATATACACTATTAAAAATAGCGTGACTCGTTGGTAACTCAACTAAATCTTTATCCGGAAATACCTTTTTTAGCTCTTTAGTAATGTATGGTTCCATGCCATAATTATCATCAATATGTAAAAACCCGCCTGCAATTAGGTAATTGCGTAAGTTTTCGGCGTCATTTTCATTAAAAAACACGTTTCCATGTCCCGTCATGTGTAGCATTGGGAATTGAAAAATATCTGAACTTCCCGTTTCAACAGTTTGCGGTTTAGTGTTTATTTTAGTGTTTATAGTCTCATTACAAAATTTAATAAGGTTTGGCAATGCAGTAGGGTTTCCATACCAATCTCCTCCGCCTTTATATTTTAAAATGGCTAAGTCTTGGCTAAAACCAAAAAGAGAAAAAATAAAGAAAAATAAATATATATATAATTTCATAGTCATTCTATTCATTTATAAAAACTACGGAATGGCAGGCTACAATAGCAGCCGTTTCTGTTCGTAATCTTGTTTCTCCCAAAGTTACAGGAATAAAATTATTTTCTATTGCTTTAGTAATTTCTTTAACAGAAAAATCGCCTTCAGGTCCAATTAAAATAGTAATACCTGTATTTGGTTTAAGTTGTTGTTTTAAGGATTTCTTCTCTGTTTCTTCACAATGCGCAATATATAATTCACCTTCAAAATCTTGTTTTATAAAGTCATGAAATATCATAGCATCATTAAGTTTAGGTAAATAACTGCTTAATGATTGTTTCATGGCTGATTGTAAAATACGCTCAAAACGTTCTGGTTTTATAACTTTTCGTTCGCTATGGTCACAAATAATTGGAGTTATACTATCTATACCAATTTCGGTTGCTTTTTCTAAAAACCATTCGTAACGATCATTTATTTTTGTTGGAGCCACAGCTAAATGCAATGTATAGTTTCGTTTTGATTGATATTGTCTTGATACAATGTTAGCAGTACATTTATTTATGTTAGGTACAGAAATTTGTGCAGTAAATAGCCAGCCCTTACCATTTGTGATAAATAATGTATCACCAATAGTTTTACGTAATACTTTTACAATGTGTTTGCTTTCGGCTTTTTCAAAAGTGAATTCTGTACTGTTTTTGTTTATGTTTTGGTTGTAAAAGAGTTGCATTATTTTTTATCTTCAACAATTTTTAAAACTTCAATTTCAGAAATTTCTTTTGGTTCGTGTGTTTTTAATACAACGTAATATGCGTTTTTCGAAGGCACATCAATATTAAAAACACTATTCAAGCTATGTTTATTATCAATTAATTGGCTTTCAAGTTCTTTAGATACATCTTCTTTTAGAAGCCAGCCTATATCACCACCTTTATTTGAGTTTTCGTCTTTAGAGTAGCGTTTTGCTAATAAATCAAAAGGTAAACCGCTATTAAATTGAGAAATTATTTTTGCTCGCATTTCTTCAATTTCTCCCATACTGTTTGTTTCTCCATTTAAATAAATGCACGCCGCTCTGTAATAGGTCTTTTTACTCTTATTAATAACTTTGTAGAATGTTTTTTCAAATTCACTTTCATTAACTTTTGTGCCACCAACACTCAATTTAAAGAGTTCTTTGGCTAAAACAGTCTTGTGTTTCTCTTCATTAAAGGTAATGAGTTTATTCTTTTTAGTTTCTAAATAGCTTTCAGCTTGCTCAGGTGTTTTAATAATTTTAAGATCCTCTTCTTTTGAAGTTTGAGCGTTTACAAATGATGAAGTACAAATTAAAAATAAGATAAGTGATTTTTTAAGCATAATGTAGGTTTTAAATTCGATTTCAAATTTAAAAGGAATAGTGAGCAATATGAATAAAGCGGAAATAAGTTTTTAAGAAGGGATTGTTTATAACTTTGGTTTAAACACTTATTTAGAGATTAATGTTGTGTTTATAACTAAAAAGAAATAAATGATAACACGAACAGTAAAAAACGCTATCAATAATAAAGGGATTATATACCAAAAATGGTCAATTTTATCTGGCACCCAATTACTCGGTAAATAATCTCTATGAAAAGAGGTGATTATAATTATGAAGCGTTCAATAAAAACAATTGAAAATAGAATTACAATAAAAATAATGAATGTTAGAATAAAATTCAGAAAGCTTTTTTTTTGAATTTTCCTTAACCAAAAGAATTGAGTTGATAAAGCAAAAACCAATGGTCTTAAAAGCATAACCCAATACGCGCAAGCATATGGTCCAGTTGCTCTATTTTTTGTAGATAAATAATCGTCTTCACTCATAATGAAATTTAAACATTAAAATAATAGCCAACTGTATAAATTATATAAATGATTCCAACAGTTCAATACATTTATTAGATTGATTAAAAAAGTTTTTATTGAGTAGTTTAATGTTTTCAGACTTTGAAAGCGAAATAAAGTAACTAATTAATGAAGTAAAACAAAAACCATAAAAAATAACCTCAAAAATTAATAGGATAAAATCATTACCCAAATTAAAAAGTTATTATATCAAAAAATTAAATCTTCAATCTAGCTGAAGCCACAACATCCTGTTCAGCAAAATCGCCTTCTAAATATTTCAAATAGCCAACAATAGCAATCATAGCAGCATTATCTGTAGTGAATTCAAATTTTGGAACATAAGTAGTCCAACCAAATTTTTGCTCGCCATCTTTTAGTGCTTGCCGTATTCCAGAATTTGCTGAAACACCACCACCAATAGCGATATGATTAATACCTGTTTCTTTTGTTGCTAGTTTTAATTTATCAATTAGAATCCCAATAATGGTATATTGAATGGATGCGCAAATGTCATTTAAGTTTTCTTGTATAAAATTAGGATTCGCTTTTACTTCACGTTGAATAAAATACAGAACTGCAGTTTTAAACCCAGAAAAACTAAAATTTAAACCATCAACCTTAGGTTTTGTGAATTTATATGCTTTTGGATTCCCTAATTTTGCATGTCGGTCTATCTCTGGGCCGGCAGGATAGCCCAGTCCTAGGATTTTTCCGCTTTTATCAAAAGCCTCACCAACAGCATCATCAATGGTTTCTCCAATAACGGTCATGTTAAAATAATTATCAACTTTAACAATTTGAGTATGACCTCCAGAAATCGTCAACGCTAAAAATGGGAATGGCGGCTTTTCGTACCCATCCTCTTCAATAAAATGTGCTAAAATATGCCCTTGCATATGGTTTACATCAATTAATGGAATGTTTAACCCAAAAGCCAAAGATTTTGCAAACGATGTGCCTACTAGTAAACTCCCCATCAACCCAGGGCCTCTTGTAAATGCAATAGCATTTAACAGGTTTTTGCTTATTCCTGCTTTTTTTAAAGCTTGAGCAACAACGGGCACTATATTCTGCTGATGGGCTCTAGAGGCCAATTCTGGTACCACACCACCAAATTCTTCATGGATTTTTTGGCTCGCTACAACATTGCTTAAAATACGTCCGTTATAAATTACGGAAGCTGCTGTATCATCGCAAGAGGACTCAATTCCTAGAATATAAATATTTTGTGAGTACATTAATAAAAATTAGGCACAATAATTGTTAATTTTGAAAACGAATAAGCATCTTAACCGTTACTTTAATTCGTAACAACAAAAATAGTTTATTCTTAATAAAGTTATAACTTTAAGGGCATCAAAAAATTTCTAAAAATACTTTTCAAAATAGCAGGTATTCTCTTGCTGCTGTTCATCATTTTGGTGCTGGTGCTTTCTATCCCCACGGTTCAAACGCATCTCGGTAAATATGCAACAAAACGATTAAATGATGATTTTAAAACCAATATTAATATTGATAAGGTAAGTTTACAATTTAATGGCGATGTAGAAATTAATAATATTTACATTGAAGATTATAAAAAAGATACGCTAATTAGCGTTAAGGAGTTAAATACTTCAATTTTAAATTTTAAGAATATAATTAAAGGAAATCTCGTTTTTGGTGATATTGATATTGAGAATTTATTATTTCATATAAAAACTTATAAAGGCGAAAACCAAACTAACCTTGATGTATTTGTTGATAGGTTTGAAAATGATAATCCCAAAATCAAAAAAAGTAACTTTTTATTATCCTCTAGCGATGTATCAATTTACAAAAGCACTTTTATTTTTTCAGATGAAAATAAAGAAACCCCTAAAGTCCTTCATTTTAAAAATTTAAATATAAATGCTACCAACTTTTTAATAAATGGTAGTGCTGTTAGTACCAGAATAAACACATTGTCTTTTAAGGATAGTAGAGGAGTGGCTGTTAAAAATATGATGACCGATTTTGCATATACCTTAACGGACATGACATTTGCGAACTTACAAATAAAAACACCTGGTTCAGTTCTGAAAGGGCATTTGAAATTTTCTTATCAACGTAAGGATTTAAAATATTTTGTCGATAAAGTTTTAGTAACAGCACATTTTAAAGACTCTAACGTGTTGTTGGATGAGCTTAATACATTTTATAATGAATTTGGAGTAAAACAGTCAGCAAAATTTAGCGCCGATTTATCGGGCACTTTAAACGACTTGATGGTAAGCGGTTTAAAATTAAATTCAAATTATAAAACAAGGGTTTATGGAGATATAAACTTTAAAAACTTATTTAATAAGAAGGCTGATAAATTTTATATGAATGGAAATTTTAGCAATCTGTCTTCAACTTATAACGATTTAAAAGGGCTATTGCCAAATGTACTAGGTGCAGCTATTCCAACCTCTTTCGGGAGGTTAGGGTATTTTACTATTACAGGAAACTCTCAAATAACATCCTCAAAAGTAATAGCAGATATTGCAATTGATACCGAGTTAGGCTTGGTGGATTCTAATTTAGAGATTACTAAAATTAATGATATTGATAATGCGGATTATAAAGGAAAAATAATTTTTGAAGATTTTGATTTTGGAATTTTTTTGAATGACCCTAATGTTGGAAAGGGGTCTTTAGATTTTGATGTGAATGGAAAAGGGTTTACTGCCGAAAAAATTGATACTCAAGTAAAAGGAGAGATTTTTGAGCTCGTTTATAATAATTATAATTACAACCGAGTAAAAGTTGCGGGTAATGTTAAAAATAAAATTTTTGATGGAAACCTGAACGTAAATGACAAAAACCTTCAACTCAATTTTACAGGTTTAGTCGATTTTTCTGAAGCTATTAGGAAGTATGATTTTGAGGCGATTGTAGAATATGCAAATTTAAATACACTTAATTTTATAAAAAAAGATAGCATCTCTATTTTTAAAAGTAAGGTTAAAATGAATATGAATAGTAGTAGTTTGGATGATGCTTTTGGTAAAATAGCTTTTACAAATACCGTTTACCAAAATGATAGCGACACCTATTATTTTGATGAATTTAATGTGTATTCTACTTTTGAAGATGATATCCGTTTCGTAAAGTTCGATTCACCAGATATTATTGAGGGTGAATTGAAAGGGAGGTTCTTCTTAAAGGATTTAAAAAAATTATTCGAAAATTCTATTGGGCACATATATACTAATTATGAACCACATGAGGTAGATACCGACCAAAGTATCGATTTTAACTTTAGAGTTTACAATAAAATCGTAGAGGTTATTTTTCCAGAAGTTGAATTGGGGAAAAATACATTTATTAGAGGACGAGTTGAAAGTAACGAGAGGAATTTTAAACTCACATTCAAATCGCCAAAAATTAAATACTTAGAAAACTTCGCTAATAATATAGAGTTGCAAGTAGATAATAGCAACCCGTTATTTAATACCTATGTTGAAATTGATAGTTTGAATACAAAATATTACGATGTATCTAAATTTAATTTAATAAATGTAACGGTAAATGATACGCTATTTATGAGGTCTGAGTTTACTGGGGGCAAGCGTAATAATGATGTTTACAATCTAAGTTTTTATCATACAATAAATGCGGATAATGAGTCTGTAATTGGTTTTAAAAAATCAGACGTAACTATAAAAAATAATAAATGGTTTATTAATGAAGAGCAAGATAAGTTTCATAAAATTTCATTTGACAAAAAATTGACCAAATTCAATTTGGATAAGTTTCGGGTAAATCATGGTAAGGAAGAAATTATGCTTTCTGGCTTTGTTAGGGATTCCACAGAAAAAGATATTAAGTTAAATTTTACAAATGTAGATCTAGCTAAAATAACGCCAAATATCGATAGTTTAGCATTAGCTGGAAGTATTAATGGGAAGTTAGATTTGCTTCAAAAAAATGGTAGTTACCTACCAAACTCTTCTATTGTAATTGATGATTTTAAAGTTAATAATTTAGTTATGGGCTCTTTTGATGCTACTATAACTGGAAATGAATCATTAACAAATTATACGGTAAATGCGACTATTAAAAACGATATTACAAGATCGTTTGGGGCAAAAGGTAATATTTTTGTTTCTGGTGGAAAATCAACAATCGATATAATTCTCGATTTTAATGCCTTTAATTTAAGTCCACTAAACCCATTGCTACATGGTGTTTTGTCAAATATTAGAGGCGAGGCAAATGGTGATGTTAAAGTGGTTGGTGATCTTAGAAAACCAGATATAAACGGCGATTTAATTGTAAAAAATGGTGGATTGGGAATTCCGTACCTTAATGTGGATTATGATTTTAACACCAATGCATCGGTTACATTAAAAAATCAAAGTTTTATTTTTAATGACATTAGGTTAATCGATTCAAAATACAAATCGAAAGGGTTGTTAAATGGATCATTGAATCATATTAATTTTTCAAATTGGAGTTTAGGTTTAAATATAACAACACCAAGATTATTGGTTTTAGATACTAAAGAAACCGAGGAGTCCCTTTATTACGGAACAGGTTTTATAGGCGGAAGAGCCAGTATTTACGGCCCTACAGAACAACTAGTTATTAACGTTATAGGAGAGACAAAGCGTGGCACGGTATTTAAAATCCCGCTAAGCGATTCTGAATCCTTTGGAGATAATACATATATTCATTTTATTACAAAAGAAGAAAAAGCAGCTAGAAAAAATGGAGAGGAAGTTGTTTTTGATGAAATAAAGGGGCTTGAACTCAGCTTTGATATGGATGTTACTGAAGATGCAGAGGTTGAGTTAATAATAGATAAGGAAACAGGACATGGTTTACGAGGTAGGGGTGTAGGCGGTTTGTTGGTTGAAATTAACACCAATGGAAAATTTGATATGTGGGGCGATTTTTCGGTTTTTGAAGGCGTTTATAATTTTGCTTATGGTGGTTTAATCCAAAAAGAATTTACTGTGGAGCCAGGAGGCACTATTGCTTGGGAGGGTGAGCCAGCCAAACCAACTATAAACATGTTAGCTACTTACAAAACACAAACCAACCCTTCACCACTTCTTGATAACCCTATAAACCGAAGTATTCCTGTTGAAGTAAATATAAGTTTAAATGGAAACCTAGAACAGTTAGACCCTAACTTTAGTTTTGAGTTTCCTAATGTAAATTCAACAATAAAATCAGAGCTTCAATACCGGTTGGAATCAGAAGAAAACAAGCAAGACCAAGCCTTATATTTAATATCTACCGGATCTTTTTCTAGAGGTATAAACGAGTTGAATTTTTCAGGAACGATTGCAGAACGACTTAATGGCATTATCAATGGTATTTTTACCAGTGGAGATAGTAAGGTAAATGTTGGTTTAAATTATCAAGCTGGACAGAACAGACCGGATTACCAAACCGATGATCGATTTGGGGTAACGCTACAAACCCAAATTAGTGATCGGGTTTTAATTAATGGTAAAGTTGGTGTGCCAGTTGGTGGTGCTACTGAAACGGTAATTGCTGGCGATGTAGAAATAGATTTTCTACTAAATGAAGAAGGAACACTAACTGCCAAGGTTTTTAATAGAGAAAATAGTATTAGGAATTTTGGCGATCCAATAGGCTACACACAAGGTGTAGGACTTTCATATAATGTAGATTTTGATACGTTTAGGGAATTACTTCAAAAACTCTTTAAAAAATCTGATAAAGAAGATAATCCAATCATGGAAAAAAAGGAAAAAGTAGAGGAAAAGGTATTTCCAGAGTATATTTCAATTAATTCATCTTCCAATAAAGAGTAGCTTTCCACTCTGTTTCCCAATCCATTAACTTTTTTTTGCCAACTAAAACGTTATAGTTTTATTAGTCAAATTAATTTGCTATAAATGCATAGATATATGCATTTTGTTTAGTAATTTTACCCTATTAAAATTATAATATTAATGCCAAAAAAGATAAAAAAAATTGCAGTTTTAACTTCAGGGGGAGATTCTCCTGGTATGAACGTAGCCATTCGTTCTGTAGTTAGAACTTGTGCGTATCATAATATTGAATGTATAGGCGTTTATCGTGGTTACGAGGGCCTTATAGAAGGTGATTTCAAAAAAATGGATGCCAGAAGCGTAAAAGGAATTATTAATAAAGGAGGAACGATACTTAAATCTGCTAGATCTAAAGGGTTTAGAACTGAGGAAGGAAGAAAAAAAGCGTTTCAAAGTTTAGTTGATGCTGAAATTGATGGACTAGTGGTTGTTGGTGGTGATGGTTCTTTTACAGGAGCGCTTATCTTTAATCAAGAATTTGGTTTTCCAGTAATGGGTATTCCTGGCACTATTGACAATGATATTGTTGGAACATCTCACACCTTAGGCTTTGATACGGCCTTAAATACGGTCGTTGAGGCTATAGATAAAATACGGGATACCGCGAGTTCACATAACCGATTGTTTTTTATTGAAGTCATGGGTCGTGATGTTGGTCATATCGCTCTAAATGCTGGAATTGCAGGTGGTGCTGAAGAAATCCTCATACCAGAAGAAGATTTAGGTTTAGAAAGACTAGTTGAATCGCTTTTAAGAAGTAAAAAATCTGGAAAATCTTCAAGTATCGTAATTGTAGCTGAAGGTGATAAGATTGGTAAAAACATTTTTGAATTGAAAGATTATGTTGATGAAAACATGGAAGGTTATGATGTAAGGGTATCCGTTCTAGGGCATATGCAACGTGGAGGTTCACCATCATGTTTTGATCGTGTTCTTGCTAGTAGAATGGGCGTAAAGGCTGTGGAATCACTAATCAATGGACAGACTAATTACATGGTAGGTTTATTAAACGGTAAAATGGAACTTACACCTTTAGATAATGCCATAAAAGGAAAAACAAAAATAAACTTAGAATTATTGCGTGTCTCAGATATCATGAGCACTTAACATTTATAAACACAATTATGTCAAAATTAAAAATTGGAATTAACGGATTTGGTAGAATAGGTAGAATTGCTTTTAGAGTAGCAGCTGCTAGATCAAATGATATTGAAGTAGTCGGGATTAATGATTTGTTAGACGTAGATCATTTAGCTTACTTATTAAAGTTTGATTCTGTTCACGGACAGTTTGATGGAACTATTTCAACAAAAGATGGAAACTTAATAGTTAATGGAAATACAATACGTGTAACAGCAGAGCGTAACCCAGAAGATTTAAAATGGGACGCTGTAGGTGCTGATGTTGTTTTAGATTGTACAGGTATTTTTACAACACTTGATAAGGCACAAGCACATATTAAAGCAGGCGCAAAAAAGGTTGCAATCTCTGCACCATCTGCAGATGCTCCAATGTTCGTAATGGGTGTAAACCATAAGCAAATTAAAGCAAGCGATACCATTGTATCAAATGCATCTTGTACTACAAACTGTTTAGCGCCATTAGCTAAGGTAATTAACGATAAATTTGGTATTGCTGAAGGGTTAATGACTACGGTTCATGCTGCAACAGCAACACAATCTACTGTTGATGGTGTTTCTAAAAAAGATTATAGACTAGGACGTGCATCCTTAAATAATATCGTACCTGCTTCAACTGGAGCAGCAAAAGCAGTTGGAAAAGTTATTCCTGAATTGAACGGGAAATTAACTGGTATGGCTTTTAGAATACCTACTGTTGATGTATCTGTAGTCGATTTAACATGCCGATTAGAAAAGCCAGCACCTTGGGCTGAAGTTAAAGCGGCTTTAAAAGAAGCTTCTGAAGGTGAATTAAAAGGTGTTTTAGGGTATACTGAAGAAGGTGTTGTATCTCAAGATTTCGTGTCAGAGCCTAAAACAAGCACATTTGATGCTAATGCAAGTATGGCATTAAATGATGGTTTTGTGAAATTAGTATCTTGGTATGATAATGAGTTTGGTTATTCAACTAAATTAATTGATTTAGCGCAACATATCGGTAAGCTATAATAAAATATTAATATATTTCCACAGTGTTAATAATTCAGTTAATGCTGTGGATTTTTTTATGAAATCCTATTTTGTTAAGTTTATAAAACGAAAGCAAAATGGTAAGTTGAACAAATCCCGATGCATATTGCGGGATCTTGTTTTTTAAATATATAAAAACAACTCATTTTCAGTGATATCTTAATATTATTTTAATCTAAAAGTAATATTATATGTTTTACAGATTTTTATTTAGTTGCAATCAAGTCTTTTTAATTGATTTTAACACCAAAGCAATCTATTTTCTTTAATACAAAACTTATGATTCTAATTATTGATAGTGGTTCTACAAAATCAGATTGGTTAGCTGTAGATAATAACGGAAATAAATTAATGGATAAAATCCGAACAAAAGGATTAAACCCAGCAATTTTAAACGAAAAAAAACTAACAAAAAGAATATTAAAAAGTCAAGAATTAAAAGCTAATAAGGATAAGGTTACACATGTATTTTTTTATGGTGCCGGTTGTGGTACAGATAATGCCAAAGAGCTTTTAAATAGTGTACTTGTAGCTATATTTAAAAACGCACAGATTGAAGTTAATGAAGATACTTTGGCGGCTGTTTATGCTACCGTAAACAACCCTAAAGAAGCTGCAGTAGTCTGTATTTTAGGTACTGGGTCCAACTGTAGCTATTATGATGGCGAGCAGTTGCACCAACGTGTTATATCGCTCGGTTACACACTAATGGATGATGCTTCTGGGAATTATTATGGAAAACAATTAATTAGAGATTATTATTTTGATCACATGCCAGAAAATGTAAAAATAGCTTTCGGGGCTAAATTTAACATGGAGGCCGACTTTATAAAATACAATCTTTACAAACAACCAAGTCCAAACGCTTATTTAGCAAATTTTGCCGAGTTTATGTTTCTTCAAAAAGATTCGGAATATACTATAAACCTTATAAAAAAAGGAATCCGTGTATTTGCTACAAACATGATTATGCAATATAAAGAAGAGCTAAAAACCGTTCCTGTTCATTTTGCAGGTTCTATTGCGTATTTTGCTCAAAAAGAGATTAAAGAGGTTGGCGAAGAAATGGGATTTAAGGTCGGGAATTTTATACGAAGGCCAATCGATGGTTTAGTGCCTTTTCATACTAAAGATTTATAGGTTTAATTGTGCCTAAGCATAGAGCATTATACATTTCTAACACAGATAATAGAAACGCGCTTATTGATAAGATTACCTCTGGCCAATTCTTTAATGAACTGTCTTTTTTAAATGGAGCTGTTTTTTCAGAAGTTATCCTAAATACATTTATTGAAGAGGAAATACGTCACGGTAATTTTGATATAAATACATCCACCAAAAATAGTCTCAAAAATTCTTCTGAAGGCGAACGGAAACTTGCACTTCTAAAACATATCTTAAAATCTAATCCAGAATATTTAGTTTTAGATAATGTTTTTGATTGTTTGGATGTAGAGACACAATCTAAAATAAAGCAAACACTTAATGAATTAAGTAAAGAGGTTTTAATCATTCAAATAACAACAAGAATAAGAGACGTACTTTCATTTATTGAAAATGTTTTCGTTTTACAAAATGATACATTTGAATTATATGTAGCTACTGCTGAAACGAATAAAATTTCAAATAATTACTTCAACGAACCTTTACCGCAACCCTGTAACGTTAACAAAAACATATTCCATCCGTTAATAAATCTCAATAAAGTTTCTGTAAGTTATTGTGAAAGACCCATTATTAAAAACATTTCTTGGCAAATAAAAGCAGGCGAATTCTGGCAGCTTATTGGCCCAAATGGTTCTGGAAAAAGCACCATACTTTCATTGATTTCTGGTGATAATCCAAAAGGATATATGGTAGATATGACCTTATTCGGAATGAAAAAAGGGAATGGCGAAACCGTTTGGGACATCAAAAAAAATATAGGTTTTTATACTTCGGAAATGCTACGCGGGTTTAAACGAAGAGATACAATTGAAAGTATGATTATATCTGGGTTTGTAGATTCTGTAGGCCTTTATAATTATCCTACAGACAAACAAATAAGTACAGCAAGGGCTTGGTTAAGACTTCTTGATATGTTTCATATAAAAGACAAAAGTTTTCAGTTTTTATCTAACGGTCATAAACGCCTTGTTTTAATTGCGAGAGCTATGGTTAAACATCCACCATTACTAATTTTAGATGAACCTATAAATGGGCTCGACGATGTTGGTGCTAAACTATTCTCGGCATTAATAAATAAAATTGCTTCAGAAAGTCATACAGCTATTATTTATGTATCGCATAGAAAGGAAGCGTTTATAAACCCTGATTTTGTTTTTGAGTTATTTCCAGACGAAAAAGGGTCTGCGGGTAAACAAGTAGATAATTAATTGTATTTCTAGTTTTTTATGAAAGTGTAATATATTTGAAATTTCTGTTTCGTCAACAACAACTAATATTTTAAAAATTGCATAATCAAAGGGACTATAATCTTATTATCTTAAAATTACTGAAAAATAATACCGTTTGATACGTTTGCTAATTAATTTAATTATAGATAAGTTTGTTAAAAAGGACTATTGAATGAAGATTTTTCCTAAATCTATAACGCAACACAAAATGAAAAAGAAATTATCTTTTTTCATATTTGTATCAATAGCTGCTATTTTAATTATTGGTTACATTTTTCTTGAAAAGAAAATACATGCAGAAAGTGCTGCCGTTTTTTTATTTATTCTTGCCATCATTCATGTTTTTGCTTTACAATTCTTTCTAAAAAACCAACTTAAGAATGATTTTATTCAAAAAAATTTAAGGGGCAGGGTTGATGAGTTAAAGGAAAGTTTGGAGACTGCTGAAGAATTAGCAAACCATAGTTCGATTTATCTTGCTAATATGAGTTATGAAGTTCGCACACCTTTAAATACAGTTTTGGGGATGTTGAATATGTTAAAACAAACCAGCTTGGATAGTGACCAAAAAGCACAAGTTGAAATTGCTGAGTATTCTTCAAAGCATTTACTGCAATTGGTAAATATGGTTTCGGACAATAGCGAGGTAAATGAAGGCAATTTAGATATAAACATAGTAACGTTAGATTTAAAAACAGAATTAACTAAAATTTTTAAAGTCCTTGAATATCAAGCTTGGGAAAAAGGTTTGGAATTCAGCTTTAAATTTTTATCTGAAGAAAAGGATAAATTCCAAGTTTTAGGTGATTCGGTAAGGATTCAGCAAGTATTAATAAATTTAATAAATAATGCTATTAAGTTTACAAACTCAGGTAAGATATCGATTATTGTAGATCAGTCCGTGGGTTTCGATAACGATCAGATTATTACATTTTATATAAAAGATACTGGTATAGGTATGAAGCCAGAACATGTTAAACAAGTTTTTAATAATTTTGATGGTATTTATAATAATCCAATTAAAAAGGATTACAGAGGAGGTGGTATGGGGCTTTCTGTATCTCATAAACTTGTAGATGTCATGGGTGGCGAACTTAAACTAGAAAGTATAGAAAATGAAGGGTCAACATTTTATTTTAGTTTACAGTTACAAAAAACATTAATAATTAAAGTTACCGAGGAAA
>Ga0209186_1000128_pt1 | contig 63365 bp, 60 predicted proteins | sample SidtaG_FD_187426 | JGI IMG/M metagenome (GOLD analysis project Ga0209186, IMG submission 187426) | Marine algal microbial communities from Sidmouth, United Kingdom - Sidmouth_Male2 metaG (SPAdes) (version 2) | ecosystem: Host-associated > Algae > Red algae > Unclassified | place: Sidmouth... | reverse complement strand
AGTCCGTTCCGGCAAAAGACCAGCGACTGCCGTTTCAAGTCGAATCGTCGCAGAGTCCCGTTGGCTTCATCGCAATCAACTGGAACTTGGGATGTACGTCAACGAGCTGGACAGGCCCTGGGAGGAGACAGGTTTTCTTTTTCAGGGTTTCCGTATTGATGACTACGACACGCTCAAGGCTGTTCAGGAAGCCACTGAATACGCCAGCGTGCAAACCGAGAAGCTCGCTTTCATATCGTCAAATGGTGCGAACCGCCTGGTAAGCGCAGCTCGCTAGAGTTATAGGCACAAGGCCTCTATAGCAGCCAGGTGGCCAATCCCAAAAAGGCCACCAGTCCCACAACATCCGTCACTGTAGTCAAGGCTACACCGCCTGCCAGTGCCGGGTCGACACCAAGGCGACGCATGAGAATAGGCAACATGGCACCAGCGTAGGCCGCAGTGGCCATATTGACGATCAAGGCTGCGCCAATAATGATGCCGATCTGCTGGTCGCCAAACCAGAGCCAGACGAGGGCAGCCACAATCATGGCCCATAAAACCCCGTTGAGAAGCCCTATGGCCACCTCTCGGGTCAGCAGGTCACGTAAGTTGTTTTTGCTTATCTGATTAAGTGCCTGGCCGCGAATCACCAGAGTGAGCGTCTGGCTGCCAGCAATACCACCCATGCTGGGCACTACACTCATCAAAACGGCCAGAGTGACCACGCGCTCCAGCGTACCTTCAAATTGCGCTATAACCCAGGATGCCAGCAGGGCGGTCAAGAGATTTACACCCAGCCAGAGCGCACGCTTGCGAGCACTGCGTAGCACCGGGGCGAAGATGTCATCTTCCTGGTTCAGACCTGCCATGCTCATTACGGATCGCTCGGCCTCTTCACGGATAACATCCACCACGTCATCGACGGTCACACGTCCTATAAGACGATGGTCATCGTCTATGACAGGTGCCGATACGAGGTCGAAATCCTCAAACGCTCTCGCCACGTCCCGATCACTGGTTAGTACGTGCAGCGGGTCGGTCCTGTTGGTGGAGACATCGCGCACCAGTGTATCGGTACTGTTGGTGAGTAGTACACGCAGTGGCAACTCACCTTGATAGCGCCCATAACGATCAGTTACCCATAGCCTGTCGGTGTGTCTTGGCAAGTCTCCACGGCGTCTTAAAAATCGCAACACGACATCAAGCGTCACGTTGCCTCTCACGGTGATGGTGTCAAGATTCATCAGACCGCCGGCGCTGTCTTCGGGGTAGGCGAGTACTTGTTCGAGGCGTTCGCGATCCTGACGGTCCATGCCGGCAAGAACATCGGCGGTCAGTTTCTCTGGCAGTGACTGGATGAAGTCAGCCAGATCATCCAGATCGAGTTGTTCGGTTGCAGCTCGAAGCTCTTCCATGTCCATGTCGCGAACCAGGCTCTCGCGAACCTCATCGCCAACTTCCATGAGGATTTCGCCTTCTATTTCAGGCTCAATGACTTCCCACAGTATCCGTCTGCGAGCAGGTGGCAATGCTTCCAGTGCATCAGCAATCTCGGCCGGGTGCATGGCCACCATGATTTTGCGGGCAGCAGCAAGGGAGCCATCGCTGATGTTCTCGGCGAGTGTGCTCGATTGCTGTTCTACATCGGTTTCTGTCATGGACCTAGTTGCTGCTTTCGGCGTTAATTTTTTCCAGAATAGGAGCGCGATCATCAGGCGTATGCGCTGCTGCCATAAGCGCTGCTACCTGTTTCTTGAGCGTCGTGCGACGACTGGCGTTAAGTGTTTTCTTGATTTCCAGAATCAGGTTGGGCGGCATACTGAAGTCAGTAAGTCCCAGTCCAAGCAGAATACGGACATAGCGTATGTCACCAGCCATCTCGCCACACATGGAAACGGGTATTCCCGCTTGTTGCCCGGCATCGATGATCATCTTGATAAGATGCAGCACGGCCGGGTTCAATGGGTCGTACAGATAGTTAACCTGATCGTCAATGCGATCAATGGCAAGCGTGTACTGTATGAGATCGTTGGTACCGATTGACAGAAAGTCCAGACGTTCGGCAAACAAGTGGGCCGAGATAGCGGCGGCGGGCACCTCTATCATGGCACCTACTGGCATGCTTTCATCAAACGCAATGTTTTCTTCACGCAGTTTTTGCTTCACCTGCTCTATGAGTCTAAGACACTGGTCTACTTCGGCTATGTTGGTCAGCATGGGGATAAGCATGCGTATCGGACCCTTGGCAGAGGCGCGTAAAATAGCGCGTAACTGAGGCATGAATAAATGCATCTCGCTCAAGCTTAACCGTATACCACGCAAGCCCATGGCAGGATTATGCCCTGATGGGCGACTGGCAAAGGCGTTGGCACCACTGAGTTGTTTGTCCGAGCCCAGATCTACCGCACGCACAGAAAGTGCTTTGCCTTTTAGTGCGCGCAGTACCTTGGTGTAGACCTTGTAGTGCTCCTGTTCTGTGGGTATGGACTCGCGGTTCATGTAAAGGAACTCCGTGCGATACAAACCCACACCATCGGCATTGACTCTTTTTAACGCCTTTAGATCTTCTTCGATTTCTATATTGGCCGACAGTGTCAACGCAACGCCGTCCAGTGTTATCGCATCGGTGTCGATGAGCTTGCTCAGCTCTTTCTGCTTCAGCCGGGATTGCTTTTGCTGTTGCTTGAAATCCGCCAGCATCTCTGCGGTAGGTTCCGCCAGTACCATGCCGGCGTTGCCATCAAGCGTCAGCGTTTCACCGGCTTTGACATATCGACCAATATTGGAGACACCCACGATGGCTGGAATACCAAGGCTTCTGGCAAGAATAGCCGTATGTGAAAGTTGCCCGCCGGTCTCTGTGACAAAGCCGGCTACGCCATGATGTTGCATGGCAACGGTATCGGCAGGGGTCAGGTCATCAGCCACAATAATCTGGCCTTTCCAGTGCTCTGACCCCACAACCTGTTCAGTGCCATCGTCCAGTGCTCGCAGCACAGAATCGATAACATGATTAACGTCATCTATACGAGTGGCAAGGTAGGTGTCTTCCATAGAGCCAAAAACGCGAATCAGCTCCTCACGTTGACGTTGCAATGCGGCTTCTGCATTTATAAGATCAGCCTTGATGATTTCGACGGGGCGCTGCGACAACATGTCGTCATCGAGCATGAGGATATATGTCTCGATAAATGAGCTGACATCGGAGGGCGCATCCTTGGGAATATTGTCACGCGCTGTCAGCAGTTGTTCGCGTGAGACTTTAATGGCACGTTTAAGTCGGCGTATCTCTGCAGGGACCGATTTTTTTGATAACTCTCTGGAGGTAACATCGATTTGGTTACGGCGCAGCAGATAGGCATTGCCGATGGCGATGCCGCGAGAGACTCCGATGCCAGTAAACATCAGACTCATGCGCTCTACTCCTCCTCGTCGAAGCGACGATTGATAAGATCGATGATGGCGTCTATGGCGGCCTCGTCATCAACGCCCTCTGCGGTAATGATAACTTGTGTGCCGCAACTGGCTGCTAACATCATCACACCCATAATGCTCTTGCAGTTGACACGTTGGCCATCTTTTTCAATATCGACACTGGATTCGAATGATGAGGCGAGCTTTACCAGTTTGGCTGCAGCTCGAGCATGCAATCCCAGTTTATTAATGATGGGCAGTTCGCGTGTAATCACAGGCAGTTTGAAGCTCTTGGTAAATAGGCGGAGTGCAAGTGGTCCTGGTTCGGGGTCATTTCATTTCACGATGACGCCGTGAGACGTTATTACGGGTCTCACTAAAATGTGTAAATAGCCGTTCGACCAGATACACCGAACGGTGTCGTCCGCCGGTACAGCCCACGGATACGGTCAGATAGGCCCGATTTTCCTTTTCGAACAACGGTAACCAGCGTTGTACAAAAAATTTAATGTCGCTGAACATTTCCTGTACATCCGGTTGTGTTTCGAGAAAATCGATAATGGGCTTTTCACGACCGTCAAAACGGCGCAAATCAGGTTCCCAATGCGGGTTCGGTAAACAACGTACATCGAACATGAGATCAGTGCTGGCAGGTGTGCCATGCTTGAAGCCGAAGGACTGAAAAATCAGAGCCAGTCCCACCTGGGTTTTACCCAGAAGATAGGTGCGTATGACGTCGCGTAACTCGTGCAAATTGAGTGTTGAGGTATCCACTACAAGCTCTGCATCTGATTTTACCGAATCGAGAAGTCTGACCTCCTCATCTATCGCCGCTATAAGTGGTAAATCTTTGGTGCTCAGTGGGTGCTTGCGCCGGGTTTCCGAGAAACGGGTAACCAGCGTTGAACGATCAGTGTCGAGAAATAGCACCTCTACCTCGGCGTCCTTTCTTTCTCGCAGATCACTCAACATTTTCAGAAGGTTGACAGTAGATGCTCGTTCGCTCCGCATATCGATGCCTATCGCCAACCGTTCGTAAAGGTTAGAACCGCTGGCGAGGAGTTTGTCGATGATATCCGAGAGGAGTTGAGAGGGCAGGTTGTCGATACAGAAAAATCCCTCATCCTCAAGCGTATGCAAGGCCACACTTTTTCCAGAGCCTGATAGTCCTGTAACGATGGTTACTCGAGTCATGTCGTTTTAGCGTTCTTTTTCAGTACCCGATTTGGGTTTTGAGGCGGATGTTGAGGTTAAGCCATCGTCGCTATTTTTAACAGAACTGCGCGTTGATGAACGCGCCAATGCCAGTTCCTGCTTTTCTACCAGATCTTGTGAAGCGCTATAACCGCCTGCGCGCAGAATCTGGTCGCGTACGGCTGCCTCTACCAGTACCGCTATATTACGCCCTGGGGCTACCGGAAGTGTGCGTCTTGGAACATTGACTCCAAGCACTTCACGTGTATCGGAGGGTTCGGAAATACGATCGCCAGCAATCGAGGCAAGATCTTTTGAAAAATCATCACCGGCAATGGGTTCCAGGTGCACGATAAAACGCAAGATTTTACGTTCGCGGGTGTGTGCGTCGCCATACATCAACGCAATGTTGAGAATGCCCAGACCTCTGACTTCCAGAAAATCCTGAAGCAGAGTCGGGCATTGGCATTCAATGGTACCGGGTGCTATGCGGGTAAACTCAGGCGCATCATCAGCAACCAGAATATGCCCTCGGCTAATCAGCTCCAGCGCAAGCTCACTTTTACCGACGCTGGCATTGCCAGTGATCAGTACGCCGGTGCCATGCACGTCCATCATCACACCATGAATGATTTCTCGTTCTGCCAGCAGTTGCGTTAATAGATTGCGCATGCGGCTTTGCAAAGTGCTGTAATCGAGCTCGGACAACATTAATGCAATATTTTCTCGCTCTGCCAAAGCAATCAGGCATTTCGGTGCTTGCAAATTGTCAGAGATAAACAGCATATCGCAGGTGTCGACCAGCGGGTACTCGAATCTGTCTTGATCGATGTCGGCTTGCTGGTTATACAGTGCGACTTCAGAGGCGCCCAATAGTTGAATTCTATTTGGGCTGTTGAAGTTTAATGGCCCTAGAAGTCGAGGCCGCTTGCCTTCACTCTTCATTCTTGTAACCAATCTGGAGCTTGCTGAAAAACCTGCAACCCAACTTAATTTCAGTTCTTTATGTAGCGCCTCAAACGCTTGTCCTACGGTTAGCTGACGAGATGGCACTACCGCTCTCCGAAACCGATCACGATAAGTACGTAGTCAATGAATAAAGCACTTGCTGTGTTCCTGGTGGTCAAGTGAATGCACACTGAATGGATGAGCTTTTTCTCGGACAGGCTCTAGGCAGGGGGCAGTTTAGCCAGATAGTCATAGAGTTCAGCAGGTGAAGTATGGGAGCGTAATGCATCGCGAAAATCTGCATCGCTAAAACGCTTGGCCAATGTTGCCAGAATCTTCAGGTGCTCATCGTTGCACTCCTCAGGAACCAGCAGGCCCAGTACCAGGTCCACGGCCTGTTTGTCTGTGGCATTGTAGTCCACACCGGTTTCCAGTGTAATCAATGCCGCCACCGGTTTGTCGATGCAACAGATTCGGCTGTGCGGCAGTGCGAATCCGTGGTCCAGACAAGTACTACCTAGCCGTTCCCGACTGATGAATGCGTCCAGAATGCCCATTTCCGATAACACGTCTTTTTCAGCGTGTTCTTCATCTTTGGGTCGGCTTTTGAGCAGACGGCTTGCGAGTGAACCCATTGATCCGTTGGATTCAGGATGTGGCTCATCCTCCTGCTCGTCATTCTCCGGTGGCAGCAGTGAGTGGCTCAGAATTTCTGCCAGTGTCTGCAGCGCACGTTTTTTGCTCTGAACCGTGCAATGACAGCGTATGCGCTCAGGAGTTAGTAGTTCGGATAAATCCATTAGGCCTTCGTATTCACGGCGTCTTGGCGCCCGAAGGCTCTAGTGTTACGTACAATTCTACGCGAACCAGAGCATTCGGTGCGCCTTCGGGGTGCATTTGATTACGACGTATAGTGCGCCTGGGTACGGCGGATTAAAAGTTCCGCAGCCTTTGGTTTGCGGGGGCGGTGCTCTACTCGTCCAGCAGCGGTTCTGTGCTGCGCCGGTGAGTCTTCAGTTTTTCTTTATATTTAACCAATTGACGATCGAGTTTGTCGGTCAGCAGGTCAATGGCGGCGTACATATCAGGCTCAGTCGTGTCTGCGTAAAGCCTGGTGCCAGAGACCTGAATTGTGGCTTCGGCTTTTTGTCGTAATTTTTCCACGGAAAGAATCACGTGGACCCCGAATACCTTGTCGGAGCGTCTCTGGAGACGTTCCATTTTGCCGCTTACATAATTGCGCATTGAGCTGGTTACATCAACGTGGTGGCCGGTCACTGTAAGATTCATAGGCTTCTCCTGATATTCAACGTTGTACAAAAAAACGGTGTGTTCAAAGGAATTGCGAAAGGCCGCTTGAGAAGCAAAGCCCTCGCAGCTTGTCAGGGAGCATTGCACATCCCTTGTTCGGGTAACACGCTGGTAGGCAGAACGGTCATGAGAGCGCTCTGTATGCAGACCAAAGGTTCCGCTTGAGCCCTGCTCGAATGGTGGGGCTGCCGGGTAACGCTTTGATTGGTCTGTTAAATTTCATCAGTTCATTCGTTTGCGTTCGTTCGATGGCGGGATGGCCATGGATTCACGATACTTGGCTACCGTTCTTCGCGCAACCTGAATTCCCTCTGCAACTAACGTACTGGCAATTTTACTGTCGGATAAGGGTTTTGTTGCATCCTCCGCAGCAATGAACTTTCGAATCATGGCGCGTATGGCAGTTGCAGAACACTCTCCACCGTTAGCGGTAGACACGTGGCTGGAAAAAAAGTACTTGAATTCAAAGATGCCGCGGGGTGTATGGATGTACTTATGTGTTGTCACTCGTGATATGGTGGACTCATGCAGGCTTAGTTGTTCTGCGATGTCACGCAATACCAACGGTTTCATTGCCTCGTCACCATATTCGAGAAAACTTCTCTGTCGCTCTACTATGGCTGTTGCGACGCGTAGCAGGGTCTCGTTACGGCTTTGCAGGCTTTTGATAAACCATCGTGCTTCTTGCAGATGGTTGCGCATGAAGTTATTGTCATCGCTCTTGTCCGCACGCTTTACCATGCCCGCATACAGAGCATTGATACCAAGTTTCGGTGCAATATCGGGATTCAGCTCAACACGCCATACACCCTTTACCTTCTTTACGAAGACATCAGGAACGATGTATTGATCGTGATCATTAACTATTTGCCGGCCAGGGCGAGGGTTTAGTGAACGAATTAGTGCGATGGCTTCTTGTAGCCGTTCTTCGGAAATTTTAAGCAAGCGTCTGAGTCTTGCAAAATCATGCGCTGCCAGTAAATCCAGATGATTTATAACAATGGCTTGGGCATGCTCCACAAGTTCTGAGTCAGGCAGCTGACTAAGCTGGATGCGCATGCATTCACTGGCATCTCGCGCAGCGCAGCCTGCAGGGTCAAGGTGTTGCACAAGATGCAGGACGGTTTCGAATTCGTCTAGAACAAACTGTTGTTCGGGGTCTGTGTTTCCACGGTTCAATCCTTCCAGCAGAACGTCCACGCCATCCAGTAAGTAACCGTTATCGTCTACCGCATCAATGATCGTCTCGGCAATGACCTGATCTCGCTCGGAAAGCGGCGCAAATCGGATTTGTTCGTTCAGATGATCTTGAATACTGGTGATGCCGGCATTATGAAACTCCGTGAAATCGCGAGACTCACCATCGTTACTGGACGAGCCTGAGCTGGTCGGTTGTGCAGAGTCGTAAATATCATCCCAGCCGCTATCCACGGGTAGCTCTTCAGGCAAGACATCATCGGAGCTAGCGCTGTTCTCACCAACCAGTTCCAGCTCGGAGGCAGGCTGCTTTTCCTCGGCGCGTGCTGTCTCAGCCTCGCGGTTTGCCTCGCGGGTCTCCCTGGACTCGTTATCCAGATCGTTTTCGCGCGGTTCTGAGCCTTCCTCATCCTGCATTTCCAGCATAGGGTTACTTTCGAGGGCTGACTGAATCTCTGTTTGCAACTCCAACGTCGACAGTTGCAACAGCTTTATCGCTTGCTGGAGCTGCGGCGTCATGGCCAAAGACTGGCCCATTTTGATTTGCAGTGACTGTTTCATTCAGCGTATCCAGAGGTGGGGCGTAGGCGATGACGGCACGAATTTATTATTAGAAGCAATTTTTCGGCCTGAAACCAACGTAAAGCTAGAAATCTCAATTAATTACGAAATTGACCTGTTGCTGATGAGATTAAGCCTGCCCGCTATATCCTGTTTGCAGATATCGACCGGCGATGAAAGCAATTTTAATATATGTCAGTACTCGGGGCAAAGCTGAGACAATAATACGACCACTTGAAATGACCCTGACTGCTTTGCACACGCTGCGCAAGTTACATGATTGACGCCCTGGCCAGAGTATCTGCCGGGATGTTCAATATGTCTTCGCCAGCACATAATAGCTACCTGAACGTTGCCAGGTCGGCGCTTGTGGAAGGTGAAGAGGCCCCTTTCTAATCCACACCCATGATGTTAGTGCAGAGCGTGCGCTAAATCTTGAAATTTTCTCCAAGATAGACGTCTCGAACCTCCTCATTGGCCAGGACGTGATCCGGCGTGCCTTCTGCAATAACCTTTCCTTGGCTAAGAATGTACGCGGTGTCGCAAATGCCCAGGGTTTCTCGTACGTTGTGATCAGTAATTAACACGCCGATGTTTCGCTCTTTCAAATGGATAATGATGCGCTGGATATCCAGCACCGAAATAGGGTCTACTCCGGCAAATGGTTCGTCAAGAAGAATGAATCCCGGATCTGCTGACAGTGCCCGTGCGATCTCTACCCGTCGTCTTTCGCCACCAGAGAGGCTGATGCCAAGGCTGTCGCGGATATGCGTGATCTGCAGCTCCTCAAGCAGAACTTCCAGTTTGTCTTGTCGGCTCTGCGAATCCATGTTTTTACGTGTTTCAAGGATTGCCATAATGTTCTGACTGACAGTGAGTTGCCGAAAAACCGAGGCCTCCTGGGGCAGATAGCCCACACCAAGGCGCGCCCGCTGGTGCATGGGATGCGAGGTTATATCTTTACCATCGAGGCTGATGACGCCCTGGTCTGGTTTGACAAGCCCCACCACCATGTAAAAACAGGTTGTCTTACCAGCACCGTTTGGTCCCAGCAGCCCCACCACATCGCCGCTGTTAACCGATAAGGAGACGCCCTCCAGAATGCGTCGTTTTTTGTAGGCTTTATGAAGTCCGTGTGCGCTTAAGGTGCGCAGTGTCGTCATTTAATTACTCTCACTTTCCGGCATTCGGTGGCTGGATCTGGATGCTGACGCGACCCTGCTCGCCTCCGCCATCTGCACTCACTTTTTGTGTCTGCGCATTGAATGTGATTTTTTCGCTGGTCAGGCTTTGGCGCGGTTGGGAGAGGCTGGCTGTACCCTCAAGCACCAATGTTCCGCTGATAGCGTCGTAGGTGATTTTACTGGCTTCGCCTTGCATGAGTTCGCCGGCTTCATTTTCTTGCACAAACCGGATGGGTGAGCCGCGGCCTTCGATTTTGCTCAAGGCGTTATTTTTCAATGAGATGGCAATAAAATCTGCGCTTATCTGCATGGTTCCCTGGGTTATTTTTACATTACCCGTAAGAGTTTGAACGCCCGCTTTTTCGTCAAACTCGGACGAATCCGCGCTGACATCAATAGGTTTTGTCAGGTCGCTTTGACGCGCCATGCCGGTGTGCGATGCGCACAGAAGGATTATCGCCAGAAACAGTGTCAGCCGAATCATGCTTGCGGGTGTGTCCAGAAGTGGGGCTCCACTATAGTTCATCTGTATAGTCTATCCGCACCTTTTCAATCCTGCGGAGTGATTACCGGTGGCTCAAAACGTCCCACTACGTCTGAGAGCAGGCTCAGCTGCCCTTCATCAATGGCTGTGCGTAAACCAGTTGCCTCCAGCGTCCAAGTGGGTGCAAAAATCTCTATTCGATCTTCTGTTTCCACCCGGTTGGCTTCGGTGGCTATCAGTAGAGACTGGGTAGCTATTGTGATTGAGTTCGAATCGGCGTTTTCATCCTGCCCGGTTTGTAAAAGACGTTTTACGGTGACGTCACCTTGCAGAGTAAACAAATTAGGTAGTGGGTCGAAGCGGCCACGTTCGGAAGTTGCCAGCCAGAGAATATCAGCACGTCGCAGTTCAACCCGAGGCTCAACGATTTCCGAACGATTATTATCAGGGTAGTGCGCCAGTGTTTTGCCGTCCAGCATGAATTCGATGGCTCCATCGAGGCCAAACTTTCGGGTACGAAAATCACTCAGATAATAATCAGACTGAGTCTGACGCATATCGATTGTCTCTTCGGTTTCTACAATATTGGGCTCGTCTACCCGATCCAGCAGCACAACTGCGGCTATTAGCAGCGGGAGTAGCCACCAATAGCGCAAGAGTAGATGCCGAAACATATCAGACAACCCCGGTGGCAATCAGAGCGTGCATGGTGACAATGCCTACGAACGCTTGTTGGTCAACCACTGGCAGGCAGGTAATCTTCTGTTCCTGCATGCGACTCACGGCAGTTGTGGCCAAGGCGTTTTTATCGATGGTCACAGGATTACGGCTCATGACGTCAGCAATATTCAAAACGCGAACATCGATATTGTTCTCTAGTGTTCGTCGTAGATCGCCATCGGTGAAGATGCCTGATAGCTGGTTTTGTTCGTTAGTGAGCACCACCATCCCCAGGCCTTTGCTGGAGATTTCCACCAGTGTGGAGAAGAGCGTGGCCGAGTCGCTACATATAGGTAGTGCATTTCCGCTGAACATCACATCTTCAACTTTAAGCAGCAAGCGACGGCCCAGGCGTCCACCGGGGTGAGAGCGCGCAAAGTCCTCTTCGGTGAATCCGCGCGTGCTCAATAGTGCTATCGCCAGTGCATCGCCCAATACCAATGATGCCGTGGTGCTGGCTGTAGGAGCAAGACCCAAGGGGCAGGCTTCACGTTCAACGTGTGTGCTTAGCGTGATGTCAGAAGCCTGGGCCAGTGGTGAGTCAGGTTCACCGCAAAGACTGATGATCGGCACGCCAAGGCGTTTTACGCCAGGGATCATACTCAGTAATTCGGCTGAGTTGCCAGAATAGGATATGGCCACGAGTACGTCGTTGGATTTAAACATGCCAAGATCACCATGACTGGCTTCGGCTGCATGGACAAAAAAAGCGGGGCTGCCTGTGCTTGCGAATGTCGCTGCAAGCTTGGCTCCGATATGCCCCGACTTGCCGATTCCGCAGACGATTATTCGACCATCGCATTTGAGCAGGATTTCGCACGCCTTGACGAATTCATCGTCGAGACGTGAATCCAGCGTCAATATGGCGTCTGCCTCAATCCGAATAACGGTCCGGGCTAGCGAAAGCAGCGCCTCTGGTCCTGAGGCTTTTGTGCTCATGCGTGTCTAATCCAGCGCGTCGAGTTCGTCGAGTTCGTTCAGTTCGTCCAGTTCGTCGAGTTCGTCCAGTTCGTCGAGTTCGTCGAGTTCGTTCAGTTCGTCGAGTTCGTCGAGTTCGTCGAGTTCGTCGAGTTCGTCGAGTTCGTCGAGTTCGTCCAGTTCGTCGAGTTCGTCGAGTTCGTCGAGTTCGTCCAGTTCGTCCAGTTCGTCCAGTTCGTCCAGTTCGTCCAGTTCGTCGAGTTCGTCGAGTTCGTCCAGTTCGTCCAGTTCGTCCAGTTCGCTCTCACGTGCTGTTCCCAGCTTGACGTCACATTGCCCGTCGCAGGTTGCTCGTCGATGTTGTTGCACCCAGAAGTCGCGCAGCAACAGGTAAGGGTCCAGAGCCGCAGCATTCAACAAATTTCCTGCAGAAAGCAGGCGTGCCCGCAGGGCAATGATTTCCAACGCCGTCAGGCCAATCTGAACATCTGAATCATCAATCGCCAGATTGATATCGGTGGTCTCACGTTCCACGACCCAGCCGGTAGCGGAACGGGCATTATGGGGCCCCAGCAGAGGCACAGTGAGAAACGGGCCCTCGCCAATTCCCCATACCCCTAGCGTCTGGCCAAAAGATTCGTTATGTTTGACTAGTCCTGCAGGCGTTGCGAAGTCGAATATGCCAAGGACGCCAGCAGTAGTGTTATAAAAAAACCGCGTTGCATCCATGCCAGCCTGTCGAAATTTGCCTTGCAACAAATCATTGGCAATGACATTGATATCATCGATATTGCTGAAAAAATTGCTTACACCCAATTCAACCAGATCAGGTGTTACAAAGCGATAACCCCTGGCAACCGGTTTCAATACCGCTTTATCCAGGGCATCGTTAAACTTGTAGATGGACCGATTGGTGTTCTCGAAGGGGTCGTAGACCGGTCCATTGGTGGGGTTACTGGCACAGCCGCTAACAGCCGCGACGATGGCAAGAATGGCTATTAGACGTATCATCGTGATTAGTTTTCCGCTCATTTGGCTCGGGCCGGGTGTCACTATGCATTTCCTGCAGAGTCCACCGCGCAGGCTCCACAGGCGAAGTGTAGCTGACCGGTAACACTGTGTGGCGCATTGGTAGAGCGCTGCAAGCTGGTACAATCCGCTCGAACGCAGGCGTGCGCGCCGGATAACCTGGATTTCTAATGAAGCTTTTACACCTGCTCGTGATTGATCTACCGATAGTTAGCTTAGGATAAGATTGATATGTCGGATGAGCAAAAAGCTCTGGTACAGATCCGTGACTTGCATTTTTCGCGCGGCAGCAAGAACATCTTTCGCGGACTTACTGTAGATATTCCTCGTGGCAAGGTGACAACCATTCTCGGCCCAAGCGGTACGGGTAAAACAACACTATTGAAAATGATTGGCGGTCAATTGCCAGCAAGCAAGGGGACCATTCATGTGGACGGGCTGGAGGTCGGCAAGCTCAAGCGCCGCGAGCTCTACGAACTGCGCAAACGCCTCGGTATGTTATTCCAGTCTGGTGCTTTGTTGACAGATTTAAGCGTGTTCGAGAACATTGCTTTTCCGCTTCGAGAGCACACCAGGCTGCCAGAGAGTCTGATAAGTCACCTTGTCCTGATGCGCTTGCACGCGGTAGGGCTGCGTGGCGCGCGTGATCTGTCACCTTCGGAACTGTCGGGCGGCATGGCAAGACGTGCGGCACTTGCCAGAGCCCTGGTGTTTGATCCGATGATGATCATGTATGACGAACCATTCACCGGGCAGGATCCCATCTCAATGGGTATTCTTCTCGAGCTGATCAAAACCGTTAATGGTGCATTGGGGCTAACCAGCCTCATGGTGTCACACGATCTGAATGAGGCATTATCAATCTCCGACTACGCCGTCATTATCTCTGAAGGTGTGGTCGTAGAGGCGGGCTCACCGGAGCAACTGCGCACCTCTGATTCAGAATGGGTGCAGCAGTTTCTGCAAGGTAAGCCAGATGGTCCTGTGCCGTTTCAGGCGGCGGCTCCTGACTACGAGACAGAGCTTTTAGGCGGTGTTCGCTCATGATCGATCTGGTACAGCGCTTCGGGCTTTTCTGGCTTAATATTCTGGCCAGTCTGGGAAGAGCCAGCATGTTTCTGGCGCAGATGGTTACCGCATTACCCTCGTTGCTAAAGCGCCCCTCATTGACTGTGCGTGAATTGTATTCCACTGGAGTCAAGACGCTATCCATCATACTGGTATCCGGATTGTTCGTCGGAATGGTGCTTGCGTTACAGGGATACAATATACTAATTGATTTTGGTCAGGAAAATCGCACCGGAACGCTGGTTGCACTGACGCTTGTGCGGGAATTGGGCCCCGTCGTGGCGGGTTTGTTGTTTGCGGGTCGGGCGGGTTCAGCCATGACAGCCGAGATTGGTCTAATGAAGGCTACGGAGCAGTTGTCCGGGCTTGAAATGATGGCGGTTGATCCATTCAAACGGGTATATGCACCCAGATTTCTGGCAGGGTGTCTGTCTTTGCCAATGCTGGCGGCGATGTTCAGCGCAATTGGTGCTTTCGGTGGTTATCTGCTGAGCGTAGAAGTACTTGGGGTTGATGCCAGCGCGTATTGGTCGCTGATGCAGAGCTCTGTCAGTTTTACCAGTGATGTGGGTAATGGTCTTGTCAAGGGCGCGGTGTTTGGTTTTGTGGTTACATGGATCGCGATTTTTCAGGGGGCAGAGTGTATTCCTACCTCTGAAGGTGTTAGTAGTGCTACGACTCGCACCGTTGTCTATTCATCCCTGGCTATTCTGGCACTGGACTTTCTACTTACCGCAATCATGTTCTAGAGCAAAAATCCGTATGCGCCCCATATCTGGAAAAACAGGTTTAACAAAACAGGACAAATAATGAATTCTCGCGCAATCCAAGTGTTGGTCGGCCTCTTCATGCTGCTCTTTATTCTTGCCATGCTGGTACTTGCATTGCGAGTCAGCAATCTGACGAGCCTGTCAGGTGGCGAAAGTTACAGCCTGGTGGCCAAGTTTGAGAATATTGGCGGCTTGAAAGAGGGTGCATCCGTGGCTGCCAGTGGTGTTCGCGTCGGTGAAGTCAGTTCAATCGAATACGATGCTGGAACGTTCGAAGCCATCGTTAATCTGAGCATTGATGCCAAATTCAACTCGTTCCCACTCGACACATCGGCCAGCATCTACACAGCCGGATTACTGGGTGAACAATACATTGGGCTTGAGCCGGGTGCAGAGATAGACGCACTTGTCGATTCTGATGAAATTGACCAGACACAATCCGCAATTGTGCTTGAAAGGCTCATCGGTCAGGTGCTGTTCAGCCGATCTGGTGAAGACTAGTTCTACTTGCATGTTGCCAATTTCACGCTGAACTGCAACCATCTGGTTGTGAAGTACTGACAGAGCCATTGCTAAACGTTCTCAGGAAGAAAACTATGTTTCAAAATATCCGAATACTCATGTGTGCTGTCATCCTGGCAGTAACCGGTTCAGCTGCGCAGGCAGAAGACCATCCCGCACAAAAGCTCGTGGTTGACGCGATTTCATCAATGCTTCAAGTCTTCAAGGAAGACGGAGGCAAGCTGAAGTCCGATCCAGAGTATTTGCAGGCCAAAGTTGATGAGCTGATCGTGCCGAATCTGGACTTTGAGAGCATGACCAGGCTCGCGGTCAGTAAATTCTGGCGGCGTGCTGATGCTGATCAACAAAAACAGCTGATTGATGAATTCACCACCTTGCTGCTCAATACCTATACCGGCGCACTGACAGAATACAGTGGTGAAGAAATTAGCTTTGCGCCATTCAAGCCCGAAGATCGGGAAGATCGTGCGGTTGTAAGTTCAACCTTTGGCCAGTCTGCCGGCAATGATGTACCTGTGCTCTACAAGTTGCGTGACAAAGGGGGCTGGAGTATATATGACATAGAAGTTAACGATATCAGCCTGGTTACCAGCTATCGCTCTGCATTCAGCAGCGAGATAGAAAAGGGTGGCATTGATGGCCTGATAGAGGCTTTGAAGGATCGTAACGGTAAATCATGAGTGTAAGTGTATCGCTCGATTCCGGTAACGATACACCCAGGTGCCTGATTACAGGTGTCCTGGATTTCAATACTGCTTGTGAAGCGCTTGATAGCGTTGTGCCTCATATTGCAGGCAACGCCACGCTGGATATTGACCTGTCCGGTGTTACGCAATCCAACAGTGCAGGACTTGCATTGATAATCGAGTGGCTGGCCGAGGCCAGACGTACAGATCACGTTGTCACTTTTCATCATATTCCGGACGGTCTTCGTCAGCTTGCAGGCGTCTGCCAGGTAGATGGCCTGATATAATCGTCAACTGGAATCTGCACCTTCAGCAGGTTAATAGTCTGGATTATTAATGGACAAACTGCTGATAGAGAGCAGCCCGCCTTTGGCGGGTAAGGTGCACATCTCGGGCGCAAAAAACGCGGTATTGCCTATTCTCGCCGGGACGCTGCTTGGCAGTAGTGTGTCCAGGCTAAGTAACGTACCGCATCTCAACGATGTCACTACAACCCTGTCACTGCTTGCGCGTATGGGCTGCGAGATAAGCATGGGTGCAAACAATCAGGTGGAGGTTGATCCTGCAGGCATTAATAACTACACCGCAGCCTACGAGCTGGTGCGTACCATGCGAGCCTCCATTCTGGTGCTCGGCCCGCTGGTCGCCCGATTTGGTGAGGCAGAGGTGTCGTTGCCTGGCGGCTGTGCTATCGGTGCTCGGCCCGTTAATTTACATATTGAAGGATTGCGAAAACTGGGGGCCGAGATCACCATCGAAGGCGGTTACATCAAAGCCCGTGCAAAGCGCCTGGCGGGTGCAAGGATTGTCTTTGATATTGTCACTGTGACAGGCACCGAGAATCTATTAATGGCCGCTACCCTTGCAAAGGGGACAACCGTTCTGGAGAATGCCGCGCGTGAACCAGAGGTTGTGGATCTTGCCAATTTTCTGATAAAAATGGGCGCACACATTGAGGGTGCCGGTACCAGCACCATTACCATCGAAGGTGTCGATGAGCTGCAAGGTTGCGACTATCATGTGGTGCCAGATCGCATTGAGACAGGCACATTTCTTGTGGGTGCCGCGGTAACCCGCGGCAAGATCAAGGTGTGTGATACCGTGCCCCGAATTCTGAGTTCTGTCATCGACAAACTGCGCGAGTGTGGTGCAACGATAGATGTCGGCGATGACTGGATTGAACTGGACATGCAGGGCAGGCGGCCCAGCTCAGTAAGCATAACTACGGCGCCTTATCCAGATTTTCCAACCGATATGCAAGCTCAGTTCTGCGTGCTCAATGCGCTGGCAGACGGATGCGCGGAGGTAACAGAGACCGTATTTGAAAACCGGTTCATGCACATTAACGAACTGCAGCGGATGGGTGCCGACATGACGATTAACGGCAACACTGTGACTATCCGCGGAGTTGAGCGTCTGCGTGGTGCACCGGTCATGGCAACTGATTTACGCGCCTCAGCCAGTCTTATACTGGCAGCTCTTGTGGCAGATGGCGAAACCAGCGTCCACAGGGTTTACCATATCGATCGTGGTTACGAAAAGATCGAAGAGAAATTTCATCTGCTAGGTGCAGAAATACGCAGAATGCCGGATAAATGAGCCTGATGAATGAAATGCGGCCATTACGCATAGCACTGTCAAAAGGTCGTATTTTTACCGAGACCTTGCCCCTGTTCGAAGCCGCGGGCATCGTTCCGGCCGAAGATCCTGAACAGTCCCGAAAGCTGATTATTCCCAGTACCGAAAAAGGCGTGGAATTTCTGATTGTACGTGCCAGTGATGTACCCACTTATGTGCAACATGCAGGCGCTGATCTGGGAGTGGTGGGTAAGGATGTGTTGATGGAGCATGGTGGTGAGGGTGTGGTTGAGCCAATAGATCTCAATATCGCCAGGTGCAAACTCATGGTGGCAGGCTTTCCGGGTACCAATCTGGATTCTCGCACTCGATTCCGTGTAGCGACAAAATTTACGGACTGTGCGCGGCGTCATTTTGCAGCGAAAGGGCGGCAGGTAGAAATAATAAAACTCTACGGCTCGATGGAGCTTGCACCGTTAGTCGGGCTAAGCGATCTGATTGTCGATGTGGTTGATACCGGTTCGACGCTCAAGGCCAATGGGCTTGTGCCCCTTGAGCACATCAGTGATATCAGCTCACGACTTATTGTGAATCGCGCAACCATGAAGGTGCGCCATGCGCGTATTCATGAAATACTGGCCCGCATAGCCGATGCCGTGACTATGGCATAACCCGCACACCTCCAGATTATATTTTCAAGGTAGCTTTACATGAGTACCAATACAGACGATTTGCGCATTACGGGCACACATCAGTTGCGTTCCCCGGAAGAGCTTATCAATCTCGTACCGGTTGGCGTTGATGCTTCGCAGACAGTCATCCGTTGCCGTACTGATGTTCGCAACATTCTGCAGGGCAGTGACGATCGTTTAGTGGTTGTGGTGGGACCCTGCTCTATTCATGATCCCGATGCTGCGCTTGACTATGCGGATCGGCTGGCCACTTATCAGAAATCACTCAAGGAGGAGCTGTGCATCGTCATGCGTGTCTACTTCGAGAAGCCACGAACCACAGTGGGCTGGAAGGGTCTGATCAATGATCCAACGATGGATAACACCTTCCAGATCAATGAAGGGCTGGAGAAAGCCCGAAGCCTGCTGTCGGCTATTAATGAAAAAGGTTTGCCTGCAGGTGTTGAGTACCTTGATCTGATCAGTCCGCAGTACATAGCAGATTTTGTGGGCTGGGGTGCAATTGGTGCAAGAACCACTGAAAGCCAGGGACACCGTGAAATGGCGTCAGGTCTGTCATGCCCTGTCGGGTTCAAGAATGGCACGGCCGGTAGTATCCAGATTGCCGTGGATGCCATTGGTGCAGTTCGAGGGTCACATAATTTCCTCTCTGTGACCAAAGAAGGTAAATCCGCAATTTTTCAAACCTCGGGCAACCAGGACTGTCATCTGATTTTGCGTGGAGGTAATCTGCATACAAATTATGATGCTGCCAGTGTTGATGATGCTTGCGCAACATTGGTTAAAGCCGGATTGCCGGAACGTGTGATGATCGATTGCAGTCATGCTAATTCGCGTAAGTTGCATCGAAGGCAGCGCTATGTTTGCCGAGATGTCTGTGCGCAACTCACTGACGGTGACTCGCGCATCATGGGCGTCATGATAGAGAGCAATCTGGTGGAAGGTGCTCAGAGCATCAGTAACAAACCACTTGTTCGCGGACAGAGCATCACTGACGCCTGTCTTGGCTGGGACGATACCGTGCCATTGCTTGAGCAACTGGCCGAAGCGGTGCAAGCACGCCGAAAAAGCTAGAAAAACGCGCTTTTTTATTGGTACATAAAGCAGTAATCTAAACCATTTTTGATAAATAGCGCACAGCCCCGGACGGCGCAGATGACAACAAAGTCACCTCCCGGTATCAGGGCTTTTAAGTAATTAAGGCCGACGCCGACTTTCTAGGCTATCGCTGGGCAACTGCCCCGCTTAGCTTGTTAGATAGGGGTAAGGTCATGGCGCGTTCATCCGACGCTGCTTTTCCAATGTCGCTGATCAGGGACAAGGCGTTTCAGGTACGCCAGATCAGACGAGTGTTGCTGCTGACTTTGTTTTTCATTATTCAGTCAACACTTATGCTCGGTATTTTTTACCATCTCTTTCTGGGCAATCTGGTAGCTGGTAACGCGCCATTGCTGTTTGCATCAGAAGACATGGGAGCGATGGCAGACGCCATTCCTTCCCTTGGCACCGTATTGAGCCAGTGGATGGTGATCATGCTACTGATCAATGCCCTGGTCACCACGTGTATTGCCGTGTATATCCTGAGACGATTGGGTAACCCTTTGCTGGCTATGAAACGAGCCTTGAACGAAATAGGTGATGGCAACCTGGCCGTTCGGTTGCGCGTGAATGATTCGCGCGAATTCGGTGAGCTGGCTGACGCACTTAATCGGGCCCTGGAGCAGGTCCACGGCAAGATAAGTGAGGCACGGGCGTTAACGCGTGTTATCGAGTCTTTAGACAATCAGCCTTTGCCCGATGAAAAAGAAGTGCTTAAAGCGATGACAGAGTGTCGTGATGTCTTGGGCTATTTCGACCGCAAAGATGCTGATAATGATGCATTGAAACAGAGCGCCGGGTCAGAGCGACGATAGGCAATGAGCTCCATGAAAATTTTCTTTATTGCCACTATTGCCTGCTTGTTGTCAGTCAGCAAGGCCGTGCAGGCCAGTGGTAAGCTACAGTATGCTCAGGCACTCGCCTCAATCGATGCACGGGAGTATTCGAATGCTCTGGCGCAGCTGCGTCGCCTGCAGAGAGACTATCCGGGGTTTGAGCAATTGCCCGCTGCGCAGACACGCATCGCGGTATTGCAGGAATCTGCCGATGCGGGTGACTCTCTGCCCGTTTTTCTTAACGCATTAACACTACGCGACAACGGTCGTATACAGGAAGCACTGGCAGAGCTTGATGTCATTGCCAAAGCCTTTCCCGCAGGTGCGTTGACCGACGACGCTTTGTATATAAGCGCCTATTTGCAAGTGATGGATCGCTACGATTTTTCTGCAGCGCGCGTTGCGCTAAGAACTCTGGAGCAACGTTTTCCAGAGTCAGCCTACTCTGATTCAGCGCAGTATCTTGATGCCATTGCGATGGAGCAACTGGGAGATACGCAAGGTGCTCGAAAGGCCTTGATTGAACTGCGCGAGCGACATACGGCATTAAGTCTGCCGTTGGACTTCAGATGGCCAGCTGGTAGCGTGCTGTCGAGATACTGGTTTGACCGTGCCGACAGACGACTGGCGATTGTCGAGGAACGAATCTCAAGTGCCAGTACCGTGGCTGACCAGGAACAACAGGCCGATGGCAAGCTGCGACTGGCGGTGAATGTTGACGGCGTGGATATGCAGCTCTTGCTGATACCCAGCCCGCTGACACGCACCACCCAATGGCTTGACGCAGGACTTGCCGATCAGGCGCCACCATCGATCGGTGTTTTCGATGGCACGGTAGAAGGGATCCGTAATAGTTGGGTAAGAGCTGTTCTGCAAAATGGCACGCTAAACGGTGTGGTAAACATCAACGGAGAACAACAGCGGCTTACGCCCGCCAATCTGATGGGGACATTGGACTATTATCAACCGCGCACTAAAAAGGGTAGCCTGGCGCACTCGATGCATTCTGATCTTGCCGATAGTGTGCAGGGGTTTGATGCACTTATTGCACCACCAGCGCCACACGGTGGTTTAAGCCCTCGCTCCCGTTCTGTAAAGACTGATATACGTGCAGTCCCTGTATCGATCGTTGTAGACAGTCAATACGATAGATACTATGCAGGCGCAGGGCTCGCCAATGCGCTGAATAATCTTAATGTGGCCGATGGTGTCTATCGTCAATTCGGTCTGGCATTGACGCTGGATGAGGCCCTTAAATTTGATGAGGAAGACGATCCCTTGCAATTGGGTGCGGTGCCTCTGGAAACCATCCTCCGATCTTTTCGTGACTATCGTCTGCGCTACAGGACACTGTTCGAAGACAGTGCTTTATCCTATCTGTTTACTGGCAATCCGAAAACTGATATCACGCTGGGACTTGCATGGATTGGAACCGCATGCAGGCTTGATGGTTATGATGTCGGGGTTACAACGCCCAGCTCATTCGGCGACGTATTGCTGACTCACGAAATGGGTCATTCATTCGGTGCAGAACATGACTCGGACACAGAATGCAACAAGAATCAACGTGCGGTCATGTGGCCCAATATCTCCGAGCGCACCGAACCTACCTTCTCTACCTGCAGTCAGCAGAGTGTGCTTGCGGCAAGACCCAGTAGCTGCCTGAAGAACAGTGTCGATCTGGCTGTGTCCGCCCAATCAACGGGTACTACGGTCAGTTTTACTGTGGTTAATCCGGACAGCGCACTGACTCTGGATGCACAGTTGCTCGTCGAGACCAGCGCGCCGGATCAGTTGCAGTGGCCAGCCGGCTGCCAGGTGCAGACACCTACAAGCGCGAGCTGTTTGTTGAGCGCATTAACGCCAGAAGAAAGTCGTATGCTGGATTTTTCGGTGACACAGCAATTTCAGAACACGGACGCACCGGTGTCAGCACAGCTCTCTCCAATAAGTGCACTTGAGCTACAACTTGCCAATAATATGGCCACGGTGTCGTTGATAGGTGGGGAATCATCGGGAGGCTCTGTTATCGACGCAGCATCCGGTAATTACACGCAATCGCCAGCATCAAGACAATCCGATACGCCAGACACCGGCGCTGCAAGTGAAAGCGGATCGTTTGGCCGATCGGGTTTGTTCGTATTGATCGCTCTAGGCATCTGGCGATTTTTTTCACACAAAAGTTGTAGGCGTTATTAATAATGGTTCGGCAAATCGTTAGGGTTGAGCTTGGTGAGCCACATTATCAAGTTGACGGACTACTGGTCGCGATCATCGAGCGTTGGTATCCGGTCTACGATAGGGCGGGTCCCTAACCGGACTTTGTACACCAGCGTTTCCAGAGGTTGGCTGTTGCCGGTTTTATTGAGTGTTATGGGGTCGGGACTTCTCAGTAGCGCAAGCTTTACCGTGGCGCCCGGCGGCAATGCTGATACTGCCAACAATAATTGCGTTGCATCGTTTATGGTTTGCTCGCCTAATTGTACGACGACATCCATAGGGCGCACACCGCTCAGTTCTGCCGGACCCCCTTCCTGAACCGCGGTAATCACTGCGCCATAGGTACTCAAGGCACTTAGCGCGGGAAACATATTAATGTCTTCGACACCGAGGCCGAGCCAACCTCTGGACACTGAGCCGTCAGCTATGATTTGCGGCACAACTTGCGCCAGTAATTCTGCAGGTATGGAAAAGCCGATACCTATGGCATTGGAGTCTCCTCTAAAGACAGCTGTATTAACGCCGACAAGTTGCCCATAGGGATTGATCAAGGCCCCGCCCGAGTTACCTGGATTAATGGCGGCATCAATCTGAATAAAATTTTGCCAAACGGTGCCGTTAGCTATCCGCCGTCGAGTAGCGCTGACAATGCCTTGTGTGACGGTTTGGCCAACACCAAAGGGATTGCCAATGGCAAGGACGATATCGCCAACCTTAAGTGGTGCGGCTTCGTCCAGTCTTATAAAAGGGAGCATATCGGCGTCGATGCTAACAACGGCAAGGTCCGTTTGGGCATCGCTGCCAATCAGGGTAGCCGCGTAGCTACGTCCGTCACTGAGAACGACGCTGATGGCATCAAAATTTTCTACCAGATGCAAATTGGTCAGCACGATGCCATCTGCATCGACGATCACCCCCGATCCCTGACTCGTCTGGGGTGTGATGTTGTCAGCTGATGTCCCACTTGCATAGACGCTGACTACTGCCGGGGCCACCCGCATGATGCCTTTGTGGTAGCTGATGCCGTACGCCTCTTGTGTTGCAACTGTGGGTGAATCAGGGGTTAATCTGTCGGGCATTTGTGCTTGAGTGGGCACAGCCTTTGCTGTTTTTGATACGGTTAGCCCGGGGATTGTGCTGCTATTCACTTGAGGTGTTGTCTGCATTTTTGTGTCGGACGGCAGTCCATTCCACCAAAGACCGGCCAACAAACCGATGACGACGCAGGCAGCAAGAAAAAGAAGGCGCATGACGCGGTTATTGATCCAAAGCTGATAAACGAGTTGGGATGGTACCTTGATTGGCTGGGCATTTTGGACCACCGTACGTCTGGTAAGTAAACATCATCGATGTTTATGTCCGACTAAATTGACCGTTATCTGTCAGGACCGGCGGTGTTCCTGTGTTAAAATGAAGTGTTATCAGTCGCTATCTGGATTAGGGGCAAATCTCGCTCTGAAGCTTGCGCTGCAACGTATAAAGTTGTCTATCTGGTGCGTAGAAACCAGGTCCGAATTCGTATTATCTGGAGATATCGCATGAGTGCGAACAACAAGGCGGCACCACCGAGGGACTCTTCGGTTGCTGAAAAAATTGATGACCCCAAGCGACGACGTATGCTTGTGTTGAGCGCCGCTGGCGTGGGTGGTGTGGGAACGGCGGCATTAGCAGCACCTATGGTATTTTCCATGTCCCCCAGTGCGCGTGCGAAAGCTGCTGGTGCGCCAGTGGAAGCCGAGATTGGCAAATTGACTCCCGGGCAACTGCTCACCGTCGAGTGGCGCGGCAAACCAGTGTGGGTGGTCAAACGTACAGATGAGGTGCTAGAGCGGCTGGACGCTGATACTGCAAGGCTGTCAGATCCGGATTCCGCCATTGAGATGCAACCTGAGTACGCTCAGAATTCAGCTCGCTCTATCAAGCCGGAGGTGTTTGTTGTTGTAGGAATCTGCACCCATTTAGGATGTTCTCCAAGTTATCGCCCGGAAATTGCACCGGCGGATCTCGGTAATGATTGGGACGGCGGATTTTTCTGCCCTTGCCATGGTTCGAAGTTCGATATGGCGGGACGTGTGTACGCTGGTGTCCCAGCCCCCTACAACCTTGAAATTCCTCCTTATCGTTATGCCGACGACAACCTTATTGTTGTCGGTGAGGATTCAGGAGTCGCTGCATGAGTGCAAATCTGGAAAAACAGCCCGGTTTCATGGGATGGATTGATGAGCGTTTTCCGCTTACCAAGCTGCTCGAAGAGCATATCACCAAGTATTACGCGCCGAAAAATTTCAACATCTGGTATTACTTTGGTGCGCTGTCGATGCTGGTTCTGGTTATCCAGATCGTTACTGGTATCTTCCTGACCATGAATTACAAACCTGATGGCGCGCTTGCGTTCACATCAGTCGAATACATCATGCGCGACGTCAACTTTGGCTGGCTTATTCGTTATATGCACTCCACGGGTGCATCCATGTTCTTTCTGGTTGTTTACTTGCATATGTTCAGGGGCTTGATGTACGGATCGTACAAGAAGCCTCGTGAGCTGCTGTGGGTTTTTGGCTGCCTGATTTATGTGGTACTGATGGCCGAGGCGTTCATGGGCTACTTGCTGCCATGGGGCCAAATGAGTTACTGGGGAGCACAGGTCATAATATCTCTCTTTGGGGCTATCCCCTTCGGCATCGGTGACGCGGTGACTTTGTGGCTGAAAGGCGATTACATCGTATCTGACGCTACCTTGAACCGCTTTTTTGCTTTACATGTTATCGCCGTGCCTCTGGTGCTCCTGTTCCTCGTTGTCGCACATATCATGGCGCTGCACGAGGTCGGGTCAAATAATCCGGATGGTATCGACATCAAAGCCAACAAGAATGCAGCAGGTATTCCCAAAGACGGCATACCATTCCATCCTTACTACACCGTTAAGGATTTTATGGGTGCCATCGTATTCCTGATTGTATTTTTTGCCATTGTGTTTTTTGCGCCTGAAATGGGTGGGTATTTCCTGGAACACGCCAACTTCATACCGGCAGATCCGCTGAAAACGCCTGAGCATATTGCACCGGTCTGGTACTTCACGCCGTTTTACGCAATTTTAAGAGCGATTCCAGATAAGTTAGGTGGTGTTATCGCCATGGGTGCGGCTATTCTGGTGTTATTCGTTTTGCCATGGATTGACCGTAGCCCGGTGCGATCCATCAGATACCGGTCAATCTGGTACAAGATACTGCTATTCACTTTCGTGATCGCCTTTATCATGCTGGGTTACCTGGGCATCCAGCCTGCCACTCCGCTATATACGCTCATGTCTCGTATTGGCACGCTTATCTACTTTGGCTTCTTTGTGGGATTGTTTTTTGTCAGTAAATTTGAGACGACCAAACCGCTTCCTGAGAGGGTAACTGCGTGACATCGAACAACAGAACGACGACCCGCCACCTGAGGCAGCCGAGGGCTCTGCGTGTCAAGGCGGCTCGCAAGGTGGACAAATCCCGGTTTATGTTTACATTTACAGCTATGGTTTTGGCGGCAGCCACTTTGATCGTAGCGGGTAAGTCCGATGCGGCAGGGTCAGCTATCCAGTTGGAGTCGCCACTTATCGATCAGGGTAACGAGAGGTCGTTGCAGCGCGGCGCTCAGGCATTTGTTAACAACTGCATGGGATGCCATAGTGCTGGATATCAGCGTTACAGTCGTCTTGCGCAGGACTTGGGACTGAGTGAAGAAGACGTGGAAAACAACCTTATCTTTACCACTGATGAGGCTGGTGAGCCGACAAAGGTTGGTTCTTTAATGACGAATAACATGTCAACAGAGTATGGCAAGCAAGCTTTTGGCGTGGTACCTCCTAATCTGAGCTTAACTGCCCGTTCTCGTGGTACCGACTGGATATATACGTTTCTCAAGTCCTACTATGCAGATCCTGACGTTACAACCACAGGTGCCAATAATCTTGTTTACCCAGGTACAGCCATGCCGCACGTGCTCTGGCAGCAACAGGGCTGGCAATCTCCGGTGTACGGCGAAGAATCTAACGGCAGCAAGCCCATCACTGGGCTGGAACTCACAGACCCAGGCAGTATGGCGCCAGAGGAGTACGATGATCTAATCGCTGATATCACCAATTTTCTTGCCTACATGGCAGATCCGATTAAACAGACACGACACCGTGTCGGAATTATCGTTATGCTGTTCCTGTTCGGGCTGCTCGCTATTGCGTACTTCCTTAAGAAAGAGTACTGGAAAGACGTCGTGTAGTTTTTCATCAGTACTTTCCAATATAATCAGCATAACGAAGCCTGCATTTTGCCAATGCGGGCTTTTTTAACGTAATGGGGTCCAAATCTTGAGCTTGATCGGTAATCGACGTTCCACGATCCTGATGTATTCAGACGCCGATGCTCTAAGCTGGGCGGGTCTGTCTAGCCATCGTGTACGGCTTATGCTCAGTGAAAAGGATATCAGCGCGGAAATCGTGTCGGTTGCTGAAGGTGAGATAAACGAGGATCTGAACAAGCTTAATCCACGCAGTTCTTGCCCAACACTCGTGGATCGTGAACTTGCCCTCTACGATGCTCGTGTCATTATTGACTATTTGGATGAACGTTATCCGCACCCCCCATTCATGCCTATAGATCCTGTTTCGCGTGCTCGCACTCGATTGGCGCTATTTCGCATCGAGGCCGACTGGTATTCGCTGCTTCCCTGTGCTCCTCGTCAATCCTTGTCTCTGCAAGAGTCAAAAGAGCAATTGACGAAATCTCTAGTGGAGTCCAACGAGGTCTTTGCCGCACTACCTTTTTTCTTCGGCGAAGAGTACTCCATTCTAGACGCAACTCTGGCGCCGCTATTGTGGCGACTTCCAGCTTATGGCATCGTATTACCTGAATCGGCTTCCGCTGTTACTCAGTACGCGAAACGACTGTTTGCCAGGCCCGGCTTTATTGCCAGCCTGAGTGATATGGAAAGAGACATGACGCAATGACTTCGAGCAGACCTTATCTGATCCGGGCACTCTACGAGTGGATCGTGGATAATGGGTTCACTCCCTATATGTTGGTAGACACGGCACTGGATGTTGTTGAGGTTCCTCGTGCGTTTGTTGAAAACGGTCGTATTATTTTAAATATCAGCCCAGAGGCAACTCATAGCCTGGTGCTTGGAAATGAGGCAGTCACATTCAACGCCCGTTTTAGTGGTACTGCTATGGATGTACACGTCCCTGTCGTCAGTGTTCTTGCCATCTACGCCCGTGAAAATGGCCAGGGCATGATGTTCGGGGAGCAAGATGACAATCCGCCAGATCCTGGTAACGGTTCCAAATCGGAGGTGGACAAGATTCCCGGTGCACCGCCTGAGGTCAAGCGACCCAATCTTAAAATCGTCAAGTAGTGCTTTCTACTGCGTTTTGTATCCATAGGAGGTTATGTTTTTTCCAATGACGCTCTCCGTGTTGAGATGGTCGGGTAGCGGGTTCGATAGCGATAACATCAATTCTGGCGCAATCAAGGCTACTGGCGTACTTTTGTAACCATGCCTGAGCAGCGCGCGTCAATTTGCGTTGTTTTTTCCAGTCGATGCTGGCGAGCGCGCCCCCGTAGCGAGAGCTGGCGCGGTAGCGTACTTCAACAAACACAATGGTCCTGGCTGATGACGCATCTTCGGGCGCAAGCATGATCAGGTCTATCTCACCCACTCGCCGCAAAAAATTTGCCTCGACAAAGCGATAGCCTGCCGATTCGAGAAAGTCTCTGGCTAGCGTCTCACCGAAAGCGCCTTGTACCTGTTTGTTCATGATCCTCCTTGATCATTAGATTTTACGGCCTTCGAGGGTGAAGGCTTATGTAGTAACGTTAGTTGATGACATTTGCTCTTAATGAGGGCAATGCGGGTGCTTCGACACTTTTCACGTTCTGGCTGACCCCTTCGACATACTGCGCCCAGTCCAGATAGCGCTGAATTCGCCCGTCAGCTCGAAGTTCGAGATCACCGGTATAGCCTTGTAAACGTTCTCCCATACTGATCTTGTCAAGGTTTGTAACCAGCGTATAGGCATCAGCGCCCAAGGCATAGAGCTTTCCATAGACACCGTCGGCGTTGTCAAAACTGGCCATTATTTGCTTTTTTAACGGATCGTCGTTGAGCGACTTACGCAACACCCAAGGTGCATCAGGGTAGTAGATAGTGTTGAGGTCGGCGTTCTTTTTCACATCATCGTCAACACCTGCGACCCTTGAAGTGCCTAGCCTTGTTAGCTGACGGGCGTAAAAGAAGTCCAGCTGTGTACGGACCGATCGAGCTTGTTCATTACTTACGGCAAGAAAGACCACGTCGACATCGTTGCGGATGGAGGGCTCGAAAAACAGCTTCTCACCAATGGCACTGCTAAGACTGCGAAATCGGCCATCGCTTTCATCAATCGATAAAGCCTCTTTAATCTGGCTTGAATAGTCGTAGGTATCAGCGGGCAAAACAGCCACGTGCACCACATCCCCACCGTATAGAAACATGGCATCCTGAAAGGCTCGCGCCTCACGATCACCGCGGGAGTCATCGGTTTGAAAAATGATAGCGTTTTTATAGCCTGATCCTGCAGCTCTTGATGCCGCTGCAATGGCTTCGTCTTCTGGTGCCAGGCCAAACTGAATGACTTTGGAGGCCTCGCTACTCAGCGCAACAGTCTCTATTGTATTGAGCGTGATGGTTGGCACGGGTAAGTCCTGCTGGGATACAACGGCTCCTACTGCCTCTTTTGTCAGTGGTCCTATCACAGCATCGGCACCATCAGCAATAGCATTTCTGTAGGCAGTTCTGACATAACCGGAATTGTCACCGACATCGTAGAATCGCAAAGTGGGAGCCGTTTGCAGAGAGCTTGCCTGTTGGTGTGCAGCAACGAGTCCATCTCTGATAGCGCCGGCAACCACGGCTGTTTTACGACCGGACAGCGGGAGCAAAACCGCAATCTGTTCAATGTTTTGAGAGACAATATCAGAGTCGAAACCACCGCCTGAGTACAGCGCGGTAACAAATTCAGGGTTTGCCGGATGTGCTGGAAAGCGTCGTTGCCAATCGCCCACAGCAGCTTGCTGCATTTGTATATCCATGCCAGCGCTGGCATAGGCAAGCGCCAGTTCTATCCAGCCTTGATAGACATCGCCACGTACGTTCGTTGTCATACTGCGCAGTGTGGATAAGGATTGCGTAGCGAGCAGACGCCAGATCTGTTGATGGCTACGCTCTACGATGGCGGGGTCGCTAAGTTGTCCCTCAAGATTGATTCTGGCGATAAGCTCGTTATCCGGGTCTTGCAGAATTTCGTAGGCCTGTGCCTGTGTTTCAAATACACGGCCACGGTTGAGAGCTGAGTCCACCTCCATCACATCGGGCAGGGCGGCAAGTGCCGATTCTGCATCACCCTCGAAAATAAAGCTTTTGGCTACAAGGATATCCCGGCGATGCAGAAGCTCAATGCTGGCAAGCTCCATGGGTACTTGATCCAGCTTTTCCTGTGCCTGTTCAGCCAGTCCTCGATCAAATAGAATTTCGGAGGCTATCAACAAAAAATCCTGTTGAGTTGCTGGATCGCTTGCACGTAGCGCTCGCTGGCTATAGATGTTTGCGGCGGCCAGCGGATTGCCCAGTTGCAGCTGCCGGCGCGCATCGGGGTCTGTTATTCTGGCGTTCATCGGACTGTCGGGCAAGGGTGGTGCCGATGAGGTGGCACAGGCCGATAAAGCGCTGGTCAGTAACAGCACTATAATCCATCTCAGGAAGGTCGAGTTCATCATGTCGTCGGAACAGGTTCTGTACATTGTGGCAACGCCCATTGGCAATCGAGACGATATCTCGGCACGCGCCATTGACGTTCTCAGTAGCGTGAATCGGATATATGCAGAGGATACACGGCATAGTTTACCGCTGCTCAGGCATCACGGCATTAACACCCCGGTTACCGCTTTCCATGAGCATAACGAACAGGCGCAAGTGAGCGGGATACTAGAGTATTTGCAAAGTGGCCACGATGCCGCTCTGATAAGCGATGCAGGGACACCGCTGATCAGTGATCCAGGGTTCAGACTAGTAAGAGCCTGTCAAAGGGCTGGCGTAAAAGTCTCCCCTGTTCCTGGTGCGTGTGCTTTAACGGCAGCTTTGTGCATTAGTGGCCTGCCCACTGACAGATTCCAGTTTGTCGGCTTTGCACCGCATAAACGCGCGGCGCGCAAGCTCTGGTTGCAGCCGCTTGCCAATCTGTCGTCCACCCAGGTTCTCTACGAATCTCCGCATCGGATTGTCGACTGCCTGGAGGATATTTGTGAAATGTTCGGCATGGAGCGCGAGCTATGCGTTGCGCGGGAGCTGACCAAACGATTCGAAACAGTGCTGCACGGCGCTGCTGCCCACATTTTACAAAGTGTGTTTGAGGACCCCAATCAGCAAAAGGGTGAGTTTGTTATTGTAATTGCAGGTAAGCCAAGCTCTCAAGCTGTCGATACAAGCGCCGAGATTACGCTGGATAGAGCGCTAGAGGTACTGCTTCAACATTTACCGGTGAAAAGCGCCGCCAAGGCTGCAGCAGATATTTTTTCAATGAACAAGCGAGATGCCTATGATCGCGCTCTAGCGTTGCAACAGAAATAGAAGTTGTTAACGGGAATTGGCATTGAGCAGTGATACCATGCCAACTGGAGTTGGTCAGGCTATCGCTGCTGATTTCTGCGCAAGCAGTTTGTCAGGGGAGGAAAGTCCGGGCTCTACAGGACAAGGCGCCAGGTAATTCCTGGGGGGCGTGAGCCTACGGAAAGTGCAGCAGAGAGTAGACCGCCTAAGCAGCAACAAGTAGCAATACTCATTGCTGACGGTAAGGGTGAAAGGGTGCGGTAAGAGCGCACCGCATCGGTGGCAACATTCGATGGCATGGTAAACCCCGTCTGGAGCAAGACCAAATAGAGGGACACAGGCGTGGTCCGCGCTGTCCCTGGGTAGGTCGCATGAGCGCTATGGTGACATAGCGCCTAGATGAATGATAGCCCTCGACAGAACCCGGCTTATGACCAACTCCTTTTTAACCCTTCGCTGTTGGTGGGATCCCTGCCCGGCGCGAGGAGGGCAAACAGCTGGATTGATCAGGCTGCCTTGTCGATCTGACTCTCGTCTTCATAAGCGTCGTCTGCAAGCGTATCATCATCGGCAGCTGAATTATTTTCAGCATTAGCGGCAATGTGCGCCTCGTTCAACTTGGCAAAACGCTCTTCAAGATGCTTGAAACGTGTTGGCAGTACATATAAGTACATAACAAGTGTTTCAAGCATCTGCATCATGGCATCGGCGGTATCCTGATCGGTACCATGATGCTTTGAGAATAGCTCATGTAGATCACCGCGCTTCTTCGTCGAGGTCGAGAGGTTTGCCAGCGGTTCGTTATGATTTATTGTGCTGATAGAGTCTCTGATCTTCATGGACAGGCTGCCACGACTATTGCCGATAGGCAAAAAATCATCAAAAATGGTTTCCATAGCTGTCTTTATCAGCACATTGGTGGCCATCAGGTTGCCGGAAAAATAGATTGACTGCGCTGTTTTGCAATATTGCAGAACACTGTCCGGGATACACTCTTTATGGTCATCCATGTCCATGTGTTCTTGCGGTGATGGCAGCATATAAATTCCAGGATCGCCTTCATCATCCTGACGTGCATGCGAGACCATATCCACTACCCAGAAGTGCACGGCAGCTCCGCAGGCTGAGCATTCTGACGAGCATGATGAAGTGTCACGGTTCGCATCGTAGAGTCTGCGTTTGGTGTTGAACACGACGTGCAGAGTGCAACTGGGGCACACCGCAGCGACTGACACTGGATGAGATAGCTTGTTGCTATTGGTGTAAGCCCATTTTTTTATGCTGCTGTTCGGTATCTGTTTCAAGCTGTTCCCGGATCAATGAATGACACTCAGTAACCGTTTTTATCGGCAGGCTTGTACTGGGAGGTGAACTGTTACCGTTAGGTCCGAGGAAGACTGGCTCTCGAGCTCCCTGGCCGTTGGAAGCACCGAGTCGTGCGATCGAAGCTGATCCTGGCACTCAGTGGTCGAGGCGTCGATCGAAGCGCTTTAGCCTGTTTGCTGCGACCTGTCCGTTTGATCATGGTGATTGATAATTACCGATATTTGCGAACCACGACCGATTGCCTGACTTCTTTATTAATTAGATAGAGCGTATTTCTAATAGATTTTCTATCAACGTTTTGTAAGTAATTGATAGTTATAGGGTGAGCCAAACCAGCATGACCCCTATCTTTTCGTGAAAAAACAGGTGCTTAGACACGAAATAACATTGACCCTGATATGCCAGAGTCGTATAGTGGGAAACAGTGTCATTCAGTGGTTAATTGTGGGGATAAGGTCAGTCAGCGATGTGGTTCCGGGGTCTCACAAAATTAAGCGTGGATGCAAAAGGGCGCGTCGCTATGCCCAAAGCACACAGAGATGTCCTTAAGGAAAGTGGAATCGTGGAACTTGTTGTCACAGCGTCACCTGCAAGGTGTTTGAATGTTTATGCCAAGGATGCGTGGATAGAGCTGGAGCAAAGACTCATGGCGGCACCCAATATCGCATCCAAAGGTGTGCAAAAACTGCAACGTCTGTATGTCGGTTATGCAACACCTGTAGAGCTTGATAGTACCGGTAGGATGTTGCTGACGTCCGAATTACGGGCTTTTGCCAATATCGACCGAAAAGCCATGTTGGTTGGTCAGGGCAAAAAATTTGAAATATGGGATGAGGCGCGTTGGGAGAGAGAATTCGGCTTGTGCGATGACGACGACATTGACATGTCGGATGTACCTGCCGAACTGATGACTTTGACTATCTGATGATCGAAAAGCTCGACACATCATTGGAGCCCAGTCACGTCCCCGTGTTAATGCACGAGGCCGTCGATAGTTTGACGATCGATACTGGAGGTTGTTATGTGGACGCCACCTATGGACGGGGTGGTCACAGTGGATATTTACTCAATCGGCTCACAGAAGCCGGGCAATTACTGGCTTTGGACAGAGACCCTGCGGCCATTGCAGATGCGAAGGTACGATTTGCCACCGATGCAAGGTTTTCGATCATGCGAGCGAATTTCGCCAACTTGAAGGATGTGCTGCAAGCGCATGGTTGGTCAGGACGAGTGGACGGGTTGCTGATGGATCTGGGCGTCTCATCTCCACAGCTTGATGTTGCGGAGCGCGGATTTGGTTTTTCACGCGATGGGGAGTTGGACATGCGAATGGATCCGGACAGCGGAGTTTCCGCTGCGCAGTGGTTGTCTACCGTTAGTGAGAGTGAGCTTGTGCAAGTACTGAAAACCTATGGTGAAGAACGATATGCCAGACGCATAGGCGCAGCCATTGTTTCTGCGCGTGCTGAGAACCCCATCAGCAGAACGCTTCAGCTCGCTGAGATCGTCAAGGCTGCGCACCCCAGATGGGAGCGCCATCATCACCCTGCTACGCGCAGCTTTCAGGCTATCCGTATCCAGATTAATCGTGAGCTTGACGCTGTGAGTGAAGCGCTGTTGGCGGCTGCCAGTGCTTTGCGTGTGGGTGGCAGATTGGCGGTCATTACATTTCATTCGCTGGAAGATCGATTGGTGAAGCGCGCGCTCAGGCAGCCGGTCCCCGATCCATGTATTCCCCGGCATCTGCCTCAGCCTGTTCAGGAGAACCATCCATGGCGTGTGATCGGCAAACCGGTCAAGGCGAATGAGCAAGAACTCGCCATTAATCCTCGTTCACGCAGTGCGGTGCTTCGTGTCGCGGAGCGTGTTCTATGAACGGTACGATTTTCAGCGTGCTCGCATTAACGGCCTTGTGCTTCTGTACTGCTTTGGGTGTGGTCTTCACTACCCATCTTAGCCGTGAAGCTCACGCCGAAATTGGTCGCAACCGCTCGATCATTGATGAGCTTGATGTGCAGTGGAGTCAGTTACAGATCGAAGAGAGCACGTTCTCCGAGCATGGATTGGTCGAGCGACAAGCGCGCGAGCGTCTTGATATGGTTTTTCCGGGCCTTGATGGCTCCGTCATGATAGAGCGCTGAACATGGCTTCCTCTGACATCAGCCGATGGTCATGGCGTCGCAGTGTGGTAGTAGTCGGTTTTGCCGCGCTTGCATTACTGCTTGTTGGACGAGTGACCTACCTGCAGGTTCTCCAGCACGATTATCTGACTTCTCAGGGGGCCAGCCGCCAGCTGCGCACGCTGGAAATTCCTGCACATCGTGGTGACATTCTGGATCGTTCAGGAGATCCACTAGCGATTAGCACGCCTATCGATACTTTTTGGGGCGTGCCGGAAACTCTTGCAGCTCAACCCGTAAAAATGCTTACGGTTGCAAAGCTGCTCGATCTTGATGGGCAGGCCTTGCACAAGAGAATAGAAACTGCGAGTAGTAAAGGGCGCGAGTTCCTGTATGTCAAACGGCATGTACCGCCCGAACTGGTTGATCAGGTGCAGGCATTGAACGTCCAGGGACTTGATGTGCTGCGTGAGTACCGACGGTATTACCCGAGTGGACCTGCTGCATCGCACATCATTGGCTTTACCGGGATTGATGATAAGGGCCGTGAAGGTCTGGAGATGGCCTATGACGAGTGGCTGGCAGGTGAGCCCGGTTCGCGCCGCATTGTGCAGGACAGAACCGGGCGCGAGATCACCGAGCTGAATATTCTCGAGCCTGCCGTAACAGGTAAGGCTCTGTTTTTAAGTATAGATCGTCAATTACAGTACTTTGCCGACAAAGCGTTGCGCGATGCCATTGACAAGCACGATGCTGAAAGCGGATCAGTGGTGGTAATGGACACCCGTACCGGCGAAGTTCTGGGGATGGTTAATTATCCCAGTTATAACCCCAACAATGTCGATGACAGAACCGGTGGCAGGCAGCGCAATCGGGGTGTGACGGATGTGTTTGAACCGGGTTCAACCATGAAGCCTTTCACTATTGCTGCCGCGCTGGAGTCTGGTGATTTCAAGCCTGAAGATCTTGTCTATACATCGCCTGGCTACTATCAGATTGGCAAGTACAAGATCAACGATCTGAACGATTATGGCTGGCTGGATTTGAATGGCATCGTGACTAAATCCAGTAACGTGGGTATTAGCAAAGTGGCTAATCAATTAGTGCCTGAACAGATGTGGTCAATCTTTGATGATTTCGGCTTTGGTAATCCAACGGGTAGTGAATTTCCCGGCGAAGTCGCAGGCTACTTTAACCATCCAACCTTGTGGCACCGATCCGAACAGGCCAGTGTCTCGTTCGGCTACGGTGTCTCTGTTACCGCATTGCAGCTTACGCGTGCTTACGCAGCACTAGCCAATGATGGTGTGATGCCAGTGGTATCGTTCATCAAGAACGAAAAACCGGTAAATGGGCACCGAGTCATTGATGTATCCATAGCGCGAGACATACGCAGCATGCTGGAGTCAGTGATAGTCAAAGGTTCTGGTAAACGTGCCAAAGTGCCGGGTTACACTGTTGCGGGCAAGACCGGTACAGCCCATCGTTCTCAATCTGGTGGTTATGCCGAAGATCGCTATGCCTCTTTATTTGCAGGCTTTGCACCGGCTAGTGACCCTCGATTGGCCATTGTTGTCGTTGTGCATGATCCCAAGGCGGGTGAGCATTTTGGTGCCGCTGTTGCAGCGCCGGTTTTTGCAGAAGTGATGTCGCATGCGCTTCGACTAATGGGTGTCGAGCCGGATGATATCGATCAGGAACGTGCTGAGGGGCCTGTATCTACGCCTGTATCTACGCCTGTATCTACGCCTGTATCTACGCCTGTATCTACGCCTGGGTTTTTTAACGGAGAGCGCTCTTGAGCGGGGGTGTGTATAACTGGCGATTAGATGCTCTGCTGAGTCCCTGGGCAGATGATGGTGTGCCTGCACTAGCGGTGTCAGGTGTCAATCTTGATAGCCGACTCGTGGTTGTCGGTGATGTTTATCTTGCGGTAGCTGGCGCAACAACACACGGTATGCATTACGCTGTGAAAGCCGTCGATGCTGGCGCTGTGGTGGTACTGACATCCAGCGATTCCTATCTTGAATTCAGTGCGATAGTCGATGAACTCACAGCTCGAAATATACTTGTTGTTGCGATATCAGAGCTGGACATTCACTGCGGTGAGATTGCATCGCGTTTCTATGGCGAGCCTGATAAGTCATTGAAGATGCTGGCAGTCACGGGTACAGATGGAAAAACGTCAGTGTGTCGCTTCATAGCACAAGCATTAGCTGCAAATTCACATCTGTGCGGGTATATCGGAACCTTGGGTTGGGGTATAGGCGATATGCTTGAAAATACTGAGCTGACAACTCCGGATAGCGTTACGCTGCGTCGTATACTGGCCACGATGCGCGATCAAGGCGCACAGTTTGTAGCGTTGGAAGCCTCTTCCCACGGCATAGCAGAAGGCCGACTGGATGGGCTGGCTCTGGATGTTGCGGTGTTGACGAACCTGGGTCGTGATCATCTGGACTACCACGTCACTGTAGAGGCTTATAAAGCTGCAAAAGAGCGCTTGTTTCACTGGAATACATTGCAGTCGGTGGTAATAAACACTGATGATTCAATGGGTCAGGAGCTGATAGCCAAGCTGACCAGGGTTTCGTGTTTTTCATACTCTGCCAGTGGTGCTGATCGTTGTGCTGGTAAATGCTTTGATAGCGATACCTATAGCTTCTCTGACTGCCACCACATTCTTGCCAGAAATATCACCGCAAATGATGCAGGTCTCAATTTTGATCTGGTTGATGCGACAGGCACATATCCTGTGTGCACAGAGCTTTTGGGACAATTTAACGTGGATAATCTGCTAGCCACGTATGCATGTTTGCGTGCTTGCGGTGTGGCCGCCAATGATGCCATTCATGCCGTAGAAGGCGTCAAGCCTGTTGCGGGTCGCATGGAAAGATTAGGTGGCGGCGATAAACCCACCATTGTCATCGATTACAGTCACACACCCAACGCATTGCAGCTTGCTATTGACAGTGTGAGAGTGCATTGCGCAAGGCAGCTATGGGTTGTCTTCGGTTGTGGCGGTGATCGTGACCCAGGTAAGCGTGCTCCGATGGCGGAGGCGGCACAGACAGCCGATCATGTCGTGCTTACTGATGATAATCCTCGAACTGAAAATTCTCTCGATATTATTAATGACGTGTTGAAGGGCTTTGAAGATTCCCGGAACATCACAGTAATAGCTGATCGCGCAGACGCTATCCGTCATGCACTGATATCTGCACAAGTGGGAGATCTGGTGTTGATCGCAGGCAAAGGTCATGAGGATTATCAGATCGTTGGAACCTCACGGTATCACTTCAGTGATCGTGAGCAGGTAAATAGCTTGCTGGAGCTTGCATCGTGAGCTTTCGATTAAATCTCAACGATTGCAAGGCAGCGCTGGGCGCAAAGCTTGTTGGTGACAGTGTCACGGTAACGGGTGTCAGTATCGACTCGCGAACCGTAAGGCCGGGTGAGCTCTATATCGCCATTGTTGGAGAGCGTTTTGATGGGCATGAATTTATAGAAGCGGCGCAAGCGGCAGGTGCAGCTGCCGTCATGGTGCATGAAGAAATTAACTGCAAGCTTCCACAGTTGCGAGTTGCCAATACTCTGAATGCTTTGGGTCAGTTGGGGAAGTTGTGGGCTGCCAGATTCGCTATCCCTACTATCGCTATCACTGGAAGCAATGGCAAGACCACAGTCAAGGAAATTGTGTCCAGCATCTTGCGGCAGCAGGGGCCGGTACTTGCCACCAGGGGAAATTTGAACAATGAGTTGGGTGTGCCGCTGACTTTATTAAACATGCGTAAAGAGCACGATTACGCGGTGGTCGAGATGGGGGCGAATCATGCAGGTGAAATAGCCCGGCTGGTTGCACTGGTAGAGCCCGATGTTTGTGTGGTGACTAACATCGGATGCGCGCATCTGGAGGGTTTTGGTAGCGTACAGGGTATTGCCGATGCAAAATCGGAAATCTACGCAGGCCTTAAATCGGATGGTTACGGCGTGATTAATCTGGACGATGTGTTTACAGAGCGCATGCAAGCCGCCTGTGCACATTGTCAAACGCGCACCTTTGGATATGACCAAGATGCTGATGTCTGTGGTGTGCCCTCTCAGGAACTTGTTATTAAAAGTATGGGCAGAACAATATCGCCGCGTTTTCGATTAGCCGGTAAGCACAACGCCATGAATGCTATGGCAGCTGTCGCCGCTGTCCAATGCCTGGATGTGCGGCATGAGTCGCTGGTCAAAGGACTGGAGGGCGTCCTTCCTGTACCTGGAAGACTGGAAAAAAAATTCGGAACGCTCGGTGCTACGGTTATTGACGATAGCTATAACGCAAATCCTGACTCGGTTCGTTCTGCCATAAAGGTGCTCGCAGCTTATAGTGGAAAACGGTATCTGGTGTTAGGAGACATGGGTGAGCTGGGAGCGGATGAGCTAACTCTGCATGGCTCGATTGGTCAATTTGCCAGTGAGCAGGGTATCGATGGATTGTGGGTTACCGGAAAGCTGTCTGCGCAAACACAAAAAGCTTTTGCCGATGCTACTCCAACTACCATGGCTGCTAAAAGCGCGCACTTTGAAAGCAAGGAGTTGCTGATCGAGAATTTGCTTACATACCTTGACGATGATGTCACGGTGTTGGTAAAGGGGTCTCGCAGCGCACAGATGGAGAATGTGGTAAACGCTTTGCTGGCATCCGGTACGCAGGGTCTAGCGAAAGAACCGACGGGCGCAACATCGTGATGCTACTTATCAGCGATTGGCTGGCGGGAGTCGATCCGGGCTTTTATGTCGTTCGCTACATTACCGTGCGTGCGATTTTCGCTGCGTTAACCTCGTTAGTCATTTGTCTGCTCGTCGGACCCATGTTAATCAAGTGGCTCAAGGCTGCAAGGATTGGGCAGAGCGTACGCTCCGATGGTCCACAGTCGCATCTTGTCAAGCAAGGTACGCCGACTATGGGTGGGGCGATGATCATCATCGCGGTCGCTTTGAGCACGCTGCTGTGGTCAGATCTTGGAGTACGCCAGGTCTGGATCGTGTTATTTGTCACTATTGGATTTGGTGCTATTGGATGGGTAGATGATTATCGAAAAGTGGTGTTATCCAACTCGGTAGGACTGAGCGCCAGAGAGAAACTGTTCTGGCAGGCAGCGGTTGCACTGCTCGCTGTTGTGGTGCTTTATCTGGGCGCCAGGCAGCCTGAAGAGCTTGAGCTCATAGTGCCGTTTTTCAAAGAGACGGCGATCTATCTGGGTTGGTTGTTCATCCCGTTCTCCTTTCTGGTTATTGTTGGTAGCAGCAATGCGGTCAACCTGACTGATGGTCTTGACGGCTTGGCTATTTTGCCATCGGTTATGGTGGCAGCAGGTCTGGGACTTATTGCTTATCTGGCCGGGCATGCCATATTTGCTGGCTACCTGGGCATCCCTAACATCAAGGGCTCTGGTGAACTCACGATTTTCTGTAGCGCGCTCGTTGGGGCAGGGCTAGGATTTTTATGGTTCAACACGTATCCGGCACAGGTGTTCATGGGAGACGTTGGCGCGCTCAGCATAGGCGCAGGGCTTGGTGTGGTAGCCATCATGGTGCGACAAGAGTTAGTGCTTTTCATCATGGGTGGGATTTTCGTACTTGAAGCGGTCTCAGTTATTTTACAGGTGGGATCATTCAAGCTTACCGGTAAGCGAATTTTTCGCATGGCGCCAATACATCATCATTTTGAGCTGAAGGGCTGGCCCGAGCCGCGCATTATCGTTCGCTTCTGGATCATTACCGTCATTCTTGTGCTGGTGGGTTTATCCACCCTGAAAATACGCTAATGAATACTGGGGAACTCAAGCAAAAAAGCGTACTTGTCGCAGGTCTTGGTGTCACGGGCCTTTCGGTTGTGCGATATCTCCTTGCACAGGGTGTGATTTTCGAAATTGCTGATGAGAGCTCGGATGAAAGCGTTATTGCCGGGATAGCCAGTGATCTGAAGATGTATGACCAATTCTCAGCTGAGCTGTTTTGTCGTTTTGACGTTATTGTTCTTAGTCCGGGTATTCCGAGGGCTCATCCCGCAATTGCTGGAGCTTTAAGGGCCGGTGTTGACGTAATAGGTGACATTGAACTATTTGCTGATGCCGTAAAAGTGCCTGTTATTGCGGTAACAGGATCCAACGGCAAAAGTACAGTGGTTGCCTGGTTAGCCAGTGCTTTGAATGCCTGTGGTGTCAGGGCTGCTGCTTGTGGAAATAACGGTGACCCTGCGCTGGATAGTTTGCAAGGCGATGCCGATGTGCTGGTGCTTGAGCTTTCCAGTTACCAGCTGGAATCAACTTCCTCGTTGCGGCCCTTGTCAGCGGTGGTTCTTAATGTCAGCGATGATCATCGCGACAGATATGATGATATAGAGCATTACGCTTCCGTAAAGCGTAGTGTCTACAACCATGCGCAACATTGTGTTGCTAATCAGGATGATGAGCGCACATGGCCGTCGCAAGGCACGTGTTCCGATTGCCGTCTCTTTACCCTTCAGTGCGCAAGTGATGACAGATGCCAGTGGCAACGCTCAATTTTACAAGAAGTCACGTTGTCGTTGCCTGGTGAACACAACGCGGCAAACGCTTTGGCGGTAATTGCGTTGGCAGCGCCATTGTTCAAACCATTCTCTATTACTCAAGATGATCTACTGACAGCACTCGAGCAATTTCGCGGGCTGGCGCACCGCAGTGAGTTTGTGGGTGAAAGAGATGGGGTTCGTTGGTACAACGATTCCAAAGGTACCAATGTTGATGCTTGTCAGAAAGCGGTCATGGCAATGCCGGGTCCTGTCATTCTGATTGCAGGAGGTATCGGAAAAGGTGCTGATTTTTCAGTGCTAGCCAGTACCGTTCGACAATATGTGAAATTACTCGTGCTTATCGGGCAAGATCGACATCTTATTGCCGAACAACTGCGTGATTTCACCGAAATTGAAATGACAGCCTCATTGGTACAAGCCGTCAGCCTTGCCCACTCGCGCTCCAAGGCTGGAGATGCTGTGCTGCTGTCACCTGCCTGCTCAAGCTTCGATATGTTTAAAAACTTTGAAGATAGAGGTGAGCAGTTCTCGGTTGCTGTGCGCAAGGTGCTGGCAGCATGAGTAGCGTAATTTCACGAGTTGCATCAGGGCGAGTATCTACTGTCACACCGACCATGGGCGTACGGTTCTCAGATCATGCTCTACTCATTAGTGTTATAGCGCTAGGGCTCTTCGGAGCAGTCATGATTGCATCAGCGTCCACAGCAGTGGCGCAAAGTACCTATCAGACCCCCTTCTATTTTGTTACTCGTCAGCTGGTATTTCTGGCAATCGGATGCTGTATTGGTGCAGTGCTCTTTCGCGTACCACTATCAGTCTGGGAAAAGTATGGCCCTCACATGATTGTAGTCTCGCTGGTCTTTCTTGCGCTGGTGCTGGTGCCGTTCATTGGTAAAGAGGTTAACGGTAGTCGTCGCTGGATAGATCTTGGATTCTTTACGATACAAATCTCCGAAACCGTCAAACTATTCATCATTGTTTATCTGGCTGGCTATCTGGTGCGTCGTGGTCACCTGGTGCAAACCACTTTTGGCGGTTTCGCGCGACCACTGCTTTTAATATCTCTGGCCTGCGGCTTGTTATTACTCGAGCCAGATTTTGGGGCAGCAGTAGTCATCGCATCAACCGCTGCCCTCATGTTGTTTGTTGCAGGTGTCAGGTTTAGTCAGTTTTTTTCTCTCATCGCTGTTCTGGGTGCGTTGGGCACTATTCTTGTCATGCTCTCGCCCTATCGGCTACGTCGCTTTGTCAGCTTTATGGATCCGTTTAAAGATGCGTTCGATTCCGGCTATCAGCTAAGCAATTCTCTTATCGCTATTGGTAGCGGTGGCATAACTGGTGTCGGATTTGGAAACAGTATCCAGAAAATGAAATTTCTGCCTGAGGCTCATACAGATTTTCTATTCGCTGTGCTGTGTGAAGAACTGGGACTGATTGGCGCGGTAGTTACCATATCGCTGTACGTTTTTATTGTCTGGCGTTGTTTCTGTCTGTCTCGCAAGGCGGAAGAGCAAGGTAATCGGTTTGCAGGTTTCATCGCCTTGGGTGTTGGTATCTGGATCGGCCTACAGTCGTTCATTAATATGGGTGTCTGTCTGGGTGTGCTGCCTACCAAGGGAATTACGTTGCCGCTGATGAGCTATGGCGGAAGTAGCGCCATCGTCTTTGCTATCGCGTTCAGTCTGTTGTTACGGGTTGAGTGGGAACTTGGCCAGAATGAGCGTATTGCCTTGCGCGCAGGTGATTCTCTGACAGAGGAGGCTTACCCGTGAACCACTTAGCGAGTCGGGCTGTAGTAATCGCTGCGGGCGGGACTGGTGGGCATGTGGTGCCAGCGCTGGCTGTGGCAGCTGTTCTACAATCACAAAATATTCCGGTTGTCTGGCTTGGCACAAAGAGCGGCCTTGAAGCGAGCATGGTGCCTGCGCATGGTATAGAAATACGTTGGATTGATATTGCAGGACTACGTGGCAAAACGGTGCTGGAAACATTAGCTGTGCCGTTTAAATTTGTGCGTGCTCTGGTGCAGGGCTTGCGCCAGCTGCATACTTTAAAGCCAAGGGCGGTTCTTGGAATGGGTGGGTTTGTATCTGGGCCTGTCGGTCTTGCTGCATTGATATTGCGTAAGCCTTTGGTCCTGCATGAACAGAATGCCGTGGCCGGTATGACCAACCGCTGGCTTAGCAGCGTTGCTACACGTGTTTTTAGTGCATGGCCTGATGTTTTCGATGCATCTCGCCACGCCATCGTTGTCGGCAACCCCGTACGCGCGGATATGGAAGCACTAGCAAGCCAGCCACATGCAATCAATACCGATCCTGATCAACCGCTTAGAGTATTGGTGGTCGGTGGTAGCCGTGGTGCAGCAGCGCTGAACAAGCTGGTACCAGAAGCTATTAAACTAATGCAGCGATCGGTTGCTGTGCACCATCAAACAGGCAGTGCCGATGCTGCCGCTGTCAATGTCAGTTACAGCCATGCGCCACAGGCGCAAGTGCAAGTCAGTGATTTTATAAGTGACATGACGGCGGCCTATCAGAATGCTGATATTGTCATCTGCCGAAGTGGCGCGATGACGGTCACGGAATTGAGTGCACTTGGCTTGCCCAGTATTCTGGTTCCGTTTCCCTATGCTGTTGATGATCATCAGACTCAGAATGCGCGCCAATTGTCAGATGCTGGTGCTGCATTGGTAATACAGCAAAGCGCGTTAAACGCTGAATTTTTAGCGAAGACACTAACCTCCCTATCCGAGGATCGTCAAAAGCTGGAACTTATGAGCACGGCCGCTCGTCATTGTTTTGTTCCAGAGGCTGCAGCGACTGTGGCTCACTCACTGCTTGAGGTATCACGTTGATGGTTGTGGATATCTCACCTGTTGTGAAGAGCCAGATGCGACGTGTTCGATCCATGCATTTCATTGGTGTGGGCGGCGTTGGCATGGGTGGTATTGCCGAGGTCATGCATCACCTGGGCTTTCGTGTGAGCGGATCGGACCTGGGAAGCAATGCACTGACACAACGATTGCAAGGGCTTGGTATCACTATCCGGCAAGGGCATCTGGCGCAACATGTTGATGATGCCGATGTGGTAGTTATTTCCACGGCTGTACCGGAAGATAATGTGGAGCTTCAGCATGCACGGGAGCTAAGGATTCCCATTGTAAGACGTGCGGAAATGCTGGCTGAATTGATGCGTTTTCAGCAAGGTATTGCGGTTGCAGGAACACATGGTAAAACCACGACCACAAGCCTTGTGGCCAGTCTTCTGACAGAAGGTGGTCTGGATCCCACTTATGTCATTGGTGGTCGATTAAACAGTTCCTCAACTAATGCCTATTTGGGACAATCAGAATGGCTGGTTGCAGAAGCCGATGAAAGTGATGCATCGTTTCTTTATCTGCAGCCGGTTATTTCGATTGTTACTAATATCGATGCCGATCATTTGTCAACTTACGATGGTGATTTTGAAAAGCTGAAACAGACCTTTGTCGATTTTCTGATGCACTTGCCCTTCTATGGTCTGGCTATTGTTTGTATTGATGACGAACATATTCGCGACGTCTTACCACGTGTTGGACGTCCGGTTCGTACCTACGGTTTTAATGAATCGGCTGATGTACAGGCTATGAATATCCGACAGGACGGATTGCGTATGCATTTTGATGTACGCATAGACGATGGAGGCGATGTCAGTAGTGAGATTCGTGATGTCACACTCAACATGCCGGGGCATCACAACGTACTCAACGCGCTAGCCGCCATAACGGTGGCTCTTGAGCTTGGTGTGAACGTCAAGTCATGCAAACGCGCGCTACTACGCTTTGCCGGTATTGGCAGGCGCGCGCAATCGCTTGGCCAATTGATTTTTGACAAAGGCACTGCGGAGTTGATTGACGATTATGGTCATCATCCCACCGAAGTAACTGCCACTTTAAAAGCTGTCAAAGGCGGATGGCCTGATAAACGTCTCGTGGTAATTTTTCAGCCGCATCGTTACACCCGTACACGTGATTTATTTGAAGACTTTGCTGAAGCCTTGTCGCTTACTGATGTATTGCTACTGACCGATGTGTACGCAGCAGGTGAGGAACACATAACCGGCGCAGATGGTCGGGCGCTGGCCAGGGCTATTCGTACGCGTGGAGCAGTAGATCCTGTATTTGTAGAGAATATTGGCGACGTGCCGCAAGCGCTTGAGCGCATTTTGGAAAATGAAGACATTGTGCTGACGCTTGGTGCGGGCAGCGTGGGTGGTCTGGCCATGAGTTTGCCGGAGTACTTCAATGCATGATCTGACTATCAACGGCATAGAGTTGCAGTCGCACCACTTCGGCAAGGTTGCTGTTGTCATGGGCGGGTGGTCTGCCGAGCGTGATGTCTCTCTTATGAGTGGACAGCAAGTATTCGATTCCTTAAGTGAGGCAGGGGTAGATGCGCACCCTGTTGATGCAGGTCGGGATATAGCCAGTGTTTTACATAATGGCGGTTTTGATCGTGCCTTCCTGATTCTGCATGGACGTGGTGGTGAGGATGGTCTGGTTCAGGCGGCACTGGAGCTTGCGGGTATTCCCTATACAGGAACGGGTGTTCTGGGTTCTGCGTTATGTATGGACAAGTGGCGTGCCAAAGCGTTGGTGTCTCTACAAGGTGTGGCAACACCACAGGCTCGGAAAGTGAGCACGCTGGATGAGGCAATCGTTGCAGTCGAGGCGCTAGGTTTGCCGGTTGTAATAAAGCCCACAAATGAAGGATCCAGTATTGGCGTCAGTATCATCACTTCGATGGATACTTTCGCTGCCGGATTTGCTGAAGCTAATCGGTATGGCCTGGTGCTAATTGAGCAGTTTATGAGCGGTGTCGAAATCGCTGCCGCAGTAGTGGGCGACAAGGCATTACCGTTAGTGACGATGAAAGCTGCTAGCGGCTTTTACGATTACGATGCTAAATACATGGCTGACGATACAGATTATGTCTGTCCTGCAAAGCTATCTGAAAAAGTTACTGCAAAAATACAGTCAATGGCACTAAGCGTATTCGAGACCCTCGATTGCAGGTCCTGGGCACGAGTGGATTTTATGCTGGATGCAAACGGTGATCCGCAGTTCATCGAGTGCAATACCGCTCCGGGCATGACCAGCCATAGTCTGGTGCCCATGGCAGCGTTCGAATGCGGCTGGAGTTTTGAGGTTTTGTGTTTGAGAATTCTTGCAGAAACTCTCGACCCTGAAGGTTACGTGCAATGAACGCCGTCAATTCGTCAATGATCGGTGGTCGACAAGTCTTGCCTATGGCAACGCTTGGACTTGCACCAACCACGCGATGGCTGGCTGCGTTTTCTGGGCTGGTTCTTTTGATGGGACTGCCGTTTGTTGGCTCGTACTTTGCACAGGATGCGGAGCGATTTCCAGTAACGCATGTGGATGTTTTAGGCACGATGGATTACGCAGACCGCGATGCACTAATGTCGGATATTAATCTTCATACAGCGCAAGGTTTTTATGGGCTGGATATCGACACGCTTCGTCAAAGCCTTGAGTCCAAAGAGTGGATTGCTCATGCGCGCATCAGTCGTGTTTGGCCCTCCCGTATTACGATTGAAGTTGAAGAACATGAGCCTGCCGCGCGTTGGAACGATGATCATTTGATCAGCAAGAAGCTGGTGTTGTTCAAACCGCATCAGCTAGACAGGCAGAGTGCAGCCTTTGGCAAATGGAGTGAGGTATTTCGTCCATTACCACAGGTGCTTGGAGCACACGGGCGGCATGTGGCGCTACTGGATGCTTATCGAGCTTACGAGCAGCAGCTTTTGCGTTTTAACTTGTCGCTTGAGTTGCTTGACGAAGATGATCGACTATCGCAGACCCTGACTCTGTCCAATGGTGTGATTGTGAGGCTGGGCCTGGAAGAGAGGGAGCTGCGCATGGATCGCTTTCTGGATATCTATGAGCGGCTAGTGGAAAAAACCGACAGCGGCCCCTTGAGTTTCGATATGCGCTACAGCAACGGATTTGCTCTCGGTGTGACTAACCTTGATGAGAATACGCAATGACAACAGGCAAGCAAATGGTGGTTGGCCTAGATATCGGCACATCGAAAATCGTCGCGCTGGTTGCAGAGATTGACGATGATGGCAATGTTGAGCTCATCGGCATGGGTACGCATCCATCGCAGGGATTGAAAAAAGGGGTTGTGGTTAACATTGACAGTACCGTGCATGCGATAGGTAAAGCAGTGGAAGAGGCTGAGCAGATGGCCGATGTGCAGATACGCTCTGTGTTTGCTGGCATTGCAGGCTCGCACATAAAAAGTCTGAATTCGCATGGCATTGTCGCCATAAAGAATACGGAAGTAGAGCAGGACGATGTGGACCGTGTTGTGGATGCAGCCAAGGCCGTCGCCATCCCTGCAGATCAACGAATTATTCATGTGCTGCCGCAGGAATTCATTATTGACAATCAGGATGGTATTCATCAGCCGGTTGGAATGTCAGGTGTTCGTCTTGAAGCCAAAGTTCATCTGGTATCCGGATCGATCAGCGCATCTCAAAATATTGCCAAATGTATTCAGCGCTGCAATCTGGAAGTTGAAGACATTATTCTGGAGCAGCTGGCGTCAAGTCATTCCGTACTTACCGAAGATGAAAAAGAGCTAGGGGTGTTGCTTGTCGATATGGGTGGTGGCACCACTGATATTGCAATTTTTAATGAAGGTGCCATTCGTCATACGGCGGTGATTCCTATTGCCGGTGATCAGGTAACCAATGATATTGCCGTAGCGTTCAGAACGCCGACGCAATTTGCAGAAGAAATCAAGGTCAAGTACGCCTGTGCGCTGCGCCAGTTGGCAAGCCCCGACGACATGATCGAAGTGCCAGGCGTGGGTGACAGAAATGCTCGTCGCCTGGCAAGACAAACTCTCGCGGAAGTTGTAGAACCGCGGTACGAGGAGCTGCTGGGACTGGTTCAGGGTGAGCTTAGACGCAGTGGTTTTGAAGACGCCTGTGCGGCCGGAGTTGTATTAACTGGAGGTACGTCCAAAATGGAAGGTGTTGTAGAGCTGGCCGAAGAGATATTTCATATGCCAGTCAGGTTAGGAGTTCCGCAGCATGTTAATGGTTTGTCCGAGGTTGCTCGCAATCCGATTCATGCGACAGGTGTCGGGTTGCTTCTCTATGGGCAGCAACGTCGCCAGAATCCCAGTCACGAATCTGTAGACACAAGCTCGGAAAAAGGCTTGTTGAAACGGATGGCAGAGTGGTTTCAGAGAAATTTTTAAGTCGTTATAAATTCAAGTGGTAACAAATAGGTCGTTTTAAATGTAAGTCCAAAACGCGGCAACGACTCGCAAGAGGTCGGTTCGCAAGAGAACGTAACACTCAATTTTATATAATCAGGAGAACTTCACAATGTTTGAACTTGTTGACTCAATAAACGATTCGCCCGTCATTAAGCTTATTGGTGTCGGTGGTGGCGGTAGTAATGCCGTGCAGCACATGGTGGCATCCGGGATCGAAGGTGTAGATTTCATTTGTGCCAATACCGATGCGCAAGCATTGAAGAGCATGAATGCCCAGACAGTCCTGCACATCGGGCAGAGCATAACCAAAGGCCTGGGTGCCGGGGCAAATCCTGAGATTGGTCGTCAGGCTGCGATGGAAGATCGTGACCGGATTCAGGATCTGATTGAAGGTACTGACATGCTGTTTATAACAGCAGGCATGGGTGGTGGCACAGGTACTGGTGCTATCCCTGTTGTTGCACAGATAGCTCGGGAGATGGGCGTTCTGACAGTAGCAGTTGTCACCAAGCCCTTCCCGTTCGAGGGAAGCAAGCGCATGCGCATGGCCGAAGCGGGTATCGAAGAGTTGCGTGGACAGGTCGATTCCTTAATCACTATTCCTAATGAGAAGCTTCTGTCAGTGCTTGGCAAGAACATCAGTCTACTAGATGCATTCCGGGCGGCAAATGATGTTTTACGAGGTGCAGTTCAGGGAATTGCAGAGCTGATTACCAATCCCGGCCTGATCAATGTTGACTTTGCCGATGTACGAACTGTGATGAGTGAGATGGGTCTGGCGATGATGGGCTCAGGCATTGGTCGTGGTGATGAGCGTGCAACAGAAGCTGCCGAAATGGCTATTTCCAGCCCATTGCTGGAAGACATCGACTTGGCGGGCGCCAGAGGCATTCTGGTTAACATCACAGCCGGGCTTGATATGGCCATCGGTGAGTTCGAAGAGGTAGGTAACGTGGTTCGTTCTTTTGCTGCTGATGATGCAACAGTGGTTGTCGGTACGGCGATTGACGAGGCGCTTGAAGGTGAGCTGCGCGTCACCGTGGTGGCAACGGGCCTTGGGCAGCAGCAGCAAGCTCAGCAACTGCGTTCTGTGCAGCGCTCGGTCGTCAATGGTGCGCCAACTTACCCAACAGCTGGAGGCAACAATGGTAATGGCGGTCAGAATCAAGGTCGGCAGGTGCGAGCTAACACGCCGTCTCCTTACGACAATTACGAGAAGCCCACAGTTGTACGCAAGACGGCACATGGTGCATCACAGGGAACAGGTCATGCGAATGCAGGTCATGATGTCGAATACCTTGATATTCCAGCATTTCTACGCCGTCAGGCAGACTAAAACCGGTTTGAGACTATTTAAGTAAGTTCCAGCGTGAATCCATGAAATGCAGTAAAATCGCGCGATGAAGGCCAGATCCCGAAAGGTGTCTGGCCGGAATTTAATGTTGCCTGTCTGACAGACGCTATCTTGCTGTCTGTCAGCTCAGGGGTACACATGGGCCACCCGGACGTTATGTCGTGATTTTACCGCGACTGGCTAGATAAACGACTGGAAGCTGTATTTCCTGCCAAAGCTGCTATATATAAAAGTGGACATTGACATGGGTACGGCGGGAAATTACTGTGATTCGACAACGAACCTTAAAAAATTCGATACGTGCAACTGGCATAGGACTGCATACGGGCAAAAAGGTATTCCTGACGCTCGCTCCTGCGCCCGTGGACGCTGGTATCGTATTCCGTCGAACCGACATCACCCCGGCCGCTGTTATCCCTTGTAGTGCCTTGAATGTACGCAATACACAGCTTGCAACACGACTGTACAATGAGGGCGATGTCAACGTCTCTACCATCGAGCATCTGATGGCGGCTTTTGCTGGCCTGGGTATCGACAACTGTGTGGTAGATGTCAGCGCCGACGAGATACCCATCATGGATGGAAGTGCGGCGCCTTTTGTCTATCTTATTCAAACCGCACAAATTCAGGAGCAGGCGGCTGCCAAACAATTTATTCGCATTAAGAAGCCTGTAGAAGTCCGTATAGACGACAAATGGGCCCGATTCGAGCCCTTTAACGGTTTTAAAGTCGATTTCACTATCGATTTCAAGCATCCGGTGTTTCAGAAAGAGTCACAGCGGCTTTGTGTCGATTTCGCCTCTGCCTCATTCGTAAAAGACATAAGTCGAGCCCGCACCTTTGGTTTTATGCGTGATATAGAAGAACTGCACAAGAGGGATCTGGCATTGGGTGGCAGTGTCGAGAACGCTATTGTCATTGATGACCACCGTGTCCTGAATTCAGAAGGCCTGCGCTACAAGAACGAGTTCGTTCGCCACAAGATCCTCGATGGTATCGGTGATATATACCTGATGGGACACAGTTTGATAGGAGCGTTCAGCGGATACAAATCAGGTCATGAGCTGAATAACCTGCTGGTTCGGGAAATGTTAAGCCAGGCGCACAGTTATGAGAAAGTGGTGTTCGATGGAGCTAATGCAGGCACGTCGCCTGTATCCTATGATCAACCACCGGCCCGGCCTGTCGAGGCTATAGCGTAGAAAAAAGCTGGCCATTCAACCGCAGAACCACGCAGCAGCGTGAGATGTGTGGATGTTCAGAAATGTGATTTTATATTGTTTACAGCTCTTGCATCCAGTATTCAGCTGTTATCTTCGCGCAGAGTTCTGGCCAATTTCAACAGCTCCTGTCTGAGCCTGTCATCCTCCACCGTCTCATCAGTTACCGCCATTGCTGCCGCCTCCATTGCGGCAGCTGCGCTGGGTGTTCTTTCAGCCAGTCTCACGGTTTTGCGCACTACTGGCGTAGTTTCGGGAGACACATGATAGCTGATAGTATGCGAATCAATATTGTTACTACGCAGTGCGTCAATGATTTGTCTTTCGATAAAGCGGATTCGTGAGATCCACGCTGCGCTATCGACGGTCAAGCGCATTCTTCCACCTTCAACACGGCAAAATTCGATATGTGCCATGGTTTTGGCTGGCACAATCCGTGAAATCACCTGTTTGATTTGACGATCGTCGGCTATGGCCGCTCTGGTTGTCTTTGCCACCAGGGTGTCAAACGATTTCATGACAGGCTCATCGCTCATCTCTATTCCGACAGTGCCTTCCAACGCCATTTTGCGCTTGCCGGAGTATTTGCGTTTGCAATTAGCCAGAATAGCGGTTTGGCGAATGCGCATTCTGGAGCTTGTAAAGACTACCATGCTGCCGATATGCCTTTCGATACTCAGTGCAGTCTTCGGTTATTTGCTGTGTCAATCAGAGTTCTTATCTGCTGCGCAACATCCGCCGCGCCTGGGTGCCGCCATGGGTGCCGCCATGGCTACAGCGCAGCAAGAGGGAAGCCCTTACGAAGGCAATCATTACGCGCAACGATGGGGTGAACTGCAGGCGGAAGTATTGAGGCTGCGGCTGCTATTGGGCAAAATCGCCGATGCCGCTGATTTGCGGGAGGCGGAATTTGCGTTGGGCCTGGAACTGCTTGACGAGAGATACCTTAATTCCATTACGGTGTTGGAGGATCGCGATCGAGCTGAAACGCTGCGTTTCCAGCTTGCAAAAAGCGCGGTGGACCATATGACTACACAAGCTGATCTGATGCTCGAAATTTCACAGCGAAGGCAGCTGGAGCGACGTTTTTCCCTGTCCGGGTCGCCGGTCGCCAAAGCGAAGATCACATCGCGTTATGGCTATCGAATAGATCCTCGTAACGGAAAGAAGCGCCGTCATCAAGGGGTTGATTTTGGTGGTGATAGCGGTAGCAAAGTCCTGGCACTCGCCGATGGCGTAGTGACTTTTTCCGGGAAAAACGGAGATTATGGAAACCTGATCGAGCTTGAGCACACAGGGGGTTACCGAACACGATATGCCCATAACAACAAAAATCTTGTTGATGTGGGCTTCAAGGTATCCAAAGGACAGGTTATCGCCAGGATGGGGTCAACGGGCAAGTCGACCGGGACGCACGTTCATGTGGAGGTGCGATCCGGAAAGCGCGCGGTGGATCCCATGCAATTTATCAGTGCAGGATCGTAGCCTCTGATCCTTGCAAGGCGCGCACTGGTGTATTCAGTGACATAATATACGCCTCTATATAGAGGCACCGTCGCAACAGCAGCAACATTCTGCAACAAGGTTGGAATTCATGTTAGGTAATCTGGTCAAGAAGTTCATCGGCAGCAGTAACGATCGCACGGTTAAACGCATGTCCAGAGAAGTGGATGCGATCAATGCTTTCGAGCCTGCGCTCCAGACCCTGTCCGATGAAGCGTTAACTGCCAAGACGGCAGAGTTCAAGGACAGATTGGCGTCCGGAGCAACGCTTGCAGATCTGCTGCCTGAAGCCTTTGCGGTCGCTCGAGAAGCCGGCAAACGGTCGCTGGGTATGCGTCACTTCGATGTCCAGATGATCGGCAGCATGGTGCTGAACAACAACAAGATCGCCGAGATGCGAACCGGGGAAGGTAAAACGCTGGTGGCCACCGCAGCTGTCTATCTCAATGCATTGGCAGGCAAAGGCGTGCATGTCATTACGGTCAATGACTATCTGGCCCAGCGAGATTCCGAGTGGATGGCCAAGCTGTATAACTTTCTGGGTATGAGCGTTGGCGTGATCGTAGGCGGTCTTGGCAGTGATGAGCGACGTGCAGCATATGGCTGCGACATCACCTATGGCACCAACAACGAGTTTGGCTTCGACTATCTGCGTGACAATATGGCGCATTCTCCTGATCAGCGTGTACAGCGGGGTCTTAACTACGCGATCATCGATGAGGTCGATTCCATTCTGATTGATGAGGCGCGCACACCGCTTATCATTTCCGGCCCTGCAGACGGTGATAGTGAGCTCTACGGCAAACTCAATGCGGTGGTCCCTGAGCTTGCCCGTCAGGCTGATGAGGACGGTGAGGGCGACTACTCTGTTGATGAAAAAGCCAAGCAAGTACATCTGACGGAAGATGGCATGGAGAATGTCGAGGACATACTCATCGCACACGACATTCTGGCCGAAGGCAGTAGTCTCTACGATTCAGCCAATATTGCGGTACTCCATCATCTGAACGCTGCACTTCGGGCGCATGCTCTCTATCAGAAGGATATCGATTACATTATCAGCAATGATCAGATTGTTATCGTTGATGAATTTACCGGCCGTACCATGCCCGGGCGTCGTTGGTCTGAGGGCTTGCATCAAGCCATAGAGGCGAAAGAGGGCGCTACCGTTCAGCGTGAGAACCAGACACTGGCGTCGATTACTTTTCAGAACTATTTTCGGCTCTATAGCAAACTGGCAGGTATGACCGGTACGGCTGATACTGAAGCTTTCGAGTTTCAGTCTATCTACGGACTGGAGGTAGTCGTTATTCCTACCAACAGACCCATGAGCCGTGATGACAAGGCCGATCTTGTTTTCCTGACGCAGCGAGAGAAGTACGATGCCATCATCGAAGACATTCAGGATTGTTCTGAGCGAAAACAGCCTGTACTGGTGGGCACTACCTCGATAGAGACCTCGGAGTATCTGGCAGGATTGCTCAAGCAGAAAGGCATCAAGCATGAAGTGCTCAACGCCAAGCAACATGAGCGTGAAGCCAACATCATAGAAAATGCGGGTCGTCCGGGGGCCGTCACCATCGCCACTAACATGGCGGGTCGTGGTACCGACATTGTTCTAGGCGGGAGTCTTGACGCAGAGATGGCTGTATTGCTTACCGCTTCAGGCGGAGCCGAAGAGGCCAATATGTCAGAGCTCAAATCAAACTGGCAAGTACGGCATGACGAAGTACTCAAGGCTGGAGGTCTGCACATCATCGGCACAGAGCGCCATGAGTCAAGGCGTATTGACAATCAGTTACGTGGACGATCTGGTCGTCAGGGTGATCCGGGTTCCACACGTTTTTACCTCTCGCTCGAAGATAGTCTCATGCGAATTTTTGCCAGCGAACGCGTTAGCGGTCTGATGCAGAAACTGGGTATGGAAGAGGGTGAAGCTATTGAGCATCCATGGGTGACCAAGGCGATTGAAAATGCCCAGCGTAAGGTGGAAGGCCACAACTTCGATATGCGCAAGAACTTGCTTGAATATGATGATGTGGCAAACGACCAGCGCAAGGTAGTCTACGAGCAGCGCAATATGCTTATGGAGACAGACGATATGCGCGAGCTGGTGGACGAGTTGCGTGAAGAGATCGTGCCTGACGTGGTCGCTCAATTTATTCCACCGGGCTCTCTTGAAGAGGCCTGGGATGTAGAGGGTCTGCAAGCTGAGTTGTTGAGCATGTCGAATCAGGAGATCAACGTAAAGTCATGGCTGGAAGCCGACCCTAATCTTCCTGAAGAAGACATACAGACACGCGTGCTTGATGAGCTTAAGCAGGCTTATGATGAAAAAGAGGCCACGGCAGGCGCTGAAGGTCTGCGAAATTTTGAACGCTATGTTTCCTTGCAAGCACTGGATGATAGCTGGAAGGAGCACCTGGCTGGCATGGACTACCTACGGCAAAGTGTTGGATTACGTGGCTATGCGCAAAAAAATCCCAAGCAGGAATACAAAAAAGAGGCGTTTCAACTGTTTACCACCATGCTGGGTGAGTACAAGACCCAAGTAGTTAGCGTGCTGAGTAAAGTGCAGGTTCGCAATGCTGAACAGGTGGAAGAGGCCAAGGCGCAGGCCGAAGCACAGGCGCAAAAGCGGCCGCAGGTGAGCTACGAGCACAAGGCCGTAGCCAGTGCACTGGCAGTTGAGCCAGCCTCTGAAGGTGATGCTGCCATTGCAGCCGCTGAGGCTGCACGTGATGCTGCCATTAGGCAAAGTGCTGCAGCTGCCCCCACTCAACCGATACGGCGTGATATGCCGAAGGTGGGTCGTAATGAGCCGTGTCCCTGTGGATCGGGTAAAAAGTACAAGGCTTGCCATGGAAAGCTTGGTTAAGTGCCTGTTAATCTGAACCTGCCACAGGCGACGCCTGTCGCTGGCATAGAATTCGTGACGCTGGCGGCGGGTATTAAAAAAAACGGTACGCCGGATATGGTTGTTGCACGCATTACTGAAGGTGCAAGTTGCGCCGCTGTATTTACCCGGAATGCTTTTTGTGCAGCGCCTGTAACGGTGTGTAAAGACCAGTTACTTGAAAGTGATGGCCAGATTAGAGCGTTGTTGATCAACTCAGGCAACGCCAACGCTGGCACGGGTGAACCTGGAATTGTCATGGCGCGCGCTCATTGTGTTGCAGCAGCAACGGTGCTTCGCATACCACCTGCCTCTGTCTTGCCTTTCTCTACAGGTGTTATCGGCCAGCTATTACCTGATAGCGTCATGCTTGACGGTATCGCAAAAGCCGGTGAGCTACTCGCCTTTGAGAGAACATCTGATCTTGCGGCATGGCAGTCAGCAGCCCGCGGCATCATGACCACCGACACTGTACCGAAGCTGACTTCGCAGAGTGTTCAGGTCTCTGGACAGCGTATAACCATTAGTGGCATGGCCAAAGGCTCGGGCATGATTCAGCCAGATATGGCTACAATGCTTAGTTATGTGTTTACTGACGCGGCAATTGATCAGGAGCACCTGGATGCGGCTTTACGAGAGGCGGTAGAGGTGTCCTTTAATGCAATTACAGTAGACAGCGACACCTCCACCAACGATGCCTGTGTGTTGATCGCTACGGGAGGCTCGGAGGCGGTGCGTTCAACGCTTGGTCCTGATGATGCGGATTGGCCTGTTTTCATGCAGGGATTGCTAAAAGTATTTACCGATTTGGCTCAAGCCATTGTCCGTGATGCGGAAGGGGCAAGCAAATTTATCTCGGTGAATGTAGCGGGTGGTGATAACGCTGCTGAGTGCAAGCAGGTAGCTTATGCCATTGCCAATTCACCCTTGGTCAAAACTGCGATGTTTGCCAGTGATGCCAACGTGGGGCGTTTGCTCATGGCTATTGGCAAGGCGGGTGTCGATAATCTGGATGCATCGAAAGTTACGGTCAGTCTTGGAGATGTGCTGGCCTTCGAGCTTGGAGGCGTTGCTGCAGGATATACAGAGGAGCGTGGTGCCGCTATCATGGCTCGTGAAGAGATAGATGTAATTGTGGGTCTTGGGCGTGGTGATGCAAGTGCTACTGTTTATACCAGCGATCTATCGCATGAGTATGTCAGCATCAATGCGGATTATCGCTCTTAGATGTCTGCCTGATAGTTACGTTGCGAGTCATGAAGCGAGTCGACGTGGTTGCGGGAATTATCTTAGATGCCGAGCGCAAGCGCGTGCTGTTAGCGTTGAGAAAGCCTGAGCAACATCAGGGTAACCTTTGGGAGTTTCCGGGCGGTAAAATCGAAAGTGATGAAACTCAGGCTGATGCCTTGAGGCGTGAGCTACACGAAGAGATCGATCTGGTGGTTGAGCGTAGCTTGCATCGACGAACCCTTGAACATCAATACACAGACAAGCATGTCAGGCTGCATTTTTGGGATGTTACAGCGTTTGCCGGAACACCGCGTGGGTGTGAGGGGCAGCGGTTGGAGTGGGTCTTGCTGGATGACTTGGCGGGTTTGAGTTTTCCAGAGGCTAATCAGGAGATTGTTGATGAGCTGGTTGGTGGTGTGTTGGGATAGTGTTTGAGGAAGTCAGATTTTTGAGCCTTGGGCCGAATGGTTTGAATTTGCCAAGTGTTCTTTTGTGGAACTTAATGCTCGATAGAGTTCATGCCCAGATATAACTCGTGCAGTGTCTTGACCTGCGCCTGTGTATCTTCCTTGGTCAATGAGTTGTCGATAACATCATCGGCAACCGCCAGTCGCTCTTGACGGGTCGCCTGTGCATCCAGTATTGATTGCGCTTGCCAGGTAGAGCTTCCGTCACGCACGCTCAGTCTTTGTATTTGTAATGACTCCGGGACATCAACGACTACGATACGATCAAACCTGTCCTGCTGCGTGGTCTCGACAAGTAATGGCACTGCATACACCAGGTAGGGGTACGCAAGCTTTCTTGCTGATTCTATGCGCACGTCGGAGAGTTCGCGTATTAAAGGGTGTAGAGTGTTGTCCAGATATTCTCTTTCCTGCGGGCTGGCGAAAATAATATCGCGTAGCGCTTTGCGATTTAATGCGCCATCAGGAGTAAGAATGGACTCGCTGAAGTGGCTTACCAGGCGGCTCAGACCATCACTGCCGGGTGCCACCACCTCTCTGGCCAGATGGTCGGCATCAATGACTGGCGCACCATGCTCTTCAAAGCATTCCGATACAAATGTTTTGCCACTGGCAATGCCGCCAGTGAGACCAATCAATAACATGAGCTACCTGTTCCTGTTACCGGAAAGGCTCGGTTCTCTGGCCTGTGTCCGGGCGATCGTTTACATCAGAAAGTTATAGTACCAATTACTGAGCTTATCGCCCCACAACATGGTGATCCAGCCTGCGGCTGCCAGATAGGGTCCAAAGGGAATAGGGATATTTTTGTCGCGCCCTGTGACAGCGATAATCGCAAGGCCTACAATGGCGCCCACCAGCGACGATAGAAGGATAATGATAGGTAGATCCTGCCAGCCCAATAACGCGCCTAGTGCCGCCAGAAGCTTGAAATCGCCGTATCCCATACCCTCTTTGCCAGTAATGAGTTTAAAGAGCTGATAGATACTCCAAAGCGTCATGTAGCCAGCTGCAGCGCCAATAACAGCCGAGCGTAAATCTGCAAAGATGGGAATAAGAGCGGCTATTAGCCCTATCCACATCAGAGGTAGTGTCATCGAATCGGGTAGTAACTGGTGATCGAAGTCGATCATCGACATAGCCACCAAAAACCACGTAATGATTATGCCGAGTAATGCTGCCGGGGTAGGACCCAGATTCCAGGCCACCACCAGCGACAGTATCAAGGTGACAAATTCTACGATTGGATATCTTACTGAAATAGCCGTTGTACATCCAGCGCATTTACCCGCCAGGATCAAATAGCTAATTATCGGAATGTTTTGCCACGCCTTGATTTCGTTACCACATTGAGGGCAGCGCGAGCGAGGTACGGCAATATTGAATGGCTCTGGCGGTAGTTCACTCTGGAATTCCAGATTCAGAGGTATTTTCCTGTCAACCTGCTGATCAGTCAGGTATTCCTTGACACCATCACGCCAGCCACGCTCCATCATGATGGGTAATCTGTGAATGACAACATTCAGAAAGCTGCCCACCATCAGGCTGACAAACGCGACAACGCCGTAGAAGGCTACGGCATTGGTCTGGAAAAGTTCCACTATAGTCATTCGTAAAGTATGACTGTATTTCTAGAAAGCGTCGCCCATTTTGAAAATCGGAAGGTACATGCCGACCACAAGACCACCAATGACCACACCCAGAAACGCCATAATCATAGGCTCCATGAGGGAAGTCATGGCATCGACTGCGTTGTCTACTTCTTCTTCATAGTAGTCAGCTACTTTGGCCAACATCTCGTCTATTGAGCCTGATTCCTCGCCGATGGATACCATTTGCACGACCATGTTCGAGAACAGGCCAGAGCTTTCTATGGAAGTGGTAAGGCTTTGACCGCTCGCGGCTTCATCTTTCATTTTGTAAATAGCTTTTTCAAAGACTGAATTGCCGGCTACGCCAGCGACCGAATCCATGGCCTCTACCAGAGGAACACCCGCTTTGGACATGGTGGCAAGCGTTCTTGCGAAGCGCGCTGTGGCTGCTTTTACTATAATGTCGCCAAAGACAGGTGCTTTGAGGGCTACTCTATCAAGTAGCTCTGAAAAGGGTTTGGAGCGTTTTTTTGCTTGTATGAATACCCAGACGCCAATACCGATGCCAAAAAAGATGACGTACCACCAGGCTTGCATGAATTCCGATGCATTGACAATCATTTTAGTAAAGGCAGGCAAGTCACCACCCATGCCGACGAACAAGGATTCGAACTGGGGCACAACGAATACCAGCAAGATGGCAGTTACAATGAAAGCCACAATCAGCACGGCGACAGGGTAAAAAAGTGCCTTTTTGATTTTCTTTTTTAGAGATTCAGATTTTTCCTTGTAAGTAGCTATTTCGTTCAGAAGCGACTCAAGCGTGCCTGATTGTTCGCCAGCTTCAGTCAAGCTACAGAAAAGATCATCAAACTGATCTGGATATTTTCGTAAAGCGTTGGTTAGATTGCTGCCAGATTCAACCTCCGCCTTAATGCCATTGATCATGTCCCGCATGGCTTTGTTATCAACACCATTTGCAACGATTTCAAATGACTGAACCATCGGAACACCAGCGCCCATCATCGTGGTGAGCTGGCGAGCGAACAATGCAATATCACCTGGTAATATTTTGCCTTTTCCGCCAAACTCTCTGCGCTTTTTTCGTATCTTGGTCGGGACTATCCCTTGACGTCTGAGCTTGGCTTTTACAAGCTCGGAATTAGGTGCCGATAGAATCCCTTTCTGCTTGTTGCCATTGGCGTTTTTCCCCTCCCATTCGAAAATAACAGGAACTTTTACTGATGAACTGGCCATAGTCTAGTCCTTGGTTACACGGTTGGCTTCTTCAAGGCTCATGACGCCCACAGCAACCTTTTTTAAAGCGGATTCACGTAGATCTGGAATTTTTTCGGCTCTGGCCTGTGCCGCGATATCAATAGCATTGCCGCCTGCCATGATGATTTTCCCGATTTCTTCGCTGATTTTCATTACCTGGTAAATGCCGACTCGTCCCTTGTAACCGTTGTTACATTTATTACATCCGACGGGTTTGAAGATCGTCATAGTGTCAACTTGCTCTTGACTGAATCCTTCTTGCAGAAGCATGTCAGCGGGTAGATCATCATCTGGTGCCTTACAAGCTTCACACAGACGGCGAGCAAGTCTTTGTGCGATTATCAATGAAATCGCTGTTGCAATATTAAATGGTGGCACACCCATGTTGATCAGGCGTGACAACGTTTGAGGGGCATCATTCGTATGCAAGGTAGATAGCACCAAGTGTCCTGTCTGAGCGGCCTTTACAGCAATGCTTGCGGTTTCAAGATCGCGAATCTCACCTACCATAATTACATCCGGATCCTGGCGTAGAAATGATTTCAGGGCTTCGGCAAATGTTAAGCCAGCTTTTACATTGACATTTACCTGATTGATGCCTGCCAGATTTATTTCTGCTGGATCCTCTGCCGTTGATATGTTGGTTCCTGGCTCATTAAGTATGTTAAGACCTGTATACAGCGATACTGTTTTACCACTACCCGTCGGGCCTGTTACCAGGATCATTCCATACGGGTTAGCGAGTGCGTCCAGGTACAGCTTCTTCTGTTCGGGTTCATATCCGAGCGCATCAATTCCCAGTTGCGCGCTGCTTGGATCCAGAATACGAAGGACCGTCTTTTCGCCAAATAATGTGGGACATGTGTTGACACGAAAATCAATAGCTTTGTTCTTGCTTACCTTCAGCTTTATGCGACCATCCTGCGGCAGGCGACGCTCTGAAATATCCATTCGGGACATGACCTTGATGCGGGCTGTCAATCTGCCGGCAGTCGCTAGTGGAGGGTGAATTATCTCCTCCAGAATTCCGTCTACACGGAAGCGAATTCGGAACACTTTCTCGTAGGGCTCAATGTGGATATCTGAAGCGCCTTTTTTTATCGCGTCAAGAAGTACCTTATTGACGAATCTGATAACCGGTGTCTCATCAAGGCCTGATTCATCTTCCGCTGCTTCCGCCCCTTCAGGATTATCAAGCTCAAGATCGAAACTATCGTCGAGTCCGTCTGTGAGTACACTATTTCCTTCCTGAACCTTGGCCCTTAGCTCGGCAAGTTTTGATTCTTCAACTATCACGGCCTCGACGCTCAGTCCCGACGCGAATTTGTACTTGTCCAGCGGTTCGCTGTTTGTGGGGTCAGATATTGCTATAAAAAGTCGAGATCCTCGCTTGGCTATGGGCACAGCATTCTGCGTTGATAGTAGATCATCTTTCCAATACCCTGTCGGCATGTCCTCAGCCTGCAAGCTGTCCAGATCAAAAAGGGGTAGCCCGAAGTCTGCACTAAGATAGTGTGCAACGTCCTTTGAGTTTATTTGGTCGTGCTGCATGAGTGCCGTCAGGAACGGGAGCTTCTTCTTTGCTGCTGTTTCTGATGCCTGTGATGCGATCTCAGTTGGAACGAGACCCTGGCCAACCAACTGTCTGGCGATTCCATTCAAATTAGTGCTTTCTGTCATTATCAGATCTCGAATACTTTGGCTGGTCCTCGTCGGATTGAGGCCTCACGTTCTCCTAATCGGCTTCAGAGTTCTTTGCTTTAGTAAAATCTGTGTAATCGACTAACTGTTACCGGATGAGAACTGCGAATCAGGACCATTTATAGAGAAATCTTTAGATCAAACGGGAGTGGCCAATGTTTCATGTAAGCGCACCGCCACTGGTTCATCTGCATGAAATTTTTTGTGAAATTGAACAGCAGCATCTGCGATACGGCTAATGAACCCTGGATTGTTCAACGCCTTGTTGATAGCCAGATAAAGCTCTTTCGGATTTTCAGGATTTACTGTAATAAACGCAGTGTCATCAGCACATTGAGATAGCCGCTCCGATACAGGCGTCCGAGCAGTTAGAAGCGGTTTTCCGCAAGCCATATATAGATAATTCTTGATTGGCCAGACCCTTTGGCTTTTTCCGTTAAAGCCCAGTAGTCCAATACACAAATCAGTTTTATAGATATAATCCTTAATCCTGGATGCGTCTTGCCATTGGTCATCCCACTTGCAAGTGACGTTAGGTGCCCAGTTACTCTGATTGTCAAAAAGCTTCTTGAGTACAGGGGCGTCCTGACCATTACCCACAAATGTGAACTCTACTGGATGGGCTGTATCTAATTCACAAACCAGATTGCATAAAAGATCAATATTATGTAATGGCACTAGAGTACCGACATACAATATGCAAAATGGCGGTGCTTTTGCCTTATTGATATCTACACTTGCTCGGTCAGCAGATGTATTCGAACTCATGGGAAGAGACATATCTGCTATCTGATATTTTGTTGTACAGGCTGTTTCCTTGTGTGAGGTAAAAAGGGTGTTGTCGATAGACAGAGGAATATCAGTTAGCACCGATCTTTCAATCGAGAACAGTGACGCGTAGTAGTCAGCATTCTCAGGTGTGTCAGTAACCAATATTGATGCTGCGTTCAATGCACGTTTTTCAAAGTTTAATAGCAGATAAGCAACTATGCCACTCTTGTCGAAAAGCTGACGATCGATAATTATCGTGTCGTACAATGAGATAAAGAGATCAACTACTAATCTTGCTGATCTGTAGCGAGCTGGTAGCAAGCTTATCGTCCAGAGCAACAGAGTGGCAGGGTAAGGCAGATAGACTACATCGACATTACGTTGTCGAGCTATAAATACCACGATGGAAATGCTTTTTATTGCAGTATCGATAGCAAGCTTCGCTAGCCACAAGGTGTGATGCAACCTGGAACGATAGTTTATTCGTGTGTTGAGGTGTTTATGATACCGAGTTACATCATAAAGGCCAGATTGTTCTATTAACCGTATTCGATGCTTTACGTTAGGATAGGCTTCTGATTCCCGAAAAGTGCCGGCTATTAGCACCCTGAGTGGTTTCATTGTGACTCAAGACTTTCGGTGTGAATGAGATGAATCCTTGTAGTGCAGCATAGAGATTTGCTCGGAGACTACGCCGATGAGAAATGTGAATAGAGAGGACATATACAAAAGAAGTCCCATGTTGGTAAATCTGGAATTTGCAATGAATGTGTATAGGTAGTAACTTGTAGCGCAGATGAACAGTAATCCGGAGACCGGTAAAAACAGACGCATGGGAGAAAATAGTGCCCCTATTTTAAGAATGATTATCAGGAATCGTAAACCGTCTCGCGCTATCTTTATATGACTGACACCTTCGCGCTTATGAGCTTTTATCGGAACATATTTAACGAAATAACCAGATCGAAAAAACGCCATGGTGCTGGTGGTCGGATAGGAGAATTTATTGGGAAGCA
>Ga0209186_1000126_pt1 | contig 63803 bp, 54 predicted proteins | sample SidtaG_FD_187426 | JGI IMG/M metagenome (GOLD analysis project Ga0209186, IMG submission 187426) | Marine algal microbial communities from Sidmouth, United Kingdom - Sidmouth_Male2 metaG (SPAdes) (version 2) | ecosystem: Host-associated > Algae > Red algae > Unclassified | place: Sidmouth... | reverse complement strand
AGAAACTGAAGCCCCCGCCCCGCCAAAGCCTACTCGTGCCCAAAAATATCGACTTCAGAGCAACTTAGACAAACCAGCGACCTCAAATGCTTCAATGGGAGAAATTACGAGCAAAAGACCACGTCAGTTAGTCTTCTGAACGCACCCAATTCGGCCGCTCCAGAAAATCGGCTAACTTTGGGACAGGCTCTAGCTTAGCTTGGTGGACCCTTGGAGTGCTTCGGCTTGCCGCCGCTTTGGATGGCGTCGGAGCGGGAACTCGCAGATCAGCTGGGCCGACGTGCTCCCGGCCCTATGTAATCCGCTTTGACTCCAGTGGAGTAGCGCGGAGGTCTTCGCCTAGACCCAGCACGCAGGAGCGGGAAAGACGAAACTCACTGGCTCCTCGGCACAGCCAGCTTCGAGACGACGTAACCAGATGGCGAGACCGGGCCCGAGCTCGACTTCGGCGTCACTAGACTGAGCCATCAGGGTTGTGCCACGGCGCACGACTTGGATGCCGTTGCCGGGAAAAGCGCGTTGTAGGGCCAGACTGATGGCATTCGATCGGGTTTGGTCGAACATGCCGCTGTCGTAGCGATCTCGCATATCCTCGATATCGCGATTGGTGATCTGGCAAGTGAAGGGGGCTGCGGTGGCTAGATTGGATTGGAGAAGATTGAAGACCATGGGCAGTGGTAAATTGGTTAAGAGATGTGTAATATACTGCAACTTTAAATATTATCGAGAAATTTTGAGAATTTTTTGTAATTTCCTCCAAACTCGCAAATCGGGTGCGGGCAATCTACTGTTGGAGAATCCTCAATACCGCATCACCGAAGCAGGCGATGGCACGTTGAACGAGTATCTCTATGAGAATGGGCGACGATTCTACCTCTACGAATCGCACCGCCGCTAAAAAGACGAGCTCCCGTATATCTGCCGAACGGGTGGGATCGATCCGGCGATTGGCAAGCGGGTGACCGCCCGGGGATAGATCGCCATCGGTGGTCGAGCCGAGGGCTCCATCGCCATCGGACAAGTCGCGCTCGCACGGGGATTCGCAGTAGGTCAGGTAGCCGTAGCACCGATCGCCGTGGGACAGCTCTCACTGGCCGGAGCCGCAGTCGGATTCGTCTCAGCTGGACCTACAGGCATTGTCTGGATTGGGACTTTCATGGCCGGGCTAGTGCTCGGCGGATAGACGCTTCGATCAGAGCACGAACCGTGCGCTACTCCCTGTAGGGCTGGACTTGACCTCCAGCCGGGTAGGAATCCGCTCTTTCAGCTCCTGTACGTGCGAGATGACTCCGACAAGACGGCCGCCTTTTTGCAATTCGTGGAGGGTCTTGAAGGCTTCATCAAGGGCGTCGGAGCTGAGTGAACCGAAGCCTTCGTCGATGAACATGGTCTCCATTCGAACTCCGCCTGCGTAGGCTTCGGTGACGTCGGCGAGGCCAAGGGCGAGGGACAGGCTGGCGAGAAAGCTCTCTCCCCCCGACAAGGTCGCGACCGGGCGACGGACTCCGGTGTGATGGTCCATGACTTCGAGATCGAGGCCGCCGGCGACCTTGGCATCGCGCGCCCGGTAGAGCTGAAAGCGTCGCTGGCTCATGTTCTCGAGCCGCTTGGTGGCACAGACAAGGACATCGTCGAGGATGGCGGTGAGCACGAACTTGTGGAAGTTCAGTCGCCGGTCGTTGGTCCCGGTAGCCACTTCTGCGAGCCGGCCGGTGATGCCGAAGGCCATCTCTAATTTGGTGGAATCGTCGGCGATTTTTTGCAGCTGGGCGTCTTCCTTCTTCCGCGTTTCTAGGGTCGCGCCCATACGTCCGAGGGCGCCGATCTTCTGGTTCGCTAGCTCACGGGCTTCGGACGCGGCGAGTTGTAGGGCATCGTCGGATTCGTTCGCGGGGCGGGCGGTAGCAAGAGCGATCACTGCCTTCTCCTGCACGGCGAGTTCGGCGGCGATTGCGGTGGTCTGGATCTTTAACTCAGCCGAACGGGCGACGGCAGAGGCGACGGCTTCTTTGGCATCGGCGGCGGCCTTACGGGCTTCGGCCAAGGCGTGGTCGGCGACATCGATTTGGTTGCGGTTGACCTTGATCTGAGCTTCGAGATAACCGGGGGCGCGGAACTGTTCGTCGATCTCTTCGGAGAGTTGAGCGAGCCGACCATCGACCTTGGCTAAGGACTCGCGCGCGGCGGCGGCGTCGGTCTCGGCGGTCTGCTTGCCTTCGGTCAGTTTCGCCCGGAGTTGCTTGGCTTTTTCGACTGCGGCTTCGAGTTTGGTGACCTGAGTGGCGGCGGCATCGGCCTCCTTGGACTTGGCGAGGAGAGCAGGGATTTCGGTGGCAAGTCGGTCGATCTCCCCGTCCCCGATCTTTCCGAGTGACTCCTGCATCTCTTCGAGCTGGGCCTTGTATGCTCCTACTTCGGACTGCAGACGGCGGTGGCCATCGCGGGCGGACTCGAGAGCCTTCTGGGTAGCTGTGACCTGCACCTCAGCGGCTTCGATTTCGGACTCGGTTGGGATGGCGTGAGCGGCCTTGGTTGGACTCGGGTGGTCGGCGCTGCCGCAGACCGGACAAGGAGCACCGTCTTCGAGCTCGGTGGCGAGGCTCGCTGCCCGACCGTCGTGACGCTGCTGGAGCAGCTCTCTATGGGCCTTGGTGGCTAGCTCTGCGGACTTGGCGGCGTTCTTGCCATCCGCTAGAGACGCGGCGAGGGCGCCTTCGCGAAGTTGCTTGAGCTTGAGTGTCGTCGCCGTGTGGCGCTGGAACAGCTGGTGGCGCTCTTCTGACTGGCGGAGCAGGAACCTGCGGCCCTCGGCTTCGGCACCCAACGTGCGAACCTTCTCGAGATTTGAGGCAAACCGGGTCTCGTTCTTGCCAGCGTCGTCAAGTTGCTTCTCGTAGTCGGCCAAGCGGGAGGCTGCGTTTTGCCAGATTGTTTTTTGCTCGGCGGCGACTTGGAAGGCCTTCTCGTATTCGCTGATGCGGCTGCGCAACGATTCGAGTTTCAGCTTGTGGGTTCGGAGCTTTTCCCGCTCGGGTTCTTTGGCCTCTTCCAGCTTGAGCGAGGCAGCGGTGGACTTGCTCTGGGCGTCGGCGGTGGACTTGGCTTCGGTCGCCTTGGCGATGGACTGCTTGGTGCTCGTGAGCCGGGTCTTGAGGTCGGAAAATTTTCGGGCTTCTTCGAGATGCGCGACCAGCTTCTGATGATCGGCATTGGCCTTCTTGACGGTCTTCTTCAAGGCCTTCTGCTCGGTCTCGATGGTGGCGATCTGCTGCTGCAAAGCTTCGCGGGTTTCGGCTCCAGATTGCTCCAGCACGCTGGCCATCCGCTCGCGGAGGAGCTTTCTCTCTTCGACGATGTCGCGGGCGCGGTCCTTCAGGCGCTCCTGGATCAGGCGGTAGCGTTCGGTGTGGAACAGGCTCTCGAAGATCTTCTCGCGCTCGGTGCTACCGGCGAGTAGGAGCTGGCGAAATTTGCCCTGTGGAATCAAGATGACCTGCCGAAACTGATCGGCGTCGAGACCGAGGATGTTAGTGATTTTTTTTGTACAATCGTTGATCTTGGACGCGAGCAACTCGCCGGGCTTGCCGTCGGCATCCAAGCGAACAAGGTCGGCCTCGGGAGCGCGATCAACGGTGCCCTCGCCCCGCACCTTGGCCAGTTGCTGCTTCGGTCGGCGGGTGACCCGGTAGCAGGCATCGCCGTGGGAGAAGTCGAGAACCACTTGGGTCGGGTTCGATCCATCGGCGAAGTCGGAACGGAGTTGTGGTCCCTTGCGCTCGCTTCCGGAAGACTCGTGGTAAAGAGCAAAGCACAGGGCATCGAGCACCGTCGTCTTGCCCGCTCCGGTCGGACCGGAGATCAGGAAAAGCGAACGCGCATCGAGCTTGGTAAAATCGAGATCGACGAGGTCAGCAAACGGCCCGAAGGCTTGAATCTGGAGGCGGATCGGTCTCATCGGCTAGTCGACTTCCGCTAGGATTTCCTCAGCTACCTTGGTGAAGGCAGTGCGCTGGGACTTGAGGAGTTTCTCGCCGGTTACCTGCTGGAAGAACGAGGCGAATAGATCGGCGTCGTCTTGCTTCAAGTCCTCGCGGCTGAGCTCCGCCCCGTCGTCGCGGCGCTCGAGGTGCGGGCGTTCGATGGCGAGAATATTCGGGAAGATTTCCCGCAGTCGGCCCATGGGATCGAGCAAGGCGGTCTTGTCTAGCAAGGTGGCGACGATGTAGTCCTCGTCGGTTCCGGGGAGCGGTGGATTGTCGAGTAAGGTCTGAAGCTTCCCGGTAATCCGACGTAGGTCCCGGCGTGCACGCAGTGGGATCTGCTCGACCGAAATCTCGCCCTCTGGTCCCACATCGACAAGCGACACGGACTTGCTGTGCTCGACCTCTGAGAGTGAATACTTCATGATCGACCCGGAGTAGCAGATCGACGAACGCCCCATCGTTTGGGGAGCATGGAGGTGGCCCAAGGCGACGTAGTCGAAGCTATCGAAGACGCCAGACGGCACCGTGCCTGATCCACCGACCATGAGCGGGCGTTCCGAGTCAGACTCGCTTCCGCCCTCGACGAATGCGTGGGCGGCGAGCACTTTGCGCGCACCGGGAGTGTCGGCATCCCAGCGGGACTCCCACGCTTTCAGAGCTGCAGCGGTGGCGGCTTCGTGGGTCATGAAGGAGTCGTCGTCGAGCTCGATCCGTACGGCGGACGGATGCAGGTATGGCAGGAGGTAGAAATCGACCGGGCCATGGTCGTCTTCGATCCGGATCGGCTCTGCATCGGCGCGGTAGTGGCCAACAATGTGGAGCTGGTGTTGAGCGAAGATTCCGGCGCCGAATTCCAGCCGGTCGGGCGCATCGTGGTTGCCCGCGATGACGAGAACGGGAACGCCCAGAGCGACTAGGCGGCCCAGGGTATCCGACAGCAACCGCACCGCATCGGCCGGCGGCACCGACCGGTCGTAGAGGTCACCGGCGATGAGAATGACGTCCGGCTTCTGAGCTTCCGCGATGGCGCAGATTTGCTCCAAGACGTGGGCTTGATCCTCCAGAAGGGGGACCCCGTGGAGGATCTTTCCGAGGTGCCAGTCGGCGGTGTGGAGAATGCGCACCTAGGAGAAAACCCCAGATCGGTCCGGATGCACGAACAATTGCTGGGAAGCGGGGAATTCGCGGAGCAGCCGAGGCTCCGTCCGTCGCTACGCCCCCCTGTTTTCCAACACCACGAAGCCTCGCTGGTGCTCGACGGTGTAGAAAGAACTGCCCTTAAGCGGTGCTTTCGATGGCTCATACTAACATCTTCGACCGTTTGACAGCCTCAGTCTTCAGTCTCGAAGATCGCAGGCGGTTAACGGACGTGCCCATAATTAGATTTTGTTGCTAAGAAAGCCACGATTCCGGATATCTCCCGCCGTATGAAGTCTTCTTTGGTCCTCCTCTTTTGCATCGGTTCCGCAGTCTCCGCGCAGGCAGCGATTACGTTCACCAGCGAGTTTGCTCTCACCAGCAGTCCGTCGACAATCATCAACGGTCCGATTACACAGTTGTTTGGAACTCAAGGGACTTACAACATCTATGAGCCGGGGACGACCACCCGGATGATCGATATCCGCTTTGATTCCCGTGGCGGTGGAAATACCAGCATCTTGTGGAACGGGGGCAATGCTCTCACCTACTCAACGGCGTTCAACAACACGATGGGTTCCACCCTGACGCTGACCGGAAATAATCAGCTACTCTTTGCGCCGACGACCTCCGGCGGACTGAACGCTGGTGCCGTCTGGGGAAGGAACTACTACCTTGTCCAAGACGGAGACACGAACAGTTCTTCCAGCGGTAGCCCAGTCCTTCTCGGTTTCGACCTTATCGACAATGATGGCGATGGCAACTACAACAGCGGTGATGAGTTCGTCATTGTTGGTGCTGCGTATGACCCTACGTTTAACTCGGATCTCGCGGTCAACATGATCACCGCCGATGACGGTGTCATGGCCATTCGCGCTTTCCCTCCGGTTCCTGAGCCGTCGAGAGCAGTTCTTCTTTCGCTTGGCCTACTCGGGATCTTTGCAAGGCGGAGACGGAACTAAGGGGGACTGCGACAAACCCCTGAGGAGTTCGTACTGAAAGTTCGCGGCTTCGCCGATGGGCCTTTGAAGCTACTCCTAAGGAGTATGGCCGTTTTCCCGTTTGGCTTTATTTCATCTCAGTCTGCTTCAACAGGCGCTGAGGAGGTCGCGGAAACTCCAGCCTGCTGGCCGGGACGTCCAGCCCTACCTGGCGCGCTCGGGACTGGCTGGCGCACACCGACTACGCGCCGGACTGCTTGGTTCCCGGCTTGGTCAGCGGAACGGCTGCCAGTTCAGCGGGGACTTCGGTCTCGTCGTAGGTCGGGAAGACGATGTCCATGCTGGCGACTACGGGAAAGCCGTTCCAGGTGTCGGAGCCAGTGCGGTTGACGACGACGTAGACGCCGACGACTTCGGCGCCGCGGTCTTGCACGAAGTGAAGTAGTTCCCCCAAGGTGCCGCCAGTGGTGATGACGTCCTCGACAAGAAGCACGCGGTCACCGGGCTCGATCTCGAAGCCGCGCTTCAAGACCATTTCGTTGGCCGCATCGCGTTCGGAGAAAATGTGCCGGCAGCCCAGATGAAGGCCGACCTGCTGGCCGACGGGAACACCTCCAATGGCAGGGCTGAGGACGGCACTGATCTTGCCCAGTCCATCGAGCTTGTCCCCTACTCCGTCGATCAGGTCAGCGACAAGACGAGGGTGCTGGACGAGACGCCCCTTCATGACGTAGTGGCCGGAATGGCGACCGCTGGCGAGCTTGAAGTGTCCCTCAGCAAGGGCTCCGTGCTCGGCGAGAAAGGCGACGGTTTCGTCGAAAGTAGTTGGAAGCGACATGTGGGAAATTCGGCTGGATTTGGTGGGCTATGACTCGGCCGGGAGCACACTGGCGATCTGTTCGGCGAACTGCTCAGCCTTGTCCTGGAACGACCGGTGCGGCTCCTTGTAGAGAATGCCACGGGAGACATTGATCACCACCGGGGCCTTGCGATCCTGACCTGCGAGAGCAGCCAGGTCACCGCCTTGCGCACCGAGTCCGGGCATCAGCAGTGGCACATCCGGGATGCGGGAAAAGACTTCGGGATCTGCCTGAGTGAGGCCAAGCACGAGTCCGGCGTTCTCGGTAGACTCGGCCATCTGGCAGACGATCTCGAACACCGATCTGCCGTCCGCTGTCGATTGGAGCTGCAGGTCGGCGGCTCCGGGATTCGACGTGAGCCCGAGGAGGTAAACGCCCTTGCCTGGAGTCTCGAGAAATGGCTCGATGCTGTCGCGGCCCATATACGGGCTGAGGGTGACGGCGTCGGCACCGATGAAGTCGTAGGCCATCTTGGCATACTGCTTCTGGGTGGTTCCGATGTCGCCTCGCTTGCAGTCGAGAATGACCGGCACTTCGGCACTTCTGGACCAGGTAGCGACCTCAGCGAGCAGGTCGAATCCGGCACCTCCCATGGACTCGAAGTAGGCACTGTTCGGCTTGTAGCAAGCGGCGAACCGGTAGGTCTCTTCGACCACCTGTCGAAGGAACTGGCGTACTCCATCGACATCGCCATGAAGCTCTGGTCTTGGATCAAGCCCGACACACAGACGAGATCCTGTGAGTTCGATTCGGGCGGCGAGGCGTTCGGCGTAGGAGGAGGAGGAGTTCATCCGGTGTCGCCTAATGGAGAACGGGATGGCCACGTTGACAAGCCTGATGGCGCTTCCCCTAGCGAGAGTCACACTACACGAGGAACTCTTGCTTCATAACTCCCTTAAAATCAATAAAATTAGGCAAGTAGACGCTTGCACCGCGGAGGGCGCCTCACGTTTTGGGTGCTCAATCAGAATTTACTCAGCCAGCTCACTGCCTCCCTCGATATCAATCTTGCGCGCGCGAAATGCCTAACGTTACTCATCTGCGGCCTTCTGCGTCACCGGACGGTGAATCTCACAATCCTCGAGTGCAGGGTCCAGTGGTGGCTTTTCAGTTAAGTAATGTTAGGGAATATCTCAGTATTCTACGTGACAGACAAAATGCTCAACTTCAGAGGTGGCAGGACCTGCCAAAAAATCTCTTGAGAGATCCGACCCAAATGGCGGTTGTCCATCAAGGAGGAAGGAGGATAGGAGGAGTTGCAATAGTCACAATAATCAGAGTCGAAAAGGGACTGAATGGCTATGATAAATCGATTGCTATGCCATTTAAGTCAAGTATCTGATCAGTCATGAGATTATTATATATATCAATACTCACATTTGTGACATTTTGCCCAATTGTTTACTCCCAGATCGATGTCGTTGTTGTTTATCCGGAGGATGTAGGACATCCCGCCGATCCATTTTACTCACCGGAGCGGCGCGTCGTTATTGAACAGCTTGAGCGAGAATTAGAGAGCCTTCTGGCCTTAACTTCCTATCCGGAATTTACTACGACACAAGACGACGGATTTTCGGTCGTCATTCGTGATCCTACTACTCAGGGACTCTATCAGCGCAGTGCTTTTACCAATCCGGCGAATACTGTCACGATCCAGCTTGGATCGTATAATGATACATCGAACACTGGTGCCGCCAGCACTAATTTCTGCATCCCAATGTCAGGCTCAGCAGAAAAGATCGAAGAGTATTCTACAATGGGAACCGCACCGCCTCCGACAGCAGGGTTCGACACGTGGGAGGTGCCGGTACGACAGTCTTTATGCTCGATCAGCTTCAACTCCAACGTCGAGTATACCCATTTGTCAAAGATGGAGAGCACGCCGGCCGCTACTTTGGCTGGTGCGATCTTTCCGTTTGAGGACATCATGAGGCATGAAATGTTCCACGGAGTCTTCGGTTTGGCATCGCTTAGTCCGGCGTTCCAGTCGATGTTGATTAGCGTGCCGCAACTTGGAACTGTCTTCCAAGGGCCCCTGACATTGACCAATTTCCCTGAAGGAATTCCTTTGGATCCCGAAGGGGTGCACGTCGAGCAGGAGTGGATGTCGTGGTCCCCAGTAACTGGGGGCCCCCAACGCTCGATGATGGCTCCGTCAGCCGGAAGTCATGATGGACTGATCGGTCACGAATTTGAGCTAACCGCCGACTGTATCACTATGCTTGTCGATATGGGGTTTGATATCCCTCTTTGGCACTACCCGATCGATCCTGACGCACCCCAACAAGGAAATTCTGATCAGGGGGAAGAGGAGAACAATGACGAAGAAGGGGATTTCGAAATTCCAGACGAGCCCGAAAGTGGAGAATCAAATATCCCCGATAACAACAACACGTCCTCGAATAATCCCTCTAGCGGCGGGAATAATTACCCCATTGATAATAGCGACTTGGATCCACTCATTGATTCTCAACCAACTGGCTTGACCTATGGCACCAGCGGAGTCGGCCTCCCCAGTCCTGGCGGGTTTGGCATTTGGATCGACGTCGAACTATTTGATCCGGACGACCTCGACAACAATGGGATCCCCGACAAGTGGGAAGGCGCTAGCCAATTGACAGGAGAATAGGTTTCTGGGGAGCCTTCGGCGGGAACAGACCTATAGTTAGACTCCCAATCAGAGTGCCTTTTCATCTCGCGGCGGACCTCAATTTTGTAATAAAGTCCGACGGATTGATATTTGCACCCCTTTGCCTAGTAAGAACTTTTTGTCCGTCAATGAGCACGCAAGTTGGGTAGCTACTGACGCCGTGCTGTTGCACGATGTCGGCATCTCCAGGCCGGACACGCCCTTACGGGATATCGATAAGGCGGATGACTAAGTTCTGGTTGGCGTAGATCTGGAACTGAGCAGTGCGGAAGACCTTCTTGTCCATGGCTTGGCATGGAGGGCACCAGGACGTGCCACTGAAGGCGAACAGGGTCGCAAGGCCGAGCTTCTTGGCTTCGCGCTGAGCATTGAGCGTGTCGCGGTGCCAGGCTGCGTGCCTCTTGCTCAGGTTGGGGGTCTGGATTCGCGCAATTTCTGAGGTGTTGGAGTTCCGCAGTGCCGAGGCTTGTTCCCGGCTCTCGGGCGAGAGGCTGGTTAGAGCGATGACAATTCCTGTCCGTCGGAAGTTCGGCGGAAGGCAATCTGCTGTCCGCTCTTGCCGAGCAATTGTCCGGTAGCGGGCGGCTTTTAAGGTCGGTAACCGTAATCTCGGTCGGCTTTCCGTTACGTTTGGTCTCGGTCCCGCTTTCGGCAAAGTAGCCTAGGGACAGGCGGATGGTCGGCAGCGGCACTGACTCCCGCAGTAACGACCATCTCAGCCAAGTGGGAACGGGTCATCATTGCCTCAGGCGGTGCCGCTCCACGCAGGTTCGGACGGGTCGAAGTCAACGATAGCGAGGACTGATCCGGGGCGAATGCCACGAACTACCGGGGTAGTTCGACCCGCTCGATCCGCCCGTCGAGCTCGCGACCGAGGAACGGGGTGTTGTGACTCTTCGACTGGAGAGTCGCGACTTCGATGGGTGTCGTCGCCGAGGGATCAAAGACGAAGAAACTCGCCTGTTCGCCTTCGGCAATCGATACCTGCGGTAACCCCAGAACCCGACGAGGGGCATCGGAATACCGACTGATGAGGATCTCCCAACTCAGAATTCCCGGCTTGATCAAGTGATGGTGCAGAGCCAGAACCGCAGTCTCCAGACCGGTCATGCCGAATGGTGCCTCGCCGAAGGCCATGTTCTTCTCGAACTTCGTACGAGGTGAGTGGTCGCTGGCGATGCAGTCGATAGTGCCGTCGATCAGTCCTTGGACAAGTCGCTCACGGTCGTCTTCCGGACGAAGCGGAGGATTGACCTTCAGGTTCGTGTCGTAATCGACAAGGTCGTCTTGGCTGAAGATGAGATGGTGCGGAGAGACTTCGCAGGTCACCTGCACATCCTGCTCCTTGAAATAGCGCACGGCCTTCATCGCCTTCGCAGTGCTGAGTTGCTGGATGTGGATCGGACAGTTGGTGAACTGCGCTAGGCGCAGGTCGCGGTAGACGCAAATTTCCTCGCTGATCGCCGGGATTCCCGGAACACCTAACTGATACGACAGCGCCCCCTCGTGCACAGCTCCTGCGCCGCTCAGTTCCAGCGTCTCGCAATGCGATGCCAGCAAGACGCCCATGTCGCGCGCGTATTCCATCGCCCGGCGGAGCACCAGTGGATTGGAGACGGGCAAGTCGGCGTCGGTCAGCATCCGCACTCCCTTGGCCTTCATCCCGGCAATGCCCGAAAGCTCTTCCCCGCCCCGCCCCCGAGTGATCGCACCGGCGGTGTGGACTTCGATGCGTGCCTTCGCCGCGCTATCGAGAACGCTTTGCACCATGCCCGAGCTGTCGATGGCAGGCGATGCGTCCGGCATTAGCACAATGCCGGTGATTCCGCCAGCGATGGCGGCTTCAGAACAAGTGCCGATGTCTTCGCGGTCTTCACGGCCAGGCTCGCAGGCGTGGACGTGTAGATCGAACATGCCCGGAACCAGAAGCTTTGCAGAACAATCGACCACCTCGGCACCGTCGGGTGCGGACAAGGCCTCGCCTACTCCGAGGATCTCGCCTTCAGCCCCGACCAACACGTCGGCCCGTCGCGGAGCGGCATCAGAAGACGCCACCTCGCCACCTTGGTAGAGAGTCGCGGTCCCGTTCTGTTGGTCGGATTCCAAGTTAACTCTGTCCACGGTCAGATCCCTCCGGCTTGAGCCAATACAGTGCCGCCATGCGCACGGCGATGCCATTCTCGACCTGCTGGTTTACCAGGCAACGATCGTAATCCATGACGGAGTCGGTCAGTTCCACCCCGCGGTTCACCGGTCCGGGATGCATGACCCAAATCCCCTCGTCGCTGACGTGGCGCAGCCGCTCGTCGGTCAAACCGTAAACCTTGTGATACTCGCTCAGGCTGGGGAAGAACGCTCCCTGCTGACGCTCCAGTTGGACACGCAACAAATAGACGATGTCCGGCTGCCAAGCGAACGCCTCGGCCCAACTCCGAAAGGCGGTGATGCCCGTGTGCCTCTCCGGCGGCACCAGTGGACCAGGCCCGAGATACGCGACCTCGGCACCGAGTTTGCGCAGGATGGTCGAAGTCGATCGGGCTACTCGCGAGTGACGGATGTCCCCAGCGATGACGATCTTCTTCCCCTTCAGACTACCGAGTGTCTCACGCGCGGTGAACGCATCGAGCAAGGCCTGGGTCGGATGCGCATGGTATCCGTCGCCGGCGTTCAGCACCGAGGCATCAATATGACTGGCGATCAGATTGGGAACTCCGGCTTCCTTGTGCCGCACGATCAGGTAATCGACCTTCATCGCTGCCAAGGTATCGACTGTATCGAGAATCGACTCGCCCTTGACCACCGAGGACGATCCGACCTGAAAGTTGGTCACGTCAGCCGACAGCCGCTTGGCCGCGATTTCGAACGACGACGAGGTCCGCGTGCTTGGCTCGTAGAACAGAGTCAGGACAGACTTGCCGCGAAGCGTCGGCACCTTCTTCACCGAGCGGGTGAACAGATCCTTGAACGGCTTGGCCGTGTCTAAAAGAAAGTCGATCTCCTCCTCAGAGAGGCTGGCGATATCGAGAAGATCTTTGCGTGGCTGGATCAAGAGGCGCTAGCCAATTATGTAATCGTTTCGGCCGACCTTGCAAGTGGAGACCACCTACTCCTCACTACATCCGTGCGACCGTGTAGTGCGGATCGTCTTCGGCGACCTCGACTTCGACCAGACCGTCGGCAGCCGTGATCATCTTCTGGCACTCGACCGCAAGGTGACGAAGGCGCAGACGCTTGCCGCTCTTCTTGTAGCGCTCGGTCAGAGCATTGAGTGCCTCAAGACTGGAGTAGTCCGCCACCCGAGCCTCCTTGAAATCGATGATCACCTCATCCGGATCGTCCGCCGGGCTGAACTGCTCGGAGAATTCGCGCACGGACCCGAAGTAGAGGACTCCGTGCAGATGGTAGATCCTTGTCCCATCCTCTAGGTCTTGATGAGCCGTATGGACGTGATGCGCGCTCTTCCAGGCGAACACCAAGGCCGATAGGATCACTCCGATAAAGACAGCCAAGGCAAGGTTGTGCATGAAGACCGTTACCAGAGTCACCGCCAAAATCACCAAAATATCCGACATCGGCACCTTACCGAAGGTCTGAAAGGTCGCCCACTCGAACGTTCCGATGACCACCATGAACATGACGCCGACCAGCGCCGCCACCGGGATCTGGCCGATCACTGGTCCGCCGACCATGATAAAGAACATCAGTGCCAAGGCCGCGACTATACCGGAGATTCGCCCCTTACCGCCCGACTTAATGTTGATCAGGCTTTGTCCGATCATCGCACAACCACCCATGCCACCGAACAGCCCCGACAGCACGTTAGCTCCGCCTTGAGCAAGACACTCCTGGTTGCCGTAACCTCGGGTCTCAGTCAGGTCGTCGATCAGTTGCAGAGTCATCAGAGACTCGATCAGGCCGACCATGGCAGCGGTCAAGGCGACCCCGCCGATGAGTAGGATCGTGGCCTGGTCCCAGATGATATCTCCCGGCCATGCCAGCATCGGGAATGAGCCCTTCAGTTCACCACTCCCGGTGCCTTCACGAAGCACATCGGACACCGTTTTGGTGTCGACTATATTGAAGAAGCTCAGCAAGCCCACCGCAAGAATAGCCACCAGGATCGAAGGCACAGCGCGTGTCACCTTGGGAAAGAACTGAATAATCGCCATAGTCAGCGCCGCCAAGCCGCCCATCATAAGGAGCTGATCCTGCGGCAACCAACCTCCTTCGGGCCCCTTAAAGGAACCGAACTGCGCCATCAGGATAACAATGGCCAAACCATTGACGAATCCCATCATCACAGGATGCGGCACTAATCGAATAAATCGACCCAGCTTCGCGACCCCAACAATGAGCTGGATCACCCCCGCCACCATGATCGTAGCGAATAGATACTGCAGCCCGAGGTTGTCGATTCCACGCTCAAGACCCGCCTGATTACCAATGTCGACCACCTTGGCCACCACCACAGCGATGGCTCCGGTCGCACCAGAAATCATCCCCGGACGACCACCAAACGTTGCCGTAATAAACCCGAGGAATACCGCAGACCAGAGCCCGACAATCGGATCGACCTTGGCGATGAACGAGAAGGCAATCGCCTCCGGAACAAGCGCTAATGCAACGGTCAACCCAGAGAGGGTGTCGTTCTTCCAGTGGGGACGTTTCTTGGAGAGGAGATTGACGATCATGGCAAGTCAGCCCACTCACGGGGGGCCAAGCCTCCGTCACCTTTAAGACAACCCAGAAGAGACGGACGCGCCCGTAAGCCTGATCCGCAGTAGGAGCAATTCTTTTCTGCCAAAAGTCCGCCCAAGTCACTCCCCTACCCGACGAAACGGCACGCTCTCCACCACCCCCCGCAACAGGTCCCTAACCGGATACCCATCGGCGCGGTATTTGTCCAAGACCTGCCGGATGGCCGGTCGATCGGTCTTCTCCAATCCCCGACCCAAGGCATAAATGAACAGTTTGCTGACGAACGACCGTGCCAGTAACTCCTCGCTGTCCTCGCCCAACTTGCCGATCAACTCCAAGTGATTAGCAAACTCCCCCACCCCATCAATTGCCCCCGTCGAATCGATCGGAAACCCATCATCCTGATCCCGCCACTGCCCAGTCGCACCAAAGTGCTCCAGCGCGAATCCATACGCATCCATCGTCCGGTGGCAGGCCGCACAAGCCGGATCAGACCGATGCGCCTGCAACCGCTCACGCACCCCGCCGTGTACCCCCGCCGCACGATCCTCGTCAAACGCCGGCACGTCCTGCGGCGCTGGCGGCACCTCTAGCCCCAGTAGGTTCTCCAAGACGAACTTGCCACGCTTTACCGGTGAGGTCCGAGTCGGATTCGACGTCAACGTGAGAACCGATCCATGCCCCAATACCCCACGCCGAAAACTCCCCTCCAACGAAACCCTGCGGAACCCCCGCCCCTCCGGCAACTCGATCCCATAATGCCCGGCCAGCCGCTCGTTCAGAAACGTAAAGTCCGCGTCGAGCAGATTCCCGAGGGGCAGATTCCGGCGAATCATGTCTGCCAAGAACATCTCCGTCTCCCGCCGCATCGACAAGGCCAATTCCCTATCGAATCCCGGGTATCGCTCCGGATCCGGCGACGCCAAATCCAGATCTCGCAACCCCAGCCACTGGGCGACGAAGTTGCTCGATAACGCGTAACCCCGCCAGTCACTCAGCATCCGCTCCACCTGCCGATTCAGCCCCTGACCAAGCTCTCCAGCCTCAGCCAAGTCGAGAAGCCCAGTGTCCGGAGTCGAGGACCACAGCAGATACGAGAGCCTCGAAGCCAGCTCCAACTCCACTGCCCCCTCGGTCACACCATCAGCCGCACTCGACTCCAGCAGCCCAATTCCCCGAAACAGAAACCGCGGCGACACCAAAAACGCCTGAACCAGAACCCGAGCCGCCTCCCCCACCGAACCCCCAGCATCACGCTCGGCCCAGTAAAGATCGCGCAGTCTCGACTGCTCCGCCTCCGCCAGAGACCTGCGAAAACACACCCGCCCGAACTCACGGACAAACTTCCCAACCGCCGACCGCTCCGCCTTGACCGACTGCTCCCCCGAAAGATCGAACCACTGACGGGCAAACGCCGACGGCGCTCGGTGGACCACCGGCGAGACGATCTCCAAACCATAAAACCAAAGAGCCCGCTCCCCCTCCCCACCCTGCGGCGCCTCCGCATCATTCAGATACGCCAAGGCCACCGCCGTCGGACCAGCAGAGTCGATCACCACATCGAACTCCCGCGTCTCCCGCTTCGGTTGCAAGGACTCGACCTTCTGGGTCCCGAGAATCTCACCACCTACCGCCACCGATATCTCCGGTCGCACCTCATCGAACCTCTCCCCCGCCACCTCGAAGCGAAACTTGTACGCCCCCAGAACCCCCACAGCCACCTCCAGCCGCAGCTCCCCTGGATCCAACATCTGGTATCCCGGATGATGGTCGTAAACGGTTCCATGCATCCGCCGGAACTCCCTCGGAAGCACTCGCTCAATCGCCACCTCCCCCTTCGCCTCAGGAATCAGCTCCAACGAAATTTCCTCCGCCACCGACAAGTAGTGCTCCAGCAGAGCCGGCGAAATCGACAGAATATCCGCGATATTGTCGAACCCATAGCCGCTGTCGTCCGGCGGAAGCCGGTCAGAGGCAGCGAACTCCCGCCCGAACAGATCACGCACCGAGCACGCATACTCGAACCTCGTCAGCCTGCGGGCCAGAGCACGACCAGGCAAGGCCTGCGGATCTGACCAACCGAAAACCGCATCATCGATCCACCCCAATAGCTCCTTCCGCTCCACCGCCGACGGCTGCGGCTTCTTCTCCGGCGGCATCGTTCCCGCGTGAAGATGCGACTTCACCCCAGTCCAAAAATCCTCGTCGCTCAGATCCAGGTTCTCCCACTCCAAGTCCACCTCCCCCTTGCTCTCACCATCCCCGTGGCAGTCGAAACAATGGGCCTCCAGAACCGACGCCACCCCGTCCGGATACCCCGCCTCCACCGCACCCACCAGAAGAGTACAGATCAATACCAGAACCGGCGTGGCCGAAGGGAGTTTCACACGAGAACCTACGTCTTCAGTCGCCCACTAGCAACCTGCCCCACATGGATCCCCCTTCTTTCGACGCTGCTGCCCTGCGGGTTGACGGTTGACGCCGTCTTGCGCAGCGGTGGGCGGCGCTTTGTTTTCGCCACCGCTCTGCAACCGAGCAGACCTCGCGGCAGCCCTGTCCATTGCGCTTTTCAAATACTAAGCTCCGGCGAGCACTCCCTAGAGAAGGGCGAAGGTGTGTAGGTTGACTCGGGTTTGGGATTGGAAGTCGGTCATTAGCAGGACGATGTCGCCGGTGGTGGTGTGAACGCCGACTCCGTTCGGTGGAGCTTGCTGTTGCTGGCGGCGCGGAAGGCGTGGTGGGGCTGGCCGTTGCGCAGTAGGAGCGGGCTGGATTGTAGGGCGAGGCGGTCGCTGTGCGGGCGAGCTGTGGCGGTCGAGTGTTCGACAGAGGAGGTGACCCGGGCCTTGCCTTCGGTATTGATCGCGAAGACACCGTTCGGCTTGAGGAAGAAATTGCCGCGACCTAGCTGGAGATTTAGGGGCAAGAGTTGCTTGCCGTTCTGCACGTGGAGTCCGGAGGGAATGCCGCCGGGTTCGAAGATTCCGGCATTGACCAGAGCGACCACCTCCTTGCCTGTCGACGAACTCGGATGCAAGGATGCCCTGTTCCTCGACGGCGACCTAAGTGTTCTGTTCCTCGCCGAAGCCGACCCTGCCAATCGTGAAGGCGAAGGCTTCAGCGCGCTCAACCGCTACAAGGAAAAGTGCTTCCGCATCAAGCCAGTCATGCGCGAACTCCTCGCAGAAGGCAAACTCGAAGGCGCTCCCCGCGAGCTCATGAATCCCATGCCTGCCGAGTCCCTGTCCGACACCAACTCCGACCCACACGAGATCCAAAACCTCGCCACCTCCGAAGACCCCGAACACCAGGCAATCCTCCGCGAAATGCGCGCCGCCCTCCACACCTGGATGGCCGAAACCAACGACCGCGGAGCCTTCCCCGAACCAGAAGAAATCACCGCCCCGTTCACCAAGGAAATGCACGACTGGTTCGGCACCCCCGCCTGGGCCAAGTAGCCTAACTCTTCTTGCAGAGTCCCGCCGTCAAGGCTTGGAACGCAACGTAGGTATCGACGCCGCACACAGGGACCCGCGAGAAGAATCTCACCCAACAGCACCCACCATCAGAAAAAATCCTGTGCATCCTGTCCAAAAAACCAAAAAAGCAGATAGGATGAACATGATTTACAGGATATTCCGTAGTATCCAAGAAGTTCTCGGACTGAGTAGCTCCCCAGATTTGAGCACTAGCTTCCCAGGTTTGGCCTCTACCTCCCCAGATTTGGTGAGCTACAAGATAATTCCAAGTGATGAGCGACGAATTGAACAAGTCCCAAACTGCCGATGACTCCCCGAATCCGGGTGGCGAATTCCTCCTCCGCACCACCGAGGACGGGCAGTCCCGTGTCGAGTACCGCTTTGAAAACAAGACGATCTGGCTCACGCAGGCTTTGATCGGAGAGCTCTACGACCGTTCGAAAAAGACCATCAGCGAACGACTGCATAACCTTTTTGCAGAAGGCGAGTTGGAGGCTGATTCAGTTGTCCGGAATTCCCGGCCAACTGCCACTGACTGCCTAGCTTACAACCTCCCCGCAGCCGCCTAAGCTTATGGCCAACGAACTCATTTTCTACAAAACCCCGGACGGTGAACAACGGATCACGGTCGTCTATGAGGACGAGAATTTCTGGATGTCGCAACGGGCTCTGGCCGAGCTGTTTGCGGTGGGAGTGCCCGCGATCAACAAACACCTGAAGAACATCTTTGAGTCGCGAGAACTCAACGAAAAGGGAACTATTTCCAAAATGGAAACAGTTCAGCTGGAAGGCAGTCGTGAAGTGCGGCGCACGGTAGATTTCTACAACCTCGATGCCATCATCGCCACAGCTTGTAGCCAAATTGTGCAACAAGCTGTTGCACATTTGCCTGAGTCCGTTCTCGAGCCGATTCCCTCCAATGGGAGAAGAATAGACAAAAAGGAAAGCGCCCCCTGCCCTGTCGAGCGAAAGTCACAAGACCGCAGTCCCCCTGTCATTCCGAGCCGAGTCTCCAACGAGTTGGAGGCAGGGCGAGGAATCTCGTTCGGCAACCATCCTACTTGCCGACTCAAACCATAGCTCCCACCCAACTCAAATCGGCCAACGCTTAATTTCCAGCCTCGCCATCAACCCCCAAACGCGCCGCTACCCGCCCTTCTGCCCCTCATGGAAAAAAATCCTGTCCATCCTGTAAATCATGTCCATAAAAAAGCAGACAGGATGAACATGATTACAGGATATTCCAAGCCCGCGTCGGGTAAACTCCGCGTCCTTCGAACGGCACAGCCTTTGAAATCGTTGCCCGCCAGCAATCAGGCCCGATGGGGCAGCGGATTTCTGAAACAATTGAGTACGGATCTCATCGCCGAATACCCTGAGGCAAAAGGCTTCTCCTACAACAACCTAGCTTACATCAAGCGCTGGTATCTTTATTATAATCAACCGCTTGCAGATTCTGGCACAACTTGTGCCAATATTGAGCCAGCCGACCTTGATTCGTTCTCCGGATCAAAAGCGGCACAACTTCCCCAAACGCGCCGCTACCCGGCCTTCTGCCCCTCATGGAAAAAAATCCGGTCCATCCTGTAAATCATGTCCCGAAAAAAGCAGACAGGATGAACATGATTTACAGGATCTTCCAAGCTCTCGTCGGGTAAACTCCGCGTCCTTCGAACGGCACAGCCTAATGAAATCGTTGCGCGCCAGCAATCAGCCCGAGGCCAAAGGTTTCTCCACCAATAACCTCCAATACATTCGACGATGGGTCGCTTTCCACACCCTCCAGAATGTGGAACAAGCTGTCCCACATTTAGAACCGAATGATGGGACAAGCTGTTCCACATTGGTTCAAATCCCTCCTAACATGTCCAGATCCCCTGGGGACATCACCTCAAGTGCACCCCTATCAACGAAGCCCTCTACTACGTGGACCAAAAAGCGCCCTCTACCCTGTCGAGCGAAAGTCGTAAGATCGTATCCCCCTATCATTCCGAGCGAGTCTCCAACGAGTTGGAGGCAGGGCGAGGAATCTCGTTCGGCAGCGATCAACGCCAACGGGCGGCCGACGAGACTTCCAAATTCAAGTAACCTAGCCCCAAGTTACTAAAAAATGGAAAATCAGCGAACCTGACCCAGTTCCCCAGTTCCCCAGTTCCCCAGTTCCCCAGTTCCCCAGTTCCCCAGTTCCCCAGTTCCCCAGTTCCCCAGTTCCCCAGTTCCCCAGTTCCCAGTTCCCAGTTCCCAGTTCCCCCATTTCAATCTTCACCCTTCAATCTTCCTATTTTAAAAATTCCCTCCTTCCCCTTGTCCAGAATCCCGTCCACTATCCTACCATCTATCCCTGCCCTCTCCTGACCTTCCTCCCCTCCCCCATTCCTCGCCCTCAAAAAATCAATTTAGTTTGCTGATGGGACTCAGCACCCGCGCAGTCGATCCGAGGCCCACGAATCCCCCCAACGAAGTCTCACCCACCTACCTATGGCCAAGAAAAAGACCGCTACGAAGAAGGCGGCCAAGAAGCCGGAGAAATCCTTTGAGGAGTCGCTCTGGGACACCGCTACCAAGCTCCGCGGCAGCGTCGAGTCGTCGGAATACAAGCACGTCGTCCTGTCGCTGATCTTCCTCAAGTTCGTCTCCGACAAGTTCGAAGAACGCCGGGCCGACCTGATCGCTGAGGGCAAGGACGACTATATCGACATGGTCGAGTTCTACACCATGCAGAACGTCTTTTACCTGCCGGAGACGTCCCGCTGGTCGCACATCCAGCAACACGCCAAGCAAGGCGATATCGCGATCAAGATCGACTCCGCACTGAAGGAGGTGGAGAAGAGCAATGCCTCGCTGAAGGGCGCCCTGCCGGACAACTACTTCTCGCGCCTCGGCCTGGATGGCAGCAAGCTCTCCGCCCTCATCGATGCCATCGACAATATCGACACCGTCGGCGACAAGGAGGAAGACACCGTCGGCCGCGTTTATGAGTACTTCCTCGGCAAGTTCGCCGCGTCGGAAGGCAAGCTGGGGGGCGAGTTCTACACCCCGAAGTGCATCGTCAATCTGATTGCCGAAATGATCGAGCCCTACAAAGGCAAGATCTACGACCCCTGCTGCGGCTCGGGCGGCATGTTCGTGCAGTCGCTCAAATTCGTCGAAAGCCACCACGGCAATACCAAGGACATCTCCGTCTACGGCCAGGAATTCACCGCCACCACCTACAAGCTGGCCAAGATGAACCTCGCCGTGCGCGGGCTCTCCGCCAACCTCGGCGAAGTCCCCGCCGATACCTTCTTCAAGGACCAGCACCCCGACCTCAAGGCCGACTACATCATGGCCAATCCCCCCTTCAACCTGAAGGACTGGCGCGCTACCGATGAACTGAACACCGACTCCCGCTGGAACGGCTACGACACCCCGCCCACCGGCAATGCCAACTACGCCTGGATTCTGCACATGGTTTCCAAGCTCTCCGAGAACGGCGTCGCCGGCTTCGTCCTCGCCAACGGCTCCATGTCGACCAATACCAAGGGCGAAGGCGAGATCCGCCAAAAGCTCGTCGAGAACGACCTCGTCGACTGCATGATCGCCCTGCCCGGCCAACTCTTCTACACCACCCAAATCCCCGTCTGCCTCTGGTTCCTAACCAAAAACAAAAAGGCCGACAGCGATCGCGGCTACCGCAACCGCGAAGGCCAGACCCTGTTCATCGATGCCCGCAAGATCGGTTCCATGATCTCGCGCACACAAAAAGAGTTATCTGCGGAAGATATTGCGCAAATCGCAGAGACGTATCACGCGTGGCGGTCGGGCGCGTGCGCGAATGATGAATCATCAATGATGAATGATGAATCAAAAACTCAGCATTCAGAACCCAGCACTCACCATTCCACCTACGAAGACGTGCCAGGATTTTGTAAATCCAGCACAACTGAGGAGGTGGCAAAGCACGACTACGTGCTCACCCCAGGTCGCTATGTCGGCGCAGCGCCATTGGAAGACGACGGCATCCCTTTCGAGACGAAAATGACCGAGATGAGCCAGACGCTTTACGGGCAAATGGAGGAGTCGGCGAAGCTGGATGAGGTGATTCGGAAAAACTTGGAGGGCTTAGGTTATGGCAGATAAAAACAACGCCATCACCGCCCAAGGCACCACGGTTAAAATCAAAACCGTCGGTTCAGACGACTTCATCTGCCTCACCGACATCGCTAAATCCAAGAATTCCGAGCATCCCGACGACCTCATCCGCAACTGGTTACGTAATCGCAATACTCTAGAGCTTCTCGGGATCTGGGAGCGACTTCACAACCCCGCGTTTAATCCCGTCGAATTCGACGGGATTAAAAAACGGGCGGGTCTGAACAGCTTCACCCTCACTCCAAAACAGTGGATTGAGCAGGTTCAAGCCATTGGTATTCAGTCGAAAGCGGGGCGCTACGGCGGCACCTACGCCCACCAGGACATCGCCTTCGAATTCGCCTCTTGGGTCTCGGTAGAATTCAAGCTCTACCTGATCAAGGACTTCCAGCGGCTAAAAGAAGACGAGAACAACCGCCTCTCACTCTCATGGGATCTCAACCGCACCCTCTCAAAAATTAATTACCGCATCCACACGGATGCGATCAAAGCCAACCTAATCCCCGCCGAAGTCTCCAAAGAACAAGCTGCATTCACCTACGCCTCAGAAGCGGATCTGCTCAATGTCGCCCTCTTCGGTTGCACCGCCAAAGAATGGCGTGCCGCCAACCCCGACCTGAAAGGCAGCATCCGCGAGCAAGCCAGCATCGAGCAACTTCTCGTCCTCGCGAATATCGAGTCGATGAATGCCGAGTTCATCCACATGAAGCTCAGCGCATCCGAACGATTAATGAAGCTCAACAGCATCGCCATCCAGCAGATGAAATCGCTCACCACAAATGCCGAGCTCACCAAACAACTGCCCAACCATGGGACATCCAAATAGTATGAGCCATTCACCACTCATCATTCAAAATTCATCATTCGCCGCAGGCGTTGGCATCTCCTTCGAGACCAAGATGACCGAGATGAGCCAGACGCTCTACGCGCAAATGGAGGAAGGTCAGAAACTCGATAAAACCATCACCGAAAACCTCAAGTCCCTCGGTTATGGCAGAAAGTAGCGACCTCAGCTCAGCGGCCTACGCTCACTGGCTCAGCACCATCAAGCGCCGTGTTCAGCAAGTTCAGAGTCAGGCGGCGGTTTCCGTAAACCGGGAACTCCTCACCTTCTACTGGGAACTCGGCTGCGACATCATCGAGCAGCAGAAAAACGCGACTTGGGGTACTGGTTTCCTCAAGCAGCTCAGCGAGGATCTGAGTTCAGCCTTCCCCTCCCTGAAGGGCTTCTCCTATCGGAATATCCGAAGCATCAAGCAGTGGTGCCAGTTCTACCTAGATCATTCTGCCAATTTGGCGACAAGCTGTAGCCAGACCGATCCACCCGCCAATAAATCAACGCAACCCACTGGCGATGAAGAATCTACAAATTTGGCCACAGCTTGTGGCCAAATTGAGCAACTTGCGGTTGCCCAATTGCCTGAGGCCGTTCTCGAGTCGATCACCTCGATCCCCTGGGGGCACAATATCGCCATCATCTCCAAGTGCTCCTCCATCAAGAAAGCCCTCTACTACGTGGACCAAACCATCACCCACGGTTGGAGTCGCTCCGTCCTCGTTCACCAGATCGAAAGCGACCTCTTCGCCCGAGAAGGCACCGCCACCTCGAACTTCGCCAACACCCTGCCGCCAGCGCAGTCAGACCTAGCCCAGCAAACCCTCAAAGATCCCTACATCTTCGACTTCCTCACCCTGACCAAGGAGCACAACGAGCGAGACCTCGAGAACCAACTCACCGACCACATCTCCAAGTTCCTCATCGAACTCGGAGCAGGCTTCGCCTACCTCGGCCGCCAAGTTCCACTGCAAGTCAGCGATCGCGACTTCTTCCTCGACCTCCTCTTCTACCACACCCGACTGCACTGCTACGTCGTCATCGAACTCAAGACCGGAGACTTCGAACCCGAGTTCGCCGGCAAGCTCAATTTCTACCTCACCGCCGTCGACGAAACCCTCCGCAGCGAGCGAGACGAACCCACCATCGGCATCCTCCTCTGCAAAACCAAAAACAAGATGATTGCCGAGTATGCCCTCAGCGACATCAACAAGCCCATCGGCGTCTCGGAATACGAACTCACCCAGTCCCTTCCCGATTCCCTAAAACCCAGCCTCCCTTCCATTGAAGAACTGGAAGCCGAACTCCAATTAGACTTCGACGATGGAAAGTAGCCTCTATCACTCAGCACTCATCATTCAAAATTCATCATTCGCCGCAGGCGGAAAGGAGGGCTTGGGTTATGAGAAGTGAATGGGAATACACAACACTTGGCGAGTGCGCCCATTGGTATTCCGGGGGTACCCCCAGGAAAAGTTGCCCTCAATATTGGGATGGTGACATCCCTTGGATTAGCGCGAAGAGCCTGAAGGACTTCCAAATTAGGGATTCGGAAGATCGCGTCACCAGCGAAGGTTTGGAAAACGGGACACGGCTAGTTCCAGCCGAAGCAATTTTGTTTGTTGTTCGGGGGATGAGCTTAAAATCCGAGTTCAGACTGGGGGTTACTCAAAGACCCGTATCTTTCAATCAAGACCTTAAAGCGATCGTCGCTAAGGATGGCTACCTTCCATACTTCTTGGTTTACATTCTCAAAGGTAAATCTGCTGAGATTCTCGATCTGGTGGAGGAAGCGGGACATGGAACTGGAGTTCTTCCAACTGGTCTAATCAAGAACATCAAAATCCCAGCCATCAGCAAAGAGGAACAGGAACGCCTGATCCAGATCTTTCGGGCGATCGATGACAAGATTGAGATGAATCGGCGGATGAATGCGACGCTGGAAGGGATGGCGCAGGCGCTCTTCAAAAGCTGGTTTGTGGACTTTGACCCGGTGATCGACAATGCCCTCACCGCCGGCAATCCCATCCCCGACGAACTCGCCGACCGCGCCGAAGTCCGCCGCCAAGCCCTCGCCAACGGCACAGCCAACCGCGAAGCCGCCAAACCCTTCCCCGCCGCCTTCCAGCAAACTGAATCCATGGGCTGGATTCCGGAGGAGTGGGAGGTGAAAACGATTGGAGATCTCTGTGTGAAAATTCAGAATGGAGGAACCCCAAAACGCGACAATGAAGAGTTCTGGAACAACGGAACCATTCCCTGGCTTACGTCCGGCGAAGTTCGCCAATCAGTAATTTTGTCAGTCAAAAATACCATCACTGAGTATGGTCTCGCGAATAGTTCAACAAAATGGCTCCCGGCGCGCTCTACCGTTGTCGCAATGTATGGCGCAACAGCAGGTCAGGTTGCATTCATCCACAACAAGCTAACAACCAATCAGGCGGTTTGTGGACTGGTCCCCAAAGACCACTTTCAATACTTCAATTACCTTTTGATTGAAGGAAACGTGAAGCACTTCGAGAACCAAGCGAGAGGTTCCGCACAGCAAAATATCAGCAAAGGGATTATCGAGGAGAGTGCGGCCATAATACCTCCCATGCATGCCGCTCAATCATTTGAGGGCCTGGCTCACCCGATGTTCGAAAAGTGGGCCAAGAATATGGAGACAAATGATCAGCTCTCTAAACTCCGCGACACCCTCCTCCCGAAACTCATCTCTGGGGAACTTCGCGTGCCAAACCTAGAAGCCCCAGCCCACGAAATCCCGGCATGAGCAATTCGTATTCAGACTGGTTCCGCGTCGACCTTCATATTCACACCGACTGGAGCAGAAAAACTAAAAACGGTGATTACAACGGGAATTTTACCGTGCCAATGCTGCACCAAAAAATGACAGAAAATCAAGTTTCGGTCTTTTCGCTCACTGACCACAACGTCATAAACATTGATGCTTACAAAGGTTACTACTCAACGTATTCAGAGGAGCAAAACCCACTGCTTCTTGTAGGGGTTGAGCTGGACATCATCGTAGAATCAGGCTCTCCCGAAACCTACCACACCCTGATCATCTTCAATCTTAGTTCCGCTGATGGAGCGCAGCGCGTGCACGATGCGCTCGAAGAGAAATATGGCGCGAAAGGGTTAGCGGATACCGAGCGCGTCTTGACCATGAGCGAAGTCATCGAACTCTTCCCAGGTGATGACTTTTTTTTCATTCCCCACGCAGGAAGTAACAAGAGCATCATTTCTCCATACCGCGACGATATCGCAGCCGCTCAGCAAATGATCATCCTGATGCAGAGTGCAATGGAGAAGGTTAAGGAGCAACGGCGTCACCAGTATAACTTGGGGTTTAATAGTATCCTTACTGATGCATTCCAAAACCGAAATAATCACGCATACATTGAGTTTTCGGATAATCACTGTATTGCGGCCTATCCGAAAAAGGATTTTGGCGAAGAAACTGCCGAACATTCCTTCTACTACCTCAAAGGAAGAAAGAGTTTTGAAACCTTGAGACAGGCATTCATCGATCCTAATTCTAGAATAAGATCGAGTGAGCAATATAGCTCAATTCGTCAATCGCCACGCTACCTGCAGACTCTCGAGATTGAATCGCATGGAATCTTGAGCAGTCAGACAATCGCCTTCAGCCCTCACCTCAATGTCGTTATCGGCGGAAGGTCGAGCGGGAAAAGCCTTTTCCTGTCCATGCTTGGCAAAAAGATTGATTCAATCCAGCATAGGGCAAACACGAATTACCCGATAGAAACGGGACATGTGAAAATAAAGGCCGCTCAAGACGGGGGGGCGACCTCTCAAACATCAATCGAAGCGAGGCGGTTGACATACATTGGACAGGGCGAAATCGTCAACTATTTTGAGCATGGCAACCTAAGCCAACTCGCCAGTTCGACCGGAGCAGCCGCCGAATATGAAACATCGAAAAAGGCGTTTTCCGAACACGGGCAAAGATTGGACGCCAACGTCGATAATCTACTGAGTGCATACGGTAATAGCGGCTTGCTCTCTGGTGAAAAATTCATCCTTCACAAATCAACTTTGGATCACCTCCTTGGAGATAGCTTCACCTTCACATGGGATGATGAAAAAGTGCGGGAAGAATTCGATCGCACCGATCCCATCAATGATGCGAACGAGAACATTGCTAAATTACTGGATCGCACTAAGAAGTTTAAAGATAGCCGGCTATTGGAGTTCAGCGATCAAGACCTGCCCCTTATTCAATCGTTCATCGAACTGATTGAACGACAGGAGACAGCATTAAGTAAAGTGGAAAAAGACAATGCCTGCACCTTAAGATTTCTCCAGAATGTCACCCAGATTGTTATTTCCAGAAACGCCGAACTCGATGAAGGCGCTCGGCATAAAGGCGATGCGCGGCAAGAGTTGCGAGAGTTAAGGAATAGAATTACGGAACGCCTCCAAAGTCTCAGTGACTTAAAGTCGGTATCCGAAGAAATTTCGTCCTTTGATTACAGCAAAGGGGAGGAGATCGGCCTCAATGACGGTATAAAGCTAGTTCTTGAGGTAGAAAACACCTCCGACACTACCGTCCAGAGCTTAATAACAGAGGGCATTAAGGAGGCTGATACCGCGAAGTCGCTATTCCTTGTTCTTATCGATGTCCTATCGGGAGAACTCTCGATCAAGAACCACAGAGATAATACCGTTGAGTCATTGGGGAAGAAAATCACAACTCAGTTAAAGCCGATTTACGAGTATCTAAAGAGCCCGACCGACCACCTCATTTATGTGGATGGTGAGACATCCAAGAATAAGAGCCCGGGCTACAATTCCGAGAAGTATCTAGAAATAGTCCTCAAAAGCGAGGAAACTGAACTAATCGTGATCGATCAACCTGAGGACAATCTTGGAAATGCATTTATCGCAGAGCGGTTGGTTGAACTGATTCGTGAAATTAAGTTTTTGAAGCAGATCTTCTTGGTGACGCACAACCCATCCATCGTTGTACATGGTGATGCTGAAAACATTATTATCGCTAGTAACGAGAACAGCATAGTAACCTACACCCAATGCGTCATCGAAGACAGAGAGTCACAGACTCAGATCTGCAAGATACTCGATGGGGGCGAATACATTTTCAACACGAGGTCCAGAAAGTATAACATCGAACGAATTTTAAGAGAACATGAGCGAGCAAACTAAATCCTGCCAATTGGTCGTTGATCCTACAAAAGGGGAAATTTCGATTTCTGGACTTTCCGACGATGATTTGACGATCGGATATGAGAGTGACATCGATCTCACCGATCTGGTAGTCAGTGTAGTTAAGCTCATTGACACTGGTCTTCCTATTGCGCTCGAAATGCCCTCCGAGGACCATGGCGAGAGAGTCTCACTTGTATTGGGAACGATAAGCGACATTTCTGACGCGTTTAACGCTAGCCTAAGTCAGGAGGAAGAGAGTGCCTCAGAGGAGCCAGTAGGTTCGGATGAGAATTTCACACCACCGTTTTAAAACGGAGAATGAAGTTTACCGGAGCCCAACTCGAAGCCGAGGGCTACCCGCACGTTCTGGGCGGAGCTATCGAGCGACTGCCTTCAAGAGATCTTTATCAAGGCCGATCTGCGCGCCTTTCTGTCCAGGCAGTATGCGGCGGACAAGATCACACCGGTGGAGATCGAAGCGGTGATCAAGCGACTCGGCAGCAGATCTCTAGGAAAGCAACAAGGCGATTATGAAGCTGGTCGCAGACGGCTTTCTGCTGAAGCGGGAAGACCACACTCAGAAGGATCTTTACATCCAGTTGATCGACTACTCCGATCTGGTGGCCTTTCGGGAACCCGCAGCCGGCGGAGGTGCCGACCACCTGCCACGCTTCACGGTTGCTAAAGGTTACACTTAACTTATAATGTGTAACGATTTCCGACAATGACATGCCATCGAATCTCCAAGATAGGCTCCGTTCCCTCGCCTCAGCTCACGAGGTGCTGACGACGGCGCAGCTTCTAGAAGCTGACATTTCTGACCAGAGCATCACCCGACTGGTCAAGGAAGGCACGCTGGTGCGCGTGCGGCGCGGCATTTACCAGCATGCCAATTCCCCCGTCAGCGAGCATCACGATCTGATTCAGGTCACCAAGAGCGCTTCCCGTGCTGTCATTGTGCTCGTCAGTGCCCTGAGGTTTCACGACATTGGCACGCAGCAGCCTTATCAGGTTTGGATTCAGCTACCCGCGCAGACCCGGGTCCCGAAGATCGACTGGCCGCCCATCCGGGTTATTAGGACACGAGTAGAGGAGCTACAAACAGAGGGCGTGAAGAAGCACCACCTCGGTGGATCAGAGGTCGCCATCACGACTCCGGCGCGGACGGTGGCCGATTGCTTCAAACACCGGAACAAGCTCGGTATCGATGTCTGCGTGGAGGCGCTGAGAGAAACCCTGAATGCAAGAAAGGCCTCCATCGCTGAGATTAGCGAGATGGGCCAGCTTCTGCGGGTCGGCAAAGTGATGAAACCCTATCTGGAGGCGATGATAGGATGCGGCCTCAGGTCGCGAATTATTAATGATGAATTATGAGTGCTGAAGTGAACATAGTTGAGCGTAGCTTCGAGTTTGCTGTACGCGTCGTGCGCCTGTGTCGCTTCCTTGATGAGCAAGATCGCTCAACTCGAACTCTCGCTTCTCAACTTCTGCGCTCAGGTACATCCATTGGGGCAAACATCGAAGAAGCTCAAGCGGGTCAGAGTAAGGCTGACTTCACCGCCAAAATGTCAATCGCCCGGAAGGAATCACGGGAAACGCTCTATTGGCTCAGGCTACTCAAAGCAGCCGAGATTGTTGAGTCTGACAAGCTGGTCCTTCTGACTAAGGAAGCGGATGAACTCGTCCGAATTTTGACCTCGATCGTCAAGACCTCCCAGCTGGGTAAAAATTCATAACTCATGACTCAGCATCCAAAATTCACCGAAACACAATTAGAGAGTGCGATCATCGAGCTACTAGACGCTCAGGGGTTCCCTCACGTTCTGGGTAAGAGTATCGCAAGAGCTTCGGTGTCGGAGGTTCTCATCAAGGCAGACCTGCGCGCTTTTTTGTCCAAGCAGTATGCGTCGGACAAGATCACACCAGTGGAGATCGAGGCGGTCATTAAACAACTCGAAGCCTACTCCGCGGCCGATCTCTACGAGAGCAACAAGGCAATCATGAAGCTGGTCGCGGACGGCTTTCTGCTGAAGCGGGAAGACCACACGCAGAAGGACCTGTACATCCAGTTAATCGACTACTCGGAGCTGGTGGCCTTTCGCGAACCGGAGGCCGGCGAGGTCCCGCTGATCGTCACCGACGGCAACGGCTTTTATCAAGCTGGTGGTAACCTGTTCAAGATCGTAAATCAGCTAGAGATCGTCGGCCACGAGAAGCGGATTCCGGACGGTATTCTCTACATCAACGGCCTGCCGCTCGTGGTGTTCGAGTTCAAGAGCGCGATCCGCGAGGAGGCGACGATTCATGACGCCTACGTCCAGCTGACGACGCGCTACCAGCGCGACATTCTGGAACTCTTCAAGTACAACGCCTTTTGCGTCATCAGCGACGGGGTGAACAACAAGGTTGGATCGTTCTTTGCCCCCTACGAATTCTTCTATTCCTGGCGGAAGACGGACGACGGCGACTTGGTCGAGCACGACGGGAACAATTCGCTCTACTCGATGATCCAGGGGCTGTTTCACCAGACCCGGCTACTCGACGTCATCCGCAACTTCATCTACCTACCCGACACGTCCCGCAAGGAAGAGAAGATCCTGTGCCGCTATCCGCAATACTATGCGGCGACCAAGCTGTATCGGAACATTCTGCTGCACCGGAAACCGGAAGGTGATGGCAAGGGCGGCACCTACTTTGGCGCGACCGGTTGCGGCAAGAGCTACACCATGTTGTTCTTGGCACGGTTGCTGATGAAGAGCGTGGATCTGGCCAGCCCGACCATCGTCTTGATCACTGACCGCACGGATCTGGATGATCAGCTATCGGGAACCTTCACCAACGCCAAGGGCTTCATCGGCGACGAGTCGGTGATCAGTGTCGAAAGCCGCGAACAGCTACGCGACTTGCTAAAAGGTCGCAGTAGCGGCGGGGTCTTTCTCACCACGATTCACAAGTTCACCGAGGACACCGAACTGCTGACGGATCGCACCAATGTGATCTGCATCTCGGACGAGGCGCACCGCAGCCAGCTCAATCTGGACCAGAAGGTGACGGTCACTGAAGACGGGGTGAAGCGGACCTACGGCTTTGCCAAGTACCTGCACGATTCGTTGCCGAACGCGACCTACGTGGGTTTCACCGGCACACCAATCGACGCGACCTTGGATGTCTTCGGCGAGGTAGTAGACGCCTACACCATGACCGAGTCGGTGACCGACGAGATCACGGTTCCCATCGTCTATGAAGGCCGCGCCGCCAAGGTAGTGCTGGACAACAGTAAGCTCACAGAAATCGAGAACTACTACGACGAATGCGCCGACAAAGGTGCCAGCGACTACGCCATCGACGACAGCAAGAAGACGATGGCCAACATGAGCGCCATTCTCGGCGATCCGGAGCGCATCGACACTTTGGCCACGGATTTCGTCAAGCACTACGAGAAGCGCGTCGACGAAGGCTCAACCGTGGCGGGCAAGGCGATGTTCGTCAGTAACAGTCGCCAAATCGCCTATGCGTTCTACCAAGCCGTCACCGCGTTGCGCCCGGAATGGGCGGAAGTGCGCGTCTGCGCCGAAGGCGTGGAGCTGAGCGACCAGCAACGGAAGGAAATCCTGCCAATGGAGCGCATCAAGATGGTGATGACGCGAGGCAAGGACGATGAGAAAGCGCTCTACAATCTTCTCGGTGGCAAGGACGAGCGGAAGAAGTTCGACACCCAGTTCAAGAGGGCGGAATCCAATTTCAAGATCGCCATCGTGGTGGACATGTGGCTGACCGGCTTCGATGTGCCGTTCCTCGACACCATCTACATCGACAAGCCGGTTCAGCGTCACAATCTGATCCAGACGATTTCGCGGGTGAACCGGAAGTTTAAGAACAAGAAGAAGGGGCTGGTCGTCGACTACATCGGCATCAAGAAGCAGATGAATCTGGCGTAGGCGCAGTACTCCAAGGCGGATAGCACCAACATCGAAGAAGTCGAAACGTCGATCATCGTGGTGAAGGACCACCTCGACTTGCTGGGTCAGATCTTCCACAAGTTCGACACCTCCCCCTACTTCAGCGGATCGCCTACCGACCAACTCCAGTGCCTAAACCAAGCCGCCGAGTATGTGCAACTCACCGAGAAGATCGAGAAGCGCACCATGTTCCTGGTCCAGCGCCTGAAAGCCGCCTACGACATCTGCAGCGGTAGCGACGCCTTCACCGATTCCGAACGCGACCACATCCACTTCTACCTAGCCGTCCGGTCCATAGTCGCCAAGCTCACCAAGGGCGAAGCGCCCGACAGCGCGCAGATGAATGCCAAGGTGCGCGACATGATCTCCGACGCCCTGCAAAGCGACGGCATCGAGGAGATCTTCAAACTCGGCGAAGACGGCGCCACAGAGATCGACATCTTCGGCGACGACTACCTCGCCAAGATCGAGAAGATCAAGCTCCCCAACACCAAGATCAAGTTGCTCCAGCAATTGCTCAAGCGTGCCATCGAGGACTTCCAGAAGATCAACAAGATCAAGGGGGTCGATTTCACCCAGCAGTTTCAGGCGCTGGTGAGCAAGTACAACGAGCGTGAGGAGAAGGACATCTTGCGAAGCGAAGTCCTGGAGGGCTTCTCCGAGGAGATGATCGACCTGATCCACGCACTCCAGAAAGAGAAGGATTCGTTCGGTGAGATGGGCATCGACTTGGAAGAAAAGTCGTTCTACGACATCCTCAAATCCCTCGCCCACAAATACGATTTCGACTACCCCGAGGACAAGCTGATCAAGCTCGCCAAGGAGGTGAAAACTGTAGTCGACGACAAGGCCAAGTACACCGACTGGAGCCAGCGCGACGACATCAAGGCCGAGCTGAAAGTGGACCTGATCATCCTACTCGCCGACAACGGCTATCCGCCGGTGGATCGTGACGAGGTCTACAAGGAGATCTTCGAGCAGGCAGAGAACTTTAAGAAGTTCCGGAACCGAGACGGGGCGTGATTTGGCTAGGCTTCACAGGCACGTCGGCCGCAGTGGGTGGATTTCGCGAGTCGAGAATGGCGGATGGCGGATGGCGGATGACCGGATGACCGGATGACCGGATGCCGAAATTTCGCCAAGCTGCTATTTTCCCGCATGGGAAATCGATCAGACGAAGAAATATTTGGAATCTCCTGAGCTGTCCGGTGACCGATCGCTCTTGGCAGCGAATAAGAACAAGAAAGGTCCAACGTCAAAGTAGTAGAGTTGGAACCACTGGATTTTTGACCGCGAAAAAGGCGCGAAATTCCGCGAAAGCTGAGTGCTGAAGGCCACAAAGAGACAGACCTTCAGCATCGAATCGGGTATACGGGGAGAGGAGACCGGCAGGTAGCGTTCTGTTCGAAAGCCGCTAAGGGACAGGCCGAGATAGACCTTCGTGTCCCGCCGGGACGATTCTCGCGCCCGTCGCCCAACCAGGGAGCCGTTGTGGATTGACTAGCTGGGTCGTTCCGGCCCGGAGGTCACCACAAACGAGATCCGGGGGGCGATCCGTAGAACGATCAACTCGCCAGCCTGACTGACCATCCGGATGGCAGCTCCGCGTGCGTCCTTTACCTGAAGATCAATGCTCGTCAGCCCCATCGCACTCCAGTCCACGACCACTCCAATGGAGTCATTGATCATAACTCTGACGTCTGCGTGGATCGGATGAATCGCGAAGGAAAGCTCTAGCTCTCCACGGGACACTTTGTAGGCAGAATCTGAATCGAAGTAATCACTTCCGTAAACACGGGACACGTGTTTCGATCCGAAGAAATCAATGCACTGTGATTCACTCAGCATATTCGGCCTTCACTTCTGGCTCTGGGATGATAGCGCCTTTGGCGTCCCAGAACACGCTTCAACCAAACAGAACCGCAAGCGGCATCGGATTCAATGGATGAAGAATGGACTAGTTCAGTTAGTAGAACATTATCTCCGTGATAACGTCGAGAACGTATCTGCAAACAAGGAACAGGGACATTCCTGTCCCTGCATTTGGTGCGGATCTAGTCGATGCGTAGGGACAGAAATATCCCTACTCCTTGGGTGCGGAGCTGAGTCGATGTGTAGGGACAGAAATGTCTCTACTCCTTGGGCGTGGTGCTGAGTCGATGTGCAGCGACAGAAATGTCCCTACTCCTTGGGTGTGGAGCTGAGTCGATGTGTAGGGACAGAAATGTCCCTGCTCCTTGGGCGTGGTGCTGAGTCGATGTGCAGCGACAGAAATGTTCCTACTCCTTGGGTGTGGTGCTGAGTCGATGTGCAGGGACAGAAATGTCTCTACTCCTTGGGCGTGGTGCTGAGTCGATGTGCAGGGACAGAAATGTCCTTACTCCTTAGGCGTGGAGTTGAGTCGATGTGCAGCGACAGAAATGTCCCTGCTCCTTGGGCGTGGTGCTGAGCCTCGCAACAGATTTTCCCAGGGACTATCCACTTTCCGATTCGAGTGTAAGAAGAGTGCTCCTGACCAGTGGGGCACAGGGATTGCGTGGCTTTTCGATGGAAAGATTCTGGTAGTCTCCAAGTATTAGTTTCGATTAAGTTAGGTGAAAACGGGTTCGTCACCTAGGTTGGGTTTGCTCTTGGAGTTTTTTCGACGGCGTTAGGGCTTGCCACTCTTTCTTTTTGCCAAACGTCTTCTCTGTGGTTCTGCGCTCGCTCAGGAGTGACGCGAACTGCCATGCATCGTTTTCGATTCCGATAGATAGGAATCATCGGGTTTCTTCCTGTACAGAGGAGGCTTTCTAATCAGATCACACACACCTCAACTCAACGAACAAGAATCATGGGCGACAAATCACCAAAATCGAAGCAGAAAGACAAGAACCAGAAACAGACGAAGGCTACTACGGTTGAGAACAAAAAGCAGAAGGCCATCGCGAACAAGAAAGGGCCAGCGCCAGGAAAGTAGTGGATTGCGACAAGCCTACCAACGGGGGATGGGAACCACGGAAGGGACGGAAATACACGGAAACACTTTTTCCTGGCGGATGCTAGCATGCGCTTCTGGCTGGTCCTACGAGTTCCCGTTCGGGCGCAATCCAAAGCTCCGGCGAGCCGGGAGCACTCCATAGTGCTGGTACGCTGGGCGATGGGAAATCGCCTCTCCTTGTGGCGCTTTCAGGTCAAGGAGCGGCGGTGGGTTCAATTGTGACCGACTTGGATGGGAGTATGCGCTTCTGGCGGGTCCTACGAGTTCCCGTTCGGGCGCGATCCAAAGCTCCGGCAAGCCGGGAGCACTCCATAGTGCTACTCCGCCGAGCGATGGGAAATCGCCTCTCCTTGTGGCGCTTCAGGTCAGGCGCGGCGGTGGGTTCGATTGTGACCGCCTTGGATGAGAGTATACGCTTCTGGCTGGTCTTACGAGTTCCCGCTCGGGCGCGATCCAAAGCTCCGGCAAGCCGGGGAGCACTCCAAATAGCCGCTCTGCCGGGAGATGCTAGGCGTTCTTCTTGGCGACTTCGCCTTCGATGGCGTCGCAGATGAGATCGACGGAGTCGTCGGGGGCTAGGTCGCGCATGGCGTCGCCCATCTTGGCGTAGGCGAGGCGGTCTTCGAGCAGGTGGACGATGTGGTCTACGAGGTCGGAGGGCTCGGTTTTGTCCTCGTCGGCGAGTAGGGCGGCGCCGGCGTCGGTGAAGATCTCGGCATTGGCATGCTGGTGGAGATCGGCGGCATGAGGGTATGGGACGAGAATGCTCGGGAGCCCGAAGGTGGCGAGTTCGTTCAGGGTCGAGGCGCCAGAGCGGGCGACGACGACGTTGGTGATCGGGTAGGCCTTTTCCATGTCGTGGCAGAAGGCAGCGACAAAGTGGCGTAGGGTCGAGCCTTGGTAGGCGGCCTTGACCTCTTCGAGATCGTCCACGCCAGTGAGGTGCAGGAGTTGCAGGTCGGGTAGGCGCTTGGAGAGGAGAGAAAGCGAGCCGGTGACGAGGCGGTTGAGGCCGCGGGCGCCCTGGCTGCCGCCGATGACGAGGAGGATGGGCTTGTCGGGATTGAGGCCGAAGGTTTCGCCGCATTTCACCAGATCCTGAGGTTGTTCAAGGCCTTGACGGATGGGGGTTCCGACGGTGCGGATGTCGCTGTGTTGCAGTCTTAACCGAGCGGCGTCCCAGCCGACGAGCATGGTCGATGCGAGGCGTTCGCCGAGTCGGTTGGCGCGGCCGGGGATGCCGTTGGCTTCGTGCAAGAGAGCGGGTAGGCCGAGGGCGCGGCCGGCGACGAGCACGGGCATGGAGGTGAATCCGCCCATGCCGACAACGGCGTGCGGTGAGAAGCCCTTGATGATGGAGCGAGCCATCCACGAGGCCTGACCGAAGCGCAGGGCGAACGGCACGATACGAGGCGAGAAGAGCGGCGGCGAGGCGATGGCAGGGAGCTTGAAGACCGGGATGTCCGGATAGTCGCGCATGGCGATCTCGTCGATCTTCTTCTCAGAAACGATGACTGCGGCTTCGTGGCCGCGGGCGCGCAGGCCGTTGGCGATAGCGATACCGGGAAACAGGTGTCCGCCGGTGCCGCCGCAAGCGATGAGGGCACGGATGGGAGTGTCGGTGGTGTTCGACATGGATGACGGGATTTGGGATGCGGGATGTCAGGTCAGATGACAGGTGACGGATGGCGGATCGCGGGCGTTCTTGGCGAACAGAACTTGGCCCTTCCTAGAGTCGTCGGGTGGTTTTGGCTCGGGCGATGGTAGCGGCGGTGGGGCCGGGCGTGGCTATGCCTTGTCGGTAGATATTGAATAGGATACCGATGCCTGCGAGGCAACAGACGAGGTTGGATCCGCCGTAGCTGATGAACGGGAGCGGGATGCCCTTGTTCGGTAGGAGTGCGGTGGTGACGCCGAGGTTAATGGCGGCCTGCAGGCCGATGAGCGAGACGACGCCGAGGCCGAGGAGACGGCCGAAGCTGTCGGGCGCTTGGCTAGCGATGAGGAGGCCGCAGACGATGAGGACGACGAAGGCGACGACGACGAGCAGGGAGACACGTAGGCCGAGTTCTTCGCCGATGATTGGCATGATGAAGTCGGTGTGGGCGAACGGAAGGAACTGCATCTTCTGTCTTGATGCGCCAAGCCCAAGCCCTGCCCAACCACCGGAGCCGAAGGCGAGCAGTCCACGCCACTGCTGGTAGCCGTCGGCCAGCTGGATGATAGGGTCGTCGAGGTTCATGAAGGCGAGGACGCGATTCATGCGATCGGGCACGATCTGGATCAGAGCCCAGAGCCCGGCGGCTCCGGCGACAGCGATGGTGACCAAGCCGCTGATGCGGGTGCCGGCGACGAACATGACTAGGAGGGTGGTGCAACCGACGAGTGTGGCGCAGCCGAGATCGACTTCGGCGGTGATCAAGCCGAGGGGCAGACCAAGTAGGAGAAGTGGATAGAGAAATCCCCTCCCCCAGGACTGAACCTCGTCGCGGTAGCGCGCGAACCAAGCGGCTAAGGAAACGATAATGGCGAGGCGGGCGATCTCTGAGGGCTGGAACTGGAAACCTCCCATGCCGATCCATCGGGAAGCACCGTTCTTATGGATGCCGATGCCATCAATGAAGCAGAGGCCGAGCAAGATGCAGGCGATCGAATACCATAACAACCAGTGGCGCCCCCAGAATCCGTAATCGACGAGGGCTCCGATCAGACAGGCCGCGAACCCGACACCCAACCAACAGAGTTGCCGCCGAACCGCGAAGTACGGGTCGTCAGCCGGTAGCTCGGGAGCGTAGGCCCCGGTGCTGGAGAGCATGACGATGCCCAGCACGGCGAGGAATACCACTGATAGGGCAAGGATGTATGCGCTCTGTCTAGCCATGGGATCTCGAGGAAAAGTCCGAAGGATATCTAGCGGTTGGCCTTGGGAATCCTTAGCAGCTGGTCGATCCTGATCGCGTTGCCGACGATGCCATTAGCCTGAGCGATAGCCTCGGTGGTGGTTCCGTGTCGCTTACTGATGCTGTAGAGGGTGTCGCCCTTCTGCACTGAGTATTCGATAAACCCGACACTTCCCATTGGTCGTGGAGCGGGCTCGGGCTGGCGGCGTGGTGGCAGATCGACCGGAGTCTGTTTGACGACGGGCTTCTTCACTGGGCGTGCCTTGAGCACCTTCGGCAGAGCCCGTTGAGCGGGCCGGACAGTCTGTTGTTTTCGGCTTGTGCCAAGAACACTGTCGGCTTGAGCAATCTGTTTGCGAGCATCACTGTGAATTGGAACTTGAAGGATCAGTCCGGTGAGCAGTTCGGTGCCAGAGTTCAGCCCGTTGAGCCGGGTAACTTCTTCGACGGTGGAACCGACCTTGGCAGCGATCCGGGAGACGGAATCGCCGGAGACGACCCGGTAATCACGGGTCTCGGTCGAGGAGCCAGCTGGCGATGGTGCGTGATGGATCGGCGTGCTGTGCGCGGGTGTCATCGCAACAGTGCTGGCCGCAGTAGCTTCGGCGCTCCGAGGCGTCGGCTTCTCGCCGTTCATCCATTCGTAGGCGAGGATGCCGATGACGGCGACGACATGGAGGACAAGAACGAACCCGAAAACTTTCGAGAGTTTCATGTTCGGTACATCGGTCTGCCAATCGTGATCGTGGTGGGACACATAGGCATTAACGCGCTTCCCTGCGCGTTTCTTGCGCCGAGATGCGATCCATCCGAAGGGGCTCTTCTTCTTTGTTTTATTAGGCTTGGCCATGGTGCTAAGACTGTTGGTTGTTGTGCTGGGGTAGAAGTTTAGGTGTTGAGTTCACGAACGGCTTGGCAGAATACCTGGCCGCGGTGCTCGTAGCTGTTGAACATGTCGAAGGACGATGTCCCGGGGGAAAGGAGGACGACATCGCCGGATTGCGCAACAGTTCGTGCGGCGCTGACGGCGGCGGGAAGGTCGGTGCAATACTCGGCACTGTGGTATCCGGCATCGGCAAGCTGCTCGACTAGACCTTGGCCGATCTCGCCGATGGCGATGACGTGGCGGGCACGGCCTTCGACCAAGGCGGGAAGGTTCGAGTAGTCGAGCCCCTTGTCCTTGCCACCGAGGACGAGAACGACGGGCTGGGAGAAGGCCTTCAAGGACGACTCGAGTGCGTGGATGTTGGTTGCCTTGGAGTCGTTGATGTAATCGACGCCATCGACGGCGCAGACGAATTCGCAACGGTGCCTGGGCGGCTGGAAGGTGGCGATCGGCTCGGCCATATCGGCGAACGGAATGCCGACGAGTAGGTTCACGGCGACTAGCGCGGCCATGAGATTCTCGGCATTGTGTCGACCACGCAGGCGTGTCGAAGAAAGTCGGGCGATCTCTTCGCCGTGGTGAAGCACGGCATCACCATCGTCGGCGAGAACCAGATCGGATTGGGCGCCGGGTTCGGCGGAGAAGGTGTGCAGCGCCTGGTGTGCGAGCGGTAGGTCTTCGCCATCTCGGACGATAGCGTGGTCCTCCGGACGCTGGAAGTCGAAGACCCGGAGTTTGGCAGCCTGGTACTCCTCGATGTCGGTGTAGCGGTCGAGGTGGTCGGCGGCGAAGTTCAGCCAGACGGCGACGTTGGGCCGGAACGAGGTGATCTCCTCGAGCTGAAACGAGCTGACTTCGACGGTGACGGCGCGCTGGGTATTGCCGGGAAGAAGCACTTCGGAGAGTGGCGTCCCGTAGTTTCCGCACGGGGTAGAGGTCCACCCGCAGGAGTCGAGAATGTGGGCGGCAAGCCCGGTGGTCGTTGTCTTGCCATTGGTTCCAGTGATGGCCAAGACGGGGACGGTGCAGTGCCGGAAGGCGAACTCGATTTCCGAGATCACCGGGATCTGAGCTTCGGCGAAGGCCTTGAGCACGGCACTCTCTGGCGGGATGCCGGGGCTGAGGACGGCGAAGTCAGCGGCGGGCTGAGCCGAGGTGGCATCGGCACCGATCCGGAGCTCCATGGCGTCGGGGAGCTGGTCGGTGTTCGGCGATCCTTCGTCGTAGCCGATGACCCGATGCCCATGCGCGAGAGCAAGCAACGCGGCGGCACGACCGCTCCCACCGAGGCCGATGACGGCGACGGTTTGGCGAGATGCGGTAGCTGGATCTGGTGGGACCAAGGCGGGTAGGATTCGAATTAACGGACCTTCAGGAAGGCGAGGCCGATGAGGGCGAAGATGGCGGAAAGGATCCAGAAGCGGTTGATGACCTGGGTCTCTTTCCAGCCGCCCAATTCGAAGTGGTGGTGGATCGGAGACATGCGGAAAATGCGCTTGCCGGTGGACTTGAAACTAGCGACCTGGAGCATGACGGACAGGGCCTCCATGACGAAGATGCCGCCGACGATCGGCAGGAGCATCTCTTGTTTGCAGCAGATGGCGACGGTGGCCAGCATGCCGCCGATGGCGAGGGATCCGGTGTCACCCATGAACACGCGAGCAGGGTAGCAATTGAACCAAAGGAAGCCGAGGGCGGCACCGATGAAGGCCATGCAGACGACGAAGATTTCGCCAGCTTCGGGGTGGTACGGGAGAAACAGGTATTCCTTAGCGAAGAAGATGTGGCCGGTGAAATAGGCGTAGATACCGAGTGCGGCGGCGGTGGTGATCGAACAACCAGTGGCCAGTCCGTCGAGCCCGTCGGTGAGGTTGACGGCGTTTGAGGTGCCGACGATGACGGCGAGGAACAAGACCGGTGTGAACCAGCCCATGTCGGCGATGATCGGATCCTTCACTCCGGGAAGGTAGAGCTGGCGGATGTAGCTTCCGGTCTCCTCACCGGAGAGGAAGCTGAGGAAGATTCCGGCGGACAGACCGACGATGACTTGGTAGAGGAGTTTGCCCCGGGCACTGATGCCGGCGGAGGATTTCTTCGACACCTTTAGGTAGTCGTCGTAGAAGCCCAGCCCTCCCAGAGCTCCGGTGACGAATAGGATGATCCAGACGAACGTGGTGTCGAGCCGGGCCCAGAGAAGAGCGGATATGATGGTGGTTCCGAGAAACAGAATGCCGCCCATGGTCGGGGTGCCGGCCTTGCCACCGTGCAGTTCGTTGAGCTTGTGGACCTCTGCGGCTGAGCGAATCGGCTGGCCCATCTTTAGTGAGATAAGCAGTCGAATGACACGGTCGCCGAGGAGCAACGAGATGAGGAAAGCGGTCACGCAAGCACCACCAGCTCGCAGGCTGATGTACTGGAAGACGTTGACCAGTTTCGCAGGAGAGGCGTCGGGATCGAGCTGGCTCTGCAGATACTCGTAGAGGTGATAGATCATCTGGTAGGGGCTAGCGAAAGGGTTTCAAGGACGGCTTCCATCCGCGCAGAGCGGCTTCCCTTGAGAAGCAAGTTGTCGCCAGGAGAAATCGTGCGCGAGAGAAACTCGGCACAGGCGGTGTGGTCGGAAAAGTGGTGATGCTCTGGCGAATCGGTAGCCTCTTGAGCACCGAGACCGATCCAATCGGCCTCGTCACCCACGGTGCAGAGCAGGTCGATTTTGGCTTCAGCGGCGATGGCCCCAGCGCGGCGGTGTTCGGTCTCGCGGATGTCGCCTAGTTCTGCCATCCGGCCGAGAACTGCGATGCGACGGCCTGCGCACGGGATCTCTCCGAGGGTGTACAAGGCAGCAGCCATCGACTCGGGATTGGCGTTGTAGCTATCGTCAAGAAGCGACACTCCATTGAGATCGCGACGCTCGAGACGTCCGCCGGTGAGAGTGATTCCAGCCAAGGCTTCGGCAATCTGAGCTGCGGAAATCTCATAGTAATGTCCGACGGCGGCAGCGAGCAACGCATTGGAAACCATGTGGCGACCAGGCACGGCGAGTGTGACCTCGGCGACGTCGCCATCACAGTCGAGAGTAAAGCGGGTCGCCCCATCGGCTTGCACGACCAGGCCGCGGGCGGAGACCGTTGCGGGTGCATCGATTGCGGTGCGGATCGACCGACCGGGACAGCGGGCCTCGAGCTGATCGGCGTAGTCATCGGCATCCGGAAAGATCGCGACTCCATCGGCTCCGAGTGCTCCGAGCAGGTCGCCCTTCTCGGCGCAGATTTCTTCGCGGGTGCCAAGGTGTTCGATGTGGGCGACGCCGACATTGGTGATGACGGCGACGTCGGGTTTTGCGATGGCTGCCAGCGGCGCGATCTCGCCCCGGTGATTCATGCCCAACTCCCAGACGACTGCTTCGTGGTCCGGCTGGGTAGCCAAGACGGTGAGCGGAAGTCCGATGTGGTTGTTTAGGTTTCCCAAGGTCGCATTGACCGAAAACTTCTTCGCGAGGACGGCACTGAGCATGTCCTTAGTCGAGGTCTTGCCACTGCTACCGGTGATAGCTACGACTTTAGGATCAAGGACTTCCCTCTGAGCGGCGGCGAGACTCTGGAGACCGACGAGAGTGTCGGCAACTCGAATAACGGCGGCCTTGCCCACACTGTCAGTGGACAGGTCATCGCGCGAAACCAACACTGCCGCTACTCCCGCTCCCGTGGCTTGGCCGAGAAAGTCGTGGGCGTCGAAGTTGTCCCCGGCGAGGGCGACGAATAGCTCACCTCCGGCAAGGCTTCGGGTATCGGTCGAAACGGTATCAACGAGCACAGCGCCGTCTCCCGAGACGAGTTCTCCACCGCACTGCACGGCAATTTCCTGGAGCGAGGTCGGCTTCATTAGCTATCGCTGTCCTCCCATCTTCGCGGAGGAGAATCGTATCCACCGCGACTTCTACCACGGTCGCCACGTCCACGTCCGCCACCTCGGCTTCCGCGTCCCCTAGTTCCTGAAAATCCTTCTTCGGTGAAGTCTGCGCCACCGCCTTCGCCGCTCCAGCGGTCTTCCACTGCGCGTGGGCGGAGGGCCCGGCGTTCGGCCATCTTCTCTTCGCGCAAGAGGTCCATATCGCGCAGAAGAAAGCGAGATTCGCGGCGGTCGTCGAACTCGATCGTCTTGTCGCCGATGATCTGGTAGCCCTCGTGGCCCTTGCCGGCGATGACGACAACGTCGCCCGGCTTGGCGAGGTTGAACGCTTCGCGGATGGCGTCGCGTCGATCGATGACGACGGCGAACTTCTTGGTCGTGAATCCGGCGACGATTTGGTCGATGATCTGCTGTGGATCTTCGTTGCGAGGATTGTCCGAAGTGACGATGCAGACGTCGCTGTGCTCTTCGGCGGCGGCGGCCATAGGAGCACGCTTGGTGGTGTCCCGGTCGCCTCCGCATCCGAAGACGGTGATCAGCTTGCCCTTGCCCAGTGCCTTGACGGTGCGCAGGGCATTGTCGAGCGCATCGGGTGTGTGTGCGTAGTCGACGAAGACTTGGAATGGACCGGAGCGCGAGACCAACTCCAAGCGGCCCGGCACCTGTGGAGCCGTGGCCATATTGCGCACTGCCTCGCGAACGTTCAAGCCGGCACCGCGAGCTGCGGCCAAGGCGGCGAGAGCATTGTAGACGTTGAAGGCTCCGACCAGTGGGGTCCGGACCAGGAACTCGCGGCCAGCTGCGGTGAGCTTGAACTCGGTTCCAGTCAGCGAATAGCGCGCGTCCGAAGCACGCACCTCAGCCTTCGATCCGATGCCGTAAGTGACGAGCTCGGTCTCTGTGTCGGAAAAATCTTCGATCAGGCGGCGCCCGTAGGTGTCGTCTGCATTGATGACCAAGGCGGCCTTCTTCGGGCCCTCGACGGCCTGGTGGAACAGCAGGCGCTTGGCCTCGTAGTAGGCGTCCATTGTGCGATGGAAATCAAGGTGCTCGCTAGAGAGGTTGGTAAAGACAGCGACGTCGAATTGCACGGCATCGACCCGCCCCTGAATCAGGCCGTGGGAAGAGACTTCCATGGCCACACCACGGCAAGCATTGGCCTGCATCTCGGCGAGCATGCGCTGCAGATCGACGGACTCAGGCGTGGTGTGCGAGGTCGGCTGGGCTTCGACGCCATCGTGGTATTCGACGGTTCCGATCATGCCGGCACGACGCCAACTCGCGACCATGAGATGGTGCAGCAGAAAGGCGGTCGTCGTCTTGCCGTTGGTTCCAGTAATCCCGACCGTCTTGAGCTTCGACGATGGCGACTCGAAAAAGCGATCGGCGATTTCCGCCATGCTGATTCGCGGCTGCTCGGCGTAAAGGCTTGGCACGGAAAGCTCTAGGTCCAGCGACGAATCGCCATGAAGCACGGCAACCGCCCCCTTAGCAATGGCCTCCTCGACGTAGTCAAGCCCACGGGACTCGGCACCGTCGAGAGCGACGAAGAGAAAGCCGGCATCGATCTTGCGAGAATCATGATGGATTCCCGTGATTTCGATTTCGGTTTCACCGGTGGACGTCAGACCGGCTAGGCCCTCGACGAGTTGGGTTAGTGTCATTCGGCGGTATCGCCTCCAAAGTTGTTCGTAGTGCTACTGGCCACAGCGGAACCCGTAGTCGCACCTTGAATCGAAAGATAGTCCAGAGAAGGACCAACGATCTTTGCGAAGACCGGAGCTGCGATGGTCCCGCCGAACAGGCTGTCCCCGATCGGGTCATCGACGACGACGACGACGGCGAGTTCCGGGCTCTCTCGCGGAGCGTATCCTGCGAAAGAAACCACATAGCTACCATCGACATAGCGCCCCTGAGTGTCGTCATAGCGTTGCGCTGTCCCGGTCTTACCGGCGACCGACCAGCCATCGACTTGAGCCTTGGTTCCAGTGCCGCCTGCGTCGGTGGCTTGAGACAAGGCCTCGCGTAAAAGCTCCGAAGCGTGAGCCGACACCGGTTGACCCGTCTTGGTTGGGCGGAACTCGCTGACTGCCCTGCCGTCTTCATCGCAGACGGCAGAGATGACTGTCGGCTGCATGAGGACACCGCCATTGGCCACTGCTCCCATCGCCATAGCCATCTGCAACGGCGTCACCGCAACCTCGTAGCCCATGCCGATTCTCGACATCGACGTCAGACTCCAACGCTCCGCCGGGTGAACGATGCCACGGGATTCGCCAGTGAGTTCGATGCCGGTCCGGCTACCAAATCCGAAGGAGGAGATGTAGAACGACAGCCCTTTACGTCCCAGCTGGGAGGAGAGCTTATAGGTGCCGATGTTCGACGACTTGGCTAGGATACCGGCCACGGTCAGCTCGCCATAGGGATGCGAGTCCTTCAGCGCGACCGGCAGATCCGGAGCTTCGAAAAGGCCGTGGTGACAGAAGATCCGAGTGGTCAGGCTGACGAGATCACGGTCGAAGGCTCCGCCAACAGGCACGATCTTGAAGGTCGATCCCGGCTCGTAGACGGCTTCGACAGAGAAATTGCGGAGATTCCCACGCATCGTCGAACGGTCGAAATCCGGTCGATTTGCCATCGCCAAGACCTCGCCAGTCGAGGGCCGAATGACCACAGCCATTGCCTTGAGCGGAGTGAACTCCTCAAAGGCGGCATCGAGTGCACGCTCGGTGATCTCCTGAATGCGCATGTCGATCGTCAGATGCACGGAGTTGCCATGGCGGGGCTCGGTAACCTCTCCACGGAAGGCGAGGATCTCTTCGCCACGGCGGTCCCGACTGACTCGGCGAGAACCGTCGCGTCCGGTAAGTTGCTCCTCCATCGCCCGCTCGACGCCCTCTTTTCCGATACGATCGCGGTCGGCGAAACCGATGACGTGTCCGAGTTGAGAGGTCGAATAGTGTCGGCTCATCGCCTTGCGGCATTGCACACCGCGCACCAGCTGATTCTTGAGATCTAAAGCCAGCTGTTCGCCGACGTCTTCTTCCAGTCCACGGAACAAGACGACCTCGCCAGACTTTCTCTTGCCGCCGATCTTGTCATGGATTTCGTCAAAGCTGAGCCCTAAGGGCACCGCGAGCACTCCGGCAACGTAGTGAATATAGGCGACTCGAAGCTCCTCCACGCCGTTCCGCTCAAGCAGTTCGGCTTTCGGCATCCCCTTCACTTCAACCATCGCCCGGACGATGTGATCCAGATGATTTAGGTGGTTCAGATCGACAACCACATCACGCACAGGCTTGTCCGAAGCCAGCAGCTCGCCTTTCCGGTCATAGAGCGATCCCCGGCGAGCTGGAAGTTTTTCCTCGGTGACATGGCGCTGCTCCAGCACAGAGGAGTAGTGTTCATGCCGCTTCAGCTGCACATGAATGAGACGCCAAGACAAAACGCTGAAGCCCGTGACAATCATGACCAGCACGGTGACGATGCGAAGAGAAAAGCTCTTCTCGTTCATCGTGTGACCTCCTCATCGCTATAGACCACTTCAGAGGCTTGGCCGTGAATCTCGTTTTCGACCACGAGCTCGATCACCTCCTCAGCCACGATCGGCCGTAGGCTAGAGCCAGCTCGGGCAAGTCGCTCTTTCAGTCGCTCGCGCTCCAAAATCGTTGCGATCCGGCTGTTCGACAGTCGGATCTCTTCTTCGGTCTCGGCTATTTCTTGTTCCAAGACGGCAATCTGCCTCCCGTAGTGCACCTGCTCGTTCATGACCATGACGTAGCCAAAGCCAATGCCAGCGAACAGCAGACCGACAACCACGACGCGGAGAATCGCGGCGCCACCCCAGTTCCCGGAATCGCCCTGTTTGCGGCGATTTCTGCGCGCGCTCACTAGACGGCCCTCCTCTCTGCCACGCGCAAACGCGCGCTCCGACTTCGGGAATTCCGAGCAACCTCTTCGGAAGAAGGAGCCACGCCCTTACGGAAAATTTCGTCTAAACAGTAATCGGGATTGGGCTTCGGTGCCGGCCATTCGCGCCGATCAAGCCAAGCAGCGGAAAGACTGCGCATCCAGCGCTTCACGATGGCGTCCTCCAACGAATGGAAGGAGATGATGGCGACCCGACCGCCGGGACGCAGGTGAGTCGGAATCCAGCGAAGAGCTGCCTCCAAGGCACCTAACTCGTCATTGGTATGAATGCGCAGGGCCTGAAACACCTTCGTAGCCGGATGGGTTTTACCACGCCTTGGCGAGACACTCTCGACTGCTGCGGAAAGCTGAAAGGTTGTCTCGATCGGCGCCTCCTCGCGGCGCTCGACGATTCTCCGGGCGATGCGTCGCGAGCCTCGCTCGTCGCCATATTTCCAAAAAACATCCGCCATCTCCTCAGCCGTTGCCGTGGCAAGGAACTCACTGGCCGGGGATCCCGCCGTAGGATCCATCCGCAGGTCGAGCGGAGCGTCGAATCGAAACGAGAAACCACGCTCGGGAGAATCGAGCTGCCAAGAGGACACACCCAGATCGAGGATGATGCCATCAAGGAGCACATCAGTCTCCTCTAGCACACTATTGAAACCCCGAAAGTTGCCGTGCATTGGCAGGAACTGATCGCCGAATTCTGCCAGTCTCGAGCAGGCCGCATCCAAGGCCTCGTCGTCTTGATCGACTCCGACCACGTTGGCGCCTTTGCGCAACAACGCCTCGGAATGACCACCGCCGCCGAGGGTGCCGTCGAGGATCAGCTTGTCATTCTCCGGCAAAAGAAACTCGGCGACCTCGTCACGAAGCACGGTCTCATGCTGAAACCCCGGGCTTCTCCCAACAACCTCGCTGCCGCCTGCAACCGAAGCAAGGCCAAGTGCGCCCATGCCATCGACGAGCCGACGAGCCACGGGTAAGTTCAGAAGAGACGGAGTTCGCTCCCGCCTATCCATCCATTGCATCTCTAACTGCTGAGTTCCGCTGGCCATGGTGTCTTTCTAGAGAATCTCGACTCGCAATGTTAAATTTCTGGCGACTATGAATCTCTCCAACAACTCAAAGGAGACTAGTGCCGCATCGTTGGCTAGTTCGGACGGGTTACAACCTTACTATTCATAAAGGTTTATTATTCGTCTGTCTAAGTATTTTCGCAAGATAGCGAGTCCTTCTTTCCAGCCGAAATTACCGGATTTCCCCTACCCAATGCCCTCCACCGATGATCCAAAGGTCCCTTCGACATTTCCGAACGCTTGATCGCCGCTGATCGTGCAGTTGAGGAGAAAGAGAGGCCGCCGTAAGCTGGTCACCGAACTGGTTGCCTCAAGACCGCAACCAGCGATACTACAGCCTCCCTATTCCAGTATGAGCCCAACCCAAGCCGCACTTGTTCTCCTTGCTCCGTTTTCCCTGCTCACCGCAGACGAACGCCTTGAGCCACCGCTTCGATTCAAGCTGTCGGTCGGCAACTCAGAACAGTTTATCAAAGCCGACCAGCCGTTTCAGATCGATGGCAAGAACGCTCTATTGCAGGCATCAACCACCCGCAACTTTAAGGCGGCAGGGCTTTCCTTCCCCTACCCAGCGGCCTTCTCCTTCGAGAGCTCTGTGGGCGAGGCCTCGCCTCCGACATTCCGAAGCTGGGTGCTCTCAGGCAACGACTGCAAGTTGCTCATCCAGGCCTTCCACGGTAAAGTGCCCCTACGGAGCTACGCCGAAAAGTATGCGGCGAGCGTGACCGGGGCGGGATCTGATGGCCCCGTAATCAAAAAGGGAACAATCCATCTCGGACAAAAACTAGACTCCGTCTCCATAGCGACCACCAACCTCGGTTCCCGAATCCAACTCCTACTCGTCGATCTTGGAATCCAAAACGGATGGCAACGCATCCTGATCGTGCAAGACTTCCCAGGGAAAACTGAGGCCCGTAGCCCCGAGGCGATCGAAGCCATTCGCCTCCTCACCGCAGAGCTCGCTACCGACGCCTAACCTGAACAGCGGCCGAACTGGAGAGGCTTGGCTTTTTCAGACTCGATTGGCCTGCTTGCCGTGGGCCTGAAAATGGGCGGTATGTGCGGGCTTCTGCGCCGACGCGTATCCTCATGTCAGCCCGCGCGGACGTGCACAGGGCGCGGCCTTGGGAGGAATCGCCGCTCTTTCGCGTGTGACCTCCACAGGCCGGGTCCGCCTCCCCTACTTCACCGTCTTGGCCGTCTTGGCCCGCCAGATCCAATACGGCAGGTTGAGGAAGAAGATTGCGATCAGGTGATTGTTTAGCTCGAAGTGCAGATTCATCACCTCGCTGATCAAATAGTGGAATCCGATAAGCAGCCCCCCGACGACTAGAGCCGATCGTCTTCCCACCAGTGCCAGAAAAGCGAACAGCTCGATGAATAGGCCCGGCCCCATAACAAACGCTGCCATCCACGGGTGGGAAAGAAGCAGCTCTTGGATGAACTGCGGAAGCACCTCCAAAATCCGTATCGACGAGTTCGGAACTTGGTCAGTGATCGAGAAAAAGTCCTGATCAGCGGTCTTTCGCAGGGACACCGGAGCGTTGCGCGCATCGGCGATCCAGCCAAAGCCCGACTGCTTCAGCTTCGACAGTCCAGCGACGACATAGGCGGCGACCATGGCCTGCATCGCAAAGAACGGAGCAAGACGATGAGTCATTGCCAATCCGTTGTTCATCGGCCCCGATCCCTTCGCCTTGACCCTCCACCAGATCGCCGCGCCGACATACCATAGGGCCAAAACTAAGAGCGTCGTCGCCCCCGCCTGAAGATGATGCTGCAGACTGCCTTGTGAAGTATTCAGCGTGCCGGCGCCGAGGAACAAAAACGTCGCCACCGGTAAGACGATCCAACAAATTCGCCCCCAAGCGAACACCGCCATGCAGATGCCGATGACGATGTGGAAGACGGTGCGTAGGTCGGGACGATGGAAAAAGCCCAGGTCCAACCACCTGCCGATGCCGATCTGAACCTCCTCGACCGGGAACGTCTGGATCTTGCCGTAGGCATAAGTGATCGCGATGCCAAACAACAAGCGCATCCAGAAGGTCTCCCAGGAAGCGTAAGCAACCGGACGGAACCAAGACGACGAGATCGACTTCACTGCAGGCCCCCTTCTGCCCAGCCCGGTCGGTCTTCATCCGAGGCGACGACGACGTCTTCCGTGGCGATCTCGCCATCGACTAACCGAAGCCCTCGCCGAACCACTCGAACTGGACGGCTCTTGTCTAACAGCTCGACCCGCCCCGGCTCGCAATTGCGGTCGATCCATTCCAAGAGCCAGACTCCAGCAGGCCCCCACTCGTCTGGACCAAAGTCGGACAAATTCTTGGAAATCCCCTCGTCTTGCAACTCCGTCTTCGCCACCCGGAGCCGACTGTCGAACATCTTCCGGTAACGGCCAGCCTTGTAGGTGGTGATGACTTGAATCGGCAGCGGCTCCCCGTAACGGTCCTGAAAGTAGATCAGGTAAGTCTCATCCTGCCACTGGTCATACATCGGAAACGGCGAAAACGGGAACTCCTCGCCGACAAGAAACGGCACGGCCAGTAAAAGAACCAGCGGCAGGTAGAGAAGACCAAGCTTCCCGCCTCTCCAAACAGTAACTGCCCTATCCGCCTCAATCTCGTCCATCCGATCCGCCCTCGCCGTCGCTTACCATGCACCCCGCCCAGCTTCCCGCAACAAACGAGACGCCTGCCCCCTGAGCTTTGCAATGGATGTGACTGAACACCTCTCGAACAAATGCCATCGACTACGCGGACTTCTTCGAACGATCTCATGTCGATGGTATCCCCTGCGACGCCGACCACCCGCCCTATGAGAAAACCGTGACCAGAGCACTTCCAGGAAGCCTGACCCTTGCCCGCAGGCAAGCCGATGACACAGTCTACGTCCTGCTACCGAATCGTAATAAGAGGGGCTCGGGAGGCGGACTCCCCACACACAGGATCAATTCTGTGCACGCCGTAGCTCCTTGACCCCAGCCACCTGCGACCCTACGATAGCTGTATCAAGACAGGGGCGCCGCTAGTCGGCTGAGACCCGGGACATTCGAGTCACGGGAACCCTTCGAACCTGATGCGGGTAATGCCGCCGCAGGGAGTCGAATTGCCAGCTACCGTCCTCGGAGCGCGCCTGTCGAAGATCGATACAACTTCACAGACAGACGCCATGATCAAACCCAAGGAATCCGACTCGCTTAAGCCCTTCCCCGCCAGCACCCGAGTCTACGTGTCGGGGAAAATTCACCCAGAGGTGCAAGTCCCGCTTCGCGAAATCGCCCTCGCAGATTCCACCCATCCGAATGGCCGGGTCGAAAAGAACGAGCCAGTGCGCGTCTACGACTGCTCAGGTCCATGGGGCGATACGAGCTTCAACGGCGATGTCGAAAAAGGCCTCCCCGCCCTTCGCCGCGACTGGATTCTCGCTCGGGAAGACGTCGAGGAATACGACGGTCGCAACACCAAGCCAGCCGACAATGGCTACCTCAGCGAAGAACACGCCGATCGCTTCAACGAGAACAAGGATGCCAAAAACCGCTTAAAAGAATACCCCGGCCTGAAGCGCAAGCCACTTCGCGCCTCCGCAGGCCACCCTGTCACTCAGATGTGGTATGCCAAGCAAGGCATCATCACCCCCGAGATGGAGTTCATCGCCATCCGCGAAAACCTCGGCCGTGAAGAAGCTTTACGCACCATCAGCGACGCCAACAGCCCGCGAAGTGCCATGAACTTCATCCACCCCGGTGAAAGCCACGGAGCCAGCCTTCCAGACTTCATCACCCCAGAGTTCGTTCGTGACGAGATCGCTCGCGGTCGTGCCATCATCCCCAACAACGTTAACCACCCCGAGTCCGAGCCGATGATCATCGGGCGGAACTTTCTGGTGAAAATCAACGCCAACATCGGCAACTCCGCTGTCGCTTCGACCATCGACGAAGAAGTCGAGAAGATGCGCTGGGCCACTCGCTGGGGCGCGGACAACGTCATGGACCTGTCCACCGGCAAGAACATCCATGCCACCCGCGAATGGATTCTCCGTAACTCCCCGGTTCCAATCGGAACCGTCCCCATCTATCAGGCTCTGGAAAAGGTCAACGGTCGCGTCGAAGACCTCTGCTGGGAAGTTTACCGCGATACCCTGATCGAGCAGGCGGAGCAGGGTGTCGACTACTTCACCATCCACGCCGGAGTCCTACTCCGCTTTATCCCCACCACCGCCACTCGCGCGACCGGTATCGTCTCACGCGGCGGATCGATCATGGCCAAGTGGTGCCTCTCGCACCACAAAGAAAATTTCCTCTACACCCATTGGGACGACATCTGCGACATCATGGCGGCTTACGATGTCTCGTTCTCGATCGGTGATGGCCTCCGTCCCGGCTCGATCGCCGATGCCAACGATGTCCCCCAGTTCGGCGAGCTCGAAGTCCAAGGCGAACTCACCACCAGAGCTTGGGCCAAGGACGTACAGGTCATGAACGAAGGTCCAGGCCACGTTCCCATGCACATGATCAAAGAGAACATGGAGAAGCAGCTGGAGTGGTGCCACGAGGCCCCCTTCTACACACTAGGGCCGCTAACTACCGACATCGCTCCTGGTTACGACCACATCACCTCCGGCATCGGTGCTGCCATGATCGGCTGGTATGGATGCGCAATGCTCTGCTACGTCACTCCGAAAGAACACCTCGGCCTACCGAATCGAGACGATGTCCGCGAAGGAGTCATCACCTACAAGATCGCAGCTCACGCTGGTGATCTTGCCAAAGGCCACCCCGCCGCCCAATACCGCGACAACGCCCTGTCTAAGGCTCGCTTCGAGTTCCGCTGGGAAGACCAATTCAACCTTGGACTCGACCCGGAAAAGGCCCGCGAATACCACGACGAAACCCTTCCACAAGACGGTGCCAAGACCGCTCACTTCTGCTCCATGTGCGGACCAACCTTCTGCTCGATGAAAATCAGCGAAGAAGTCCGCGCCTTCGCAGAAGCAGAAGGACTCACCGATGAAGAAGCCAAGCAGAAGGGTATGGACGAAAAGTCCAAGGAGTTCTCCGAGCAAGGCGGCGAGATCTACAGCTAGTGCCAGCAGCGCGAGAGCCAGCTCACCCGACTACACCTCTCGGCGCACCCATCACCCATCGACAGAAGAGCAGGGGTTCTTCTAGTCGATTTGGGTGCGGGCCTGCGGCGACCGGTAATCCTAGCAACAGCATGGTGTCGTAGCTTGCGCCCAGGTAGGGATGGCTGTCCTCAGCGATCCGGTGAGGTCGCGGTGAGGTCAGAGCAACGGACTCTGAGGGATGGCCAGCGATCCACCGATCCTTGGGTGCTCGCGGTGAACTGAGCATAATGGTCGGCCACGGAGAGACCGTCCCGTCCTTGCCATCAAGCAGGGATAGCTGTCCTCAGTCCTCGGCGATCCGGGGGCGCTAGAGAGACAATCGAATTCAGCATTCTGCACACACTCCCCTCCACTCAACGCACACGGCAATTCCCACAAACGCCTCGCTAAGCTAGGGCTCGACGAAGCAGACTAAAGCCCACTCCCCGAATATCTAATCAGCGCCCTCGCTCGCACAGCGCACAGCCAGAATGTCGTCTTCAATACGCCTCAAGTGAAGCCCTCAACGAACCTTTGCGCACTCGACCGAACAATAAACCTTCAGCTTTCTCTACTCGGCCCGCCCACCCCTCATGTATGGCTTAGCGAACCGACCCTAAAAATTGCGCCTTGTGGTATCCAACCAGGCGAATTCTTCACGCAATTTCGTGCGTCGGCCACCAGAGCTTCACCATCCGAGGGAACCTCAGGCGATGTTCCGATCCGGTCGATTTGCCCTCATCATCCTACCATTCGCTACCGTGATCATCAGCGTAGCGCCTTGGGAACAGCTGCCGGAACCGGGTAACGGGAATCCAAACTTCCCCACGCCTAGGCGGGGGAAGCTGGGGAATGCTACGAAAGCAATCCGCGACTAACTAGGAAGACGAGCCCAGCTGCCGCTGGCGCTCAGCGAGGTAGATCTTGGTGATCTCAAAGGCGCGCGAAGCAATTTTGCGGGCCTCCTTATCATCCGTGATCTCCATACCGTTCTCCTGAACTTCACGGGAAAAAAGCTCCCAAGTCTTGGTAGCCACTTCCTCGGCATCGAGGTTTTTAGCCAAAGGCGCGACCGCCTCTTCGTCAGCAGGCTGACGACCGGTCGTACGACGATTGCGGCGACGCTTAGGCCCAGATCCGGCGCCGGCGTCCTCGCGATCATCCGAGCGCTCCTGCTTTGGCTCGCGGCTAGAAGGTGCAGAGGAACTTTTGGACTTCTCAGAAGTTCGCTTCTCGCTAGCCACCCTCGGCTTACGACCTGCAGACTTCTTCGAAGGAGCCCTCTTCTCCGTTGACTCAGCAACTGGCGCTGCCGGCGTAGCTGGTGCGCTCGCAGCCGGCTTGGCAGGGGCGCTCTCGGTGGTGGCCTCCTTTTTCGCCGCCACCTTGACCCTGGACGGTCGCGGTGATGAGACACGCTCTGGAGCGGGGGTGGGAATGCTGACCGAAGTCACCGGCGCAGAAGCAACCTTCGACACACGAGCCGGCGGCTCCGCCTTTGCTTCCGCCTTCGGCGCTTCCGGAGCAGTGCCTGAATCTTCGCCAATGATGACTCCAGGAGCCCTGCGGCGGCGCCTTGCGACTACCTTTGACGCATCCTTCTTAGAGCTTTCAGCCTGTCCCTCGGGGGAATTTGTTTCCTCTTCCATCAGTAAAAAATTTTCGAGCGCATTATCGTCGGTGATTCCGAAGAACGCAATGGGTGATTCCGTAGCACCCTACTCCGCAGGAAATCCTAGAGAACCCGTCACCTTGCCATCGAGGCCTTCTCCCCGCTCCACAAAGAGCACTTCGACACCAGCTTTCTCAGCCAGCATCAGTCCCCGCTTCGATCCCACAACACACATTGCAGTCGCAAGTGCGTCCGAGAGCGCCGTATTCGGCGCCACAACGGTGGCCGCGATACCTGGAGCAATCCCTATTCCAGTCTTCGGATCGACAATATGAGAGTAGTGCCGCCCATCGATCTCAACCGACTGATGAACAGAACCCGACGTGGAAACACCACAGTGATGGATCCGTAGCTTGCGTATACCCTGCCCGCTGGAGCTACCGTAGGGTCTTATCGTGACCGCCCAGCCATCCTTCCCGGGAGGCGGAGCACCTGCTCGGACATCCCCACCAGCAAGCACTACAACAGACTTGATCCCCTCCAAGCTGAGGACATCCAACATCGCGTCTGCAGCGATGCCCTTACCCAATCCTCCGAAGTCCAACAGCACATCGCTTCGCAAAAAGATCGCCTCAGGTTGGGACTCAGCCAACTCAATGTGCCTCATGCCCGTTCTAGCAAGTGCCTCCGCCAGCACACCCTCCTGAGGAAGCCGCCCCTTCCGAACGGACCTGCGCCAAATTTTCGTTAAGTGCCCGACAGCCGGGTCGAACGCCCCCTCAGACAGCCTTTCAATTTCAGCACCCAATTTCAAGGCCTCCCAGAGCTCTGGACTAAGGGGCAACGGAGTCCCTGGAGTATTTGATCCACTCTTACACAACTCCATGAGTTCCGATCTAGGATCGTAGTCGGTGAATCGTGCATTCAAAGCATGAGCGACATCAAAGGCTTGCGAGGACGCCTTCGAAGCAACCTCCTCGCTAGCCGCATACAAGTCGATCCTGAAGAGCGTGCCCATACAAGGTTCCTCAAACGAATAGTGCCGTGACTCGGCCGCTAGGGACAACGAGTCGGAATCTACCGTAATCGGTATCGGTGGCACATCCCGACAACCCTGGAGACCGACAAGGAGAGCCACCCCAAAAGAATTAACTAGCGCCTTAAAAGGACCGCCTTGCCGCCAAACAATTACCGACAACCGAAGCCCCCCTGCCATTGCCCACTCCTCGACGCAACAACGCCGGAACCTAGGTTCCGGCGTTGCCAAATTAGTAGCCTTCCGATGAATACCTAGATTTTGGTAACGGGGATATCGCCTCCTCCGTCCGGCTTCTGCGGGCCAGTATCGTCTGAAGAACCTCCGTCGGAACTCGAACCAGGCCCTGGCGTCACCGGACGCGCGGTGTAGTAGCTGGCATAGTTGTAATACGAGTATTCCTTCAAGCTCGTACTGGCACGGTTGAGAACAACCCCACCAATGTTGACCTGACGATCATAGAGAACTCCAAGCGCCTTGGCAGCGAGTCGTGCCATCGTTGAAGAAAGCCTGACCACGAAGAGCGATGCATCACACTTCGGTGCGAAACTCGCAGTGTCATCTGCAACGAGCACAGGCGCGGTATCAAAGATTACGTAATCGTATCCCCCAGCGACATCCTCAAGGAATCGCGTGCAACCATCAGAAAGCACATACTCCGAAGTCTGGTCGATCGCTTCTCCCCTAGCAAGAAAAGTAAGATTTTCGATATGCGTATCCACAACAGCATCCTTCCAAGCGATTTTGCCCATCAGCACATCACTGAATCCTGGCGTCGAAGGACGGTCGAGAAGGTCATTCATCGCACCTCGACGAAGATCACCATCGACGATGAGAACCCGAGCACCTGCCAGGGCCATGGTGATCCCAAGGTTGGTAGCGACGGTAGTTTTGCCTTCGTTAGGAACAGCACTACAGACGGCAATCGTCTTAGGAGGATTGCCTCCCCAGTCCTTGAAAATAATGGAGGAGCGCAGATTACGGAAAGCTTCCCCATAGAGATGACGCCCATCGTTCGGCTCCAGCAACGCGAGCTGCCCCTTGGCCGGTTGCTGAGGAATTTGCCCCAGAACATCCTCGCCGAACTGAGTCTGAAACTCGCTGAACGAGGTCATTCGGTCATCCAGTTTGTCGAACAGGAAGACGACTAGCAAACCGAGGACCAAACCAGCAATCAGGCCAGTTATTACAGGCTTGAGCATATCAGGCTCCCGAGGAATGGCAGAAGATGCCCGCTCCATGATGGAAACGAAATCCTGCTGGAGGTTGGTGCCGATATCGATGTCCTCAAGCGTGGTAAGCATCTTATCGTAACGTGTTCTCACCCTGTCAATTCCACCATTTAGAGTGGCGTGCTTACTCAGGCGGGCGCTCATATCAAGGGCCCTTTCCTCCCACTTGACGATCTGGTTGTCGAGATTGCGGATCTGAGCCTCCATCGCCTCTCTTCTGCGTAACGCCTCCTGACGACTTTGCTCCTTATAGATTTCTAAAAGGGTAATTTCCCTAGCAATCTTCTGATCGATCGCGGCGATTTCCGGATGCTTATCCTTTAACACCTCAGCCTTGGTGTTCCGCTCGAGCATGAGTAGTTCGAGATTGTGCCGAATACCGAGATAGTTCCGCTCCCCCATGCCAAGCTTACTGAAACTAAGCACCTCGTTGTGAATAATATCATCTTCGCTGAGTTCCCCACCATCTCCAGCAAGGCGCTTGCCTCCCTGTTCAAGTTGCTCTCGACGCTCGATATCCTGGTCCATGTCGAGCATCTTCAAAAGATCATGCTCGGTCTCCAAACCAGATTGACGTGCACGGAGGCTACTGAGGTATTGCGCAGCGCGGTTTCCTCCTTGCTCCAAAACGACTACGTTGTTCTCCGTAAGGAAGGCCTCTAACTCCAACTCCTTCTCCGCCATCTGCTTCTCCAAACGTAGAAGCTCCTCAGTGATCGAGGTCAGCGCTGAATCGGTGTTTTGAACCCTCATCTCCCGACGGAAACTAATGAACTCGTCTAAAAGCGCGTTCAAATACGCCACCGTATAATCGGGCTCACTTCCGGTTCCCGAAACATTTAGCATCGAAGAATTCGGATTGCGATCAACACGAAGTTTTACCGGCACAATTTTCAAATCCGGATTGAGGGCCTCAACCCGCTCTGTCGCACGCTTGCGGACTTCACCACTTCGAAGCAGTTCCATCGCAGTACCGTAGAAGTCGTTCGCAGACTCCCTATAGTGGTTCGTATTCGGCAAGGCGACCTGCCCACCAGTCACAAGTCTCGCGTAAGAAATGAAAGTGGTTGGCTGAATCGAGGTACGCCAAGCCTGAATACAGATGCCGATACTCGCGGCCAAGAAAAGGAGCCACCACCGACGAGCAAGGAGATTTTTATACCGCTGGAACTTCGCCGAAGCGAGGTTCATCCGCGATACCTGGGTCGGGTAGTAACCCTGGGGGTTGGTTGCTGGCTGATTCACCTAGGTGCGGGGACTAAAAGTTGATGAGTTTTTCCGAAACGATGACCACATCGTTCGGCTTGAGAGGGATATCCTTATTCAAATCCCCCTCCATAATGCCACCGACATCGACAATGATCGTCCGGCGCTGGGTAGTCGAACCAGCGAGAAGCCGGTGAACCTTGACCTTTTTCGTGTTGGCAAACCGTGCAAAGCCACCTGCCCGAAGAATAGCCTGGGTGATAGTCATAGGTGTCTCGCCGGGAAGATTCATCTGCCCTTGACGTCCAACTTGTCCGTAAAGAGTCACATACTCGCCACTCCCTGAATACATTCCGCCTTGGTTATTGTAGCCTCCACGATTTCCTCCCCAGTAGTGTTGCTGGCGCTCTTTGTGGCTTGAATCGAGGACCATGATCACCGTGGCACGATTGAAGTGCTCTTTTTGTAGCTCCGCGCTGATCAATTGAGCCGCTTGATAGCAAGTCTTCCCCGCGACGACTACGTCTCCGATGTGAGGAATGTGCATCGTGCCAGACTCCCTGACGGAGTAAGTCTTCACTGAATTGGCACTGCCTTCTTCGACGATACGAAAACTAATTCGATCTCCGGCTTCGATAGCGCGCGCATTGTCCAGCTTACCCATCTCGTTGATGACGGAGGCAGAGGAAGCACCTGCTTGGGGCATTGGCTCAGGATTTCTCTGGGGAGCAACAGCTCCTTGTCCACCCTGCGACTCCCCGAACGCGGAGGGATCGTAGGTATTATAACCCGCATCGACAGCAGGATTGGCAGCGCCAGGGGCACTGAATCCTTGACCGAAGGACGGGAAAACACTTAGAGCGAGGAGGGATACCGCTAGGAGGGGCAATCGTTTCATGACGTTAGTTGGATTCTAAAACACGGGTTTCGTTCAGAATCCGTGAGTTTTTATTTTCACCGCTTTCGAGCAAACACCCCGATCAATTAATCGAGGTGTGCTCCTCGGAGAACCGAGGGTGATGTTCTGGGATCTCGGCGTGACCCGACCGATGACCACGAGGGAACAGAGGGCTCTTCTAAAATTGGTAGTAGAGATTCATGAGCAGACGATTCTGATCAAAGTCAGACTCGTCGCCGTCGGAATCGACCGTCCAGAAACGATACCCAAGTCCCATCCGAATATTCGGAGTGATTGGATAGCTGGTGTCGATCGAAAAGCTGTGCTGATCGTAATCACGTTCATCGACGCTGGAATCCGTCTTCCCGTAGTGATAACCGAGGCCAAGATGAAACCACTCGGTAACCTGATGGCCGATATATCCGTCGAATCCGACACGTTGAAAATCCTCTTCGCTGATACCACCCGAAGACGCCTCCTCTTCGTAGAACACGCTGGCTGACATCCGACTACCGCGATAACCTATCACTCCAATACCGTATCGCACGTAATCAGTGGTGACGAAGTTCGAACGAGTGCCAAGGGACGATTCGTGACCAAAGGTGATACTGTGACTCACCCTAGCATTAAGCTGATTCTGGAGAGACACGTTGTAGTAGTAGTCGTTCAGATCAGAGCGATCTCCATTGAGCCCGCCTTGGTCGAAGTCAAAAATCTGCGTTCCGCCGCCGGCCCGGATACTAGTATTCCTGGTGATGGGAGAGGAGAAGAAGGCGCCCACGTTGTAGATGCTTCCATCGTTCTGAACCTGATCCCTGTAGTCTACCCAACTAGTGGAAGCGTTGACTCCGGCTGTCCATACCTGAGTTGGGGACCAAGAAACCGAGCCACGAAGGGTATTCCTACCATTGTCGAGGAACTCGAAATCATCGTCGAGAGCAACCTGATCCGAACGGGAGAACCCGAGGGACATGTTGATCGCCGAATTGACCGCCCAGTTGGTAGCGACTCCTGCGGTGTTCTGAAACTGAGAGAAGATATCTAAATCATCCAGAGCAAAGTCATCCTGCGTCACCGACCGCGTAGAGAACCGGTCATAGAAGGTAATGATCACGTCACCAAGCAAAACATCGAACGAGAACCCCGATCCAAGAGGGATATTTAGACCTCCATTCTCGGTGATCCGCCCCTGACCAGCCACCTCAGGGTGGTCGAAATAGTAATCGTAGCCGATTCCGCCGCCGATCGAGATGCGATTCCAGCGAGAGATATTGTAGTTTCCACGCAGTGAAGCCTGGACACCAGCAATGAGACTAGATCTCTGGTCGGTAGAAGAGCGGGTCAGGTTGTCGTTGTATTCAAGGTCTGCACCCAGACCCACTTGAAACGGGATAGGGCCAAGCTTGAAGTTGCGATGGCCGGAATTGAAGCCGTCGGTAACTGATGGACCTGCGAAAACGCTGTCGCGTCCATAGCCAGCTGCAGAGTATCGACCGAACTCCCGGCCATAACGCTGAGAGTGCGAGTAAAGATCTCCTTCTGGAAAGGGCGACCCCAACGATGCACTACCTGTCTTGCCGTAAATTCTTTGATCAAGCGATGCACGGTCCTGAGCAGCCTGAGGCCCTAAGGATCTATAATAGCCGCGATGAAACCTGTAAGAAGGACGGCCTGCCGAGTGAGTGGCGGGTCGTTCTGCATCCAACGAGCGAGCTCGTAGGTCATCGAAGAACATACCGTTCAAGGACGGGGTGACACCATCCTGAGCTTGCACGCTGCTCGTGAAGAAAATGACGCCTGCCGTGAGGGCTGGAAGAGCTTTTATTTGTGGAGAAACCATCGGAAGTGGGAGCTTGGAGGTATGCCTCTGTGGTAGGTTTAACAATTGATGGGAGTGGAGGGCAACAAAAAAGGATCTAATCTGAAATTTAATCTCAGTTGCTGTTGCCGAATCCGCGTAATTTGGGTGAGCAGGGGTCTCGACCCATCGCTTACATCTTATTCACATTAGGACAGAGGATCAAGAGCGAAGTGCTATTCCCTCGATTGTGATGATTGTGATGACTCACCGACAGCCTGCCTTCCTATGAAGGCAATGCCACTACAGACGAGCCAACTTTGCGATCTTGAACGCCTCCCCTCTTAGTTAGTCCTCTGATTGGCCACTATTTGGCATCGTTCTACAACAGACCGAGCCTGGGGCCATCTCCATTGCCACTTTATTGGCTACTACACAATTAATAGGCTAGCAGCAGCCGATTTGATGCTGTTGATTAAAGTTATAATAATTATATTAAATGATTGCAGATTAAAGAATTTATAGTTACCTTCGGTTGCCAACCCAATACCCAACAACCCCAACACTCCCTGCTTTGAAGACGCCCAATATCTCCACTACCTTCTGGTGCCCCAATCTCAAAATGCGAGACTTCGGAACCGTAACTATCGCTCCAAACTCGTCCAAGATTCAATTCGATGTTTGTTGTGACTACTTTCAGCTTGACCACCAGCTCTTTATTGGTCTCCTCCAAGAGGCCACCGTTCGAAGCCCTGCCGACGGCATCGGAGTGCTGATCGATCCTGAGAATGGAGAGGTTCTCGACCTAATTAACGGCGAAGGTGTCATCGGATACTTCGACGGGGCTCCGCTAGAAAGCTGGAAGCAGCCCCAGATCTCTATTGAGATGGAGCGCATCGGCTCTGTCTACATTCCCGAGATTATTGTCGGGGAGGAACGCATTTTGCACCCAGCTATTCACAAGACGGAGGTCTCTCGTCTCCTCGCTGTGGCTGGCTCCAGTCCCTGCTATTTAGGCTCTCATGCCCGGTTCCTCGCTCCCGCAGTCTCTGTAAGCTAACACCGTCAGCGATTTCCCTTTTCCTCCCCGTCAATGCATGGGTTGGTAGCGTTGCGCACTGAGCCATGGTTTTGATTACTAACGACGACGGCTTTGACGCCGAGGGACTTCAAGCTCTCTCCCGAGCTTCTAAGTTCGCCTTACCTAACCAGCCTCACCGCATTGTGGCACCAGCCACCCAACAGTCCATGGTTGGTCACCGAGTAACAACGGATCGCCCCATCGAGGTTTTCGAAGACGACAACGGAATCGTCCGAGTTTCGGGAACGCCTGCCGATTGCGTCCGCATCGCAATCTACGGACTGGGGCTTCGACCGACGCTTGTCCTCGCTGGAGTCAACCACGGCGGAAACATGGGACAGGACATTCCCATATCCGGAACTGTCGCGGCTGTACGGGAGGCCTGCTACCATGGAATTCTTGGAGTGGCCTTCTCACAGTATCTTCGTCACGAAGTCTCGCCCGATTGGGCCGCCGCAGAGGTCGCCATTATACAGGTGTTGAAGTCCCTGCCGCCTGAGTCTGAGTCTGAGTCTGAGCAGGGCTATTCGCCCCCTGCTTGGAACGTCAACCTTCCCAGCTTGGATTCGGGATCTGTCGCACCGCGCATCATTGAAACCAGCCCCTGCCTTGCGCCCCTCCCGGTCTCTTTTGACGAGACGAACTCTGGGGGAGCCAATGCCCTACGTAGTTTTATTTACTCAGGAAGCTATCCTGACCGGCCCAAGAACACAGGAACCGACGTCGCAACTTGCTTCGGCGGAGATATCTCAGTCTCCCGGCTCAAGCTTCCGTTTTGAGCCTCTGAGCTAAGGAGAAAGCTTCGCCAAACGATCTTGGCTCCACTCGAGCCCTTGGCGGATTTCTTCCGGACTTCGAACTGGGACCTCGGCCTCGTCATCTGTTGCCGCGAGGCTTTTCCACTGGCTCACCGCTTGAGTAAAATGAGCACGGGCCGAGCTCTTGTCCCCTGCCTTCTCGTTGTTGTGACCGAGAATTCCCAGCACACGGGCTCTGGCGTGGGAGATGCCTCGTTGCACTTCTAAAGGATGCTTTGTGAGATTTTCCGCGAGACGATTCAAAATTCCGAGAGATTCATCTCCCGCACCAATCGCGGCGAGAGTCTCATCCGAGTCACTGAGCAGATCTGCCAGAGCAGTTTTTTGGCGCGCGCATTCTAACAGAAAGGCCGGCGGAGGCGACGCCGTGTCCGGTACTTCCGAGATCAAGCCTTCCAGCAACCCGATTCCGATTTCCTGCTTCTTCCTCGCTTCGTCGGCTTGCCCAGCATCCCGATCATAAGCGGCTAGTTGCCCATAATTCCTCGCGAGACAGTAGCGGGCCTGCCCGTCTCCCGGGTGGCGAGAAAGGATGTCCTTTAACAACGCCACCGCCTGACTATGAGCGACCAACCCTTCAGCTGGTCCAACCGCTTCCGTGACAATTTCCCCGAGTTCGGTGTAGGCCAACGCGAGAACCCGCTCATCCTCGGTCGTAGCGACATCGACTTCTAGCAATGGCAGAATCGATTCGACCACCGACAGTTGCAACTGCAACGCCGCGTCTCTAGAACCTTGAAGCCTTCGAATCAGCCCCAATTCGTGCTGACTTTGAACCAAGGTAGAGCGATCCGACGCCCCAAAGGAATCGCCATCCAACGAATCAGACAAAATTCGACCCACCTGCGCCTGGGCATTGGCAGCGTCTTGGTAGCGGCCCAGTTCCCGGTACATTCGGCCAAGGCGAAGATTCACACTGGCATACTGACTCAGAATATTGGGATCACGGCCCCCCTCAATGAGAAGCTCAGCGAACGCCTCATTACTCTTCCGCAGGGCGGCCAACGATCCATTGTCATCACCTCGCTCACTAAGAATCCTGTACTCGCGGTAGCCCGAGCGGGCAACACGGGACAGACACGCCGCTCGGGCATCCGGCTCCAATTCCAATTCGGAATCATCAAGGGTCCGCCATTGCTCCTGAGTCGCGCGGAATGCTTCCAGCGCACCGTCTCCGTTCTCCGTTCGAGTTCGTAGCAGTGCCAAATTGTAGTGATCGTAAATCGATGCCTCTGACGGCTTCGGCGAGGCGACATATTTCTCGCGACGATCTTCATAAAAAGCGAGGGACTCAGCCAATTGTTGATCACTCAAGATCGAAGCATCACCCGACTCGGGATCGAGAATAGCACCAAGCAACTCATCGGTCTGATTACGGGCAATCCGATAACTAGCCAAGGCTTCTGAACGGTCGGCAACGGCACTAGCTACCTTACGATTCAACGCGACAATTCTTGTATCTCGCGTGCCAATCTCAGACT
>Ga0209186_1000125_pt1 | contig 63868 bp, 41 predicted proteins | sample SidtaG_FD_187426 | JGI IMG/M metagenome (GOLD analysis project Ga0209186, IMG submission 187426) | Marine algal microbial communities from Sidmouth, United Kingdom - Sidmouth_Male2 metaG (SPAdes) (version 2) | ecosystem: Host-associated > Algae > Red algae > Unclassified | place: Sidmouth... | reverse complement strand
ACCTCTATGTTGGATCATTGGGATAGGCACAAGCCTAAATGGGGGACTACTGCCTTAGAAGGTTAATCTTGACTCTAAAAATGAAAAATTCCAGAGAAAATTAAGGTTAACTCAGAAAATGAGACTCAAAACCGAAAAAATATCCTCCCCAGAATCAGCCATACAAAATCATATACAAAATATTATTCTGTCTGAAGTAAATCTTGCCTCAAATCTTAATTTACAGGGAATCCCCAAATAGACACATAAAAAAAGAGGACTACTTTTCAGTAATCCTCCCTAATATACTATAATTGCGATTAGTATTATCTAGCGAAAGAAACGGCTCTTTTTTCTCTGATCACCGTTACCTTAATTTGACCTGGATATTGCATTTCTTCCTGGATCTTTTGTGAAATTTGGAAGGACAGTTCATCAGATTTCTGATCACTGACTTTCTCACTTTCTACAATAACGCGTAGTTCCCGTCCTGCTTGCATTGCATGGACTTTCTGTACGCCTTCGTAGGAGAGGGCGATGTCTTCCAATTCCTTGATCCGTTTGAGGTAACCCTCAAGAATTTCGCGACGTGCTCCTGGTCTTGCGCCTGAGATGGCATCACATGCCTGAACGATAGGAGAGATGATGTACTCCATTTCGATTTCATCGTGGTGCGCACCAACTGCATTGTTAATAGCAGGGCGTTCCTTAAATTTTTCACAGATTTTCATCCCTACTAAAGCATGAGATAATTCTGTTTCCTCATCGGTTACTTTGCCAATATCGTGTAGCAGTCCGGCTCTCTTAGCCATTTTGATGGTTTTGCTTGGCAATCCGAGTTCTGCAGCCATCAATGCACATAGATTTGCAGTTTCGATGGAGTGCTTCAGTAGGTTTTGACCATAAGAAGAGCGGAAACGCATTCTACCGATCATTCTAACAAGTCCTTTGTGAAGGCCATGAATATTAAGCTCGATAACTGTTCGTTCTCCAATTTCCATGATCTGATCTTCCAGTTGTTTTCTGGTTTTCTCTACAACTTCCTCAATTCGAGCGGGGTGAATTCTTCCATCTGCAACTAATCGTTGTAAGGAAAGTCTACACACTTCTCTACGGATAGGGTCAAAACTTGAAATAATGATGGCTTCAGGCGTATCGTCTACTATGATCTCTGCGCCTGTTGCAGCTTCTAGGGCTCTGATGTTTCTTCCCTCACGACCGATGATTTGTCCTTTGAGGTCATCGCTTGTAAGGTTAAACACAGAAACGGTATTCTCTATGGTTTGTTCGGCGGCCATACGTTGAATAGACTGGATGATAATTTTAGTGGCCTCCTTGTTGGCGGTCATCTTAGCATCGTCAATTCTGTCCTTTACATAAGCCATTGCTTGTGTTTCGGCTTTATCCTTGATGGCTTTCATCAATTCATCTTTGGCTTCCTGCTCGGAGAACTTTGCAACTTTTTCAAGAGCGATGATGTGAGTTTCGTTTGCTTTTTCCAGATTTTCTTTTTTCTTGGAAACGATTTCGAGTTGCTTCATGAGGTTTTCTTTGATGGCCTCAATTTCTTCTTCCTTTTGTTTCGCTTCAGATAGTTTGTTGCTAGCACTATCTAATTTTGATTGAATGGAACCTTCTTTTTGTTTTAATTTCAGCTCTTCTTCTTTGATTTCCTGACGTCTTTTTGAGGTATCAGATTCAAATTTAGACTTCATTTTAACGTATCGTTCTTTAGCTTCAACGATTTTCATTTTCTTGATCCGCTCATTTTCAATTTCCGCATCTTTCATCTTCTTTTTAGCGACGTCTTCTGCTTCTTTCTTGATACGTTTTGCGCTTTCTCTGCTTTGCTTCAATAGTCGATCGGCCTCTTTGTCCAGTTCATCACGTTTTGATTTTAACTGACTTTCGGAACCCTTTTTGCCAACAAACCAGCCACCACCGACACCTGTCAGGAGAGCGACCACTGCTGCTACAATGATTTCCATAATTTATATTTATTTAAGATTAACACTATACCGGAACTTTTTTCCGGCGTTTCAAACCATTTGATTATGATATCTGTTTTCTAACAGTAAATCGCTAATCAAATTAAAGTGCTTGCAGATAAGAATTATGAACTGGAGAGGGCTGCGTCTAGAAGACTAGATAAGCTATCGAGCTGTTCGTCAACATCGCTATTAAGACTTGTTTGTCTGGATTTCTGCAGATCTACTGCATAGGTAAGTACGGCCATTGCCAGACAATCTTGTTTATCCTTTTGTGGATAGGTATTCTGAAAGGTGTTTATTTTATCATTAATTCCCTTCACTAGGTTTTGAATCACCTGTTCATCACTTGCTTTTATTTTCAGGGGATATGGTCTCCCCGCGATAAGTACAGTTATATTCAATGACCCGTTATCCATTCCACACTAGCTATTTGTCAACTGTTCAATGCTTTTGTCAATAAGCGCTATAGTCTCGTCAATTTGCATTTTGAGTCGAGAATTGTTCTTTATTTCTTTATCTACGAGCATTTCCGGAATCGCTCCGGAACTTTCGTTACCCTTATCACTATTTTTGATTTGGGTACTTAGTACTTTATGTTCTGCCTTCAAATTACTGTTTTCTTGCTTAAGCCGGCTGTTTTCACTTATCAGCTGGCCTATTTTTGCTTCGATATCAGATAATTTTACTGCAATATTCTTCATAAAACACTGTCTGGTAACTATTACCAATACGCAAATGTAATGATTTTTTAATTGTAATGAAATAGATAACACAGATATTGTACTGATTCAGGCTTATATTTCTTATCAATTTATCCAACTAACTGCTTATTTAGTGATGTTTTTATGGCATTGCACCTTCTTTTCTAGAAACTAAAAAATAATACTGAAAGCATTTCTAGGGGACCGATAACATAATTCTTTTTTCTCGTTTCATTTGTAAATGCAAGATTACAAAGGAGTAATAGTCTTACAAATTTCTTTTATGATGTATTGCTTTAATTTTTTTTGGAATGACTTATCTTTTATCTTCAAACTATATTTCCTTTTCTCAGTAACAATACGTAACTTTGTGCGCTAATTTTATTTTTTAACCTTTTAAACCTAATTTATCTCTTATGACTGAGAAAAATTTGGAGAACCAAAACGAAGAAGTTGTCTCAAAAGAAACTTCCGAGAATCTAGAAACTAAATCAACTGAAACAGTTGAAGTTGCTGCGGAAACAAAAGCGACTCCTGAAGTTGAAAAACCTGCTGAAGCGGAATCAACTCCTGAAGTTGAAAAACCGGTTAAAGCTGAAAAGAAAGCTCCAGCGCCTGAAGCTGCTAAAGAGGCAGTAGCTCAAGAAGCAGTTGTGGAAGAAATTCCAGAAGAACCAGAAACCGCTCATGATGATTTTGACTGGGATCAAGGATCTAAAACTGTAAGTACTTATACAGATGAGGAGCATGCGAAGTACGAAGAGATGTACTCTGCGACCTTAACTAAAGTAGCTGAAAGCGCAATTGTTGCTGCAACCGTTTCTGCGATTAATGCAGGAGATGTTGTTCTTGACATTAATTCGAAGTCTGACGGACTTTTATCCTTGTCTGAATTTAGAGACATTCCGGATTTGAAAGTAGGCGATCAAGTCGATGTTTATGTTGAAGAGCAAGAGGATGAAAACGGACAATTAAAGCTTTCTAGAAGAAAAGCAAAAATCCTTAAGGCTTGGGAAGCTATTAAAGACTCTTATGAGCAAGGCACTGTAATCACTGGTACTGTAATCAGTAAAACAAAAGGTGGTTTAATTGTAAATGCTGGTGGTCTTGAAACATTCCTACCAGGTTCACAGATTGATATTAAGCCAATCATTGATTACGATTCCTATGTCGGTAAATCAATGGAGTTTAAAGTTGTGAAAATTAACGAAGCGATTAAAAACGCAGTTGTTTCGCACAAAGCATTGATTGAAAGTGATCTTGAAGAACAACGTCAGGCAATTATGGCTGAGTTGGAGAAAGGACAAGTACTTGAAGGTATCGTTAAGAATATCACTGATTTTGGAGCATTCCTTGATCTTGGTGGCGTTGATGGTCTATTATACATCACTGACATTTCATGGGGTAGAATTTCTCACCCAAGTGAATTGTTGGAGCTTAATCAAAAAATCAACGTTGTTGTACTTGATTTTGATGATAACAAGAAACGTATTTCACTTGGTCTTAAACAATTACAGCCGCATCCATGGGAAGTGTTGTCAGGAGATCTGGCAGAAGGTTCAGTGGTTAAAGGTAAAATTGTTAATATTGAAGACTATGGAGCATTCCTTGAAATTCAACCTGGCGTAGAAGGATTGATTCACGTATCTGAGATTTCGTGGAGCAACCAACCAGTAAATGCAAGAGAATTCTTTAAGTTGAATACGGAATACGAAGCAAAGGTAGTTACCATCGACAGAGAAGAGCGTAAGATGTCTTTAAGTCTTAAGCAATTGGCTCAGGATCCTTGGTCTAATATCGACAGTAAGTATCCTGAAGGTAGCCGACACACTGGAGATGTCAAAAATCTGACTCCTTATGGTGTATTCGTTGAATTGGAAGAAGGAATTGGTGGCATGGTTCACATTTCTGACCTTTCATGGACGAAACGATTCGGTCATCCATCTGAATACACGAAAGTTGGTACACAAATCGATATCGTCATTCTACAAATTGACAAAGACAACAGAAAACTGTCTTTAGGTCACAAGCAAATTGAAGAGAATCCATGGGATACTTTCGAAAATGTATTCCCAATTGGTTCTTATCACGAAGCGACTATACTTAGAAGAGATGACAGAGGTGCTATCGTTCAATTACCTTACGGTTTAGAGGCTTATGCGCCACTTAAACACGTGAAGAAAGAAGATGGTAAATATGCTGAAGTGGAAGAAGTATTGTACTTCAAAGTGATTGAATTCAATCGTGACGATAAGCGAATTCTTGTGTCTCACAGCCGTTATCTCGATGATCAGAAGAAAGAAGTAAGAGATGGCGAAATTAAGCAGGTTAAAAAGCAACGCGATGACACTAGAAAAGTGATTAAGAAACACCAGTCAGCTATCAAAAAAGATACACTGGGATCACTTGCAGGTTTTTCCGCACTTAAAGAGCAATTGGCTGAAAATGAGGCTGCTGAAGCCAAAAAGAAAGCTGCACCTAAGAAAAAGGCTGCTCCTAAGAAGAAAGCTGCTGCTGAAGAAGAAGAGGAATAACTGATTTGATTTTATAAAAAAAGCTCCTTCTTAATAATTTAAGAGGGAGCTTTTATTTTTAAACAAACTCGTAACTTTATTGTTATAGTTGGAAATGAAAAGAAAAATGATCAAATCCAAGTTTAAAGATTTAATTAACTCTGAGACTCCTGTGCTAATTGATTTCCACGCTGATTGGTGTGGACCTTGTAAGATGATGAATCCCAACTTAGTTGATTTGAAAAAGAAATTGGGTGAAGAGGTAAAAATTATCAAGATTGATATTGATAAAAATAGATCCCTTACTTCCAAGTACCAAGTACAGGGCGTACCCACTTTAATGCTCTTTAAAGAAGGAGAGCTAAAATGGAGAAATTCTGGAGTGCACACTGCATCCCAGCTAGAAAATATGATTATTGAGTATACTTAATTAACAACCATTTTTTGTCTTCAGTTGGATAAAAGAAAAAATGTTGATATCATTACGTTTAAATTATTTAAGATGAATCAGTATTTCGTTATTCTATTATCCGTTACCTTAGTTTTTAGCTGTTCTAGTTCAGTTACAAAAAGTTCTGAAACGCTAGGAATATTTGAAAAAGTAGAACTTGAAGTGTTCAATCTAAAACTTCAAGACTCGTTAAATATACAGATCCTTGATGTCAGAACTCCTCAGGAATTTCAAGCAGGCGCTATTCAGAATGCAGTCAATCTAGACTTCTACAATGAAAATTTTAAATCGCAATTAGAACAGTTAGATAAGTCTAAACCTGTCATGCTGTATTGTAAATCTGGCGGTAGAAGCGGCAAAACACTTACCATATTGAAAGAAATGGGTTTTTCAGAAGCCTATGAACTAACTGGTGGATACACCGTTTGGTCTAAGAAATAGAGTGATCAGTCTAGCCTAGCTACAAATTTCAAATCTCTTAAACGCTAGCGGTGCTTTTGTCATTATTTAACTGCAACATTACATTGAAGGCTATCCCATATTACTGTCGTCCAGTTAAGATTTAATAAGATTATTTTAATGTTTTTGTGATTTGCGAAAAAAACACATCTTAAATTAAAAAAAATCTAACAGGTTGCCCGTTCTTTTTTTCAAAAAAATGAAGAGGGTTGATCAAATAAAGATTAATCGTCCAATATCAAAACGATTTTACGAATAAAGGAAATCCGATTCGTATTATAAACATACAAGAGATTTTGAAACTAAGGATTCTTCTAATATAGCAACCCAAGAGTGACAAATGGAACGGCCTATGCAGTATAAAAAAAATAAAAAGTAAATTTTAACCCAAATTTATTAACCGTACACAGTTTTGTCTCCTTCTATTGTAGCAATTTTATCTTCCCAGTGCTAGTAAACTATGTCATTATAGACTTTCGAAGTAAGTGTTTCAATTTCAGCAGAAACCCAAAAGTATTGTTTTAAATCTGTAACTAATTGTTGAACACGTGGTTGATATTCTGGTTCTAGTTTGGTTCGTAGAATAATTCCTAACGCTAGTTCAAAATTACTCAATACCGCATTGAACAAGGTGTCGGAGAGGTATTCATATTCATTCATGAAGGTAACAGCGGCCTCAGCAACATGAAGGTGGATATCGATCATGTCGTGTTCAAAAAGTGCCGATTTTTCCATTCTTTTGACGACAGTCTTCATGATTTTAATTCTAGGTCGTCGCGGGCGAGCATAACTCTTAGTTCGAAAACACTTGCTGATTTCTTCTTTGGCGTGTTCGTATATTTTAGATCTGTCTTCGGCAGTACCAAGATCGATTTTGTAGTGGTTTTTAACTTCTTTGAATTTATCAAAAAGGAGTAGGATTTCAGAACGGAGTTCTTCCTCCTCAAGTGACTCAAGATGTTTTTTTAAGGTTGACTTGCGCATCCACAAAGATACATATTATTTTAGCATACTCTTCATAGAGTCATTGAGATTGGAGATCAAGCGAGTCTGTTCGTTGATTGTTTTTCGTAACTCATTTACTTCATCACTAATATAGCTTGAAGCGTTTTGGGGTGAAGGAAGGAAGGGGCTAATCTTAGCTCTTACGTACCAGACTTCGCGTAAATCACCAACTTCTACTTGAAAGGGGTCATAATAGTTGTTGTCCGATATCAGTTTTACCTTTTTGTCGGTCTTTAGATTGTTTGTGACGCGTTTGACTAGTACATCTCCTCTTGTTACAACGACGTACACGTAATTGTCTTTTATAGAGGATTCCCAAAGCGTGGGTTCTAGGTAACTACAAATTACTTTATCTCCTTCAAATAGGGTAGGCTCCATACTGTCGCCGGCTACATCAAATGAGCGATGTGTGCCTACTTTGTACTTATAATCAGGAAGTGAGTAAGTTGGTAAATCCTGGATAAAGGTTGGGTCTGTCATTTCTCCTGCATAGCCTGCTTGTGCAGGTGTTGGTACATGCACGATGCGTTCATCGTCTTGAGAGTTGGTGACAATAGTCAGGACACGAAAGCTCTTATGGTCTTCTTCTGACATAAACATTGGACCTTCTCCTGTGTAGAGATAGACTGGGTTTACTTTATATTCTTCGACTGCTTTACGAAGCAGCTCAATTGTGACGTCTCTTCTACCTTTTAAGATTTCGCTTAAACTTTGTGGCAGATATTCTAGTGAAAGGGCAAACTGTCTGCTCGAGCGCACGCTTCCATCTTCCTTAAGCTTGTTGTGACAGTTGATAAAACGTTGTGTTACGATACTATTCATGTTAAAGTATTTCTTAGTTTTCTAATATAGCTATATTCGCGAAATAGTTATATTGCTTCAAATGTAAGCGATTATTCCTGAAATATCAAATTATTTTGATTTATTGTCATTTATTTGATTACTTTTTAATGAAAGTGAAAAGGATATGCTGCATTTTTCTATTAATGGATTGGAATATGTATTGTAAACTTGGATTGTCATAGTTTACCTTTGAAAAATTTCAGTGGTCCAACTACCTATTTCAAAAAACTAGTCATGAGCCAAATTTTAACCCAAGAATAAAAATAACAAAACATTAAGTCCATACTGGATTGCCCATAAACAAAAGGAAGATTGAGCGAAGTGACCTAGTATGGAGCACTACTTTTTTACCAATAACTATTGTAGTAAAGGATTCAGGATTTAATTAAAAATACTAAATTGGATCATTCGAACATAGGTTAATGTTTCATTATTTTGGGTGGTATGACTAATAAACGATTATGGCAAGTTAGAGGGTAGCACTTCCCGCTTATCATAAGCCTAAAACCAGTTTGATCCAGCATTGGACTAGCGGTAGGAGGTGTTGTTTGAACGAAGCCTGCCTGCTGACCGTAGGAAGGCATGCGCAGCGGAGAAAGTGCTGGATGACGCGCCCCGTAATGGAGTTTTACGAATTGGAGGGAAGGCCCAGAAGTATTCTTCTTCTCCACCTTAAACGTTATTTTTTCTACACTTTTAGTTTAAAGTATAAACGTATTGCGACCCATAACAGGGTCGATTTTCATACTTGTTGTTTTTGCTAACATACTTTGACCACGATGTGGTCACCGCCCCGTTTCCTATAACCAATTGTTGTGTGATTACTAGTAGCAACAGCATGCTTTGACAACAATGCTAAATTCATCTTAATTTTTCTTTTTATATTGTCAGCGGTAGTCATTTGCTTCTAAATACACATTAAATGAATCATCTTCAGGTATTGATCGATCACCTTCACAAAGAAAACCTTTGGCAACGAGAACAAACACTTGAGCGAAATGAGTTGTTAACGGTAGCGGGTTGAACGTTTAGAAGTTCAGTAACCGAATAAAGAAAGAAATAGAGCTGAGCTTATGAACGTATTACTTGTACTTTTTAATCAAAACAATTGCTACGATAATCAATACAAAGAATAGCACTAAAGACGCAACTTTGATCCAGGAGGTTGGTTTTTTGCCATTAACCTTCCCGGTTTGACCGTTTACAGAAAATTGGTAAATTTTGTTCTGGTACCTGTAAGAACTTATCCAGATGGGCAACATGATCATCTTAAAGGTTTGATAGAACTTTTGAGAGTTTACCCTCACATGACGTTGTGTGTCTCCTCCGATCTCTGCCTTACATAAATCTTTGAGCCGTTTATCCATGATCTTATCTGCAATCTTATATCCTTCGTCCAACTCAAGGCTGTATACTTCAGCTTCCCATCCCAACATTAGTCTTGGGTCATAGTTGATAACCTCTCGTAGGTCGAAGGGCTCAATAGACTGCATAAGTTTTTGTTGAACCCCTGTTGAAGCTACGACCAAGACATCGTCAAAAAAGTGACTGAGATGGCCACTACGATGAACCCAACGAGTTTCCGTTACCCTTTTATTTTGGTATTCACCGTTGACTCGTATCGTTTTAGAAACTTGTTCTCTGTAACCTGCTTCACCAGAGTAGCTGGACTCTGTTTGTGCATCATAAGTCCAAAAAGGAATATAAATACCATGTAGCGAATCCATCTCTGCAAGCCGCTTGAGTTTATTCGGTCGGAACCATCCTTTTTTGATCCAGTCATTAAACAATTTGCTGGATTGCTCTTTTGGTACTTTAAATGGAATAATTCCCATTGGCTCGATATAGCTATGTTCGAAGGCCTCAAGATTAACATTGTTGGAGCCACAGAATCCACATTGTACCTTTACCTGACTGTTATTTACCATGAACTTGGAGCCGCAACTCTGACAATCGAATACCTTTTGATCATCTTTTTCAGGGGTGTGATAATTCAGATCTGTAAGCGCTTTTTGAAAGTCGTGTTCCACCACTCTGTCTGATGCTGCATCGATTGGTTCTATGTTTCCACAATGACCGCAAATGATCTGTTTTTCTTTTGCAGAATAAGCCAGTTTACCACCACAATTACTACACGGGAGGTTGAGTACTTTCTGTAAAACTGCTTTTTCTTGTTGTTCGTCCATTCCAATTGAATATTAATCAATGATAATATCAAATTTAAGGTAAAAAAGGGATTTAACGTTAATGATACTCCTTTTTTGTTGTTGATTTCTTTGAAATAGGGTGGTATAAATCATCTAAGGTGACGATTTGGCCAATGTGATTAATTTCCGCTTTTCAGTAAAATAGATTGAGCAAATTATAAGATTATAATTCGCTCAATCTATGTGAAATTAGTTTAACGTCAACAGTTATTTGTCGTACTTGTTATACAAACTACCGTTTTCTGTTTTCATGAAAATGTCGAATGGGATTTCTTCCTGCTTAATGAAGCCTTTATTTGGCAAGTCGCCATTGTCCACCATTTCTACAACAGCAGCAATAGAGGCAGCAGTAGTCCAGCTAATAGCACGCCACTCTTGTCCTCCAATAGTGATCGGAGAAAAAGCGTGAAAATACTCATTACGGAAGATTTTTTCCCCTTTCCAACCTTCTACTACTGCATAGATATAAACTACATCTTCTCGAACTGGTGGCTTAGCGTTTTCAAGAATTTTTGTAATTAATGGTTTGTCATGCTTAAGGATAAGCTCTTGTAATAAGAAGCGCATTAACTTACCATGACCAGGATAACGGATTGTTTTATAGTTCAAAGTATCCACTTTCCCTTCATAAGTTTCGCACATGGTTCCTAGACCTCCAGAAGTAGTAAAGGCTTCGAATTCGCGACCGCCGATATTAATGTATTCAAAACTATCTAGGGAACTTACCATTTTACGCTCGCCATTGTGTATAGCTTCAGCGTCATTGATGTATTCGTTGATGACTCCAGCTGGTGACCAAGTAAAGGAATATGCCAACTGACCGTTAGGATATTTGGGTAAAGCCCCAACACGGAGTTCGATATCTCGCACCTTAGTAAAGTCTTTAGTAAGATCTGCACCGACAATCCCTATAAATCCAGGAGCCAGTCCACACTGAGGAGCCATTACGCTCTTTGCTGTTTTACTGAGTTCGCGAATGTAGTTTGTCGTATCTACATCTTCTGTCAAATCGAAGTAGTGTACTCCATTGTCGTGTGCGAATTTTGCAATAGGTTTATTAAGATAATAGGGTAGCGCAGAAACGACGGCATCGTTTTCTTTGATCAGTTTTTCGATAAATGCCAAATCAGTGACGTCTCCTTCAACAACTTTGAAGGGCAATTCAAAGTCGTAATGCGGTTTTTGTCTGTCAATACCTGTGACTTCATATTTTTTGCTCAATAGCACGCCGACTAATGTACCGACTTTTCCTAGACCAAGGGTTAACACTTTTTTCATTACTGTATGATTGATGTTATCTAAAATTTGCGGCAAAGGTAATTAATTAATTGAAAGGTGAAAGTTGAAAATCTAAAATATAGTGACACTAATGACTAAAATTTTAAATTAAAGAAACAATTCGCTGAAAACGATTCACTTATTATTTTAACCTGAAATTGAGCACTCAAAACAAAATTCCCAATGTATAATCCAAGTAGAACAATTATCTTTGTGCTATGAAACGAATTGGTTTACTTTCAGATACGCACAGTTTCCTTGATAAGAAGGTTTTTAAATACTTTGAAGAGGTGGATGAGATATGGCATGCTGGCGATATTGGTGATATGAAGGTGATGGAACAGTTAGAAGTCTTTAAGCCAACTCGGGCAGTGTATGGCAATATCGATCATGGAGAAGTGAGACGTGGCTATCCACTTGATTTGCGCTTTGACTGTGAAGGATTGGACGTCTGGATCACGCACATCGGCGGCTACCCAGGAGGAAGATATAACAAGCGGGTACTGAAGGAGTTGATCGCAAACCCTCCAGGACTGTTTATCTGTGGGCACTCGCATATTCTCAGGGTCATGCCTGATAAACAGTATGGTTTTTTGCACATGAACCCAGGGGCATGTGGGAATGCGGGATTTCACAAAATTAAAACCTTGCTACGTTTTTCTGTAGAGAAGGGCGTAGTCAAAGACTTAGAAGCTATCGAACTAGGAATAAGAGGACTTCTTAAATAATGATTAATGTTTAGTGTTTAATGACACCAAGGGATCGTCCTTACGTCAATAATTAAACACTAAACACTAATCACTAAACACTAGTATTATGCGAAATCCAAATAACTATCTAGAATCCAGCCTTGTTGTCCGTTAAATTCTACTAGGACAAATTTATTGTCTTTTCCGTCTAGATTAACTGTGTTTTCCGACCAATCTAGGATACGGATTTGTGACTGATCTGGAATACGGTGAATATTGACACCTGCACCCATGTCTGGAGACGCTCTCATTTCCAGACTTCCGCCATGGCTGCTTGTCCTAGCTGATGTCTGTTTCATAGGGTCAAAGTTGACAGGTTTCGCTTCGTGGTGATACTCAGAACTGTTTTTAGCTTTTTCTGAAGCTAGCTTTGACTTCAATTCTTCAATCTGCGTATTGAGGTCACTATAGACAGTAGCGTCGGCTGTTTCTACATTTTGATCTCTTTCATTTGCGATTTTAGATGCTTCGATCTCGCGACGGATTTCCTCGTAAAGTTCATCCTCACTTCTAGATTCAGGAATATTGCTTGTTGTCTTTTCAAGACGATCACTAATATCCGAAAATACACTAGCATCTGCGGTTTTAATGTTAGTGTCTGCTTCGTTCTTAGATTGAACAGCTTTTACTGCTCCTTTAATTAATTGATACAATAATGACATGGTTATTCTTTTTTATGTAGTTGCAATTTACAAAATATAGAGTAAATCAAGCCTATTCAAATTGAATTTTTCTGCACTGTGTAGACAGATGTTACCCGAACCTGCAAAGATGGGCACCGAAAGTCGGACCAATCCAACAATTTTGATTCTAACCGTAGTGCTGGTAAAGACTTAGGTGGCACGAATGCTTGCGAGTCAAAATTACTGTGGAGCCGAAAGTCGGACCATCGAAAGTCGGACTGTCATCTTTATTGGTTTTCAACTCAAAACGACGCTGCGCTATTCCTAGCTGAGCTGAAGTGGGTTACTCAATAAAATATATAACAAATGATTGAACTTTTAATTTAAAAAAGTGCGTTTAGCTCTTATAAACATTTTCAATCTACTCTTTTTTGAAAACTTTCGAATTCGGGTTAAATCTAAAACATTGAAACCTATTGAATAATCTGGGTTTAAAGAAAAATTATTGTAGCATAAGCAACGATTTTATGGGAATACTAGACTTAATATAATAATAACTTCATGATTCATGTGAATATTTGTTTTATAACATTAAATTTACACCTTGCAATCAATTAGCAAAAATAAAATGATTCACAGTAGGATAATTGAGTTGAGTTTGTTTTTGATGGTAATGTTGAGTTTTCCCTTTGTAATGTTAGGTCAATCAGGTTACCCTGCCATCAAGGAAAACCTTCTTATTGAGTCTAAGTGGCTTTACACATATACCTCACATGCACCTACGAATTCTGTCATTCACAAAGCGGATGAGTCATACGAGTATTACCTATACTTAAAGTTTAATAATACCTACGAACATTACTTAAATGGGAATACCTCTAATGGGGATTGGTTGCTTAATGAAAACAAAAATGAACTGTTTTATAACTTTCGTCAAGTTCGGTGGTGGAAAATTGCAGAACTCTCTAAGACAACACTTATCCTTGAATTTGTCCTGGATAAAATCCCATATAGATATCACTTTGTCCGCATTGGCAGCGAGAGTTCCCCCTTCAAAAAGAAGAGTAATGAGCTACCAGATGTTGAGGTAGAAGCCGATGTGACCACTGAAGAACTGGTGCAAGAAGCTCGGAAGGAGTTATCCGCCAAAGAAAAACGACAGGAAAAACGCAAAAAGCGCAAACAGGCCAAAGAAGACCGTAAAGACCGAAGAATTAAGGAGCTAGAAAACAACGATACTAACATAGAAATTGCGCTAACAGGAGGTGGGTTTTACGGTGGTTTGGATCCCGTTATCAAAGACTTCACTGTTATCAAATCTGATGGCAGACTCATCAAAGAATATGAAACCGTCAACCAAGGACTTCGGAAAGTGCGTAAAGATATCGGTAGAGAGCAAGTAGAACAACTTGCTGAATTTATGACTAATAAAGGATTCTTTGACCTCTCTAATCTCTATGATTGTCAAACAGGGGATTGTAACAAGCGTAAAACCATGAAACCTACGCCAATTCCCTTACGAATTTCCTTTACCTACGGCAACCGCAGAAAAGTGGTTACTGTAGTCATCTGGGGGCTGGACGATCAGAATATCCAATACGTCAATTACCCACGGGATCTAGAGTACGTCATAGAAAGCATCCAAAAACTCTCCATGCAAGATTAATGCTACAGTGATTAGTGGTTAATCATTAATTGACACTAATAATGCGTAATGGATAGAGATTTATCGTTAATCGCTAACTCTGTGACATAAATTTAAAATTAAAACAAAATTTAATGTAAATTGGAAACTTACAGAAAATGAAGAGATCGAAAAATGCTTAATGAAAAAAATCAATTAAGAATTTTAACTATTATAAAAAATTAGCTGTTTAGAATACCTAGTCGCTTACTTTTTATGCCATACAATCTTATAGTTATGATCAATTCAAGATTTGTTAATCGAGATGCAGTTAAGTAGTAGTCTAGGTAAATTACAGAATATTAGGTACTTATAAGTTGTTTTGTTTTTACATAAAACAAAAAAAGAGCTTACCCAACTTTGGTATGTCAGGTAAGCTTAGCTCATTCCACTTAGGCAATGGTCAGAGTCTACTTCATAGCTATCGCTTTCTCGATAAAAGCCAGAGACTAGCGATTCATTTGGTAATGATTCTTTTAATTCCTTACAATTACAAATATAGGGTGTAAACAATTTACCTCTAAATCAAAAAATCCAAAAAAATCCTAAATATTATTGTTGTATTTTAATTGTAATTTACATCTTAAAAAGTGTAACTAATTGATATGAAGCAGTTTAGTTGTGGTGAGATGTGTTCTTAAAATCCTTTTATTTCATCCAAATAATAATAAAAAAGATTGAATTAGTGACTTAGTAAACTGATCATCGTACTACCGCTTGTTTAGCTCAATTTTGATTGTAAAAGATTTGTCTTCCTAGAAGTTCTATTATCCGTTCCTTCCTCGTTCTTTATTCATTAACTAATGTAATCTGATATGTCTTCAGTTGCTAAAAATAATTTAAAATTATTCAGCAATAAGCTAAAGAAATGGAATACTCAAAAGAATATTTGTGATAATAAATCCTTATAAAAATCATGATAATCAATGATTATTGTCTTTTAGTACAAACACTATATAAGGAATGGAAGCCGTAAGTGATCTTATTTTACTTGTGGATTATTGATCCGTGTTAAGTATTAATAAAACTATTAATTATATTAATACTGGTTGTATATTTTCGCTTTTTGACTGTAAATCATGAAATACAAGAATTCTAACATCAGTAATGCTCTCCACAAATTGATGAAGGGATTGCACAAGCTGTTTTCTCTTGTGAATTTTCGCATTGTTATAAAATCTAGGAATTTGCTCTAAATTTTTTGTGTTGTTTTTGGAGCAGCGGCTAAAATCTCATTGCTAGCTTTGTCTGCATACTGTTCAAAGTTCTTTACAAAGCATTTTGCAAGTTCTTCTGCTTTTACATCATACTCCGCTGTATTCTTCCATGTCTTTCTTGGACTTAACACCTCATCTGGGACATTAGGACAGCTCACAGGCATCTGTAAACCGAATACAGGGTGTTGCTGATATTCAACAGTATCTAGTTGGCCTTCTAAGGCTGCAGAGACCATCGCTCTTGTGTAACCGAGTTTCATTCTAGACCCCTCACCGTAAGCACCGCCCGTCCAACCAGTATTAACTAACCAGACATTCGCGTTATGGGTTCTAAGCCGTTCTCCTAGCATATCTGCATAGTATGTAGGATGCAATGGAAGGAACGGCGCTCCAAAACAAGCAGAGAAAACAGTTTTAGGTTCTGTGATACCAGCTTCTGTCCCTGCTACTTTTGCTGTGTATCCAGAGATGAAGTGATACATCGCCTGTCCTACACTAAGTTTTGAGATAGGAGGTAGCACACCGAAGGCATCACAAGTAAGAAAAAAGATATTTTTAGGAATGCCTCCCTTAGAAGGCTGCAATGCATTGCTAATATGGTGGATAGGGTAAGAGACTCTTGTGTTTTGAGTGATATCGTCCTTCGAAAAATCGGGTTCATTTGTGCCTGGTTTAAACACAATGTTCTCAAGGATCGCTCCTGGCTTGATAGCGCGGTAGATTTGTGGCTCCTTTTCTTCTGTAAGGTCAATACACTTGGCATAACAACCTCCTTCAAAGTTAAAAACACCTTCGTTTGACCAACCATGTTCGTCATCTCCAATGAGCGAGCGGTTTTCGTCTGCTGATAAAGTTGTTTTCCCAGTACCACTTAATCCAAAAAAGATAGCAACGTCACCGTCTTTTCCTTGATTGGCGGAGCAGTGCATGCTTAGTACTTTTCGTTCTACTGGAAGCTCATAATTCAATACAGAGAAAATACCTTTTTTGATTTCTCCAGTATACCCGGTTCCTCCAATGATGATTTTCTTTTGACTGAAGTTGATGATTGCAAAATTGTGTTGTCTTGTTCCATCAATTGCTGCGTCAGCCTTGAGGCCCGGGGCACAAAGTATAGTCCATTTAGGACTAGCATTTTTCAATTCCTCTTCACTAGGACGCAAAAACATGTTATTGGCAAACATATTACTCCATGGCTTTTCAGCAACCAATCGCAATGGCAATCTGTAATTATCATCAGCGCAAGCATAAGCATCTCTGATGTACAGCGCTCTGTTGCTTAAGTAGTCGACTACCTTTTGGTATAAAGAGTTGAATTGAGCTTCGCCAAACGGAAGGTTAATTGGGCCCCAGTCTACTGTATTTTTGGTTAATTCATCCTTTACAACGAACCGATCTTTAGGTGATCTTCCAGTAAATTCTCCAGTATTAATTGCCAAAGCACCAGAATCAGAAATGATGCCTTCTTTTTGATCAATAACATGATTCGTTAATTCCTGAGAATCAAGATTCCAGTAAGCAATCTTAATGTCTCGGATTCCAAGAGCAGTTAAATCAGCAGTTGGGTTTTTTACTCCAATTTCTTTCATTAGACAAGATTAGTTGAGAAATAAAGGTCAAAGATAACCAAGAATTAATTATTATTAATATTCACCCAAGATATTACTTTGGATAATGTTGATAACTTTACATTCTCCTCAATGATTTGTAGATTCAGTATTGGCATTCAATCAATTGTGAATGAAAACATATTTTTATGTTCAAATAGTTAAGGAAATGTTAACCTCGATTATTCGTTCTTCCAACAATTGATACGAAGGTTAACAAATAATGTTCTATTTAGATTTGAAATAGTGTAAATAATTAGGTGAAAATGGAAGCGGTTACAGTTGTCAATAACTTATGAAATAAGGAAGTATAACGCTGCGAATGTCAAAATTAAAATTTACAGATCATGTAAGGGATTAGAAGATTTTCTAATGGGTAAATTCCTATTTATTTATTATATTTAATTTGTATTGACATAATAGTTAATAATTTATAATTTAAAGTAACTGATGAGAATTTTATCATGTGTTTATCTTACATCGCAATCACTTGCCTGTCCTTACGCCTCAGCTAGTGGTGCTGACTGATGGACTGAATACGATTGACCTGACGACTCAAAACAGTTTTACTGGAGGCGGCTCAGGACAATATGAAGTGACGTCTGGTGTCTGGGCGATGTATACTGGAGATGTAGCAGACGATGTTGCCGGATATGACATAAGTGCTGGCGATAAGATATTATGGAGTGCTGAAAACGGGAATTTCCTACAATATCTGCCCTCTGATTTTAATTTAGATGGAGACATAAACGGGTATGACCGAATTCTGTTGGATCGGAATTTTGGTGTTTTTTCGGGAGTGCCAAAATAGCTGTTTAATTAATAGTTAACTATGAAAAATTAACAATTTACATAAACAAGTTCTGAATTTTTTGTCCAATAATAGAAACAGGTTATTCCTTATTAATTTGTATAACCTTTCAACTATTTTTAGGAAGTGACTGTTATTAATAAATGAAGATAATAGTTCTTGGAAATAGCAGTAAATAACATGAGATGCTCAAAGATATTAGGATTGAAAAAGTATCCCCTTCCCAAGCAAAAGAATTACAAGCAATTGGCAAACAGACATTTTTAGAATCCTTTGCAAGTTATAACAAAAAAGAGGATATGGAAAGATACCTCGAAGACAGTTTTAATATTAAAAAAGTACTAAATGACCTTCGTAATCCAAAATCCGAGTCCTACTTCGCGTTGTTTGACCAAAAGATAATTGGATACTTAAAATTAAATTTTGGAGCAGCACAAACAGAGTTGTGTGATCAGAACGGTGTTGAGATTGAAAGAATTTACCTGTTAAAGCAATTTCAAGGCAAAAAGATAGGACAAAACCTCCTCAAGAAAACTTCCGAAATCGCGAAACAAAGAAAAGCTGAGTTTATTTGGTTAGGCGTTTGGGAAGAAAATCTGCGAGCCATCCAGTTTTATGAAAATAATGGTTTCGTTCAATTTGATAAACATGTATTTTACTTAGGTGATGATAAACAAATTGATATTATGATGAAAATTAAGATGTAACGTGTTCTTGAAGTCGTGCTCCGTTTTGGAGATATACTATATTTATTCTTTATCTGAAAATGATTATTAATAAGATACTAGTATATCCAAGATGTATATTCTTTTTATCATAAGTATCTTATTCATCTTAAAAATCCTATTCTGCATTTATTCTTTTTGTGCATTTGAGTATATTTTGTATATTTATTATATGTCTGGTTAATTGAACAATGTATTAGATCATTCCAAGATGAGATTACATTACATTCATTTCCTAAAACTAACTAATGAGAATTTTATGGTTATTATGTGCAATGCTAATAAGTAACAGCTTATTTGCCGCTACCTTTTACCTCGATCCAATCAACGGAGATATTAATAATGATGGGAGTTTGTCAGCACCTTGGCCTACACTCCAAGCTCTAATAGACAACGGCAGAATAGCTTCTAATAAACCAGCAAATTATCCTTATACTGTAGGACAGCCGCTTGTAGCAAAAAATGTAGGAGCCACAGTACAGCCAGGAGATACACTTTATTGTCTAGGTGGTTTTCAAGGATCTGTTTTTATTAGTAGTTATTACAATCTCAGTTATATCCACGTCATAGGGCTTCCAGGACATCAAGTAGAATTTAGCGGGATTGAGTTACGAGGATCCAGTCATTGGTCATTCGATAATATTACCATTAGTAAAGAGTTTGATGGTGTTTATGGCGGGAAGCTTTTCTTTATGAACACACACAGCTTCCTAGGAGCAGTGCAAGATGTTGAGATTAAAAATTCCACATTATATACTAAATGGGATGCCTATTCCTGGTCTGCTGCAGATTGGGTCAATAATGTTGCTGGAGGAATTTCAAGTTCCTATCCTATCAAAAATGTCCATGTCTACAATAATTATATCAGAAATATAGCTACCGGAGTTCAAATTGTCGGGGAAGATGTTTTTGTTGAAAACAATACCATTGAAAATTTTTCGGTGGACGGCCTGCGTGGTAATGGCGACCGCCTACATTTTTATTATAATTTGGTAATGACTAGTTATAACGTTGATGCGAATCACGACGACCTCTTTCAGTCTTTTAATTTAGGCACTGGAACGCATGATGATTGCTTCCTTGTTGGAAACATACTGATCGGTGCTAATGATCCTAATCAACCTGTAGCTCTCAGAGGGGATGCACAGGGTATTGGAATGTTCGATGGGTTCTTCGAAAATTGGACAATTATTAACAATGTCGTTGCAGTAAATCACTGGCATGGAATCTCCTTACTTGGAGCAAGAAATTGTCTAATATCAAATAATACAGTCACCAAAATAGATATCAGTCATCCCAATTCTCCTTGGATTAGGGTAGCAGCACACAAGGATGGTCGTCCTAGTATAAACAATACAATTACTAACAATGTATTTTACAATGCCGTCAGTAATCAAGATGGTACAACGGCAAATAACTTTCAACTCAACACTGCTGCTGAATATGATCAACACTTTGTTGACTGGCGGAATAATAACTTTCACCTCCTTCCAACATCCTCACTAATTGATGCAGGAATTGCTACTGGCGCCCCAGCCTATGATAGGGACAGCATCGCCAGACCAATTGGTGCAGGATACGATATTGGTGCTTACGAGTATTGCTCTACTCAAAACTGTGCAACACCGCCTTGCGTCGTAAATGCAGGTGTAGGAACAATTTACTCACTTTGTGATACGAGTGCCACTAACACACTCAATCTATTTACGCAGGTTTCTGGAAATCCGCAACTCACTGGTACTTGGAGTGATCTTAGTAATTCAGGTGCGTTGTCTGGTGCATCGGTTACTCTGCCAGCACTTACCGCTGGAACATTTGTTTATCAATATGTGGTTTCAGAATCCTGTGGTAGTGATACCGCAGTCGTAACAGTTGAGATCAACTCCTGCAATCCGAATTGCGCAGCATTTGTACCGATAGTCGATGGCAGCCAAGAAACCGGTTGGAACAATACCAGAAGAGACTATATCAGAAATCCGCTAATCGGTACCGTTACAAATAAAAATGATCTCAGTGGTTACTTTAAACTGACATGGGACAACTCGTTCCTCTATGTGATTGTCGATGTGCAGGATGATTTGCTCGTCAATGATCAGTCTACTAGTGTTGTGCAAGACGACGGAGTGTCGCTCTACATCGATGGTGGTAACGAAAAAGCAACTAGCTATGATACTAATGACCACAACTTCACCTTTCGTTGGAATGACCCGAATATCAGACATAACAATGGATTCAACCCACCAGGAGTCACTAGGGTAGAGACCGCCACCGCTGGGGGCTACCTACTAGAAGTCAGTATTCCCTGGACATTTATCGGAGTGATGCCTGCAGAAGGCAATGCCATCGGTATTGATATCCACATCAATGATGACGATGACGGTGGACAACGAGACAAAAAAATCTCTTGGTTTGGAACCGTAGATCAAGCCTGGACCAATCCTTCCGTCCTAGGAGATTATACATTAAACAGTGCTTGCTTTAGCCGTCGGGTAATTTGTGAACTAGGCGTCTTGCTTGAAGGCATTTACGATCAGAATACAGCAATGATGGGGCAGGATCTCTACACTAAAAACTTATTACCTGGCAATCATCCTTATCACTCCCTTCCTTGGAATTACAATGGGGGAGAAGGGCAGGGTTGGACGATGGCCGACTATCCACAACAAGCAGTAGACTGGGTACTGATTTCATTTAGGGAGGCACCAGCGGCCAATACTGAAATCGGTAAAGCGGCAGTAGTGGTTTTAACAAATGGTACGCTAATGCCGTTTACTATTGGTTTACCTGCCAGTCTCAATCAAGTTTATATTGTGGTCGAACATCGTAATCACTTGCCTGCCATGTCTCCACAACTGGTTCCCATTGTCAATAACCAACTCATCTACGATTTCCGATTTACGGATAGCTATAGCAATATTGGATTTGGCCAAAAACTAATTGGGAATAACTACTGTCTGTTTGCTGGCAACGGTGATCCCAATGAAATCAGCGGTAGTGATATCAATGGCCAGGACCGAATCATCTGGCAACAATTAAACGGTACTTTTAACCAATATCTGATGCCTGATTTTGATTTAGATGGTGACGTCAGCGGCAAGGACCGAATTCTCTGGGATACTAACAATGGGATCTTCTCAGATGTAGAAAAGTAATATCAGGCTTTACGCACCCTGCTATATTATAGCGCTGGAGGTGCTTATTGAGCAATGACAAACCCCATAGTGCTGAAAGTGCTAAAAAAAGCGCTGAAAGTGCGCTTTGAGTGCTGAAGGTACGAAATCTGTCAGCCCAGGGTAAAGCCCTGGGAATCAAGTCAGTCCCCTAATGGCGGTAGCACTGAAAGTGCTACCAACTCCGCTTATACCCAAACATAATGCTAATAGATTAAGAATTTGGCAGAGTAATGGAAACCGCGTACCTTTATTCAACAAACACTTCTCATAAGCATTAGTTTATAAGAAAAATGTATCACGCGTATTATTAACTATTCATTTATTCCCAAACTCTTAAATCTAAAACTTAACCATGAAAACAATTAAAATTATACTCCTCGTATTTAGCTTATTTGTACTAGCAACTATTGATGTAGCAGCCCAAAATATAAAAGAAGATAAAATTCGCGAAATGCTTGAATTGTCTGGATCAAGTGACCAGTTTTATGCTGTAATTGATCAAATGATAGATTTGCAAAAAGAAAGTTATGAAGGAAGAATTGAAAATGATTTTTTCGACTCCTTTAGAAAAAGACTTAAAGAAACTGGGTACGAAGAATTGATTGAAAAATTGATGCCAATCTATAAAAAGTATTACACCATTGAAGAAGTTGAAGGAATAATAGCATTTTATAAAAGTGACGTTGGACAATCTTTTATTAAGAAAACTCCTTTAGTGATGTCGGAATCTATGCAAATTGGTGCAGATTGGGGCGAAAAACTCGCAATTGAAATTTTAGATGAAATGGAAGCGCAATCAAAGGAAAATGAATACTTGGAAAATGAAAACCTAGAAAAAGAGAATGATGAAAGTGAAAGGAAATTTAATGTAATAATTGAAGAGGATTGTAGTCGATTTAGAAAAGGAAATTTTGTTTCTTATTTAGCTGATGGGCAAGAAGTTAAGTATGTCAGAAAGAAGAATAAGCAAACCGAAATAATGCACGATAAAGAAGGAGATTTTAAGATTGAATGGATTTCAAATAACAGATATAAATTAACCAGGCTTCAAGATGTTGATGATGGTTTTAATGGGAAAACGTTGACTTGCAATATTTATAAAGTGTTTGAGAATGGATACAAGGTAATCTCTAGATTTGAAGATATTGACCTGTATTTTGATACAGAATTACTTTTTTCAAAGTAGCCTTTCTATTGCTTGATTTCGGTTTAATTCAGATAAAGTTTATATTTATCTGAATTATTGGAACTCATAAACCATAATCCCAATGTCCAACTTTTCAGAGAAAGGAATTTCGCTAATTGTAGCCAAACGAGTACTAGCGTTTCTCAATACTGTACGAGATGCTAAAGCGCTGCTAGAACAAGCCCCTAAAAGCTCTCAACAGCCCACAGGAAACTGGATCGGGGAAACAGTCGCCGCTAGAATAATCAGCATCAGAAACGCGATCCCAGGCAGAAGACTCAAGAGCTTATCCCAACTCAATACTATCAAAGGTTTTGGGCAAGACAAATTTGATGAGTTAACCGCCATGTTTGAAGTCAACCCATCTGAAGCCTTCCGATTAGCAATGTATGATGGCGTACTACTCAACAATTGGGAATTCAAGCACAGCACTAAAGCGCTTGATGCTACAAAATTTGCAGCAACGGCTCCTGTCGATTGCCTCTTGAAAAACTATATCGCTGAAGAGATTAAAATCCTTTGCAAAGAACGGTTCAATAATCAACAAGCAGCAGAAATCGCTTCCAGAACACTAGACACCACTTATATCGAACGGTTTGAAGACGCCCACCTAGCGTCCTACGCTTTCGCCTTCTGGCTTTATAAATTGGATATGGACAACTGGTTTTCCTTTGAAAAAGTCCGCCTAAAATCTGAATTGTATTTCAGCACAAACCCCAATCACAACGATCGACTCGAACTTGTAATGTTTAAAGGATTTAACAATACCAACGTCTTAAATCAACCATTAAATACAAAAGACTTGCCTGTTGTCATTAATCATGCAGAAAACAGTATCTCCATCTGGAGCGCTCAGTTGAATGATTAGGTATTGTGCAGAGTATGAAGAGAGGGTATCTGTCAGTCTAGAGTAAAACCCTAGGACAAAAATCGCTCTATACCAGCGCTGAAAGTGAGATATAATAAAGCTTTATTGAAGCTAGATAAATACTGAACTTGAATGTTACTAAGAACAAGAACAATATAATATTTACAAGATGAATAAGATTAAAATATTACTTCTATTTTTTTGCTTAACTGCAGTTGTTTCAATTGATTTAGAAGCGCAAGATAATCTAGAGGATAGGATTCGAAAAATGCTTGAAATGACTTTAGAAAAAGAACAGTTTCATACAGCAATTGATGAAATAATAACATTATTCCAACAAAACAATTATGATGGAGAAGTCAGTGCTAATTTTTTCGATAGCTATAGGAAAAAAGCGAAAGAAGAGGGGTTTGATAAAATGATAGATGGAATAGTACAAGTCTATCAAAATCATTTAACAACTGAAGAAATTGAAGGAATTATAAAATTTCAAGAAAGTGAAGGCTCGTTTAAGTTTTATGAAACAGAAGTAGGAAAATCTTTCCTTGAAAAAAAGCCAGAAATAGCTGCTAAATCAAAAGAGATTGGTTTAGAATGGGGAGAACAACTAGGGGAAGAAATTTTGAAGGAAATGGATGTACTATTTATGGAAAAAGGCCCTCTCGAAAATGAAAGAAATTTTAATGCCGTAATTGAAGAGGATTGCAGTCGTTTTAAGAAAGGAAATTTTGTTTCTTATTACCACGACGGCACAGAGATCAAATATAAAAGAACAAAACGAATACAAACAGAAGTGAGAGGTAATAAAACTCCTACGAAATTGAAGATTGAATGGCTCTCAAACAATAGATATTCCTTAATCAGAGTGAAGGAAGTTGATGATATCTTTTATGGTAAAAAATTGATTTGCAATATTTACGAGGTGACAGAAACTGGTTATAAGATTGTATCTAAATTTGAGGATATGGATAATAAGTTTGATTATGTTGAATTACGGATAGTAAAATAAAGAAAATATAAGATTAGGAATACTTTTTCAACCCCTATCTCGGTACACCCGAATAAACCCCATTATTCCTCACCCAAAACAACCGGTCATTCCCATTAACATCACCATCCATATTGAAATCCCCTGAAAAATAAATAGCAAAATCCCCGTTTCTAGATTTCCATAAAATAGTATCCTCTCCATTAATATCATAACTGACAACATCTGAAAGTTGCGCACCATCCCCAGCAAACATGCCCCAGACTCCAGACATCAGTTCAACAGCACCCAGCCCACCACCAGTAAATCCGTCTTGAGTAGTAAAGTCGAAGCTCAGCAAACCGTTCACTACGGGAACTTTGATAGGCGACATCAAACCTAAGTGGTTGCGATGTTCAATAACAATATAAACAGAATCCAAGTTGGCAAGCTCAACAGGCTCAACAAACACCACTTGCCCATCCGTCCTAAGTAATGCGGCAACCCTTAACACTTCCGAAGACTTAGCAATATCAGTACGTAAGGAAACCAGTATCCAGTCCACCCAATCTTTTTTGTAATCAGCATCACCCCAAGTAGCACCTTCTGTCCCTAGGTAATTCCAAGGAGCAATATGATAAGGCTGACCAGCTTGTCCAATACTATTGGATTGTCCAGGGAGAATTTTATGAATCACAGTCATCGCATTGTTCATCTGGTTCGTAGGACTGTCGTAGCAGCCCTCTAACAAGACTTTTAGGCTTATGGGACTACAATCCTGTTCTTCAATACTCATGTCGTCTAAATGGATCGCAGCGGTGTTATTCCCGATAAGGAAATCAAATTTAGTCGAATAATCCGACGGACTCGTCATTTCAAACGTAAAGGTGTAGTCTTGGATCGTAGTAGTCAGATTAAACACCTGATAAGCATAAGAAGTGTAAGGAGGAACACCAAGTCCCAATTTTACATCAATAGTGCGATTGGCGCTTGCCTTTCCACGAAAAGTAACCGTGTAAGTATATCCTTCGATAATAGGAATGCCTTCTTGGTAAAAACCAGATTCCCAAACAATTGAGCCAGGAGAAATATTACTAATTACTGCTTCACCATTTGTAGGCGTTGGCGTACATCCCCAAGACAACCAAGAAGCTAAACCATTATCAAAATTGCCATTGAGTAATAACTCACATGTAGTATTAGTAGGTCCCACAGTCCCACAAACTTCTAGGCAAGCACCTCGGCGTTCTGGGAAAGTCATCACACCATGTGCCGATTGAAAACCAGGAATAGGAGAGGAGTTGGTTAAACCAGTAGTAAATGCATCTCCCAATGGCGTATAAGGATAAGTCGTTTTACAGGGCTGATAGTTTACCGTACCATTATTGGACTGCCCACCGACATAAACAGCTGGAACACTACCATCAAAACCATTGTAATAGATATTGTCATACAAGTAAACTGAACCCGCTACAGGATCATTTGGAATACCACCTTGGTCGGATGGATTACCTGGATTCCACTTGAGGAAGAGCTTGTCGCGGAAGGTGTTACCATCATCTCCCCAAAAAATATTGTTGACAAAGTAGGTCGTATCTGGTTTCGCAAACGAAGTCTGAATCGTCCAAATATCCCACTGAATCCCATAATCATTTTTGTAAAACGTGTTATTCACAAACAACGTCTGGTCATTTGTAAACTGATGGCTGGTTTGATTAGGAAATGAAAGACCCTGATTGGCTAATGGGTCAAGGGACATATCCCAATCAGCAGGTCTGTAACCATTGTGTTTTGCAGCATTAATCGTCCCACAACGGGTATTGTTAGCAAACACATTATTACGAAAAATGGCTTGTTTACCGCTCCAGGCATAAAATCCGGCAAAGCTGTTTTCTATCAGGTTGTCTTCAAACACATTACGGTTACCATCTCTCATGTAAAGTGCACCATCACCATACATGTTATCAAGCTTATTACGCTTTACTAGATTGTCACTTCCTTTTGTAGCAACACCAGCAAAGCAATCCCTGATCTCATTATCGATGACATGTGATGGATTATACAATTGAATACAAGAGGAGTACGTGCCAGGAGGAGAAGTTTGATTGCCTTCGAAATAATTTCCTTCAATTTGTGTGATACTAGTAAAAACTGGATGATTAGCGTAAGTAGCATTTGTCCTTAGTCGTTCTGCTCCGATTTTAATACAATGCGTACTGCTACTTCCATTGCCCCAACCCGTAAATGTGTTGTTGCTTATTTGGGTCCCATAGTTATTTTGATACGGCAGCACCTTTATAATCGCTCCACCTTCTCCATTTTGACTAAATAAGTCTTCGAAAGCGCAGTTTTGAATACGATTACTATGGCATTGCGTACTAGAATTAAGATCTGTAAAAGGATAACTAGAACCTGGTGGCAGATTACCAATAACCATATATTCTCCTTGCCCAACGCCACGCACTGTTAGCCCATCGAAGCTAACATTATGAGCATCAATCAAAAAAACGATATTATTCAATATAGGATTGTTGATTCCTACAATCTGAACGTTGTTTTTTTCAATATAAACCTGTCGATTCAATTTGTTAAAGGTACCACTCAACTCAATCACCCGATCGCCTCCGCTTTGTCCCATACTATTGAGCACTGCCTGAATATCGTATTCATTACCACCATTCACAGGAATAGCTGCGAAGCAAGGTGAACTAGAAACGAATATCCAAATAATGGCGGACAAGGTACAAGTTCGAATCAATCGAATACAATTTAAAAAATCCATGGGTAGAAGACTTTAGTGATTTAAAATTGAAGGATTCTTCTAGTTGATAACCGGGTATACAATTAAGATACGATTAAAATTGAAGAATCAGAAGCGGATTGTTCTCATAATGTGGGAATTGCGCTGCATAAAGCGGGTTAAGTTGTTTTTTTAGGGGCAATACCTCATTCGCTAGCTAATCTCAAGGCTAAATCCTCATTCGGCACCCCGCTATTCGGCACTCTCCCAGACAAAAAGAAAGAAGGAGAACAAAACTGTCCTCCTTCTTTCTTTTCATCTGGGTTCAAACAACACCTCCTATCGGTTTGCCGCATCCGAACATTTAGGTTTTAGATATTAGGGATTGGCTGTTGTGTATCAAAACCCAACCCCCAATCAATCCCCAACTCCCGTCCCTTACAAATCCACTTGAAAACTAAGGACAGGAACAAATCCGCCCATCGGTCTAAAAACGAAATCATTCAGTTTGTAGTCGTAGTTCAGTTCTCGTTGGTTTTCATAGTTCGTCACGTTTTGGGCATCTAATATCAAAGACCATGAATACTTGGGTTTGTTCTTGCGATAGGCGAGTTGCACATCAATCCTCCAATTGTTTTTCATCTTTTCCTGGAAGGTGCGACTCTCATCTTCGACTAGATCACCCAGAGCGCGAGAAGCTTCTGAATCGCCTGGTGTATACCGCAATCCACCATTGTACATATTCCTAAAGCTAAATGACAGTGCATTGTCCTTGTTGAGCGCAAACTCTTTTCCTAGCAAAATACTACTTGTAAACCCTGAATTGTATCGGGTATTAAATGTGCCTACACCGTCAATCGTGTACTTAGAGTCGAAAACCGATCCTGCAATCAGAAAGAATAGACTCTTGCTTAGATATTTCTCAAAAGTAATGTCAACCCCAACATTACGACCTGTGCCACCACTAACCAGTGGTTGATTGTCAAATTCCTTTCCATAGCCTTCCCGTTCATTAAGTAACCAGAAAGTACTGCCACCAGGGATTATAGGAATGTCATACAGGTACTGATAGTAAGCCTCCACAGTAATGTTTGACTTGTTTTTGAAAGATTGGTCAAAACCAGCAATTGCATGCTGAGCTCGCATCAGCTTCAAATCCTGATTGTCACTTCTGTTACCCAAGGAGTCAATACGATAAATGAAGTAAGTACCCATTGGCACAGGTTGACTATGCATGCCATAACCCAATGTAAATGCAGACCTGTCAGAAATCTGATACTTCATTCCTAATCTTGGTTCTGTCGACCAGGAGTTGTTGAGCGTAAAGAATAAGTTGTGCACACCACCAGTGATTGTCATTTTATCTGATGGTTTATAAATCCCTTGAAGGTAATACTGAAACTGGAAAGTGTTGCCAGTCGTATTCATATCCTCCACGTAGTTACCTGTTGCAAAATCATGGTATGACCGTTCAAAAGTATAGAATAGATTCCGACCAGTCAGTCCTGTCTTAATAGAGAACTTAGGACTGAATTTACGTTTGTAGAAAGTGGTCCAATCAATACGCCAATTATCATATTTTTCATCTTGAATAACACCACGATTAAACTCAAGGTCTACAGAATCACGATCTACGGTCAGGAAGTTTCCTGATACAGACACGATAGTTTTGATATAATCGTCACGCTTCATTAACCGAGCTAAGGAAAGTCCCGCAGTTCCCATATTGGAGTTAAAGACATGAGTCGTTTGATGCTCAAACACCTTCCAATTGGCTGTATCAGCCACTGGATTTCTTAATTCATCACTTAGGCCACCAATACCCCAAAAATTGACAATGGTTTTATTGTCATCAGACGGGAAGTAAATATTGAAAGAAATGTCTTGGAAATTGTTACCTGTTCTGGCATCAACCACATACAATCCAAAAGCATTCAGAATGCCAAGTGTAGAGTATCGGTAGTTGAACAAATAACTGCTTTTGCCTTTCTTAATTGGTCCTTCTGTAGAAAAATCTAAGCCCAATAAGCCAGCACGAAAAGTATACTCCCGATTATCTCGGTTTCCCTTTCGAAATTTCATATCAAACACACCACTGAGTGCTCTGCCGTATTCTGGTGCAAAGGCTCCTGTCATAAAGTCTGAATTACTGAATACACTGGCAGAAAAGGCTGAAATACCACCTCCTGATCCACCAATACCTGCAAAGTGATTGGGGTTAATGATTTCTACACCTTCTAGTTTCCAAGATACTCCAACTGACGAGTTACCACGAATAATGATATCATTGTTATTCTCTTGTCCCATCTGAACACCCGCAAAGGAAAGTGCCATTCGGGAAGGGTCAGCAATACTACCAGGATATTTCTGTGTTTCTTCTACGGAAAATGATCTGGAACTCAATGTACTATATTCGTTTTGCGCTTTTTTTGAGTTACCAGCTTGGTCTTTCGCTGTAACTACCACCTCTGTGTCTAACTTTACCACAGATTCGACTAACTCAATCGTCAGATCTAATTCCTTAGCCGAGTTTATCACAAGACCTTCCATATAAACAGGCTTGTAGCCGATGTACTCACAAACAATATTGTGACGTCCAGTTGGGACACCAGGGATGACAAAATTCCCGTCTATATCTGATGCAGCACCAATGACTGGCGCTACTGTTATGATAGAGACGGTTGCACCAATCAACGGCATCTGAGAGTCCTTATCTATTACAATACCTTTTACTGTTTGTGTTGTTGTTTGTGCCTGCATTCCTCCTAAGAAAAGGAGAAATAAGAGTATACTGGTTAGATTAAATTGCTTCATGATCCTATATTTTGTTAGGTCAAAGATGTCGTCCGAAACTGATACCCCCAACTATATTTCTGGGAATTCCAAAATTTAGGAAATATTGAGCAATAATTGAGCAGGTGCACAAAGTATTTTATTTGATACGATTCTTTATAATTATTGTTTGGTTAATCTCAGGAATAACTGTATATTGATAGTAACAAAACAATAAAATATGTCATTTGCAGCAAGACTCACCGATATGCATGTATGCCCAATGGTTAATCCTGGTTCTCCTCCAGTACCTCATGTGGGTGGGCCAATCACTGGTCCTGGTATTCCTACTGTCTTGATCTGTAATATGCCTGCAGCTACTGTAGGAGACATGTGTGTATGCGTCGGTCCTCCCGATACCATTGTCAAAGGTTCTATGACAGTATTAATTGGTGGAAAACCAGCTGCCAGAATGGGAGATAGCACTGCACACGGCGGCACCATCACCGTCGGAGCTCCTACCGTAATGATCGGCGGATAAAGTTAGTGATGAGTGTTTAGTGTTTAATTGGAACCCTTATTCCTTAGAACGCCTCCTTACATACATAAATAAATAATTCTCTAATCATTATACGACGACGACACGATTTTGCGTCAATAATTAATCACTAACCATTAATCATTATTAAAACGTCCTTACGTAAATAGTGCCTGACCGAAAACTCTAGTTTTTAAGCAATGAACGAGCGACCTGTTACTTCCGGGAGCCGGCCCAGTCCAGAAGTGAGAGGTCTTTACTTTTTGAAAATCAATGTTTTACGACTTTAAAAAACCTCTCACTTCTGGACTGGGCCGGCTTCCGGAAGTAACAGGTTACTCGTTCTTTATTGATTATCTAATGCGATCTTTTCTACAAATAATCTGAAATTATTCAGCTGTAAGCTAAAGAAATGGAATATTTACCAGAATATTTGTGCTAACAATTTCTTATTAAAAGATTGATAGTCAACGATTATTGTCTTTTCGTTCAGAAACTAAATAATAAATCATTGATCATTGACCATTATTAAATTATTCTTGCGGTGGTAACGTAGGAAGTATCCCGTTTTCGTCCTTTTTAACTTTTCCCAAGAGTATATTCATACCGATACGACCGTTGAAGTTCTTACTATTGTAAGGCGAAAACAATGGAACGATATTGTCTGTAGCCAAATACAGTTGGACAGGTCCCATTTTGACTGCAGCATTGAGGCCAAGATTTAACGGGCTTCTGTTACGGTAGGCGTAAATGCCACCAACGCTGAAGATATCACCAAATTCCTTGCGAGCACTCAAGGCTACAGCAGGAAGAAATTGCTCGCGATATAGCTCTCCGTATAGTAGCAAGCCAAGTGTAAGCTTCATCGGCAATTCATATTGACCACTAATGTGTATCTTGGTCGGCAGATTTGTTTTATACGTTATATTGGATTGATTGACTTGGACATCAAAGATGTCAACAATTGTATCGCCAATCGCATCGAAAGAAAGCGAATCGTTGTCAACTAATGGGTTAAATTCGATGCCATTGTAGGTAAAACTACCTTCTGTTTTATAATTGCGGAGGTTAGACGACCAATTGATGAATCCTAGATCTGCGACACCAGCAGACAGTTGAATGTTATCAGCAAATCGCATGGTTAATCCTAAGTCACCAGCTATGCCTGTGTTATTTCCAAACAACTTGAAATAGTCGAATTGAGTATTACCATTGACATTGGTAATTGTGCTGTCAATAATCGGATAACTGCTTGAATTAAAAGCGTAATTCGTACCCAGAGTCACCTGATAATATTGAGGATCAGTGTAGATGGTGGCTTCTTGTTTACTGAGATCATTGCTGATGTCGACAATGCCAGATAAATACTTCAACCGAGCGCCAACAGTGATATTATCTGTGATGTTAAAAGCACCATTAATCCCTAATTCTGCATAAGAGTAGGCTTGAAAATCAGGTGCAATGTTAATCGTTTCTCCTATGTATTTCGCATTGCCATTCCAGAAAATATCAAGCATTTCCTTAGGATAATTGACGTAGAAGCTAGATTTCCAGGAGAAAGATCCACCAATCTGAAACTTACTCGTTCGGAAGCCAACGCTAAACCAATCGACTTGAGTCTGAAAATTCAAAAAATTATCACTCTTTAAATTACTTATTGCATCATCCATGTTGAGTCGCAGTGAATCTGTACCCGGAATTTCTTCAAAAATATCGTTAAAGCTAAACCCTGTATTGTGAAGGTTGGCGTAAACTGAAGGCAGACCAATCGTAATCCTATTCTTATTCATCAAAGAAGGATTACTGATGTTCGATTGCCAAACATTCATGAAATGTGTACCTAGTTCTTGTTGCCCAATTGCTGTGTTCAACAAGTTGAGGCTAAAAATGATAAAAATTATGATTCGTTTATTCATACAAAAGTCTTCTTAATAATGTTGTGTTTTTAGAATCCAGCTTTTACACCAAGTTTCATGGTAAGGTTGTCGTCAGCGTTAACTCGTACTGATCGAATACCATCATCAATAGTGGATATGGCAGCTTTTAGGATCACCTTTTGTGCTTGAGTAGCAATACGATTATACCGATCTTCTGGGATCTCAAAATCTGTCGTTGCTTCTGATATCCCAATGGAATTGCCATCACTATCTACTGGTGCCGCAGCAATAAGTGCCTTACTATAATCTGTATTGAGTGAATCGATTATCGTGAGGTTAGCAGCTACAAAATAGATTTGAGTCTGGACATCTAAAGGCAATTCGTTTTCAGTATGCAATCTGAAAGAGATATGAGACAACTGACTATCATTTGAACTCAGATCAATATCAAGGGTGTCGTACACCGTAAAGTTATTAGAACGACCATACACTGGCAATTCTAATAAAAGATCGACAGCAATAGCACTGGAGTCTGTAGCAAACCCACGAATTGTTGGATCAGCATCTGGATTAGCAGTAGAAAACAATTCATAGTCAATATAGTGAATGGATTGTCCTACGATATCTTCGATATTGGAATTCGTTTTATCTACAATAAATTGGGTGGAAATTGATTGTCCTACTTGATTTAGAGTGGGGTAGCCGAATGTCATTCCTTGATTTAAGATGGCATTACTTACTGGAATTCTTGTACCGCTAAAAGTAATCGCATCCAAGGTGCTGAAGTAGGCATTAGTAGGAATTCCAAAGCTGTTATTTACGGTAATAGTGATTTTGGGTTCCTCGAAAAATAAGGCGCCTTGTTCAAATATCTTAAACACGTCGATTTCAATACTATCTCTTGGCACTGGGTAATCTACCTTTCCAAAATATCCTTCTGCATAACTAATTTGCATGCTGTCTAAAATAACTAATACGGAACCGTTCAAGTTTACTGGTTGACCTGAATTAACCCCAACAGCAGCGTAATTAAAATGAACAATGTCATTATCAGGCACTAGGCTATATCCTGCAGTGTTACCAGTCGTAAATTTCGGGAGTGTGCTGTTAGGAACTAAAAATGTAGTGTCAAATCTATTGCCATCAATGGTAAACTCATCTATCCAAAACCGAAATGTAACATCTTCACCTGTTTGGTTGTAGACCGCTGTTTGAACGACTCCCTTTTTTGTAATTAAAGTATCGATACTACTTCCTAAAGAATTGGTGTAGGGGAAGTCATATAGCGTATCATTCATTACAAAATTGATTTTTGGTACATAATCTTCCAGAATAGCTTCATCAAGAGTGAAAGGAGCACTTGGGTACACAAAGGTCAAAGCATTCATGTCATCCGTTACGAGATTTGCGTCTGCTACAGCATCATCCAATAAGTCTACTACACTAAAGGTAGAGGTGAACAATGGTACAGCTACTTCTGGATTCCATTCATTGGTATCAATGTTCTCAATTTTTCGGCAACCTTGAAAAACAAGAAGTATGCCTATCAGAACAAAGGCACGGTGGAAAAAATTAATCATGAACTTAATTTTGGGTTATTATAATGGTCAGCCCAAAGGGACGCCAAATATACAAGGTTTGGTTTAATTTTTCGTATTTTAATTAACAAATAACAAAAAAAATGCCATCTAATTTATCATTACTTGATAACCAATTATATACTAACCTTAAGTCAGAAGTTGTTTAGGGATGTTTATCTCCTTGATTTGCATTGTAATATTCCCTTCAAGATGGACTTCAAAGTCAATTCGGGTAGCTCCTACAGTAAAGTTATGTAGACTATAATTTGAGAGGTTGGCGTTAATAAAGATGCCATCGTGTATTTCTTTAGAACGCAATTGGCTGTTTAATTTTTCAATATCGTCACGAAGCGAGTACCTCATTTTGTTAGTGACAATATCGTTGATTTTTTTGTTTAACATGACTGCAATCCCTTTACTGATAAAGTCATCTCCCTTTAGATCAACGTCAACATTAGTAAGGTAAACTTCTTTAGTATTATTATCAAAAACAGGGATTGCTTTTAGCTGCAAATCGCCTTTGAATGTACCTGAAGTCTTACCATCAATCACCAAAAGTCCATTTTCGCTTTTGATATCCAAATTGTTGATTACCATTGTCTTTCCTGCAACATCCAGATCTTTGTTGACTAAATGCTGATTGAGAGATTGATTGAGAGAAGCAATGTCGATGTAAGCTTTTAAAGCAATCTGACTTCTTGTTTCCGGATCATTTTGAAAAGAAGGAGGCGAGATAACAACTGGCTGTTTTACAAAAGAATCATCGATAACAAGTTCAGCATCGGTGACCACACTAAATTTATATTGAATGGCGTTGTTGACAAACTGCATTGGAGCCATAGTTGTTGTTCCGGGAGCTAATTTCCAACCAATCTTCCCGACATAAGGAATGAATATCGGATTAGGGATTTTGTTAATATTATCATTGATAATATTTCCGATTTTAACTTTGCTCTGAATTTCTTTATCAATAGCAGAAGTGATGACTTCTTTATTTTCAAGGAGGTTGTCAAGTATCATTGTTTCAACAGGAATCGGTAAAAAGCCACCCAGACTAGCATTGGGTTTTTCTAACCATTCATACTTCTCAATCATAGTCTCCGTGTTCAAATCCCAGTTGTCATTGAAGGTGAAGCTGGTCTTCATTCCTAACACAATTATGCCTTCTGCCCTAACATTAGAAACAGCAACATTTTTTTCAACATTGATTCTTATTGGTAGCAGATAAATATAAGCATAGTCCTTACCTCTGATTTTAAGTTTTCCTCCTTTGGTAGCAAGTACTTTTATTTCCTTGAAATTAGGCGCTTCCTTGCTATCAAAGAGCACTTCAGGGATTTGAAGATTAACAAAGTCGGATAAGGCATTTACATCCATATCAATAGTAAGCCTTAAATGTGTTGCTTGTTCAGTCATCTCAATTATGATTTGTTATTTACAAAAGTAAAATTAGCAAAATAAAATTTAGATAAAAATGCGAGGTGAAGTATAAAGGTAGTTCTGAAATTCAGATTTAAAAAGTATATGTCGTAATAAAACATTAAAAATTATAAAATAGTTCCTGAGTATGCTTTTTTATGATAAATATTTTTTTGGCTTCTATGTATAGGTTAGTTTTTCAACAATCTATCTAGCATCAACTCAATTTGTAAGTAGGTGTTGAGTTGTTAATCAACGCCAAAATCTAGATCTAAGACGAGTAACTTTTGATTGATTATTAAAAAATGTAATTACATAAATAACGTATTATAAATTTTTAATTAGTAATTGTTGCATTACATAATGTTTTTTCTTAAAATAAAGAATTATGAATTTGATAATTCAATTTTAATTTTCGATCTTTGACTTCATTCCATTTAAGACCTGATAATCCAAAATTCAATCATCACGTATTTTTAAACAATAACTAACTATGAATTTAATTCATAAGACTTTATTGGTTGTGTTAATAAACATATGCCTTATAAGTCTATCCTTTGGCCAAAATAGCTTTTACGATGTACGATTCAAGATCAATGAGTATGATTGTATAAACAGCAAATTGTATATTGATATTGAAGTTCGTACAGAAAATCCAGCAGAAACATTTTTTGTTGCAGATCAAAATTACCGATTTTCTTTTAACAGAGATGCATTAGCTAATCCTGTAATAGACCAAGAATTGGTATTTAGTGGGGTTGTTCAAACTGTTACTCCTCCAAGTACTAGTTTTTTCTCTCCACACACCTTAACAGGATCATTGGATACTGTTGTTACTTACAATGTTGAAATGGCAGGAGGTGAAGGTTATCCTCTTAACGATGTTGATTATGTAAAGGTTGGTCGAATTCGATTTGATATCCTCGACCAGAATGCTTGCGTGGATCTTTGGTTCCATACTCACGATCCAGCAGATTTCCCACCAACATTCTTATCTGAAAAGGTTGGCCCCTCGCTATTCGAAGTGGAAGAAGGAAGTTATGGTGACTATGCACAATGTAACAATGACGCTTGTAACAATACGCCTCCAGTTGCCGTTGATGACTCAGGCACAACTCCTGAGGAAGTTCCTATTTCAATAGTACTACCTGCTAATGATTCTGATCCTGATGGAATGTTGGATTTGAATTCTATAGTTCTACTTTCAACACCACCACTAGCAGAAGGTGCAGTGACATTGGATTCAATCACTGGAGAAATAACTTTTACTCCAGCTCCTAACTTTAATGGTAATGTAACGCCATTTGATTATGTTATTTGTGATGATGGAAAATCTATCCCAAGCATCCTAGGAAATCAAAATCCTGATCCACAGGCACCACCCTTACCAACAAATGACGATCCATTATTGGTATCAGCTCCACAATGTGATACTGCTACAGTTACAATTATTGTAACTCCTGTTAATGATCCGCCTGTTGCCGTTGACGATACTGGTATGACTGACGAAGATACACCTATAATCATCCCTGTAACAACAAATGATTCGGATACTGAAGACGGTTCACCGCTAGACCCATGTCTAGTTACCGTTATTTCTCAACCAGCAAATGGAACCATCGCAATCGGCGGACCACCTGCTTGTGAATTGACGTATACGCCAGATCCGAACTATAATGGAAACGATAGTTTTATCTATCAAGTCTGTGATTCAGATAATCTTTGTGATACTGCAAATGTGACGATTGTAGTCAACCCGATCAATGATCCACCAGTTGCAGTAGATGATAGTGAAACGACTCCAGAAGATACTCCAGTAACAATTGAGGTACACACAAATGACTCCGATGTTGAAGACGGTACACCTCTTGATCCTTGTTCAGTTACAATATTAGATACACCAGCAAACGGTGTGGTAACAATAGGCGGCCCTCCAGGATGTGAATTAGTATATACTCCAAACCCTAATTATAATGGAACGGATACTTTCCTTTATGAAATCTGTGATTCAGGAAATCTTTGTGATACTGCTATAGTAGATGTCACGATAACGCCAGAAAACGATCCACCAGTTGCTGTTGATGATGCGGAGGTAACTGATGAAGATACTCCAATAATCATCCCTGTAACAACAAATGATTCGGATACTGAAGACGGTTCACCGCTAGACCCATGTCTTGTGACTGTTATTTCTCAACCAGCAAATGGAACCATCGCAATCGGCGGCCCACCTACTTGTGAATTGACGTATACACCTGATCCAAATTATAATGGAAATGATAGCTTTATCTATGAGGTCTGTGATTCAGATAATCTTTGTGATACTGCAAATGTGACCATCATAGTCAACCCGATCAATGATCCACCAATTGCAGTAGATGATAGCGAAACAACACCAGAAGATACACCAGTTTCAATTGAAGTACACCAAAATGATACAGATGTTGAGGATGTACCGCTTGATTCTTGTTCAGTAACGATATTAGATACACCAGCAAACGGTGTGGTAACAATAGGCGGCCCTCCAGGATGTGAGTTAGTGTATACTCCAAATCCTAATTATAATGGAACGGATACTTTCCTTTATGAAATCTGCGATTCAGGAAATCTTTGTGATACTGCAGTAGTAGATGTCACGATAACCTCCGAAAACGACCCCCCAGTGGCTGTAGATGATGCTGAGGTAACTGATGAAGACACTCCAGTAGTTATTCTTGTAGTTACAAATGACTCAGATGTGGAAGACGGTTCACCTTTAGACCCATGTCTTGTGACTGTTATTTCGCAACCAGCAAACGGAACCATCGCAATCGGCGGCCCACCTACTTGTGAATTGACGTATACACCTGATCCAAATTATAATGGAAATGATAGCTTTATCTATGAGGTCTGTGATTCAGATAATCTTTGTGATACTGCAAATGTGACCATCATAGTCAACCCGATCAATGATCCACCAATTGCAGTAGATGATAGCGAAACAACACCAGAAGATGCACCAGTTTCAATTGAAGTACACCAAAATGATACAGATGTTGAGGATGTACCGCTTGATTCTTGTTCAGTAACGATATTAGAAACACCAGCTAACGGTGTTGTAACGATAGGAGGCCCTCCAGGATGTGAGTTAGTGTATACTCCAAATCCTAATTATAATGGAACGGATACTTTCCTTTATGAAATCTGCGATTCAGGAAATCTTTGTGATACTGCAGTAGTAGATGTAACGATTACTCCAGTAAACGATCCACCGATTGCTGTAATGGATACACTTTCTACACCAGAGGAAACAGCAGTAATCATTCCTTTCGAAGCAAATGACTCCGATATTGAAGATGGCTCACCACTAGATCCGTGTAATGCGACAATACTTGAGCAACCAGCAAACGGTACAGCAACAATTAGTGGACCACCTGCTTGTGAAATGACTTATACACCAGATCCTGGTTTTGATGGACTAGATACTTTAGTTTATGAGATTTGTGACTCAGGAAATCTTTGTGATACGACAGAGGTCATTATTAATGTATTTAATGTTAATGATCCACCAGTTGCAGTAGATGACAATGACACGACACCAGAGGATACACCAGTTACCGTGGATGTCACTGATAATGATACAGATCCTGACAATAATCTAGATCCGACTTCAGTTGTAGTACTTGCACCACCAATGAATGGTACCACTTCTGTTGATCCATTAACAGGTGATGTAACTTATACTCCAAATCCAAATTGGAATGGAACAGACACCTTCGAATATCAGGTTTGTGATCTTGATAATGAGTGTGATACTGCACTTGTAACAATCATTGTAGATCCGATCAACGATCCACCTATTGCAGTTGATGATGGCGGAACTACTCCAGAGGATACACCGATAACAATACCGGTTCCTGTTAATGATTCTGACTTAGACGGAAATATTGATCCTACATCGATTATTGTATTAAATGGACCAGATAATGGAAGCGTAACAACGCTACCAACAGGAGATGTTATCTATACCCCAGATGCAGATTGGAATGGTACTGATACCTATGAATATAGCATTTGCGATGATGGAACCCCATTGCCAGCTATGTGTGATACTGCAATTGTGACCATTATCGTTACACCTGAAAATGATCCACCTGTAGCAGTAGATGATAGTGAAACAACTCAACAAGATGTGCAAGTAATCATCGATGTTGTAGGAAATGATTCTGATGTGGAAGATGGCAATCCATTAGATCCTTGTAATGTTACAATATTAGATGCTCCATCAGATGGGATTGCATATATCAGTACACCACCTACTTGTGATTTGATCTATGTTCCAAATCCTGGATACTATGGTTCAGATACCTTGGTATATGAGGTGTGTGATTCAGATAATCTTTGTGATACTGCAGTTGTGGATATTACAATTACCAGATGCCCTGAAGTTGCTTTAGCTATCAATACGGATTCTCTCTGTGTAAATGCAGTTGGGATGTTTGAAGCAGTCGATGTAGGAGCTGGAGCAATTTATAACTGGAATTTCGGCTCAAACGCCACTCCAAGTACTGCTTTCGGAATTGGCCCACACAATGTATCATACAATACTATTGGAAGCGAACAAGTAGAGTTGACAATACTAAATTTTGGTTGCGAACGGTCTAAGACATTCGATATTGGGGTATTTGGTTTCCCAACTGCTAGTATTAGTCAAGCACCAACTCAGTTGTGTATAAATGATCAAGGACTCTTTACAGCTAATTTAGCTGGAGGAACTGGAGCAACTTATACCTGGGATTTTGGAACAGATGCTTCACCAGCAACAGCAAATGGACCTGGAGGACATGCCGTAATCTATAACGCTACTGGGTTAAAGACAATTACTTTAACTGTAGAGAAGAATGGCTGTTCTGATTCTTTCCAACAAGATATTAATATCATTGGAGGAACACAGGCGAATGCTGGTCCAGATAAAGTGATTTGTAATGCACAATCAGTTCAAATAGGGGCACCAATTATTCCTGGAGCTACTTATGTTTGGTCTCCTGCTACTGGTTTAAGTTCACAGTATGCAGCTGCTCCGATTGCTTCTCCGCTTGCAACAACAGAATATGTGTTGTTTGTTACGAAAGGAGGATGTACTACTACTGATACTGTTACAGTAGTCATTGATGTGGCTTCTGTTCCATTTGTAGAAGCAGGCATGGATGAGGCTATTTGTGAAGGAGATATGGTTCAGATTGGAGGTTTACCAACACTTGATCCATCAACTTTAGGAAGTGCTACAATTTTATGGACAACAAACGGAGATCCATCCACGATCGATGATAATACTTTGGCAAATCCAATGGTGACACCGATTACTACTGCAATTTATACTGTTTGTATTTCCAACAATGGATGTACGAAGTGTGATAATGTAACGGTTACCGTAAATCCATTACCTGATACAGATGCAGGACCTGATCTTACTACTTGTGAAGGCAAGCCAATTATAATTGGTGGTAACCCAACAGGTGCAAGTGATGCCTCATTCTCTTGGAGTCCGATTACTGGACTTAATGATCCGTTTGCTATTAATCCAATGGCTTCGCCACTAGTTACTACAACATATGTGGTCACAGTTAATCGTGCAGGTTGTACTGATACAGATACAATGACGGTAACAGCAATTCCTTGTAATGATCCTCCAATGGCAGAGGATGATTTCTATGAAACTGATCAAGGAACACCACTGAATGTGCCGAACCCTAACTATCCGGATGGTATTTTAGTAAATGATAATGATCCTGAGAATGATAATCTAAGTGTAACACCTGATACTTTAATCAGTACAGTTGATCCTTCTAACTCAATTATTTTGTATGCTGATGGCTCATTTGAATATACCCCTGGAAGCGTCTTTACTGGAACAGATTCCTTCGATTATGAGGTATGTGATGATGGAAGTCCTGTTGAATGTGATTCTGCTGTGATTTATATTATTGTAAATCCTTGTGTAGATATTATGGTATCCGTCTTCTTGGAAGGTCCATTTGACAGCGCTGCTGGTGAAATGACTAACCTACTTAACAAGGACCCTAGCAATAATCTTTACAGAGGGTTGTTACCAGGTATGACACCAACGAACCCATTAGTTCCACCTACGCCTGCAGGGCAGCCATATAACGCTGCTCCTTGGAATTACCTAGGAACTGCTATAGAGAACACCTTTGCTGGTCCCTATGATCCAGAAGTAACGGATTGGGTATTAGTTTCATTGCGAACGACTACTGATCCAACTACAGAGATTGTTAGAGCGGCTGGTCTATTGTATAAAGACGGAACTGTGAAGTTTGTTCAACCTTGTCTGTTAAAGCTTGGTGATGCAAATCCACCACAGGTTTATATTGCTATTGAGCATAGAAATCACATGGGCGTCGGTTCTCCAATGCCAATTGATTTCTCAAATGGAACGTTAACATGGGATTTCAGAAGTTCACAGTCATATGTAACTGGAACTGGATTTGGTCAGAAGGAATTGCTGAATAATGTTTATGGTATGTACGCTGGAGACAGTGATCAGATTTCTGATATATTCAGTTATGACCTTAATGGTAATGACAACATCCTTTGGAATGCGAGTAACGGAATTTTTGACAACTACAATCTTGGTGATTATAACTTGAATGGAGATGTCAACGGTGGCGATAAAATATACTGGAGTAACAACAATGGTATTTCGTCCAGATGGCCGAAATAGTGAATACATTGTGATAAAGAAACGTATTACGTTTTAGATAATTAAAGGAGTGCTGATATTCAGTGCTCTTTTTTTGTGATAGAATCCTGCACTTGACGTAGTTGCTCTTTAACGGCTTCTAAGGCACTATGTCTGTAAAATTGTAGATTGGCTACTCGTTGTAACAAATGCGCCCTACGGTCGTCTTTTAAGCCATTAGAGCATACATACACATAGTTAGTTGGTCATGTAAGGCTTTACTTTCAGGAAAACCATAAATTCTAAGGACTGAGACTAAGGGGTTTACTGTAAAGCCCTTGGTAAACTCATTCAAAACAACAGTCAAATCAGTCTTGTTAGGTTTTAACTCTAGGAAAACCTTAAATTCTAGGAACTATCGACTGTCGACTGTTAATAATCTAGCAAAGGCTGAGCGGTTGTAGGTGTTGTTTGAACGAGTAGCAAAGGGAGGATTGAGTGATTTAGCTGCTGCGAAGTAAGTGCCGGAAGACGCGACCCGAAATGTAGTTTGTAGGAATGTAATGACTGCAAACGAAATGAAGGGGCAGCCCATAATTTATTTTATTTTAGAAATTCCCTTAATCGATTTTTACTTCTTTATACGATTTTATATTAAGATCATCGCTGTTCTTTTTATGTTTAACCTTAGGAGAGGCGGTTTAGTTATGAGAGGACAAAAGGGAAGGCTTATAAATTAGGTGCGCCGATCTAGAGTTGTAGTGTGAAACAATGTAAAATGAATAGGCAACAATCACTAATGAACAGGAGATAGGAGCGATGTGATTTGTACAAGAAATATGGATCAAGTAAGGCAAAAAAAAGAGGATGCATCGTTTGATACATCCTCAGTGTTTACTGATTAAGAGCTATTATTTTTCTAGTTTAACAAACCTTTTCGTTGCATTAAACTGATTGTCAATTTCTATATTTACGATATAAGTACCAGCAGCAAATTGTGCAGTATCGATGATGTGTTCCATAATTTCATTATCATTTAATTGTACCTCTTTTTCGTATACCACTCGTCCAATAACGTCTAGCAGCTGGATCTTCATTTGTTTTCCTAAATGTATTCCGAATGCCACCGTTAATTTATCTTGCACAGGACTAGGATAGACAGAAAAGTCATAGTCCGCGGTTTCACAATTAGAGGTGATGGAAAGGACTTTTGAAAAGTCAATAGTTCCATCAATATCAACAGATTTTAGCTTGTAGTAAGATGAATTGTATCGAGAGTTATGTGTAAAAGTGTAATGACGTAATTCTGTTGAGTTTCCTGAGGCTTTAACAGTCCCTACGGTTATAAATTGATCTCCTTCATTACTGAATTGAATTTCAAAATGACTAGTGTTAATCTCTGTCAAAGTCGTCCAGTTTAATACGTTCTCACAATCTACTTCATTGAGATAAAATGTCGCCAGTTCAATTGGAAGAAACACATCTGGAAGTGTTGTCAGATATAAGGTTTGCGTTTCACACGCTTGTGGCGTTCCGTTATCACAGACCTCATGAATTATGACTTCAGTTCCTATAAAACCAGCAAGAGGAACATAGGTGTAAGTCCCATCGTCTCCTAGGACTAAAGTCCCACCACTTGGTAGCATGTTAACAGTTGTACCGTCTGCTACGATTGCGCCACCAGCACTATCTGTCGCACCGGTTACCGTTTGTGTGTCCCCTTCAGGATCATTATCATTGTCAAGGATGTTGCCAATTTGGTTGACGCCTTCCAGCCCCGTGTTAGCATCATCATTGCCGAAAGTTGCATTGCCAAAGTCTGGTACTACTGTGATGGTGAGTGTAGCGTCATCAGAGGCGCCATCCGGATCTTCGATGGTGTAGTCGATTGGCAATTTACCTAAGAAGTTTGGATCTGGATCGAAGGTGTAACTACCATTTGGATTGAGTGTGATCTCTCCTGCAAGTACTGGGTTACCCTCTCCATCTATTCCGTAAACCATAGTTGGTGTGCCTATCGGTAAAGGGTCAGCTATGCCGTCGCCGTCTGTATCTGCTTCAGCAGCAGTCACGGTTAACGGATCACCATCTAAATCAGAATCATTAGGTGTGATGACATTGCCGCCTACAGTAACACATTGTTCAGTGCTATTGGTATCGTCGTTTGCTACAGGTGGATTGTTGGAATATGCAGCAGGAGTACCAATAACATCAATGTCAAGGGTAGCGGTGTCTGTAAACCCATTAGCATCTATAATTGTATATTCTAAAGGCACAGAACCTTTATAGCCTGGATCAGGGACAAAGGTATAGCTTCCATCTGGGTTGATTGAGATCGTGCCAGCAAGTGTGCCCGCTTCATCGTATATCGGTGTGACTGTGCCATCAACGGGAATTGAAATTGGTGTTCCAGCTGCAGTTAAGCCAGTTACGCTTTGTACGGTTTGTACATCATCTGTAGGATCTGTATCATTGGTCAAAACATTCCCGTCAACAGGCACATCACGAGGCGTTTGGTTAATATCATTTTCTGCAATAGTGATACAATCCATACAATTCATAATCTCCGTGATATTACTGAACTCTGATGTGCTGTTGTTGGTATCCGTAGCTGTAGCACTGATATACATTCCTGCTTGTAATGAACTAGTCATGTCTTGCTTGAATATAAGTCCTGAAATGTCAAAACTGAATTGAAACTCGGATTGTGTTCTAGTAAGGATGATCCCCGTCCCGTCATTATCGTAAGTTCCTATATTACCATTTATATCTGTGATACTACCTTCTGTACCTTGAAATAAATACAGTTTCCCTTCTCCAAACGAAGCTGTGTACCCTCCTGGCAGTGGATTAGGGCTAGGAATCGAATCTGCAAGGAAAAACTCTACATTAGAACCAGCTGGGGCAAATCCAGTGATCGTTAGATCATTGTTTGAAACGATAACAGACGTTAACACTGGAAAATTTAGCAAATCATTAGCACCAGTATCACCGTCACCATCATCATTTGAGGTGACAGAATTATATCCTAGATCAATACCAAGAGTCCCATTGTTTTCCAATTGGTTTCGGCTGTACCTGTTTTGAGTGCCTGTGCCTGAATGACCAATACCAGTATCCCCATTATTTTTTATATAATTTCCAACGATTAACTCATCTGAATTTGCCATCAAAGGACTATAACCTACTACGTTACTGGAACTTGTTAAAGTGATGAATACACCACGTTTCCCATTCGGAATCGCAGTAGTACCATCAACACCAATACCAATATAATTACCTGCGATTATATTATCGTTTGTACTTGCAAGACGGATACCATCATCGTCATTTCCTGAAATGATATTTCTTTCTATGGCATCATTGATATTATCACCATTTGTTCCAATAATAGTTCCTGAATAGGCGCTATTGACTTCAATCCCATTGCTTAGATTTCCTAGGGCTGTATTTCCTGTCATATCGACACCAACAAAATTTCCAGCGATTCGATTATTCGTTCCTGTACCAGTTACTAAAAAACGTAGGCCAGATCCATTACCTGAAATGACATTGGTTTCTAATACATCGTCATCACCATCAGAATCGGTACCAAATGTATTATCAGAACTGGCGCCAGAAATTTGAATACCATAATTTCTATTTCCCAATGCGATTGTTCCAGTTATGTCTGTTCCAAAGTAATTACCAGCAATGATCTGATTACTAGAACTAACAAGCCTTATCCCATCATTTCCGTTTCCAGATGACACATTTCTTTGATGAACAAGCGTATTTGAAGTCGCATTGTCATCGAACCCTATCACATTAACCCCAGCAGCATCTCGGACATATATGCCATTAAACGAATTTCCTAATTCTGTATTTCCAGCACTATTCAAACCAACTATATTCCCAGAGATGGCGACTCCGTTAGCACTTCTTATGTTTATTCCCTCATAATTATCAGATACAAGATTCCCTTCATTAGCGTCATTAGAATTATCACCGTTGGTACCAATGAATGAAGCGGTAATGTTTTGAAGTCTTACGCCACTACTTGAATTGCCTTTACCTAACATTCCATCTGGTGAAGTACCGATGTAGTTACCCCAAATAAACTGGTTATTGTTTGCTGTTGTACCTAGTATTCCGGAACGGAAATCATTAATCACTAATCCTGATAGGGTAATATAACTAGCATTTATTATTAAACCATCATAGAGCACTGTATTTCCACTTAGTTCAATTATAAGACTCCTTGCGCTGATTGTTCCTTGAGAAGATCCTTCTTGTGTGTAGCCTGTCAAATGTGTATAGTCATCTGTGATTATTGGAAGGACGGAAATGGGTGTAATTGTATGAACTCCTATACCATCAATCATGAATATAGAATGCTCCACTGCTGCGGGCTTTATAAAGTTCTGGCCTGTTGCAGGATTACCTTCTTGTTCAAGATTAAGATTGTCAAGCTCGTTACTATTGAGTATGAACTGTCTTAGAGAGCCTTGGCCAGTATCATTCGTATTTACAATTACATCAAAATTAAAACCGAAGTCTACTCCTACAACTGGGTCGCTTCCTAGGGTTATAGCAGATAGAGACTGAACTGATGTTGTTGCGGAATACAGCGTTGACAATGCACTACTTGTCGTATTAGGGCCAGCATCGATTAAATTCGGGGCAAAGCCACCTACCTCATTCGCTACTGCTACAGATCCTGTATGTCTAAAGGTTTGAGAAGCTATAACCGTTTGACCAGTTGCGTTACTTCCTCTATTTGAAGTTACAGTTTGATTTACGGCTCTTACAGAATAGTCTCCTACCGCTGTACAGAGGAAAGTATACTGTCCCAGTGCATCCGTCGTTGTTGATGAGACAAATGTGCCTAGATCATCATAAAGTTCAATTGTTACATTGTTTATCCCAATATCATCTGATGTCCAACCAGAATTAGTAGCTGATGTGTTGGCCATGCTGTAATCCCTGCCTTCTCCACCACCATAGTTAATGTCTTCAAATACACGTCCTGATATATCTATACATTGTACTCGTGTAGATCCTGATTGGAAATTATTAGACTTAATTTCGGTATGTCCATCTAGTAATTTGTTGGAATTTACTGAGGATGAATAAATTGGTCCCTCAAGATCTTGCTCATTTGGATGATAAGAAACAGAAGCACCTTTGGCTGAAACTTCTAGTTGAACCAAAACAGAAACTAAAGTAAGTATTACAATTAATGTTTGTGATAGATAGTTCTTTAATCTTAAAATTGTTGTTATCTCCGTTTTCATTCTTTTGTTTTCAATAGTAAAATATCTAGTCGTTCTATACCAGACTGTATTTTGTCACAACCCAAATTGGTTTTTTTCCTAGAAGCTTATTTTTTTAATTTTACTGATAAGTGACATGTTTATTGTTGTGTTTGTAGGATTTATTTATTGTAAATAATTGATAATTAGTAGTTTGATTTATTTTTTTGTTAGGAAGAGTACAGTATTTGTGAATTTATTGAAACAGGGTTGTTTTGTTAATATCCATTTGGTTATCTGTAAATTAAGACAAGGATAGGCTGTTCGGTTGTAGGTGTTGTTTGAACGAGTTGTAAAAGAGGATGTGGTACTTAGCTGCGAAGTAAGTGCTAGAAAACACAACCGTTTAGGAAAGCAGGCCTGAAACCGCGTAAGTAAAATGAAATTGTATTGCGAAATGATGGCAGCGCCTTAAATAAAAAACTCCATTTTACTCCGCTTACTTGGTGGTGATTCTCGCGTTATATCTGTTTTCCCTTTAGTGAGTTCGCCAATAATCAGTATGATTTACGAAGGATCGACGAATAGTTGTTATTGTTACTTTCCAAGATTAATGGTGTATGAATACCCACCATTATTGTTCTGTTCAGATGGCTTATTAGCACGGCGTTGTGTATATTGATATTGGATTGCTGGAGCGTCATTAATAATAGTAGGAGTGGTGCCTAGACTAAAGTGAATGTTTAAGTCTCTATGAAACAAGACCTTAAGCCCTTTATTTTTTGGAATAATGAATGTTAACAATTTAACTAGCCGAATTGCTTCTTTGTCACAGCCATATCCTAGTTTATGAAGGACTTTTGCTTCAATGACCTTTCCCTTGTGATTGATTGTGAATTTTACCTTTACGACGCCTGCTATATTATTATCTTGGGCTTCTTTAGGGTAAATCATCTGTTCTCCTATAAATTTTTTCATAGCATCCATTCCTCCTTCATATCTGGGCTTTTGGATGAAGTGTTTGCCTTTTTTTTCTTTTTTCATAAAAAATATACATCTAAGGGAACTAATTTCCAGTAATTTCGCTTTAAGGTTATATCCTTTGCAATATACAATCAAATTATGAAAAATGTCTTTCAGTTAATTGTGGTGTTAGACCGTTGGAAATCTCATTTCCTAGTGTCTGGGCTATTATTATTGATGGCCATTTTTGTGCAAATGTTGGAACCAAGAGTACTCCAGATTGCAATTGATGGAGTAGTCAACTTTAATGAAAATACACAGCAATCAGCAAACAGAGATTGGGTAGCAGACCTCCTATACCGTTTTATTCCAAGTATTGAGGCAGACAATCGCGCCTATATCTTACTGTGTATTGGACTACTGTTCATCTGCCTAGCAGGTACGAAGTCAGTAATTAGATTTGCGAGCGCCACCCTCGCAGCAAACAGTACGGAGAGCGCAGTAAAAAACCTACGAGACAAACTGTTTAGACATATCCAGCTACTAGAAATGAGCCATTTCGCCAAGGTGCCATCAGCTGAGATCATACAACGGGCCACTGGAGATATCGACACCATTCGCACCTTCATTGGAACGCAAACCGTTGAGTTTATTAGAATGTTAGGCATTTTTGTGCTAGCCTTTATTATGATGGCGAGTATCCATTTCTGGTTTGCAATCATTGCTGTAGCTATTTTGCCAATCATTTTGATCCTGGCATTGTACTTCTTTTATCTAGAGGCTAAAGTTTGGCAGGAACATGAAAAAGAGCAAGATAAGTTAACCGCTATCATCAATGAAAATTTAAACGGGATCCGAGTCGTGCAGGCATTTGCGCAAGAGAAAAGTGAAATCGATAAGTTTGTTCATCAGAATAAAGCAAAACTGAAGATCGGATTGAAGCACATCGATTACCACAAAATCTTTTGGTCAGTCACTGATTTTCTAGTGAGCCTCCAGATTGCCGCTGCAACACTTGCAGGTGCTTATTTTGTATTTAACAACGCCATTACTCTAGGAGAATGTGTCGCTTTCTATACCTATGCGGTATTAGTTACTTTCCCAGTAAGGGCCATTGGTCGGATAATGACTCAGCTAGGGATGGCAGCTGTAGGCATTGAGCGAATCAACCAAATCCTAGATGCACCGACAGAAGATTATCAGGGACTTGCCATTAAGAATACATTAAGTTCCATCGAATTTAGAAATGTGGACTTCGCATATCCAAATGAAACAGTTAACGTGTTAAAAGACGTGAGTTTTAAGATACAAGCAAACGAAACTGTTGCGTTAGTCGGTCCTACAGGTTCTGGAAAATCAACAATTATTAGTCTGTTGACAAGACTATACGAACCTAGCAAGGGAGAAATTTTTATCAACGGGATTCCCATTGCAGCAATGAAGAAGAGAGAATTGAGACAACGGTTGGGTATTGTGCATCAAGAACCATTTCTGTTTTCAACCTCAGTGAAAGGTAATATCACGTACCAGAAGTCTGAATTTACCGAGGCTGAAGTCGATAGATTTGCTGCAACAGCTACAGTAAGTGATTTCTTAGGAAAATTGCCTAATGGATACGACACCTTAGTAGGAGAGAAGGGCGTTACACTTTCTGGTGGACAGAAACAGCGGGTAGCGCTGGCTCGAACACTAATGGGTCAACCCGATATTTTGATCTTAGATGACGCCACAACTGCTGTTGATACGGAAACTGAACATAAGATACAAAATGGATTGAAGGCACAAATGGCCGGCAAAACAACATTGATTATTGCACAACGAATGACCTCAATCCAAGTAGCTAAAAGAGTATTAGTGATAGAGAATGGAAAAATTACCGCTGATGGAACGCCAGAGGAATTATTACAAAAGGAAGGATTTTTTAAGAAGATTTATCAAGCACAGACTGCTTTAGAAGCAGAAATTGAAAATGAAATAAATAGCAACGATGGATCAATTAACTGATCATTTACACCAGAATAAAGGGGCGATGTGGCCATTCCTCAAGCGAATGATCGGGTATTTGTTTACCTACAAAAAACTGATGTACAGCTTTTTGTTTTGGATAATGATTACTGCAATCATTGAAGCTATTTTTCCCTTGGTCGTGTTGAATTTGGTGGATAATGTGTTGACGCCTCAAATCAAATTGATGGCAGAAGCCAAGCAAAATGGGACCACCTATTCACCAGCGTTCTCACTCGCTTACCCATACGTACTGTTTATTGTGGTCGCAGGACTGATTCAAGCGGTGGCTGTCTATATGTTTGTCCGCGATTGTGGAAGAGTCAATGAACATGTGATGTACAAAATTAGAGAACAATTATTTAGAAAACTGCAACAATTGTCTTTTTCGTTTTATGACCGATCAGCATCCGGTTGGTTATTGACAAGGATGACCTCCGACACAGATCGCGTAACACAAGTGATTAGTTGGGGATTGTTAGATGCATTGTGGGGTGTGACTACTATTTTCTTTTGTCAAATCGCCATTCTGTATTATAATTGGAGGTTGGGGCTCATCATCTTTATCTCTATTCCGATATTGATTGTGGTGTCGATAAAAATCAGAATGCTAGTGCTTCGTTATTCCAGAGTCTCAAGAAAAATTAACAGTGATTTGACTGCTAACTATTCTGAGCACATCAATGGTGTGAAAATCAACAAAAGCACTGCTCAGGAGGAACGCGTTACGCAAGATTTCATGCAATTGAGTAGTAAGATGCGTCGGTCTTCCTTTCGAGCTTCTTACTACACCGCAATGTATGTACCGTTGGTAATGTTTATTGGAGCGGTAGCAGCTGCAAGCATTGTTTACTTCGGTGGAACTATGGCCATCGCTGTTCCTGCTGGGATAACGGTTGGAGTGTTGGCGGCCTCCTTCGATTATTCCTTGAAAATTTTTAACCCGATCATCGATATTTCCTTGTTTTATGCTGCTGTACAAGGTAGTCTTTCTGCTGGCGAACGGATCTTCTCTCTGCTAGATGAACCATTGACTATCAAGGATCAAAAGGGAGTTGGTGAGTATGCTGAAATTAGTGGTGACGTGCAGTTCAAAGGCATTGGGTTTCACTATACGCCTGATCATCCTGTGATGGAAGACTTCAACCTCCATGTCAAGCCAGGAACTTCCGTTGCCTTGGTTGGTGCTACGGGTGAAGGCAAAACGACTATCGTGAATCTCATTGCTAGGTTTTATGAACCAACGGTAGGCGAATTATTGATAGATGGTGAAGACTATAGAACAAAATCCTTAGAAAGCTTAAGGAGTCAGATCGGTGTGGTCCTACAAACGCCTCATCTCTTTAGTGGAACGATTGAGGAAAATATTCGCTTTGGTCGCAAACAGGCTACTCGACAAGACGTTTTAGATGCTTTGGAACTCGTTGGCGCTTCCCAGTTCGAAGCACGACTCCAAGAGGCAGTAGGGGAGTCTGGTGAGCAATTGAGTATGGGCGAACGTCAGTTGATTTCCTTCGCAAGGGCAGTATTGAAGAATCCTTCGATTTTTATCATGGATGAAGCGACCTCAAGCATTGACACTGTAGCAGAAGCACAGATCCAGAAGGGTGTAGAACAGATGCTTCAAAATAGAACCGCCATTGTGATTGCGCATCGATTGAGTACAATTTCTAGCTGCGATCGGATTTTAGTCATCAAAGGTGGTCAGATCATTGAAGATGGCTCGCACAAGGAGCTATTGGGGCTAAAGGGAAAATACTACGATCTTTATAGACATCAACTCAGGGAAGTTCGGGTGAGCACGATTTGAGAGGGGGTTGTAACAGGGTCGAATGAAGGAGATTAAGCCTTATTATGGCGCTTTATCCAGCTATCCACTTGTATGCTGTCCGCCTTCAGCTGGTGCTGCATAGTCATGGCTAGTCTTCTTGCATCAGCCTTCTCCATTCCTTGCATCACACAGCTGCATTCGCACTTCATATCGTTTCTATCTGGGCGCTCATGGTTGATATTTGGGGAGATTTGAGGTTTGGGCTACCAAGATGCCGCACCTAACGGAGCTATGGTTCAAATTATTGTGATGATTCTACCTAGATGTCGTACCTTTTGGTGCTAACCTAGTTAATATTTATTTAGGAAATATTGAACACTTTGACCTTATACAGCGCTTGGAATGTCTAAAATTTAAGGAATTAGCAGTCGAATTGAATTTGCAAGGGATAGCCTATTTGTAAATATGCAATAAGACATCCTGAAAACCACCTAACTTGACATAATTCGCTCGAATATTGTACTCAAAACCGTTGTCTTCAAAGTGCTTGAGGAATTGAGATAGTTTGGATGGTTCGCCTTTGATCTTATGGTGGTATTCGATGATGAACTGTGTACTGTTTTGAATGGTACTGGAAGCCGCTAGCTCCTGAATGACTGTAGTCTCGGCACCTTCGATGTCCATTTTGATCAAATCGACTGGCGACGCAAGGAATGAGGAAAGCGGTTGTGCGTCAACAGTAATCTGGTTACTGCCGCCTCTTTCCTTCAACAGTGAGCCGAGCAGTGTTCCTTTGTTTTCACTCATAAAGAAATCAACAGTTCCAGCGGTATCAGATACGCCGATATTGTGGAGTGTCACGTTTTTAAGATTGTTCTGGCGCACGTTTTTTTCTAGTAATCGGAAGGCATTAGGATTGGGTTCGAAGGCAGTGATATGACATTCCGGGAATCGCTTTTTGAAGTAGAGTACCGCAATTCCGATATTCGCACCACAGTCAATGATTTTGGGAGTGGGGTGACTGAAGTCGCAATGATAATCCTTAAGCAAAAATATCTCTCTAATCAGGCATTGGAGCGTGTGATAGCTGTAGGCGGATATCGTGAAACCAAACAGTTTTTGAGTAATCTCACGATCGCCTTTACTGAATTTGTTTCGAAGGTGGTTGGAGCACTGTACCCTTAGTATTTCTAACTTCTCTTTGAATGTAAAATTGCTACGCTTAGCGAATATGGTAAACCGGATAAACTCAGTAATGTCTTTAATGATGCCTCTCATATCTGATATCTTTATGGCGCAATGCGCAAGATGCAGCAAAGGTAATTGATTGCTAGATTGATTTTAATTATAAACAACATTATTATCTAAGTTGTCCAATTGAAAGTTTGAAACTAAGCACTTAAAATCCTAATTTACAAACTAAAATTTCACAATATCCTTGGAACCTTCAGAAAAATATAAACAACCAGAACAAGAAGATCTCTTCGATTTACCAGATTTAGATTTAGAATCCAAGCCATTTGCTGAGATTTGTTGTCCAAAGTGTAATGAGGCTGTAGCAGCAGATGATTTAAACATCAATGACAAAATAGCGAAGTGTAGTAGTTGCGCTGTTGTGTTTTCATTTCAAGACACTATCCAGCATATTAGCTCCGTTCCGCAGAAACTAAAGCAAGAAATCTTACGACCAGAAGGCATTGATTTGTTTTACTACAAGGGTGAATTGGAAGTCAGTTTCAAGCAACCAATTTCGTCTAATGAATGGGTTTATTTATTGACTACTCCTTTTATAGGACTAACGGGATTCATTAATTACATTGAGAACGGCCTCCCATCTATATTACTGCTTATTTCCTTGTTACCCATGTTAATTGGTATTTACTACATTATTCAACGTATAAGACATAAGGTTTATTTGACAATTGACGGAAGCACTTTAAGGATCAAAATGAAGCCCAATACCTTAAAAAAGAATACTACTTATGATGTAAATGAAATTGATCAACTGTATGTAGGCAAAAGTAAAAAAAGTGCTGGATTCTGGGATATTATGATGCTAGTCAACAGAGGAAAAGGACAAGAACACGTAAAATTGACCTCAGTAAAATCAGCCTCTAAGGCTAAATTCCTTGAGCAAGAACTAGAACGACACTTAAAGATTCAAGATGTTGTTGTTCCAGAAGAGGATTAAAACTACTTAAATAATGAACGCTTCGCTAATTAACGCTTCGCTAATTAACGGACTCATATTGATAGTTTTGTAAATTTTTCATTTCTAGTAGATTAGGGTTATAAGAACTGTTTTTACCTAAACGCTAACAATGCTTTAATTATTGATTATCTTCGCTTCGAAAAAACTATAGCTTCATGAAGCAAAAAATATTGGTGGTTGGTGATGTTATGCTTGATCATTATATCCGTGGTGGCGCCTCTAGATTATCGCCTGAAGCACCAGTGCCAGTGGTGCATGTCCAAGAAGAGTTTCATCGATTAGGCGGTGCTGCTAATGTGGCTAAAAACATTCATGCCATGAATCACCCTTGTGGTGTGGTGGGGTTTATTGGTGATGATCATAATGGTACTGTTCTTAATAAGCTCCTAGCCCAACAAAGTATTGAGAATCATTGCTTTTCCCCTAATGCAGAAGCAATTACTACGACAAAGACTAGAGTGATTGCTGGGCACCAACAAGTGGTTAGAGTGGACAATGAAAAGGTATTGCCAGACACCAATGTTCTAGGAACTGATACCATAAAACGATTGGCTGATCAGTTTACTGGACACTATGTGCTGGTATCTGATTATGGCAAGGGCGTGTGCTCTGAATCTCTGATGCAAGTACTATTGAAAGATAATAACGCCAAAGTACTCATTGATCCCAAAGGCTTGAATTGGCGCAAGTATTCAGGAGCCTATTTGGTAAAACCCAACTTAAAGGAGTTGTGCATTATTGCTAATACCGACATCAGTAACACGGATGAAGCTGTTGCTGCTGTTGGCGCACAAGTAAGGACGGAGTATGGTTTCGAGCATTTGCTTGTTACTCGTGGCGGAAAGGGGATGACACTGATTAGCGAAGGCGGTGCTCAGCATTTTACGGTAGAACAGATTCAGGTATTTGATGTGTCTGGGGCTGGTGATACGGTGATCGCGGTGCTTACTGTGATGTTGAACGATGGCTATGACCTGACAACCGCGGTGCGAGTCGCGAATGAGGCTGGAAGGCTGGTGGTTTCAAGGCCGTATACTTATGCTATTACAAGGGAAGAACTGGATGTAATAAAAGTAGCATTGAATGTAGGGCGTTAGATCGACAGTTCTTTTAGTTTTTAAAGTGTGCTATTATTTTTTGTGCTTAAAGCGATGAAAGAGTGTGACCTATCAGCCCAGGTAAAACCCTAGAATTCGAGTTTGGCGGAAATTTGAGCTCTGAAAGTGCGGCATCTACTAGCCTAGGGTGAAGCCCTAGGTCCAAGACTCCTCCACATCCATAGCGCTGTAAGTGCGACATAATAATAAATCTATGACTATGACGCACTTTCAGTGCTGCCTGCTGCGCAAAGGAAGGCAAGGCTCAAAATAGAGAGAGGGGCTAATCCTAGGGTTATACCCGGTTCTACCCTAGGCTGACAGATGCCATACTTTCAGTATTCATAGGTATATCAGGAAATATAATTCTGAATATGTGAGTAAATAATGGTTAAAATTTATAAATTTGCGCTCGAAAATTTAATTAACAAACTAACAATTATAAATAATAATGAGTAAAGTAACTGTAGTTGGAGCAGGAAATGTTGGAGCAACTTGTGCTAATGTTTTGGCACATGCCGATCTTGTAAGGGATGTTGTACTGCTAGATATTAAAGGAGATTTCGCAAAAGGAAAAGCGTTAGATTCATGGCAGCAAGCACCTATCGATTATTACAGCACCAGATTGACTGGTACCGCCAATTATGCAGATACTGCAGATTCTGATATTGTAGTAATTACTGCTGGTATTCCAAGAAGACCAGGTATGAGTCGTGATGATTTAATCGCAACCAATGCAAAAATCGTTTCTAGTGTTACCAAATCTATCATGGAGCACTCTAAGAACCCAATTATCATTGTAGTATCTAATCCGCTTGATGTGATGACTTATGCAGCGCACAAGGCATCTGGGCTTGACAAATCAAGAGTATTTGGTATGGCAGGGATTTTGGATACAGCACGATACAGAGCTTTTCTGGCTACAGCATTAGACGTTTCTCCTAAAGATATTCAAGCGATGTTGCTTGGTGGGCACGGAGATACAATGGTTCCATTACCAAGGTATACTACTGTTGCAGGGATTCCAGTAACAGAGTTAATCAGTGACAAAGACCTTGATGCCATTGTTGAGCGCACGAAGAAGGGTGGTGGTGAGTTAGTTGGTTTGATGGGAACATCAGCTTGGTATGCTCCAGGAGCAGCAGCAGCGCAAATGGTAGGCGCAATCATTAGAGATGAGAACCGAATTTTTCCTTGTTGTTCTTTATTAACCGGAGAATATGGACTTGATGGTATTTTTCTTGGCGTGCCAGTAAAACTAGGAGAAGGCGGTATTAAGGAAGTACTAGAACTGAACCTAAACGATGACGAGATGAAACTGATGAACAGTTCAGCGGATCACGTGAAAAAAGTGATTGAAGTTTATCACTCACTTTCCTAATAATAAAAGAATTAGAGTTTGTGGCATCTTGCAATTATTGTAAGATGCCATATTTTTAAAACGAGGTTTTATGTCTGTACACAAAAAAGAAATCAAGAAAATCACGACGCATGTGCTGCATGCCATGAAACTACGTGGTGAAAAAATCTCTATGCTCACGGCTTACGACTTCAGCATGGCCAAAATAGTAGATGCGGCTAAGATTGACGTGATACTAGTAGGAGATTCTGCTTCTAATGTGATGGCCGGACATGAAACCACACTTCCAATTACATTGGATCAGATGATCTATCATGCCCAATCTGTTATCCGAGCAGTCAACAGAGCTTTAGTGGTAGTTGATTTGCCGTTCGGTTCTTATCAGGGTAACCCTATGAAAGCATTGGATTCGGCGATTCGCATCATGAAAGAAGCGGAAGCACATTCTATCAAACTAGAAGGCGGTGCCGAGGTTGTCGAATCTATTCAACGGATTTTGTCTGCTGGTGTTCCGGTGATGGGGCACTTAGGTCTCACGCCTCAGTCTATCTACAAATTCGGTACCTACACTGTACGCGCTAAGCAAGAAGAAGAGGCCGCAAAACTCATAGAAGATGCTAAGTTGTTGCAGGAGGTTGGCTGTTTTGCTATCGTCCTTGAAAAAATACCAGCAGAACTAGGCAAAAAAGTTTCTGAGGTTTTAGACATTCCAACAATTGGTATTGGTGCCGGACCGGATACAGATGGCCAGGTACTGGTGACTCATGATATGCTAGGAATTACCAAGGACTTTCATCCTAGGTTCTTACGTCGCTATGCGGAGTTATTTCAGGAGATCCAAGGCGCAGTAGAGCATTATATTAAAGATGTTAAATCTAATGACTTTCCGAATGAAAAGGAGAAATATTAGGCAAAAAGACTTTGTATCCAAATTTATTTCAAAAGGATAAGATTAATTATTATTTGGGAATAATAGGATAATTAAACAATTATAAATATTTTAGATTCGAATTTAATCTTACGTTTTAATGAATACTACCAAGAGACCCAGAAGTGTGGACTTTCGTAACGGACCGTTGACCTGCACAATGTGTAAAAATGATCGGTTCTATAAGGATCAGGTGAAAATTGATAACATGATTGCTCAAATTATGAATCTACACCGACCACGTCCTTTTGCCAACTGTTATGTCTGCTCTAAGTGTAAGCATGAACACTGGATGCTTGACTAAACGGCGGTGGCTTTAATATATAATCGTTTTTCACTCTCTTAGGACTATTGTTTTCTTTCTGTCCGTTCATTACCATGTCTGGTCATGTTTTATTGTTCGATATATTTTTATGGGTGTTTTTTTTATTAATTACTAGTTTCGTTTCTTTGTTTTAATTGGGAAGTTGAGTACTGAAAGTGCCATGTCTACTAAGTCATAGTAAAACCCTAAGTCTCAAGTTTGGCTAATTAGTGTCTGAACGAAAAGACAATAATCGTTGATTATCAATCTTTTAATAAGAAATTGTTATGACAAATATTCTTGGGAATATTCCATTTCTCTAGCTTATCGCTGAATAATTTTAAATTATTTGTAGAAACTGAAGGTATATCAGATCACATTAGTTAATGAATAAAGAACGAGGAACCTGTTACTTCCGGGAGCCGGCCCAGTCCAGAAGTGAGAGGTTTTGCAAGCCGTAAAGCATTGACTTTCAAGAATTAAAGACCTCTCACTTTTAACTGGGCCGGCTCCCGGAAGTAACAGGTCGCTCGTTCATTGCTTTAAAAAGTGGAGTTTTCGGTCAGACACTAATTACTAGTTTTTTAAGAAGTTTGAGCCCTGCCTTCCCTTGCGCAGCAGGCAGGGCTACGGTTCTAGGGGTGGGCGTTTATTCCCTGTATTGCTCTCAGGGCAGAAAAATGGAGCGACTTTCAGCGTACTACAAAGCACTTGTCAGTGCTCTTGGTCCTTATTCGCATTCGCGAAATTAAAATCTAGCAAGTAATTTAAAGGTAATATACAATACGAAACGCCTTGAGTGAAACATTTTCTTCTACCAGCTGCATATTCATGCTTAAATTAATGAGGACACACATTTAAAAATTATAGACCTGTTTGTGAGTGAAATATGAATTAATAATTAGTTAATGTAATGCCCTGTTTTGAATATTTATTGTCAAGTTTCAATTTAGTGATTTACAGAAATTTCAAAGCTTTTAAATGATTTAATTATATAGTGTTTAGTATTTTATGAAATTATATTATTGTGAAATAAATTCCTTGATTAAGTTTTTATAGTCCAAAATTTAAGGTGTTGCCACAGCTTTTTGCCATAGCTTTGTATTGTCAAAGAGATCGCAACTAATTAGTGTTTGACAAAAGCAACAATAAATTATAAACTACAAAAGCATTAAAAAAATGAATACTTCTAATTGTAAAAAAAGAAACACTACATCTTTATTAAAACAAATTACATTTTTATTTCTAATATTATTTACCATCAACTTAGGCGCACAAAATCAAATTGGGCAAACAATCTCAAGACAGAGTGACGCCATCGCCAATTCTGCAGATGGCAGTCGAATAGCAATTGGCAATGAAAGCGCTAATAATAGTCGGGGAGAAGTCCAAGTTTATGAGTTATTAGGTAACACTTGGATGCCGTTAGGGAACCCAATTCAAGGGGATGTATCAGGAGATCTTTTTGGAGGCGCAATTTCCTTCTCGGATGATGGTACCAGAATAGCTATTGGCGCAACTAGGAATGCAGGAGCAGGTGCGCAGGCTGGCCATGTCAAAGTCTTTGAGTTTATTAATAACAACTGGACTCAAGTGGGCTTGGATATTGACGGCCAACATTCTTTAACTTGCTTTGGAACTGCGGTTGCTATTTCCGGTGATGGACAAAGTGTTGTAGTGGGCAATCCTTGCTTTAATTACGATTCTGGACTCGGACAAGTTTTTGAATGGAATGGAGGCAGTTGGGTACAAAAGGGTGCAGATCAGACCATCCCGTCAAACCAAGCAACTGGATACTTTGACGAAAGACTGGGATTTGCAGTAGATATCTCATTTGATGGATCTGTAATAGTTATTGGCGCACCTTATGCCCGATTTAATCAAGCAGGGTTGATTATTGTTATGGATTGGGATGGAACAAATTGGGGATATACTGGTCAGATCCCAGGAGGCCATATTGAAGATCGACTTGGTGCAACAGTCTCTTTGTCAGATGACGGAAGAAGAGTTTCAGCAAGCGCTTCAGAAGAAGGTGGCTCTATTCTTTGGGCGCCAGGGGAGATATATGTCTGGGAAATGCAATCTTCTATGAGCTGGACTGAAATATTTAATGTAGCTGGAAATTATGGAGATCATCTGGAACAGCATAACTTATCTGGAGATGGTAAAAGGTTGGTCATTGGTGATTATAATAACTTTTTAACTCCATCGTATGTAATGGTTTACCAAGACTATGGAGTAAACTGGACATTGATTGCTCAAATCCCAGGAAATGCACTAGGGAGTATTGGGTCACTTGTTTCAATGAGTAGCAATGGTACAACGATTATGGTAAATGAGGGCGTTAGTGATGTAAAAAACTATGGATTGGGATATGTAACAGGAACAATTTTTAGAGATCTTGATCAGAACTGCTCAAAAAATGGAAATGAGAACTACATTTCTGGCAAATTTGGAGTCATAAATCCTGGAAATCTACTGGTGCAAACCAATCAAAACGGAATTTGGAGTTATAGTAATAAATTAGCCCCCGGGAACTATACTTATACTGTAGATACAAGTGGTCACTGGACTTCTAGTTGTCCGGTTACACAAAATTTTACCGTTGTAGATCCTGATTTAATAGTGGTGCTTCCAGAAATTGGAGTGAGTTCACCTCTTCTTAACGCTGTTCCCACAGTTTCCAGTTCTCTTGGAAAGATAAGACCTTGCACAAATATTAACTACAGTGTGCAAGTTTGTAATGAGATTAATGCCACTGCCGCTATGGATACCGCTTGGGTACTGATTTCAATTGATTCTATGTTTACAGTACTTTCAATGGATCAATTGTACAACGATCTTGGTAATAATCAATATCAAGTCTATCTGGATCCGCTTCAGCCTGGAAGTTGTCAAACGGTGAGAGCGTTATTGGCTGTAAATTGTTCAGCTTTGCTAGGGCAGGGAGCTTGTAATACTGTTGAAGTCAGACCTGTAGATTACTGTGTTGGGGTGGTGGAGCCTAATGCCTATCCATCAATCTTTAGTCCTTGTAATACTGCATATGATGGTTCTGATCTGGAAGTGTATGGGTATTGTCAAAATGACTCTATCTATTTTGAAATCACCAACAATGTTACTCCTGGCAATGATATGACTTGTTTTAGTCCTGTGATGATCTATGTCGATGGCGTATTGACGGTTATCGATTCAGTACAATTAAATGCTGGCCAAACAGCTACCTTTGTTTATCCTGGGAATGGAGAATCCTGGCACATAAGAGTGTTTGAGCACCCATTAAATCCTGGAACTTTTAAAGAGGTGGTGACTGTCGAAAATTGTGGTGGTTATACCTATCCGTCCATGATCAACTTGTTTGCTCAAAACGATCAGATTGATTGCATAGATATCGTTTGCGGTATAGCAAAGAACTCTTTCGATCCTAATGATAAGACAGGATACCCACTAGGATTGACTCAAAGTGGATATATCGAAGCCAATCAGGAAATGGAATATGTGATCCGCTTTCAAAATACTGGGAATGACACTGCTATTCTTGTTGTGATTCGTGATACACTTACGCAAGCGCTAAATCCGGCAACTATAAAGTTTGGTGCGTCAAGTCATGACTATACTTACAGAGTACTTGGAAACAATGTAATTGAATGGACTTTCGTGAATATTATGTTGCCTGATAGTAATGTCAATGAAGCCGCTAGCCATGGTCAAGTCACTTTTACAGTAGATCAAATGGTGGACTTGCCTTCTGGAACAGTTATCAACAATAGGGTAGGTATTTATTTTGATTTTAATGCTCCGGTAATTACTAATACTACAGTGCACACGATCAAGTATGATTACTCTGGTACGGACAATGTGACTACTTGTGGTTCTTATACTTGGGTTGATGGGAATACTTATACCGCAAGCACCAATGCTCCAACCATTACTTTGACTAGTTCTATTGGATTTGACTCGATAATAACACTTGATTTGACTATTCTTAATATTGCGACAGGAACCGACACACAGACTGCTTGTGGCGCTTATATGTGGATTGATGGAATGACTTACAATACAAGCAATAATACAGCAACCCATACGATTGTAGGCGGTGGCGCTAACGGTTGTGATTCCATTGTGACACTTGATTTGACAATTTCTAACAATATTACAGGAACCGACACGCAGACTGCTTGTGGCGCTTACACTTGGATTGATGGAGTGACATACAATACAAGCAATAATACAGCAACGCAAACGATTGTAGGAGCTGGTACTAACGGTTGTGATTCTATTGTTACACTTGATTTGACGATTCTTAATATTGCGACAGGAACCGACACACAGACTGCTTGTGGTACTTACGCTTGGATTGATGGAATGACTTACAATGCAAGCAATACGACAGCAACCCATACAATTGTAGGAGGTGGTGCTAACGGTTGTGATTCTATTGTGACACTTGATTTGACGATTCTAAACAATGCGACAGGTACCGACACACAGACTGCTTGTGGCGCTTACACATGGATTGATGGAATAACTTACTATACAAGCAACAATACAGCAACCCAAACGATTCCAGGAGGTGGTACTAACGGTTGTGATTCCATTATTACACTTGATTTAACGATTAACCCAAGTCCTGATCCTGCTGTCACTGTTTCTGGAGGTGTGATTACTGCTAATCAGGCAGGTGCCACCTATCAATGGTTGGATTGTGATAATGGTAATCAACCTATTTCTGGAGCCACAGGGCAATCCTTCTCACCTACAGTTACGGGCAATTATGCTGTGGCCATAACGCTTGCCACTTGTACTGATTTTTCTGATTGTTCTTATATCGTGATGACCAACAACAGCGAATTGCAGGATAGTAAAGTCGCAATAAACGTTTATCCAAATCCTACCAACGGTTTGGTAAACCTTGATTTTGACAAGATTCAGCCTGAAGTTACAGTACAGGTAATTGATATAACTGGTAAAACAGTAGCCGTACATTTTGTTGAAAACGAGCGCCAAATGCAACTAGAATTAAATGGTGTTCCTGGGATATATTTATTAATGACTAAAACACCAAACGGTCTGACGACTAAAAAGATTGTACTTCGATAGGAAAGAAGCATTATTGGTTTTATGTTAGTTAATTTGAACAACGACAAGTAAGGTCTAAATAGTATTTAGGCCTTATTTTTTAGAATATTTCTAGTGTAAAATTCCATCGTTGAATAGAAATTGAATGAATTGAGTAGTTAATGGTAGCACCTTCAGCGCTACGGTTCTAAGGGGCGCGCATTAGTCCCAGGGTTTTACCCAGGGCTGACAAATGGAGCGACTTTCAGTGCTCCATGCGCACTTTCAGTGCTCT